>Ga0180435_10005716_pt1 | contig 12047 bp, 7 predicted proteins | sample SS_ome_3_FD_132467 | JGI IMG/M metagenome (GOLD analysis project Ga0180435, IMG submission 132467) | Hypersaline lake sediment archaeal communities from the Salton Sea, California, USA - SS_3_S_1 metaG | ecosystem: Environmental > Aquatic > Non-marine Saline and Alkaline > Hypersaline > Sediment...
GCTGCCCGTTTCGGTAATAAACGCCTTGACGCGCTCCAGCTGGATCTGAGTGGTTTCCACGGGAGACATATCGTGGGCAACGATAATCACCCGCTTGTCGATGTCCGACATTCGGCCGTGGGCCGTGCCCAACAGGTTCTTAAAGATGAGGTTCGCCACGTGAATGATGTCCGTCTTGCGCTCCTGAAAATAGGGATCGGGCATCTTTCTAAAATTGGAAATTACTTTGTCCGTGGTCATCTTCAATGCCTGCTCGGCGTTGATACGCCGTTGGCGAATCTGGTCTATGGCACCCTCGTAAAGGGTCCTGTCCCGGAGGATCATCATGTGGGCATCCAGGATGTATGTCTGATCCTTATATTCTTCCGGAATCTCTTGGATGACTTTGCGAAGGTGTTCCTGGGCCTTCTGGACAGCCGTTTTGAAACGCGTAACCTCACTATCGACTTCTTCGGGGCGAAGGACCCGTTTTTGAATAACCTGATCTTCTTCCTTCTCCAGCACATAGGCCTTGCCGATGGCAATGCCTACGGAAGCGCCGATCCCCGTCAAGGTCACGCTCTTACCTTTATTGTCTGTTATCACGAAGACTCCCCAAAACCATTCTCTACGGCTTCCGCAATGCGATCCAGCACCTTGAGGTCCTCGGAATCGGCCACTCGGACGGTGACTTGTGTGCCTTTGGGACAATACAACCCCATCATGTCCAGGATATCCGTGGCATCCACTTCGCGGTCTTCCTTTACCAGATATACATCACTGCGAGCGTCTCGAGCCAGACGGGCGATGGTAGCCGCCGTACGGGCATGCAAACCCAACTCGTTTTTAATCGTCATAGTTCTGCTTAATTCCATGCCTCGTCTCCAGCTTGGACTGTTGCGCAATCGGATCGGCCAAGTCCGAACCAAATCTGAGCACCAATTCTGTGAAATTATTTTTTCGTGAGCCCTTATGGCGGGAGGCGACGTCCTCATACCGCCGCGATCCTCCAGACGATTCAAGCAACCCGCAGGTGGCGAAGCAAAAGCACTGAATAGTCATAAAACTTTTAGTATAATGCCTATATCTTGAGATGTCAAAAGTGTTTTCAGCGGCTGTACGTATGGTAGCGGCTCGCCTGGTGCATAAAGGCTTCGATTCGGGTGAGCATGTTTGTTCCCCCCTGCCCGTCGTACACGGCATGGAGGACGGGAAGGCCCGGATACTCCGCCAAGGCCCTTTTAAAGATGGGGACGGTAATGTTTCCCAGCATGCAGTTCAACACAAAAAGATTACAAATCCCCGAAATGCCAAAATCGGCAAATTGCCTAACCCGGGCGGTAAACGTGGCTAACACGGGATCGATATCATGATATATAAATGGATCTGCTTCTCGAATGATCTTTCCGGCCCCCATGGTGCCCAGGGGACGCAAGGCCGCGGGTAAGGACTTTTCTACTTCTTTGATCCAGCCCGTCATCCAATGGTTTCTTAACCAGTAATAGGCGGCCGCACTGATACGCCCCTGCTTCAGGCGACTCCTTGGATAGTAATGGCCCGAAAAAAACGCATAGAAGTTGGGCACTGTAAGGCCGTGAAGGACCACCTCTCCCCCCAGTCCCTCAATGGTTTTTACCAGATCCTGATTGGCCCAACGATTCAAAACCGTATAAAATTCCCCCACAATCCCGATAAGCGGCCGAACTCTCGACCGATCCACGGCGACACCTTTAAGCGCCGCAGCACTTTCTCGAAAGGCGGAAAGGATTGCATGACTCCATAACCCCGGTCTGCCGTTAGGGCTGGAAACGGCCTCGGCAATTGCTTCTATACCCTCGCCGAAGAGACGTTCGGTCTCCCCGGACCGCTTTTCATAGGGACGGACGTGTAACCGTATCCGTTCAAGGGCTTCAGCGGCGATCCATCCCTGCCAAAGCAAGCGGGTGAAACGTAACCCAAAAACCGCCGAAAACTCATCCACGCGAGAAGAGGTGAGCGGTGCGACCACGGGTACCTGAGACAATCCCAGCCGCCGGAACATCGTCGCATGGCCGATACCGTATTGACTGAATCGACAGGCACCGTCGTAATTTTGCATCAGTACCGCGCTGCGATCGGGATCGAAGTCCGGCGTTCGAGAAAGCTTCACAAACTCTCCACAGGTTACGATGTAAGGGTGACATTCCCGGCCCGACGTAAACTGTCTGCCCAGGTGTTCCGTCTCATCGTCGGGCGGAGGAAGCACCTGGGCCGAAAGGCCTACACCATGGAAAGCCTCCGCCACAATGCGGCAATAAGACCGAGAAACATACGGAAAATAGAGGGTACGGTTCTCAAGGCGTCTTAGAATCGCCGGGCTGGGCGCCCAACCGTGGGTTTTTCTATATGCCGAGTGAGTGATCAGATTGAGTGCCTTTTCCGCAGACCTGCCGGAGGCATCATAACCCTCGAGTGTGTCGAGAAAAGCCTCAATGCGGGTGATCATGCCCGCATCACCGGTGTGATCATCCACTTCCAGGATAAGATAGGGCTTATCCGAATTCTCTGCTTCCAGATATTTGATGAGGAAGGAATCGGGGCCACAGCCGAAATTGGTCACCAATATCGGGAACAGCCGTTTGTCCGACTGCATTCCGATCACCAGTTTCAGCAAATCACGGGGGTTCTTCCAAACCAGATTATCGTAATGCTTGGGAAGGGTCATGGACTCGGCATCGAGCATGTCGAACGGAATGGCCGGCCACCCTTCTCGCCGGAGTTTTCCGGCCAGATGAAGATTTAATCCAGGATCAAATAAGTTATGACCCTTACCCAATAAGACAATGGCCTTGTCGTTCGATCCCAGGGAGTCTAAAATCTCTTTTCCTCGGCGCCTTTGCCAGGCCGTAAAGGCATCATAGGCCCGCCAGGCGGCCCGTGCAGCCAGGTCGCTTTCCTCAGCCGTGTGGCCCAGCGACAAGGCAAGCGTTCGTAGTTCCCCTTTCAGGTGTTTGCGGCCGTAACGCCAGTGTATCACCGGGGTAAGCAGCTTGACCGCGGACCCCATGGCGGCTTGCACCATGTAGGGAATCGATTGCACATACGGGCAATTGTAGGACCGGGACAAGCCATCCCCTGACGGCAGATGATCGATTTCGCAGGGCAAAAAGACCTGGTTTATTCCCTTTTCCACGAGATCGACCATGTGTCCGTATACCGCCTTTATGGGAAAACAGGTCTCAGACGGCACCCACCGCAGGCCCTTTTGAATCAACCCCTTGTTCGTTTCATCCGACAGGACGACGGTGTGCCCCAGTGCCTTGAAGTAGCTGTTCCAGAACGGAAAATAATCATGAAAAAACAAGGCCCTGGGAATGCCCACCGGCTCACCCTTGCCCGCCTGGCTCTCACCGGCACCGGTACTTTGGAAGCCCCTCAAAAGCCGATCTTGGCGTTCCTGGAAGAGATCCGGCATGGACACGGACTTGGTCTGAGCGGATCGATCATACCGTCCACAGAGTCCGCCGTATTGAGACCGAACCTTCCCGTCGATATAGATTCGGTTGACACGACACATGTTGGGACAGCGATTACACTCGAAAGTCTTCATTTCATAAGGACGATCCTTCAGAAAAAACCCGGCAAACCCGCTTCTGGCGCGCCGAGAATCCCTGGCCGCCAGCGCCGCCCCCATGGCACCGGTCACATTGTGGTGTTCCGGTACGGTGACCGGTCTGCCCAATAAGCTTTCGAATGCAGCCGCGACACTTTGATTCCCCGCCACGCCGCCTTGAAATAAAATATGTGACCCGATTTTTCGATTTCCGACCACTTTTTCCAGATAGTTCTGTGCAATGGCATAAGCGAGGCCGGCGGTGAGGTCTTCGATCCCCTTGCCGGTCTGTTGATGATGCACGAGGTCCGATTCCATGAAGACCGTGCATCGCGCACCCAAATTCGCCGGACGTCGGGCAGAAAAGGCCAGTTCACTGAAATCTTCCCGGACGGGCACTTTGAGACGCGCCGCCTGTTCTTCTAAAAACGATCCCGTTCCGGCGGCACAGACCTTGTTCATCTCAAAGTGGATCACCCGCCCGTTTTTGCACCGGATGTATTTGGAATCCTGGCCCCCGATTTCAAGAATCGTATCTACCTGAGCATCGCAAAACATGGCGGCTTTGGCCTGAGCTGAAATCTCATTGATCACCAGATCGGCGCCGACGAAATCTCCAACGAAATACCGGCCACTGCCCGTCACCCCCACGCCGCAAACGCGTACGTGTTCGCCCACCTTTGCCCCGATTTCTTCCAGGCCTTGCCTTACGGTGTGAATCAGCTCCCCCTTTGTATATGAATACTGCTTCGCCACCACCCGACCCGTCTGATCGACCAAAACCAGGTTGGTGCTGACCGCGCCGACATCGATACCCAGAAAGACCGGTTCCGACCGGCCCAACCGCGCCTGGTAGTATCGATCCAGGGCCACCTTGGCCGCCCCAGACCGCTTCAACGGCATAAGGTAGTGGTTGAGTCCGCCCTCATGCGCCTCGTCGCGGAGCCCCTGAGCCACCCGTGCGGCCAATTCGGACAAGGCGCAAACAGTCGACGCCAGCTTCGATCTGGCCGTGATCGCCGATCCATAAGCCCCCATAACGAGGAAGTGTTCCGGTATCACGAGGTCTCCGGTCGTCAACTGCAAGTGGTCTTCAAAGGCCCTGACGACCCCCGGATTGGCGGCGACACCACCTTGGAAAGCAATCGGTCGGACAAGAGGCTTCCCCTTGGCCAGATTGGCGATGTAATTCATGGCCAGGGCTTGGCACAAACCGGCGACAATGTCGGTCTTGGGCGTACCCTCCTGGAGTAAGTGCACCATGTCACTCTTGGCAAAAACACTGCACCTGCCGGAAATCCGGGCCGGATGTCTCGATTCGAGGGCCAGTCGCCCTAAATCTTCGACGGTCATGCCCAATCGGTGGGCCTGTAGATCCAGAAAGGATCCGGTGCCCGCCGCGCAAACCTCATTCAGGACGTGATCCCTAATACCGGGGGCACCGCCGTTTTCTCCGCCATCCAAAAAGATGAGCTTAGAGTCCTGGCCACCGATTTCGATGATGGTTCGCACATCGGGATGGAGATAACAGGTGGCCCGGGCCTGGGCGACGATCTCGTTTTGGTTCCCAATTTTCAAGACGTCACTTAATAAGTAGCGTCCGCTGCCCGTCGCCACGACCCCGTGAAAGGCCTCAAAAGACCGCGCTAAGTCCTCTAAAGCCGAGCGCAAAGCAACCAGGGGCCGGCCCTCGGTTCGCCTATAAACCGACTCGAGAATGGCGGCCGCATCATCGATAACGACGAGATTTAAGCTCACCGATCCCAGATCGATCCCCAGATAATACCGGGTATGTGTGGATGATCTGCTCATGGCATTTATAGAGCCCCTCATGGGAATACCCTTCTTAGAACCGCACCCTTAAGGGATTAAGGTAACATGGCATCTCCGCTTAGACAAGGTAGAAAGGCGGATGCAATGGGGGTTTGACCTGGTGTGTGTTCTTTGATAGATTAGGCATACACTCAAGAGGGGAGGTAGATGATTATGGCAAGCGAGGTCTTTATATTCGGCAAAGACACGTGACCGTTCACGAAAGCGGCCCGGGAGGATTTCGCCGAAAAGGGCAAGGACGCAGTCTATTTTGACGTTACCAAAGACGGGGCTAAACTGGAAGAAATGCTCCAATATTCACAGGGAAAGCGAAAAGTGCCGGTCATCGTGGAAGGCGGGCAAGTCTCTATCGGCTTCAACGGGAAGACCTGAGGCGTTTAATCGTCGGTCGTCCGGGCAGGACGACAAACCATTTAGCCGTTGAGGGTTATTCCCTTGCAGCAGGGATCTGTTTTTCCGGCAGGGGCAAGCTGCCGTCCATCTCCCCTAAAGGGCGCACGCTGCCGTTAAGGACACCGCCGACCTCGAGACGCAGGTTCTTGCAAATCACGTTTCCCGTGAAGTTGCCTGTTGCGGATATATGCAACCGGTTGTAAACGGTTACGTCACCTTCAAAATTTCCCGCTATAACCAGGTCTTCCACCTTTGCCTGCGCCGTAACCATACTGCCTTTTGCGGCCACCACCGCATTGCCCACCAAATTGCCCTTGAGGGTTCCGGCAATGACCAGTTTGCCGTCTGCATACAAAGACCCTTCCACGCTGAGTCCCTTATCAACAATGGAAAGACCTTGGCCGTTATCCTTCATGTCGCTCCTCCTTACTCAAATCCAACAGGATAGACCCAAAGGCCATACGGTCCTTCCGTACGACTACTTTGCACGGACCATCGCTGCCACCGGCATTCCAACGAACCTGCCGAGGATATACGGACCCATGGGAAAAGAGCCGAATCTTTTTGTTCATTCCCTCCAAAAACGCCTGTACGCCGGCATTGGCGGGCACATTCGTTTTGATGTCCAGAATTCGTATCGTATCGTTCGGAGCTACGCGCATCGAATCTCCCGGATACAAACACCTTTTTATCCCTTCGTTGACCTGGGCGACGATATAATCAAACTCGGGATCCGCCAACTCCACATAGAGTCTGCCAACCACGGTATCATTGTGGGTAACCACCACGTGGTATTTATCTCCTTGCGCGTTGATCGCATACCGTTCCCATAGGTCCTGATCCGTATGGATCACATAGCCGCGATCTTCGCCCGTATTGTTGCGCCGGTTTCCCACAAATCCCTTAAAGTTGACCGTTATCCCCGACGCCTGGGCCGGACTGGTCACTACATCCACGATTTCAAACCGGTCCCCCCGAATCAATTCCGCCGAGGCATTGTCCACGAGGAGTCGTTCCTTCCCGTTGACTTTGACCTTGAAAAAGAGGACTTCCGGTGAGGCAAATCTCCTCGATGCAGTGTCACCGGCAACGTCCAAGACGATATTCACCACACCACAGGAGTGATGATCCTTGCGTACGATCACTTGGGTGGACCCGGTCACGGAAACCGGTTTACCCACATCGTTGAATGTCCCATAGCCAACGATGTCAGCGCTCAGGCCCCGTTTGTAGTTGGCTTGGACATGAGAAATGGTAACCGCGTCACCCTTTTGAATGTGTAACGTCTTTCCGTTTGCAACGGCAAAGGGGATGTTATCGTTCACCGCCATTACCAGGTGGTGCATCACCGGCGGGTCAAGATAGATGCCGGGGGTCTGGGGTACGATATCCAGCAAAGCCATGAAGGCGTTGATCGCATGATTGTGTTGACGGATCTTGAGTTCCAACGGCAACGATTTGCTGGTTTCGATACCAAAGGCGGGGATCCCACATTCAAAAACGGCAAAATACGTCGCCGATTTTCTTTGTTCCGCATGGAGGGTGTCCTGATGGCTGGTGCGGTGATTGTTGAATCGAAACCGGTAGTCGGTGTTTTTGATGTGGCCGTTTACCTCTTGAATCACTTTTTCCGCCATCTCCTTCAACGGTAGGACCTTTCCCGTTTCGGGCACCTTGTAGGTGGCACAATCCGCAATGATGGATTGGCCGAACCGCATGGGGTTTTTCATGGGACTTTCCCACCGGGGAAAATAGAACCCCGATCCGTCGTGGAGGTTCAGCAGACAATCACTTTCCGAGATGAGTTGCTTGAGAATACTTACGATCTTGGTTTCATAGTTGTCCCGGGATGTATGGGCAAATTTGCGGTTCATGTCTTCGTTCACCTGGCGGCGGTTCAAAACGATGGAATAGAAGTTCGCCCGGGGAACCACAATCAGGTTGCCCTGCGCCAACTCCATATCGGCATATAGATCCGCGGACAAAAAACCGCCCGGCTCGTTGCCCTGGATCCCTCCGATAAGAAGCAGCGTTTTGCCCGGCTCTCTGCCCTGTATGCGGTAGACGTGCAGTTCGTGTTCTGTTCCTTTAAAAAAAACCTCCTGAGTCCGTTCGGCCTTCGCCTTTTGAAACGAACACAGGCAAAAAGCCACACACAAGGCAACCCCGACCGCGGCCGGCAGCCTTTTCCAAAATCCATTATAAAAAAATGAGCCCATAATCACCCTGCGTTTTCCGATTGGAGTGCGGCATCCACCGGGTGTACCTTCTTATGTAAGAGTTTCCCCGTATCCGAATAGACATAGACCGTCACGTTCTCGAATCGGGTGGCGTCCCTGATATCGGGCAGGGTTCCCCGCACATACTTGAATCGGGAGATACCGAAGTACTGACCGCGCTTGATGAGACTCGGCTTCCCATCCTTCATGGGGGACCAGGGAGCGATCCGGATCGGTTCATCGCTTCCTGTTCCCGGCACCAGGGCCACAAAGGTATACCCGCTAATGGTTATATCTTTCGGACTGATATTCTCTAATTTGAACTTGTATCGGACCGAGGCATTATCATTAGTCGGCCATATTCGAAAATCGGTCACCCGGACGCTGGATGACACGGTATCTTCAGAAACAACCGCCGCCTCCCTGTCCGCCTCTACCTGCGGTGCCTCTGTGGCGGAAGCCGCTTCCGGCGTTTCCACCGACTTGTCTTCCGTCACCTCCGGCTTTTCTCGAGAAACGTCCTTTTCTTTTCGAGGCTGTGGTGCTGTGGATGCCACCGTCTGCCGTTTCTTGCCCTCGGTGGCACTTTCTTTTTTCGTTACCTCACCCGCTTCTTTAACCGCCTCCGGATCCCCTTTTCCCAGCAGCATTAGGCGAACCTGGGCCGCATCCCGGGCCTCTTTAGTCGCGAGAAGCGTTGCTTCAGTCTCCGCCAAACGGCCTTCCAAGTCGGTTTTCAGGGAGTGCATTCGATAATATCCCAGCGTCATCACCCCCGCATACACCAACAAAAAAACGACCGTTGCCAGAAAACCCAACAAAAGAAACCTGGACACTTTAAACGAGGCGACCTTGCCTAGATCACCGATCAATAACAGTGTCCACGACTTGGATTTGTCGGGGCGACTTTTTTTGCCTGCTAGTTCATTGTCCCGAGCCATTTTTCCCTATCTATCTTCCATGCCCCGTCGGTCCGTCTAAGCCGGAGCCGTTTGGTCCCCACGGATTCATGACCACTGGAGTTGTACCGCTGCACAAACGTGGCCGTGCTTCGATCCCCGTTTTGCCGGATCTGCAGATCTTCTACGGACACGGTAATGAAATTATAGCGTTTGTTTAACCGATCCTTATAACGAATCCAGGCGGACAAGTCCATTCCTCGGGCTCGAAACTCCCGGGAATAGCACGCCCGGTACCGATCAATATCCTTGGCACTCCAAGCCTCGGCCCATTCCGTCACCCGATGGGCCACCTCCTTGTAATCTCTGTTCAGCCTTTCCAGGCGTTGCCAGGATAGGATCAACGGATCTTGCTTCTCCTCCTGTACCGGAATGCCTTGGTAGGTCTCAGCCATGATTTTCCAGTCCGCCCCTTGGCGTTTTACGAAGAGTTTCTTTCGCCCCACGCTGGCCCGGTGGTCACCCAACTGAACGGACTGGTCCAGTAACACCACCAGGCACGGATTGGCCCGGCCGATGGCGACATGTTTAAGCGTCATCGCGTAGGCGGCTTGAGCCTCAGACCATGCATCATGCATGGGCACCCAAGCCTCCCAGAACTGGTCATGTACCGGCGACGGATTCATATAAAACGAGCCATGACGAGCCTTGTCCGCCGAAAGCAAGGCTGATTTCCAGTCCTGCAGAAACCGTCGCAACGATTCCGCTTTGGCGGCATGTTGCCCCGGCGACACCATCTGCAATTCCTCCTTGATAATAATGGGTGTATGATTCAGGCGAATGTACCCTGCCAAAACGTCAATGTTTCCATTTTCCACGACCACGCAGCCGTTTGTGTCCCGCGGCCGCAGTTTCTTATTGGTCCCGTGAAGCCAGATATTGTCCCCCCCGCGATCGTTCAACCGATCCAGCACATTGGGATAGTCCATGACAAAGGCTCGGTTGCCGTAGGTGGAACTCAAATATTTCTTTTCAAAAGAGGCCGTAAAAAAGTAGACCCCTTCCGGCGTCTTTCGGTCTCCGGGACATTTCTTTTTACCGGCCGCCTCTCCGGTCGAGCATGCAAAACGATGTTTTAGCCGATATTCGCCGTCAAAGGCATAGACCCTCAATATTTGCGATTTCTTCTCGACAACGAGGGCGTAGCTGGGAGTCTCCCCGCTTTCCAAGTGAACAAGACTTTCCGGAATAAGCAGATCCTTCGTAGCGGCGCCAACGGCCAAAGCGGACAGGCCAAAAAACAGATACGAACAACTCAGAGCAACCAATACCCACGAAAACCTCGTTACATATTTCATAGCGACTATCACTGGAAACCCCTCGAAGATCGCCCGCTCAGGCAAACGATATCAGGGTTCGATCGGGCTTTCCCCAAGCCCGGCAAAGATTAATAATGTGATGTCCTTTAAAAAGCGTGTTATCAAGCTGTGGATTTTGCAAGATCTATGCCCTTGCCTTGCAAGTTAGTCCCATGTCCTTTGGTCCACGATCTTCTTTCCATCCTCAAGCAGAGTGCCCTTCTCAACGAAGGTAACCGAGCCACGAACCCGCATACTCTCGGGAATGGCCGCTGCTATTTTTTGAGCCAACCCTTCGCTTGCCTCTACATCGTCTTCAAGCTCGATGTGGAACGTCATTTGGTCCCGGTGGGCCTCTCGGGTAATCACCACTTGATACCGGACGATCTCTGGAAACTTGGCCGCCACTTCGTCCGCATTTCCCGGATGAATGAACATGCCTTTAACCTTGGTTACCTGATCCAGTCGGCCCAGGATTTTCACTAAGCGCTTCGAGGTCCGGCCACACGGGCAGGCCGATTCGGTTACATAGGAAAGGTCTCCGGTTCCAAAGCGAATCATGGGGTAGACATTGTCAAACACCGTAACCACGACCTCTCCGGGTTCACCGGCGGGTACCTGCCGACCTGTATCCGGATCCACGATCTCCACAACGCAGTTGTACGGAATATGCATGCCGGTCTTGTGAAAACACTCATAGGCCAGACATCCCACATCCGCCGTACCGTACCCTTGGCGCAGAAGCATGCCGAAGTCGGCCTCCAACTGATCACGAAGAGACTCGGGAAGCATTTCACCGGCCACGAACCCCACGGCCAACCGGAGATCCTTTTGGAGATCGTAACCGATCTGGCGGGCCTTTTCTGCAATATTGACCAAAAAACTGGGGGTTCCGATATATCCGGTTACCTTCACGTCCCGCATCATCCGCACCTGTAAATCCGTATTGCCCACCCCCCCGGGGGTCGCCACACATCCCAACCGGTGAAGGGCGTCTTCGAACCAGAACGCTGGAGGCACCAGGTGATAACTGAAGGTAATCTGCCCGATATCTCCTCGGCGAAAGCCCGCGGCAAAAAAGGCCTGCGTCCACCGGTCATTCTCGCTATGAATATCCTCAGGCTCATAAATCGGACCTGGCGACATACATATACGTTTTAGCTGTTCCAGCGGAACCCCCAGAAATCCCCCAAAGGGCGGATCCATTTCCTGCAAGGCGGACAGGTCACGCTTATGGGTAATGGGCAGCTTCTCCAGATCGCGGACCGTTTCAATTGCTTCAGGCTTTATTCCAACGCTGTCAAATTTTTTTTGAATGGCCGGTGCATAGTCATAGGCATGCCGAACGATACGTTGAAGTTCGGCATCTTGATAGGCCGCGTTTTCCTCCGCCGAACAGGTTTCTCGAACGGCATTGTAATGCCCGGTGGTTCGATCCTGTGCCGTGGTCATCATTGTTGACTCCATTTCCTATACGGGACCCACCTCCCATTAAGTCGCAAAAAGGGTCCGAGAATCGAGGGTGGTTTACACCACCCCAATCCTGAACCCTTATCGGCGACCAACTCTTTTGGAGATGATCCGTATTTCATTATCTCGGTATAATGTAAACGCCCGGTGGACCCCGGACTTCGTCAATGCAGATACTCAGATATGTTTCGCCAATTAAAGCCGAGGCGGGAATATCCGGGCAAACCGCGACACTCCCGCCTCCTCTATGACACCCAATCTATTCGGGAAAGGTCGCACCGAACGTGCTGACCGTCATAAGCCC
>Ga0180435_10005718_pt1 | contig 12040 bp, 9 predicted proteins | sample SS_ome_3_FD_132467 | JGI IMG/M metagenome (GOLD analysis project Ga0180435, IMG submission 132467) | Hypersaline lake sediment archaeal communities from the Salton Sea, California, USA - SS_3_S_1 metaG | ecosystem: Environmental > Aquatic > Non-marine Saline and Alkaline > Hypersaline > Sediment...
CGAATTCAGGGCTTCATAGACGCTTTTGGGGCGCAATCGATTCAACCCATGGTAGACCACGCTCGAGGCCTTGCGCTCGAGATGCGTGAGGACTTTGACGGTGCAATCGAAGTGTTCCAACGAGAATTAGTGAACATACCTTCCGACATTATGCTCAACAGAAGTATCGGACGCTGTCTTCGCAGGAGGGGAGACCTCGATGAGGCCGAAGGGAGCCTGGAGAAAGCCCTCGCGAGCTTTCCTTTCAACCCCTCCGTGCACTATGAACTAGCTCTCGTGAAAGAAGCGCGCGGTGACAACGCTTCCGCAATCCAACACCTCGAAACTGCGCTCGAAACCTGGGCGACAGCGGATCCTGAGTTCGAACCAGCGAGGGAGGCGAGGGAGAAGTTGGCTGAATTGCAGGGAAGATAAGAAACTCAGAGTGAGAAGAGGGAGGAGTGGGAGGAGTGATTGGTTCACCCTCCTCCCACCTCTCCCCCTCCTCCCCACTACTCCGCCGACCCTTGATTCAGGTTATACCTCATGATAGCCGCATGCCTCGACTCCGGAACGCGCTCTAGTTCGTAAACATCCCCTCTCGCAGAGCGCGGCACCGCGAACTTGCGCAGTCGATCGATGTCTTGCCGATCGATTTGCAGCGACAGTACTCTGAGATTGTCGTTTAGGTGTTCCGTGCTTCGTGTCCCCACGATGGCGGCGGAAACCTGAGGCATCTCCAACGCATAGCGGGTTGCCACGTTTCCGATACTCACGTCGTGCGCGCGAGCGGATTCGCCCAGCAGTCTCAAGAGTTCCTGATAGTCGCTCCACCCGCCAAACTCGTCGATCATCAGTTTGTATTTGACCAGCGATCGGTTGGCTAGCTCCTCGCGCGGCTCCGGTACGCCGAGCCAACGATCCGTCAGGAATCCACCTGCAAGGGTCCCGTAGCAGAGCATCTGGATCCCGTTGTCTCGACAAAAACCTGCCATTGCATTTTCAGGGCGATGGTCGAGCAGGGAGTACTGAACTTGATGGGAAACGATGGGGACGCCGGCGCCCACGATCTCGCGCAATCTGGGCACGTCGAAATTCGTGACCCCGATGTTTCGGATCTTGCCTTCTGACTGAAGCTCCTGCAGCCAAAGAGCGGTCTCCACGTAGCCGGGAACAGTGTAGTCCCACCACGCGAACTGAACGAGATCGAGTTGACCCACTCCAAGCCTCGCAAGCGAACGGTCGATGATTCGCTCGACGTAATCCTTGGAGATTCTTGGCAGCACGTCGCGATCGGGCACGAATTTGGTGTGAATACGGATTCGCTTTCGATTCTCGCTGTCGCCGTGTCTCGAGTAGCGGCGCAGGAACTCGCCCAGTAGCTCCTCGACGCCAGTGTAGATGTCGGCGCAGTCAAAGCTGGTGAGACCTGCATCTGCACATTTTGAGAACGTATCAATTGCTTCGTCGGTGGATGATGTCTCTATGTTGTGTCCGGCTGACAACTGCCAGGCGCCGACGATGATGCTAGGGACTTCAAATTCGTTCATCTGATTCTGCCCAGTTTCCGTTCATGGCGTTTTTGGTACCTGCGAACATATTGGTTGGGTTATGGCAACGAAAGGAGTAGAGCCCATCGGTCCGGAAACAAGGGTCACAGGTGTGAGACCGGTGCGTTTCGTTGGGGGGACGCTCGGCGCACTCGCTCCGTTTGGCCTCTTCCTGTTCGGGGTGTCTTGGCTTGCGTTCTCCGGTGCACCCGACGAAAGGGGCTTCTGGCCGATCTTGTTGGCCGCCCTGGCACTCGGGTTGCTGCTGGCGCGCGATCCAAAGGCCTATGCGGAGAACGCCATCGACGGCATGAGCCAACGCATGGTGATGCTCATGGTGATGGCGTGGCTGTTGGCGGGAGTCCTCGGAGCGTTGATGAATTCGAGTGGCTTCGTCGACTCACTCGTTTGGGTAGCAACTCGCGCAGGCGTGTCGGGGCGGTGGTTCGTCGCAGCAGCATTTTTGGTCTGTAGTGCCGTATCCACGGCGACGGGAACGAGCTTGGGGACGATAATCGTGTGTGCACCGCTGCTCTATCCCGCGGGAGTCGAGCTCGGGTCGTCTCCCGCAGTGTTGGTCGGTGCCATACTCGGCGGAGCCACGTTTGGTGACAACATCTCGCCCGTTTCCGACACCACTATCGCCTCGGCGACGTCACAGAGTGCGGATATCGGTGGTGTGGTCAGGAGCAGGCTCAAATACGCGCTCCCGGCGGCGTTGGTCGCTCTGGTCTTCTATGTGGCTCTCGGTTCGGTAAACATGGTGGGTGAGACCGCTCACGCGAATACGATGGTTGGAGGCGTGCCGCGTGGTCTCCTGATGTTGTTGGCGCCGGCGGTCACTATCGGGACTCTGCTCAAACGCCGTCACTTGCTGGAGGGGTTGATCTATGGCATCCTCGTCGCTCTCGCTGTAGGGCTCGTTTCAGGTCTGTTATCCGTTTCCGACATACTGGTGATCGACCGAGAAGCATTCGTTGCCCGTGGCCTGATAATCGAGGGGATGGAACGCGGCATCGGGATTTCGGTGTTCACCGTGCTGCTCATGGGCCTGGTGGCAGGCCTGGAAGGGTGCGGAGTGTTGGAGCGCATTATCGGCTGGGCGACGAAACGCTCGACGACGCCGCGACACGCGGAAGTCTGGATCTTCGCTACTGTGTCTGCTTCGGTACTCCTCACCACTCATTCCGTGGTCGCGATTCTCACCACTGGAAGATTCGCGTCAGAAGTTGGATCAGCCCACCAGCTTTCGGCGTATCGCAGGGCCAACGTGCTGGACATCACCGTCTGCACCTACCCCTTCCTGCTGCCGTTTTTCATCCCAACCATTCTCGCCGCGAGTATGACTGCGAGCGGCCTGGATGCGGGGCTGCCACCCACGTCGCCGCTCATGGCAGGCCTGCACAATTTTCACTCATGGGCTTTGCTTCTGATGGTGCTGATTGCGGTGGTGACTGGGTATGGGAGGGGGAAAGGGGATAGCTGAAGGTGGTAGCTTGAGCAGAGGTGCAGAGTGAGAGGTGGGAGCAGTGGGAGGGGCGGGGAGGCCCGCTCCCTGCTCCCTGCTCCCCGTCAAGGCACTCGTATCTGATCTCCAAAGAACAATGCGTTGAGAAACAGCCGATTCGTCCCCCGCCAGTAGCCGCGGAAGTTCGTGTTGTCGATGAGCAGAACGACGGCGCCTCGCCCCAGTTGGTCGACTAGGACCGAGGGAGAGCCGGCCAACCGCTCCCGATTTGCGTCAGAGATATACCCGCTCAAGTGCGGATCGTCGTCGACGAGCTTCACAACTGTGCTATATGCGTTCTTACTGGGTGCGAAGAACATGTTGTGGTCACGCCAGACCGGAAGCGACCTGCGAAGGTAGCCGAAGCCCAGAGGGTGGGTTATGTCGACGTCAGCCTGCCATATTGATCCGCCAATGGCTTGGGCCCCTCTGAAATTGCGTGCGTCTTCGTAGTTGCGCCGCGCGGTCTCATGATCCTCGTCTTCCTCCTCGTCGGGCAGGCGCCCCATCGTGGGCGGATCGACGTTGGGCGTTAGGCCGTTTCGGGTCGCCCACGCTGCGGCCGACCGCTGGGCGATAAGCGTACCACCGCCTCGCACCCATGCTTTCAACTGATCGAGTCTGTTTCCGGAGAAGAAGCTCAAGTTACCGGACACCAGAACGAGTACATCGTAATCTGCCCAGTTGACCCGACCCAAGTCTGTCACATCCACCTTGCTGATCGGCATCCCGATGCGTTGGTCGAGTAGGTGCCAAAGCTGCCCAGCTTCGTACGAAGATATGCCCTCGCCCATTGGCATCAGCACCCTAGGGGCTCGAACAGGCCTGAAATTGCCGCTACCGAGGTCGACGCCCTGAACCGCCTTTCCGGTCGTTGCGCTGTGGATTGGGATCTGAACCTGATGCGTAACTGACTGGACAACTGCGAAGAGGGAGTCCGGGCTGATGTTTTGATTGCTGACCGGCAACGAGATCGAGCCCCTTGGGAACTCCACTTCTCCCCTGGTCGTGGGGATCGTTGTTAGGACCGACGCGGCCTCGGCCCGCACACCGGCTGCCTGCAAAGCCTGCAATGCTTTGGGTGCTGCGGAGTTGCTCCAGTCGAACAGGTACGCGATCGAGCTTCTTTCTACCGTGAACGGCCCGCCAATCATTGGCACTTCGGTCAAACGATCGCCCATCGGCAGGCGGCCGCCCATGAGAGCGTAGTCTGGCATTCCGTAGGCCAGGCTGATGGTCCAGGTCGATGCGTCGTAGAAGACGGAATCGGCGAATGTGTCGGTGCGTTCGAAGACCGAACGCGCGAGACGATACATGGGCTGTCTGGCCGGTACTACCCATGCGTTGCCGGGCTCGAATGTGACTCCATCGCCCATGATCGTCGTGGTCAGTTCGTAGACCTCTATGTGATGCCTGAGCAGCAGATCGATGAATTCTCGGTTTAGCGTGGGGTCGTTCTCATACCCGAAAACCCAGGCGTCGATCTCATAGGCCTCACCTTCGCTCAGCGCCGAGGCGAAGAACTCACGTTGATACTGCTGCATCATCTCACGGTTGTCGATTGTCGCCCTGGCGGTCGCCATTGCGGCGCGGAGTTGATTCCTTATCGCAAACGAGAAAGTCAGCAGGCCGTGATGCGAGCTTTCCTGAACGTGACCGCGTGAGCTGGCCTGTTCGAACAGTACCGCGAGGCCGCCGAGAAACCCCGAGTAGGTGGAACCGTAGCCTGGATAGCTGTTGTCGAACACCTCTCCGCTGAAGTACAACGAACCGATCTGATCCATCGCCTCAGCCCAGTACTCTGCAAAGGTCAGGGTGATGTCGGTGTACAGGCGTTCCGGAAGCAGCGGGTTCCAGGTCCCCAGTGGTTTCGTCGGCTCGAAGAAGAAGGAGCTGTTCGTCCCCATCTCGTGGTGGTCTGTTATGACCTGCGGGCGCCAGTATTGATGGAATGCCACCCGCGCTTTGCTCTCGGGATTCACCAGCGGGAACCAGTCGCGATTGAGATCGAACCAATAGTGGTTTGTGCGACCCCCGGGCCAAAGCTCATTGTGTTCTCGGTCGAGTGGGTCGGCCACAAAAGGCTGCGCCCGGTTCATGTTTGACCAGAACGAATGCCTTTCCTTGCCGTCCGGGTTCAGCGTCGGCTCGATGTGGAATACGCCCTCTTCCAGGTAGCGTGCGACTTCCGGCCCCGTAGCCGCGACCAGCCAGTAGGCAGTCAGCATCGCCGCCTCTGCCCCCGACGATTCGTTGCCATGCACGCTGTACCCCAAGTGCGCTATCGCGGGCATACCTTCGCTCGGAGTCGCTCCGGGCTCGAGCGAGGCCAGGTGTGCCTGCCTTATCTCATCGAGGCGCGCGTGGTTGGCAGGAGAGGTGACGGTCAAGACGGGCATATGCCGCAGCTCATAGGTCAAACCGATCGACTGGTAGGTCGCTCGGTCGGACAGGCGCCCGAGTTCCTGCATGTATGCGACGATGCGGTCGTGTCTGGTATGAAAAGTCCCGATCGGGTAACCGAGGAACTCTTCAGGAGAAGGTATGTCGGTGTTGAACGACGTACCTCGAGGGAAGAAATAGTCGCTTTGAGCGAAAACTGTCTGAGGTGCAATCGTCTGCAGACCCAAAATCAGAAGCGCGGTTGCGATCGAATGCCAACCGGTTCGGCGTTCGTGGTTCATCATCTTCATAAAGCCTTTCGCGTTAATTCTCAAATGCCTTGAGCACTTCTCTGGTCAGATCCCAGCGATTGAAGCCCTGTCGGCCGTAATCCAAACCGCGCCTCACGATCACGAGATTGTGCGAGGGAACGACGATCACGTATTGGCCTCGATTACCTGCCGTCGAATAGGCGTCGCGCGGCACATCGTTGCGGTTGTCGGGCACCAACCACCACTGGCCGCCGTATTGGTTGCCGGTCTCAGCAGTCGAAGGTGCGGGGGTCCGTACGAACTCGATCCAATCCTCCGAGATCAGTCGCTCGCCATCCCATACCCCACCCTGGAGATATAGCATGCCGAAACGTGCCAGGTCACGCGCCGTGGTGTACACCTGGCTGCTGAGAATGAAATCACCGAAACGATCGACTGACAGGAACGTGTTGCGCATGCCGATCTTGTCCAGCAGAGCCTCTCTCGGGAACTCCAGGTACGTCTGCGGATCGCCCAGAGCGAGCTTCATTGCGTACACCGCGAGAATGGTGTCGTAGTTCTCGTAATCCCAAAAGGTGCCGGGCTCGTGAATGAGACCGCGGTTCCTGGCGCCGTTCACGGAACTCGCGCCTGCCCAATACGAAAACCCCGATCCCGTTGCGTACTCCATGCCTCTGCTGTCCACCGTGTACAGGCCGCTCGACATGTTGAGCACATTGCGGAGTGTGATCTCATTGCGTGGATCGAACTGTGGCGTCCGCGATTCCGGCAGCCAGCCAAACCCGAGCGGCTCGTCCAGCGCCATCCGTCCCTCATCGACGAGCATTCCTATGAGAGTGACCGCGATGCTCTTTGCAGTAGACCAGGTGCGGGTTTTCGTGAATGTGTTCACTCCGGGCGCGTACCGCTCGTGGATAATCTGGTCGCCATGCACTATCAACAGACTCAGAGTGACCTGCTCCGGCGATTCCCGCTCGAAGGCCCAGTCTGACGCGGCAGCCAGTGCATCCGCATCTATTCCCCTCGGCAAGGGGCGATCTTCTGTCACGTCTCCCATCGGCCAGGGCATGGTTGCGGGATCGCCAGGAGGTGGCGGCGTGGTGAGAATCGGGAGGTTGTCGATATCCTCGAACGTCTGGTCGGGCGCCATTATCACACAGCCGAGTCCCTCGCGGAAGGCGGCCCTCATGACGGGAACGCCACCAGGTGCACCGATTGCCACGGCCTTTCGGTCCCAGTCGACAACGTAGTCGCCGCCACGCGGCGTTCCGACCGGTTGACGGAGGTAGGCCAGTTCCTGTGCAAATACCTGCTCTAACGTTCTGTTGGATGTGAAAAGACCATTGCACATCAGAATGGCCTGCACACCATGTTGGATCATGTCACGGTTGAAACGGAAGTAGTCGTAGTTCTCTTCCTGTTGGGCGTGGGCTGATCCCGGAAGCAGAACTGCGATCAACCCTATGGCTGCAATCAGACGTCTCATAGCCGGCTTGCCTCTGTTGTGATGGAAGGTGGTGGAGATGATTTTAACTTAAGGAGCGGTTCGGTGCTTCGATAGCGCGGCACGCAATAACATGAGCGACGCGTTAACTTCTTCGCATCCTCCCAAAGTTGTATGGAGTTCTCAGGGAGTGTGTCCATATTTCTGTAGTTTCGGTGGTAGACAAAATTGAAGCCACCGTATCTCTTCTGGAGTTCGCAGGATTAACCGGCGGGTGGCTGCCCGCCCAACCAGGAGAGAAGCGATGGCCTCTGATGCGAAGAGTACGGTTGTTGGTTCGGTGGTGCAAGGAGAAACAGGTCCTTCTGATGCATTGCGTGATTTGATGGGTCCAGTGATTCAAGAAGCGATTGAGCGGGAGTTTGAGCGTTCCATAGGAGCTGGCAAGTGGGAGCGGACCTTTGGGCGGTCTGGGCACCAACGGATCCGGAGACATTTTTATTGCGTTTTCGACTGCCAATCCCGATTCGTGGAACCGTCGCACCCAGGTCAATGTGCAGATGATTCCGAACGATAGGATGAGCGCACTTTTCAGAGGAACGGTAGAGGCAACCGAAGAGGCGATAGTGAATGCCATGGTCGCGGCGGAAACCATGGTCGGAATCAACGACAATAGAGTCTATGCGCTCCCGCACGATCGGCTTCGAGAGGTGCTCGAGGAGTACAATCGGCTGGGGAGGTAGGGGGATGGGGGGATGTAGAATGTTGAATTGTGACTATTGAATTTCGAATTCAACCGCCGTAAAGGAGAGTTCTAGTCCGCCGGTGGTTCCTGGCTCAAAGCTTCACCAGTGCGATCATCGTTCCGATGACGGTCACTGACGTGCCTGCCCAGAATACGAACATCCATTTGATCAGATCGGCTTTGCATTGAGCAAATCCGGCCGACATTTCGGAACGCAACTCTGCAGCGGTTTGGTCTATCTTGGCATCTAGTTGAGCAAACTTCTGTTCCCACCGGGCATCGAGTTCGACGATTCGTTGGTCCCACTTCGCTTCGAGTTCTGTGAACCTTTGTTCCCACTTGGTATCGAGCCAGGCGAACTTCCGTTCCCACTTCGAATCGAATTCGGCCAGCCGTTTGTCCCACTTCGCATCGAGCTCAGCAAACTTTCGCTCCCATTTCGCATCCAGCTCTGCAAACTTTCGATCCCATTTCGCATCGAGTTGCGTTGCACGTTGCTCGATCTTCGCGTCGAACCGTGCGAAGTTCAGCTCGTTCAGCTCTCGGAGTTCCGTGCGATAAGTATGGTCGATGAAGTTCAAGTGGTTCACCAACTCGTCTGTGAGCTCGTGCCCGAGTCTCTCGTAAAAGTGTTCTGAGAACTTTGCTGTTACCGGCATTTTCCCTCTTGAGATTTCTTGCCGGCACCAACATAAACGTACGCTCGGCAGAACCGATAAGCAAAACGATGCAGAATGGTGCAGAAACTTGCGTCGAATTGATTGCTGATGTCCTTGCAGATTCGAGAACCAACCAGACTTTTTCTGGTCTAGCATAGTCGTGCACTGTGAGTTAGATGAAGAGAAGAACCTGAAACCCTGGAATCCGATTTTTTCTGGAGGAATGCATGACCCACGCGGTGCCTGATCCCAAACCGATTCTCAACTTCGTTGGTGGCAAGTGGGTGTCGGCCGGCGGGTCGGAGTCGTTGACCGTGTCGAATCCAGCGACGGGAGAGTCGCTTGGCAGCTTTGCTCCGTCGACCGAAGAAAACGTTACTGACGCCGTTTCAGTCGCGAAAGAAGCATTCCAAACCTGGCGTTCAACCCCTCCGATAGAACGGGTCCGAATACTGTTCCGCCTCAAAATCCTCCTCGAAGAGAATCTCGAGGGGATCGCCGCGAGTCTTGCAAGGGAACATGGCAAGAACCTGCCGGAGTGCAGGGGTGAGGTGAGGCGCGGCATAGAAAACGTCGAGCACGCATGCGGGACACCTTCGCTGATGATGGGGTCGACTCTCGAAGACGTGGCACCGGGCATTGATTGTGAAACGGTGCTTCAACCGCTGGGCGTGTTTGCGGGAATAGCACCATACAATTTCCCGGTCATGATACCGCTCTGGTTTTGGCCCTACGCGGTTGCGACCGGCAACACGTTCGTATTGAAGCCCAGCGAGCAAGACCCACTGACACACCAGTTGGTGGTGGAATTGGCAGTTGAGGCGGGCTTGCCGGACGGAGTCCTCAACGTCGTGCAGGGTCAACGCAATGCAGTCACTGCGTTGTTGAACAATCCCGATGTGATCGGCTTTTCGTTTGTTGGGTCGAGCGCCGTCGGTCGCAAGCTCTACTCCGAGGGAGCCGTTAGCGGAAAACGAATGCAGGTGCTCGGGGGTGCGAAAAACAACATCATAGTAGTTCCAGACGCGGACTACGATCTGACCACCGAGGCGATACTGTCTTCGGCCTTTGGTTCTGCCGGGCAACGGTGCCTGGCTGGAAGCACTGCGGTGTGTATCGGAGATGCTTACGAGATAATGCGGGAACGTCTGGTGGACGGTGCGAAGTCCCTGAAGCTCGGGTATGCGCTTGATGGCGATCCGGATATCGGACCCGTGATCTCTCGCGCCCATCGAACCAGAGTGGAGACGTATATCGAAAAGGGAATTAAGGAGGGAGCCGAGCTTCTGTTGGATGGGAGAGGTGCAACGGTTGATGGCTATCCCGACGGGCACTGGATCGGCCCCACGATCTTCGACAAGGTAGAACCCGACATGGTTGTGGGAAAAGAAGAGATATTTGGCCCGGTATTGAGTCTGAAGCAGGTGGGTAGCCTAGAAGAAGCGATCGAGCTGACTCACAAGAGCAGATATGGCAACATGGCTTCGATCTTCACCACCAGCGGAGCAGCCGCGAGAGAATTCCGCTACGGGGTCGGAATCAGCATGCTCGGAGTGAACATTGGAGTTGCGGCTCCAATGGCATTTTTCCCGTTCGGAGGAGCGAGGAGATCGTTCTTTGGGGATCTAAAAGCGCAGGGCCAAGACACTATATCGTTCTACACTGATAAACGCGTTGTCATATCGAGGTGGTGAGATGACGGTGACCGGCGAAGCCAAACAGCACACAGATAGCGGGCGCATAACTGCAGACTACCGCGAGCTCTTTTTCCCCTGCGGACCGCCCCTCTACGAACAACCCCTGGTTCTCACCGAAGGGCGCGGAGTGTTCGTCAAAGATGCTGAGGGTGACGAATACCTCGACTTCTTCAGCGGCATACTCACAACGTCAGTCGGCCACTGCCACCCGGACGTGGTGGGGAGCGTCCAAGAACAGGTGGCTCATTTGGGTCACACCTCGACGCTTTATCTCAATGAGAAACAGGTCAGCGCCGCAGGGCGGCTGCGTGAAATCGCACCAGGCGAGTTGGGAAAATCTTTTTTCACCAACAGCGGCACGGAAGCCGTCGAAACGGCTGTGATGCTCGCCTGCATCTACACGGGGCGAAGTGATGTTTTCGCGCTGCGCCAGGCGTATTCGGGTCGCAGCTTCCTGGCCACAAACCTCACAGCACACGGTGGTTGGCGTCCGCTCGGTTCGACAATTCCTGGTATCAAGCACGTAATGTCGCCGGACCGGTACAGAAGCCCGCTTGGCGATCTGGCCGACGAGGAAATCGTCGATGCCTTTGCACGCGACTTCGAAGAAGCGATCCAAACCGTAACCAACGGGAAGCCAGCCGCTTTCATGGCGGAGACAATACAAGGCGTGGCCGGCTACGTTGTTCCGCCGCCTGGCTACTTCCAGCGGATGGTCGAAATCGTGCGCAGCTACGGTGGCCTCTTCATCTGCGATGAGGTGCAGGCCGGATTCGGTCGCACGGGAAGCAAGTGGTTTGGAATAGAGCATTGGGAAGTCGAGCCAGACATAATGGTGATGGCGAAAGGCATAGCGAACGGGTTTCCGGTTGGGGCCACTATAGCCAGGCCGGAGATTGCAGATGCGTGGAAGGCGAAGACCATTTCAACCTTCGGGGCCAACGCGGTTTCCATGGCCGCGATGGACGCGACACTGGACGTGATGGTACGGGAAGATACCCCTGCCCGGTCCGAAGAACGCGGTCGACAACTCCGGGCCGGCCTCGAGCAACTTCAAGAACGATATGACTGGATCGGCGACGTTCGAGGCATGGGCCTGATGCAGGCGCTCGATCTGGTGGAGGACAGGCGATCCAAAGAACCCAGCCCCGCCAAGGCAAAAGCGATGCTGGAAGCGACCAAGAAGGAACGGTTGCTTGTAGGGCTTGGAGGGTTGCATGGAAACGTGCTCAGGCTTGGTCCATCGATGCTCGTGTCTGAGGACGAAGTGCGGGATTGCCTCGAAAGACTCGAACGTGCGTGTCACGATGTAGATCGAGGTGTGGGATCGTGATACTCGGCCTGCCGTGGGTCAGTTGGTTGCTTCTGTTCGCCGCAGTCGTACCCGGCCTCACCCTGGTTGTCGGTTTCTATCTGAAGCACCGGCGAGTGCGGCGGGATCCGTAACGTGTCTTCCACATCGGTAGTCTTCGTACTCGTCGTTTACGGCATCATCCTCCTGGTCATCGGTTTCTGGGCCAACAAGGAAACCAGAACCGTTGCGGGATATTTCGTTGCGGGAAAGAAGCTGCCTTCCTGGGTGATTGCCTTCAGCTCGAATACCACGGGTGAGAGTGCATGGCTGCTCCTGGGCCTGACTGGGATGGGGTACATGATTGGGGTCCACGCGCTCTGGATTGTCTTGGGAGAGGTTTTGGGGGTGGCGGTGGCTTGGGTGTTCGTTGGGCAGAGGTTCAAAGAGTACACTGACCGGTACGAATCCATCACGGTGCCCGACTATCTCGAGGCGCGGTTTCACGACACGC
>Ga0180435_10005719_pt1 | contig 12040 bp, 23 predicted proteins | sample SS_ome_3_FD_132467 | JGI IMG/M metagenome (GOLD analysis project Ga0180435, IMG submission 132467) | Hypersaline lake sediment archaeal communities from the Salton Sea, California, USA - SS_3_S_1 metaG | ecosystem: Environmental > Aquatic > Non-marine Saline and Alkaline > Hypersaline >...
GGAGTCCCTCCAATCGGCCAATGCCGCGTTTCAGTCCTTGGCAAGGGCTGGCCATTCCCTGCGGACTGCGCCTTGCCTTGACCGATTGGAGGGACTCTGAATGTGCCGCTTAGTGTGTCGCAGTACACTAGCATGAAGCAGGCACAAAAAAGCCGGCGTAAAGCCGGCTTTTCCTCAGTCCTGGATCGGACCCTATTCGGTTTCGACCGCGTCTTCCATCTCTTCCTCGACCTCTACGATCGGACGATCTACGAGTTCGACAAAGGCCATGGGCGCCTTGTCACCGGGACGGTAACCGCACTTGAGGATACGCAGGTAGCCACCGGGACGCTCCTTGTAGCGCGGGCCGAGTTCAGAAAACAGCTTGGCCACGGCAGCCTGGTCACGCAGACGGGCAAAGGCCAGACGACGCTTGGAGACACTGTCTTCCTTTGCCATGGTGATTAGCGGCTCGGCAACGCGACGCAGCTCCTTTGCCTTGGGCAAAGTGGTCTTGATCAACTCGTGTTCAAACAGCGAGCTGGCCATGTTGCGGTACATCGCCTTGCGATGTGAACTGTTACGGTTCAGTTGCCGTCCGGATTTGCGATGACGCATGGGTCGACTTCCTATAATTCCAAATGGTTTCTTAAACTAGGTACGTTGGGACGTTGATCGCCTCAGCGCGCCATTAATTCTTCCAGGTTCTCCGGCGGCCAGTTTTCCAGGCGGGCGCCGAGAGATAAACCACGAGTGGCCAGCACGTCCTTGATTTCGGTCAGGGACTTCTTGCCGAGGTTCGGGGTCTTCAACAATTCCACCTCGGTCCGTTGGATCAGGTCGCCGATCAGGAAGATGTTCTCTGCCTTGAGGCAGTTGGCCGACCGTACCGTCAGTTCCAGATCGTCCACAGGACGCAGCAGCGTCGGGTCGATAGGCGGCACATCCGTCTCGCTGGGCGTTTCCGGCTCGGTCGTCTCGGTGAGATTCGCAAACGCGGAAAGCTGATCACGCATGATGGTCGCGGAGTGGCGGATGGCCTCTTCCGGATCGATCGTGCCGTCGGTTTCAATATCGAGCACCAACCGGTCAAGGTCGGTCCGCTGTTCCACACGCGCAGCCTCTACGATGTAGGCGACCCTACGGACAGGACTGTAGGCCGCATCCAACTGCAGGCGACCGATGGGGCGATCCTCCCCGGCGGCTCCCTCGCGATTGGCAGCCGGCTCATAGCCGCGGCCGCGCTCGACCTTGATGTTCATGTTCAACTCACCCTTGTCGGTGAGATGTGCGAGGACGAGGTCCGGGTTGGCAATCTCCACCCCGTGCGACAACTGCAGGTCGCCGGCCGTGACAGTGGCCGGGCCCTTGGCATTCAGCGCAAGGGATGCCTCTTCACGATCCTGCATGATGATCGCAACATCCTTGAGATTGAGCAGGATTTCCAGGACATCCTCCTGGACACCCTCGATGGCGCTGTACTCGTGTAGCACGCCATCGATTTCCGCCTCGGTGATTGCGCACCCGGGCATGGAGGACAGCAGAATACGACGCAATGCGTTGCCCAATGTATGACCGAAACCGCGCTCGAGCGGCTCCAGCGACACCTTGGTATGACGCTCGTTAATCGTCTCCACGTTCACAATACGCGGCTTCAGGAACTCGGTGACCGAACCCGTCATGGATTACCCTCTTCTGTTCTCGTTCCGGATTGAGCTGGATTACTTCGAATAGAGTTCGACGATCAGCTGTTCGTTGATCTCAGCCGGCAACTCCGCACGATCAGGGTGACGCTTGAACACCCCCTTCATTGCGTTGGCGTCGACCTCGACCCATTCCGGCATGCCGTACTGCTCGGCCAGACTCAGGGAGCTTTTGATTCGCTCCTGCTTCTTGCTTGGTTCACGAATGGAGACAACATCTTCCGGCTTGACGCGGTAGGACGGAACATTGACCGACTTACCGTTCACCTCGATGGCCTTGTGGCTGACGAGCTGGCGCGCCTCATTACGGGTGCTGCCGAAGCCCATGCGGTATGCGACGTTGTCCAGGCGACACTCGAGCAGACGCAGGAGGTTCTCACCGGTAGGGCCTTTGACCCGATCCGCCTCTTTGTAGTAGTTGCGGAACTGACGCTCCAGCACGCCATAAAGACGACGTACTTTCTGCTTTTCACGCAACTGTACCCCGTAGTCGGAAAGACGACGACGGCGATCCCCGGACTGCCCGGGCACCTTCTCCATGTTGCATTTGGTGTCGACGGAGCGCACACGGCTCTTCAGGAACAGATCGGTTCCTTCGCGACGCATCAGCTTGCATTTGGGTCCAAGATAACGTGCCATGATTGAAACTCCAGTTACACGCGACGCTTTTTAGGCGGACGACAGCCATTGTGTGGAATCGGGGTCACATCAGAGATGCTGGTGATCTTGAACCCCGCGTTGTTCAGAGCGCGCACAGCGGACTCACGTCCGGGCCCAGGACCCTTAACATTGACGTCCAGATTCTTGACGCCGTATTCCTTTGCCATCTGACCGCAACGGTCGGCTGCCACCTGGGCCGCAAAAGGCGTGCTTTTGCGCGAACCACGGAAGCCGGATCCACCGGAGGTCGTCCAGCACAATGCATTGCCCTGGCGGTCGGTGATGGTAATGATCGTGTTGTTGAACGACGCGTGCACGTGTGCAACACCGTCGGTAACGACCTTTTTGACCTTTTTACGGGTAGTACTCTTGGCCATCTGCCTGATTCCTGAAAGCTACGCTTACGATTAACGTTTGATCGGTTTACGCGGGCCTTTCCGGGTACGCGCATTCGTCTTGGTCCGTTGGCCGCGCAAAGGCAGGCCGCGACGATGACGAATGCCCCGGTTGCAACCCAGGTCCATGAGGCGTTTGATGTTCATCGACACCTCGCGACGCAGGTCGCCTTCCACCATGAACTTGCCGACCTCGGTACGCAGGGCCTCGAGCTCGTCCTCACCCAGTTCGATGACCTTACGATTGGGCGCGATTCCAGCCGCCTCGCAGATCTCTTTTGCCCGGGTCGGACCGATGCCATAGATCGCGGTAAGCGCAATGACAGTGTGCTTGCGATCCGGAATGTTGACACCAGCTATACGTGCCATGCTTTAAGTCTCCTGAAATACGTTCTCGGCATAAGACGCGCGAAAGCTCGCCAATATACCAAATTTTCCACCTGGATTCAATGCCGCTTTGAGCTGGCAATCAACCCTGGCGTTGCTTGTGTCGCGGATCCGAGCAGATCACCCGAACCACACCGTGGCGTTTGATGATCTTGCAGTTACGACACATCTTTTTTACAGATGCTCTGACTTTCATCTCGATCTCTCCTGTGACCGTTGCTCAGCGCAGGGATCCCGCGCCACCAACGTTCTTGAAATTCGCTTTCTTCATCAGTCCTTCATACTGATGCGACATCACATGCGCCTGCACCTGGGCCATGAAGTCCATAACCACCACTACAACAATGAGCAGCGAGGTGCCGCCGAAATAAAACGGCACATTCCAGCCCGCACGCAGAAATTCCGGCAGCAGACACACCGCGGTGATGTAGATCGCACCGGCCAGGGTGAGTCGGGACATCACTTTGTCGATATAGCTCGCGGTCTGGTCTCCCGGGCGGATACCCGGGATAAAGGCGCCGGAGCGCTTAAGGTTGTCTGCCGTTTCCTTCGAATTGAACACCAATGCGGTGTAGAAGAAACAGAAGAAGATAATGGCGCCAGCGTAGGCTGCCATGTACAGCGGCTCACCCGGAGACACCATTGCAATGATGTCCTGCAGCCAACGCATGTCCTCGGTACTTCCTGCCCACTGAGCCAGGGTCGTCGGGAACAGGATGATACTGGAGGCGAAGATGGGCGGAATGACGCCAGACATGTTCAATTTCAGCGGCAGGTGACTGCTCTGTGCAGCGAACATCTTGCGCCCCTGCTGACGCTTCGCGTAGTTGACCGTGATGCGCCGCTGGCCTCTTTCCACGAAGACAACAAATCCGGTCACCAGCACAATCATGACAAACAGGAACAGTCCGAACAGAGCGTTCATCTCACCATTACTGATCAGTTCCACCACCGACCCAAAGGCCGAGGGAAGCCCGGCGACGATACCGGCAAAAATGATCAGCGAGATGCCGTTACCCAGCCCCCGCTCGGTGATCTGTTCGCCCAACCACATCAGGAACATCGTGCCGGTTACCAGCGACACCGTGGCGGTGAACACGAAGCCCGGGCCCGTCTGAACCACAAGCCCCTGACCGAACTGCCCCTGCAGGGCGATCGCGATGCCGATCGCCTGGAAGGTACCCAGACCCAGCGTGCCGTAGCGGGTGTATTGCGTGATCTTGCGACTCCCGGCCTCGCCCTCTTTCTTGAGCTGTTCCAGCTTGGGCACCACGGCAGTCATCAACTGCACGATGATAGAGGCGGAGATATAAGGCATGATCCCCAGGGCAAACAGACTGGCACGGCTGAGCGCACCACCGGAGAACATGTTGAACATGTCCAGGATGGTGCCCTTCTGCTGATCGAACAGCGCCGCCAGTGCCGAGGGATCGATCCCCGGAACCGGGATGAACGTGCCGATGCGATAAACAATGATCGCACCAAGCACGAACAACAGACGCCGGCGCAACTCACCGAGTTGCCCCATCGAAACACCACCGGCCGGGTTCTTAGCCATGGTTCTGCCTTAGTCCTCTACCTTACCGCCGGCAGCTTCAATTGCAGCACGTGCGCCCTTGGTCACACGGATGCCCTTGACCGTTACGGCGCGGGAGATCTCACCGGAAAGGATCACTTTCGCACGCGTGATGTTGGCCGGCAGGATGTCAGCGGCGTGAAGGGCAGCCATATCAACGATATCCCCTTCGACCTTGGCGATCTCGTGCAGGCGAACCTCAGCGGTCACTCGCGCCAGACGGGAGCGGAAACCCACCTTTGGCAGGCGACGCTGCAAGGGCATCTGACCACCCTCGAAGCCGATCTGCACGCGGCCGCCAGAGCGGGACTTCTGGCCCTTGTGACCACGACCACAGGTCTTGCCCAGGCCGCTACCGATACCACGACCGACCCTCTTCCCACTTGGCTTGCTGCCAGGTGCCGGCTTAAGCGTATTAAGTCGCATATTTTCAGAACTCATCTCAGGCTTCCTCCACGATCTGGACCATGTAGTAGACCTTGTTGACCATGCCACGGGTGGACGGAGAATCCTCCACCTCAACGACCTGATGCATGCGACGCAGACCCAGCCCCCGGACGCACTCGGCGTGTCCCTTGACCCGGCCATGCATGCTGCGCACCAGCTTCACTTTCATCGTCTTCTTGTCAGCCATGGTGTTTACCCCAGAATCTCTTCAACGGTTTTGCCACGCTTGGCCGCAACGTACTCGGCGTCATCCATGCTCTTAAGACCGTTCAGTGTTGCACGGACTACGTTGATCGGGTTGTTGGTTCCGATACATTTGGCCAGAACGTTATGCACACCGACGACCTCGAAGATGGCGCGCATCGCACCGCCGGCGATAATGCCGGTACCCTCGGAAGCAGGCTGCATGTGAACGCGGGCGGCACCATGACGCCCCATCAAGGGATACTGAAGGGTGCCATCCTTGAGCTTGACGTCGATCATGTTGCGCCGAGCTGCCTCCATCGCCTTTTGAATAGCGAGAGGCACTTCCTTGGACTTGCCGGTACCAAAACCGACACGACCGTTACCATCACCCACAACAACCAGAGCAGCGAAGCCGAAGATCCGCCCACCCTTCACAACCTTGGCCACACGATTTACACCGATCAATTTCTCGATCATGTCGTCGCCGGCCGGCTTGGTTTCATAATTTGCCATCTTTCAGACCCCTTAGAATTCGAGACCGGCTTCGCGTGCCGCATCGGCGAGCGCCTTCACACGCCCGTGGTAACGGAAACCAGAGCGGTCGAACGCCACGCGCTCAACGCCCTTTTCCTTGGCACGCTCGGCAATCGCCTTGCCCACAGCTGCCGCTGCAGTGACGTTGCCGGTGGAACCGTCTATAGAGGCCGCCACTTGCTTGTCCACGGTCGATGCGGACGCAATGACCTCGGAACCAGCAGGGGAAATGACCTGGGCATAGATGTGGCGCGGGGTACGATGTACCGTGAGGCGGTGCACACCCAGCTCGCGTATCTTGGATCGTGCCCTGGCGGCACGACGCAGACGAGAGACTTTCTTATCCATCGTAGTTGACCCCTTACTTCTTCTTCGCTTCTTTACGGACGACACGCTCGTCCGAATAGCGAACACCCTTACCCTTGTATGGCTCCGGCGGACGGAAGTTGCGTATTTCAGCAGCTACCTGACCAACCTGCTGCTTGTCGCTTCCGGAGATCACCACTTCGGTCTGGGAAGGGGTTTCTATCGTAATCCCCTCCGGAACCGGGTAATCCACCGGGTGCGAGAAGCCCAGACTCAGGTTCAGCGTCTTACCCTTGGCTTGGGCACGGTAACCCACGCCAACGAGCTGGAGCTTTTTCTGGAATCCCTCGGTAGCGCCTACAACAAGATTGTTCAGGAGCGCCCGCATGGTTCCAGCCATAGCCCAAGCCTGTTTATTGGACTCGTCCACGGGTTTAACGGTAACCACACCCTCATCCAATGTGACCGACACATCAGGATGTATATTCAGCTCCATGGCGCCCTTGCTGCCTTTCACGGTTACCCGCTGGCCGTCGACCTTGAAGTCGGCGCCGGACGGCACCGTAATCGGTGCTTTTGCAATTCGTGACATGACCGGCCCCCGTTACGCGACGTAGGCGATGACTTCACCGCCATGACCCTGCTTACGGGCCTCGCGGTCAGTCATCACACCTTTGGAGGTGGAAACGATGGCGATACCGAGGCCTCCACGGACCTTCGGCAACTCGTCACGGCTTTTGTAGATGCGGAGACCCGGGCGGCTCACACGCTTAACGAAATCGATAACCGGTTCGCCCTGGAAATACTTCAGCTGGACTTCCAGCATCGGCTTTCCTTCAGCCTCAGTCGCATTGAAATCTACGATGTAGCCTTCGTCCCTGAGGACCTTGGCGATGGCCAGCTTCTTTTTCGAGGCTGGCATTTGCACAGACGCCTTGCTGGCAGCCTGGCCGTTGCGGATGCGGGTAAGCATATCCGCAATCGGATCCGACATACTCATTATGAGTCTCCTTTGGGTCAGCCACCGTCTTGCGGCACGATACCCGAATGAATAAAACACGGCCCTCTTTTCAGAGAGCCGCGCAGTCTATACCAATCCTGGTCGAACATCCAGCCAAATTTTTGGCCGGGATACCGGTTGATCAGTTCTGTTTCTCCGGGGAGTCGGGCGGACGCCAGACTCCCCGGTGAGGGCAGTTGGAATTACCAGCTGGCCTTTTTGAGTCCGGGAACCTCTCCACGCATGGCCGCTTCACGCAGCTTGTTGCGGCAAAGGCCAAACTTGCGATAGACCGCGTGTGGCCGGCCGGATACACGGCAGCGGCGCTGCTGGCGAGCCGGGCTCGCATCACGCGGAAGCTTTTGCAGAGCAACAACAGCGGCATCGATTTCGTCGACGGAGCGGTTGCGGTCATTGATAATTGCCTTGAGCTCGGCGCGCTTGGCCGCAAAACGGGCTGCGGTTTTCTCACGCTTGAGCTCTCGGGCCCACATGCTTTTCTTTGCCATCTGGAACGCTCGTTTACTTGAACGGGAAATTGAAACCGTCGAGAAGGGCGCGGCCCTCTTCGTCGGAACTTGCACTGGTGGTGATGGTGATATCCATACCGCGCAAAGCATCCACCTTGTCGTACTCGACTTCCGGGAAGATGATCTGCTCTTTCACACCCATGCTGTAGTTGCCGCGACCATCGAATGACTTACCGCTAACACCACGGAAATCGCGAATACGCGGAATTGCAATATTGATCAGGCGATCGAGGAATTCGTACATGCGGTCACGGCGCAGAGTCACCTTGCAGCCGATGGGCCAACCCTCACGAATCTTGAAGCCTGCCACTGATTTGCGGGCCTTGCTCACGATCGGCTTCTGACCGGCGATCAAGGTCATGTCGCTGACGGCAAACTCCATGTTCTTTTTGTCGCCCACGGCCTCACCCACACCCATGTTGAGGGTGATTTTCTCGATACGCGGGACCTGCATGACGCTCTTGTAACCGAACTTCTCGACCAGCGCCGGAACTACCTTTTCTTTGTAATGATCCTGTAAACGTGTCATCACTAATGCCTCAGACGTCCACGACTTCGCCGTCGGACTTAAATACGCGCACCTTGCGGCCATCGTCCAGGTTCTTGAACCCAACCCGATCGCCTTTATTGGTGGCAGGATTGAACAAAGCCACGTTGGAAATGTGCATTGGCATTTCCTTGTCCACGATCCCACCCGGCTCACCCTTGTTCGGGTTGGGTTTCGCGTGTTTCTTGGCGATGTTTATGTTTTCAACGAGCACCCGCTCTCCGGAGACGGACAGCACGGTACCGCGCTTGCCCTTGTCTTTTCCGGTCAGAACGATGACATCGTCGCCTTTACGAATACGTCGTGCCATGGCGAGTTCCTCAGAGTACTTCCGGAGCGAGCGATACGATTTTCATGAAACGCTCACTGCGCAATTCGCGCGTTACCGGTCCAAAAATGCGGGTGCCAATCGGCGCCAGCGCGTTGTTCAGCAAGACAGCCGCATTCCCGTCAAAACGGATGACGGAACCGTCCGAGCGACGAACACCCTTGCGGGTACGCACCACGACGGCGTTGTATACGTCACCCTTCTTTACCTTGCCGCGCGGAATAGCGTCTTTGACCGACACCTTGATGATGTCACCTATTCCGGCATATCGGCGATGAGAGCCACCCAGCACCTTGATGCACTGGACCCGCTTGGCACCGCTATTGTCTGCAACGTCCAGTACGGTTTGCATCTGGATCATGACACTACCCCAAAATTCATCTAGAAAACGTTAACTCAGTTAGGACGATCGACCAGCTTGACGAAACGCCAGGCCTTGGTCTTCGACAACGGACGGCACTGCTCAACCACGATCACGTCGCCAATCCGGCATTCGTTGTTCTCGTCATGTGCGTGGACCTTGCTCGAGCGACGAACGAACTTACCATACAGAGGGTGCTTCACACGACGTTCAACCACCAGGGTGACCGTCTTGTCCATCTTGTCACTTACCACCCGACCCTGCAGGGTGCGGTTATCTGCTGCCTGTTCGCTCATGCTTCACCTGCCCGACGTTTCGCATTCATTTCAGTCTTCACGCGCGCGATATTGCGCCGCACTTCCTTCATCAGATGAGGCCGCGCCAACTGGCCGGTACCGCGCTGCATCCGAAGGTTGAACTGCTCTTTCAGGAGGTCGCTCAGGGTCTCGCGCAGTTCTGCCTGAGACTTGTCACGAAGTTCACTCGCGTTCATCAGAGAATCATCCGTTTAACAAAAGTGGTGCCGATCGGAAGTTTTGCGGACGCCAGCTCGAAAGCCTCGCGCGCCATTTCCTCAGAAACACCTTCAATCTCATAGAGCATTCGGCCTGGCTGGATCTGCGCCACCCAGTATTCGACGTTACCCTTACCCTTACCCATCCGCACTTCGAGGGGTTTCTTGGAGATCGGCTTATCCGGAAATACACGGATCCAGAGCTTACCGCCCCGCTTTACCGTACGCGTGATCGTGCGCCGCGCCGCTTCGATCTGACGCGCGGTCAGACGCCCACGTCCGGTTGCCTTCAGTCCGAATTCACCGAAGCTGACCTTGTTACCACTCTGGGCGAGACCGCGGTTACGCCCCTTGTGTTGTTTGCGGAATTTTGTACGTTTTGGCTGCAGCATGACTTACCCTCGGCCTCCTGCAGATTTACCCTTACCCTTGCCTTGCTCGGCTGCATCGGCCTCGGGCCTTTGGTCACCATAGACCTCGCCCTTGAAGATCCAGGTTTTGATACCGATGATCCCGTAGGTGGTCAGAGCTTCAGCAAATCCATAGTCGATGTCTGCACGCAGGGTGTGCAGTGGAACGCGACCCTCGCGATACCACTCGCTGCGCGCGATCTCAGCACCGTTCAGACGACCGGCGATGTTTACCTTGACGCCTTGTGCGCCGAGACGCATGGCATTCTGGACCGCACGCTTCATGGCGCGACGGAACATGATGCGGCGCTCCAGCTGCTGGGCGATGCTCTCGGACACCAGTTGCGCATCGAGTTCCGGCTTGCGGATCTCTTCGATGCTGATATGCACCGGAATACCCATGCGACGGGCGACTTCCTTGCGCAACTCGTCGATGTCCTTACCCTTCTGCCCGATCACCAGACCCGGACGCGCCGTGTGAATAGTGATATGCGCATTCTTGGCCGGACGATCGATCTGGATACGGCTGACCGACGCCTGCTTGAGCTTGTCCTTGAGGAAGTCGCGGACTTCCAGGTCGGTGTTCAACAGATCGGCGTAGTCCTTTTTGTCGGCGTACCACTTGGACGTCCAATCCGACACGATGCCGAGACGTATACCATTTGGATGTACTTTCTGACCCATAGTTATGCCCGCTTATTCATCCGCCACGGTGACGGTAATGTGACTGGTGCGCTTCAGGATGCGGGTGCCGCGTCCCTTTGCACGTGCACGCAGGCGCTTCATGGTCGGGCCCTCGTCCACACAGACAGTCTTGACTTTCAGCTCATCCACATCGGCGCCTTCGTTGTTTTCGGCGTTGGCGATTGCGGAATCGAGCACCTTTTTCATCAGTGTCGCGCCCTTCTTCTTGCTAAAGGCAAGAGTGTTGAGCGCCTGCTCCACAGGCAGACCACGGATCTGATCAGCGACCAGACGGCCTTTCTGTGCAGAGAGGCGCGCAAAGCGCAGTTTGGCAAAAGCTTGCATCGCTTCTCTCCTTACCTTTTGGTCTTCTTGTCCGCGTCGTGACCACGATAGTTACGGGTCAGAGCGAACTCGCCGAGTTTATGGCCAACCATGTTCTCGGAGACCAGAACCGGAACATGCTGTTTACCGTTGTAGACCGCGATGGTCAGCCCGACCATGTCGGGGCTGATCATGGAACGACGCGACCAGGTCTTGATCGGCTTACGATCGTTATTGGCGCGCGCGGTCTCCACCTTCTTCTGCAGGTGGAGATCGATAAAAGGACCTTTTCGAATGGAACGTGGCATATCCTTCTACTCCACCTGTTACTTGCGACGACGGTCGCGAACAATGAACTTATCGGTGCGCTTGTTGGAGCGCGTCTTGTGACCCTTGGTCGGGACACCCCAGGGACTGACCGGATGACGGCCACCCGAGGTACGACCCTCACCACCACCATGCGGGTGATCGACCGGGTTCATGGCAACACCGCGCACCGTCGGACGGACACCGCGCCAGCGGGAGGCACCGGCCTTACCCAGCTTGCGCAGGTTGTGCTCGGAATTGCTCACCTCGCCGAGGGCCGCCCGGCAATCCGCGTGGATCTTGCGCATCTCACCCGAACGCAGGCGCAGCGTGGCGTAATCGCCTTCACGTGCAACCAACTGGGCTGAGGTGCCGGCGCTACGGGCCAGCTGCGCACCCTTCCCGATCTTGAGCTCGATGCAGTGAACCAGGCTACCGATAGGCACGTTGCGAAGGGACATGCAATTGCCCTTGGCAATCGGCGCGTCCTCGCCTGACTGCACCTTATCCCCGGCTTTCAGGCCGGCAGGCGCGATGATGTAACGAAACTCGCCATCAACGTACTTGATCAATGCAATATTGGCCGTGCGATTGGGGTCGTATTCAATACGCTCCACCGTACCGACAACACCATCCTTGTCTCGCTTGAAATCGATGACGCGGTAACGCTGCTTGTGACCACCACCCTTGTGACGGGTAGTGATACGACCGTTTCCGTTACGACCACCGGACTTGCTTTTCTTGTCCACGAGCGAACGCATCGGGCCGCCCTTGTGCAGGCCCTCACGCTTGACTCGGACAACATGGCGCTGACCGGGAGAAGTGGGTTTTGATTTAGCTATCGCCATAATCTTTTCCGCTTA
>Ga0180435_10005721_pt1 | contig 12037 bp, 10 predicted proteins | sample SS_ome_3_FD_132467 | JGI IMG/M metagenome (GOLD analysis project Ga0180435, IMG submission 132467) | Hypersaline lake sediment archaeal communities from the Salton Sea, California, USA - SS_3_S_1 metaG | ecosystem: Environmental > Aquatic > Non-marine Saline and Alkaline > Hypersaline >...
GAACTGCCGGATATCCAATTCGTATCGCGGAGCTCCTCGCAACACTGCAGGGTGCGGCTTATGTGACGCGGCAGGCTGTTCTTGACGTGCCGGGTATTCGTAAGACGAAGCAGGCTATCCGTGTGGCTTTCGGGGTGCAGATGGCGGATGCGGGTTTCTCGCTGGTTGAGGTGCTCTCAACGTGTTGCACTAACTGGCACCAGACTCCTGTGGATGCGATGGAGTGGGCAAAGAGGAATATGATACCGTGCTACCCTTTAGGGGATACGAAAGTTAGCGAGAAAACACGCGCCTTGATGGAGGAGCATTAGCGGTGGAAGAGGAGATAATCATCTCTGGATTTGGCGGCCAGGGAGCGCTCTTCGCAGGTCAGCTGCTGGCCTACGCGGGGATGAAGCAAGGCTATCATGTGACGTGGATCCCTGCGTACGGGCCAGAAATGCGTGGTGGGACGGCTCGGTGTACTGTAGTTGTATCTAGTGACGAGATAGGGTCGCCATTGGTTTGCCACCCAAGCTGCGCAATTGTGCTCAACATGCCATCGATGTCTACCTTTGAGCCATTGGTGAAGGTGGGTGGTATTCTTGTCGTAAACACCACACTGATTTCGCAGCAAAGTGAACGAGATGATATTCGAATCTGCTATCTCCCGGCTGGCGAATTGGCGGTAGAACTCGGCGACATCAGATTGACGAACGTGATTTGTCTCAGTGCGCTGGTGGAGGTGATGGGGCTGCTCTCTGTGGATGATTTGAAGGATGCTCTTCCTATGGCTCTTCCGGATCGACACAAGGATATGTTGGGGACAAATGCCGAGGCGATAGATCAAGGAGCTGCATGGGTCTATCATCGAGCAGCAAGAGGTGTAGTGTAATGGGGATCATCCAAGATATGGCCGCTCGTCTCCGCCAGGCGTGGAGGCTGCCTGGGCGCAGCAGGGCGAAGGGGGCAGGTATTGGTCTTGCCTTGAGTGGTGGTGGCGCCAGAGGCCTGGCCCACATCGGTGTGTTGAAGGTCTTGGAGGAGACCAGATTTCCGATTTCCGCGCTGTCCGGAACAAGTATGGGAGGTATCGTCGCCGGACTGTATGCATCTGGGCGATCAGCAGATGCGCTGGCGGAGTTTGCACATACGGTGCGGCTGCTTGATATCGTGCAACGGGAGGAGAGTGGTCTGGGATTGATTGGACAGAAAAAGCTCACTGCCAAACTCTATGACATGCTTGGAGGAGACCTTACCTTCGCTGACTTGCGCTTGCCACTGGCTTTGGTGGCCGCGGACATGGACACGGGAGAAGAGATAGTCATAAGGGACGGGCCGGTTATCCCGGCAATGTTGGCCACATCGGCTTTCCCCGGTGTTTTTCCTCCTGTCGCCTGGAGGGAGCGCCGCCTGGTTGATGGCGGGCTGCTCAACCAGGTTCCTGTAGATGTGTTGCCGGGGATGGGAATGGGCCGGATTGTCGCGGTCAACACGCGGGGAAGTGCGCCGGAAATGTTGACTGCGCCGTCGATCGTGCCGGCCGGAAGGCCCGAAACGATCGTGCGTCTCCTGTTTCGCAGCGGACGATGGGCGCCGCTTCTGCATATCACGGATCGGAGCCTGACGATCATGAGCGACAAGTTGGTCGAGTATCGTCTGGAAAAGACTCCGCCGGATTTGATGGTTGAGGTGTGGATGGATGGAATCGGCCTATTCGAGTTGGATCGGGTGGCTGACTGCATCAGGGCGGGAGAGCTGGCCGCGCTTGAGCATCTGTCGGAACTGATCGCCATGCGCGATGTGGCACAGTGACGCTTGTAGATTTCGCAAAGTAGGCGGCTTGAGAGACTGCCCATGGAGGGGGACGTTGAGTGACGGGGGTCTCGTTCATTGCACAGAAGGGGGGAGTATGGGTTGGGAGGATGTCTATAGGAGCCGCATAGTCACTCCAGATGAGGCCATGCAGGTCATCAGGTCGAATGATCGGATATTCGTGACCGGTAATTGCAGTGAGCCACGGGATCTCTTGGCCGCTCTGGTCAGGCGGGCGCATGAGCTGGAAGATGTTGAAATCTGCCACGCGCTCACATTCGGAAGTCAAGCCTACTCAGCGCCAGGAATGGTGGGGCATCTGCGTGTCAATTCGTTGTTTATTGGATCGAATGTACGGGATGCTGTTCAGGAAGGTCGGGCCGATTTCACCCCGGTGCTCCTGTCTGAGTTTCCGCTGCTCTTCAAGCGCAGAATCTTACCGGTCGATGTGGCGTTCGTTCACCTGTCTCCTCCGGATCAGCATGGGTTCTGTTCGTACGGGATTGAGACAGGGTTGACAAAGACGCCAGCTGAATCGGCCAAGATCATTATCGCTGAAGTCAACGAGAATATGCCGCGCTGTCTCGGTGACGCTTTCATTCACGTCAGCAGGATCGACTACATTGTGCCTGTTATCTACGATCTGCCAGAGCTCCAGATGAACGATGGCGGACTCTCAGATGTCCATATGAGGATCGGCGGGCATACCGCAGAGCTTATCCCGGATGGGGCTACCGTGCAGATGGGTATCGGTGCGATCCCGGATGCAGTGTTGTATTTCTTGAAGGATAAACATGATCTTGGGGTACACACGGAGCTTTTCTCGGATGGAGTGATCGATCTTGTCGAGAGCGGTATCATCACCAATGCGCGCAAGACTCTGCACCCAGGAAAGATAACGGCCGGATTCGTAATTGGCACCCGGCGAGTTTATGATTGGGCGCACGATAATCCACTGGTTGAACTTCAGCGAACCGAGTATGTCAACGACCCATTTGTCATTGCCCAGAACTACCGGCAGGTCGCCATCAATTCGGCCATTGAAGTGGACCTGACCGGGCAGGTGTGCGCTGATTCGATCGGCCCACGTCTTTACAGCGGAGTGGGTGGTCAGCTGGATTTCATCTATGGCGCGTCGCGGTCTGAGGGGGGTGTACCGATCATCGCCTTACCCGCAACTGCGAGGAATGACACGACCAGTCGTATCGTGCCCATGCTGCGAGAGGGTGCTGGGGTAGTCACAACGCGGAATCACGTGCATTATGTGGTGACCGAATACGGTGCAGCGAATCTTTACGGCAAGACGGTTAGCCATCGGGCCCGGGCCTTGATCAGTATCGCAGCCCCGCAGTTTCGGGATGAGCTTACCTATACTGCGCGGAAGTTGCACTACATCTGATGATAGCTCGGTGTATTTCGTCTCACGTTGGCCAGAACGAGAGTTGGTGGGCAGGACGGCGCCCACTGAGCAAGATGTAGGGCGCTGCCCTGGAAGGGCTGATGCCGAGTTTGTGCAGGTCCGATAGCTCGCGCAGCTGTCCTCTACGCCGTTCGTGCATAATGCGCCTGGCTCCCACTGGGCCGATTCCAGGCACACGCAGTAACTCTTGTCTATCGACTGTGTTCAGCTCGACCGGGGTGTGGGTCAGATGCTCCTTCGCCCAAGCGAGTTTCGGATCGCAGTCGAGTGGCAAGTGTCCCATGTCGTTGAACGGCAGCTCTTCAACGGTGAACCCATAATCGCGGATAAGGAATGAGGATTGGTAGAGCCTGTGTTCACGGATTGGCGGACTGGGTGGGTGGGATTCGAGCGGAGTGTCTGGTACAGGCGAGAAGCTGCTGAAGTATGCGCGCGCCAGGTGTGTTTCTCGCTGAAGATGTTCAGTCATAACCAACAGATCCAGGTCCCTCTCAGTTCCTGCCCCAACCACGAACTGTGTTGTAGAACTGGGCCACTTTCCTGGTGCGTCGCGCCGAACTTTTTCGATCCACTTCAGTTCCTGGAGCAGGCCTTCCTGAAAGATCTTCTGCGGTGCCAGTTGGGCGAGGAGATCGCTGCTGGGAGCTTCGAGGTTGACGGATACGCGATTTGCGAATTGCATAGCCGCTTCGATCTGATCCTTTTCAGCCCCTGGCATGATCTTGAGATGAATGTACCCTGCAAATTCATAGCGTTTGCGGAGGATCTCCGCCGTTGCGATCAGCCTGTCTTGAATCCTGACCCCACCCCCTGCGATTCCTGAACTGAGGAATACACCTTCAGCGATGCCGGCTTTGTTCAGCTGCATGAAGATCTGTGCCAGTTCATCCGGTGTGAATGTTGCTCTGCGGACGTCTCGTCCTTGCCGGAATGCGCAGTAGTTGCAGTTGTTCTCGCAGACAGAGGTCAGGAGTGTCTTCAGGAGAGCGATGCGCCTGCCCCCTGGCATGACCGCGCGGTGTATGCTGTCGCTCAGGTTTATCCCCGCGGTACAGATGGCTGGCGTCTGCCGCTGAACACCTGTCTCTTCTGCTGGTTCAAAAGCCATCGCTGGCGCCAGAACCTTCAATTTCTCTATTGCATTCATCCTCAGCCAACCCGCCCATTCCAAGATATTCGAGAGCTGTGACGCCTATCGCGTGCATCCCACACAGCATATCGACATATCTATTATACGAACAAACGTTCTGTTAGTCAAGAATGAATCGAGGATAGTGCGTCGTGGTTGCGCTACTGTTCGACCAACTCCAGGAGTACGCCATGGGAGCTCTTGGGATGGATGAAGACATAGCGGGTGCCATCCGTATTGACTTGAGGCTCTTCGTTTAGAATCTGTGTGCCTTGCGCTCGAAGTTGGACAATGGCGCTATCCAGGTCACTCACAGCCAGGCAGACGTGATGCAGGCCTTCGCCGCGCTTTTCGAGAAAACGTCCAATGCTGTTGTCAGAATGTAGAGGCCTCACGAGCTCGATCAGACTCTGTCCAGCTGTGAGAAAGGCGATCTCAACTCCCTCTGAGGGCTCATCGCGTCGATCGGTGATCTCCAGACCAAGTGCATCGCTGTAGAACTCCAATGCAGTGTCCATGTCGTGGACCGCTATCGCGATGTGGTGGACTGATTCAGTCATGTTATCTTCTCCTGAAGCTCTTGTCGGGATTGTGTTGGTGGCTACTTCTGTACAGAGTTCTATCTGCGAACCAAGACGAACCTGCCGCGAGTCGATGTGGATGTGCCGGCGTAAAGGTATGTCGCGGGCCCCACAAAGACGATATCACTATGCCCCACACCGACGTTGCCTGGCAGATCCATAATGATGGGATTGCCTGTGTACTTCTCCCAGGGGCCGTCGATCGCGAGTCCGACGGATCGAGCGAGTCCAAGCGCGAACTGATTGTCGACGACTGTGGGGTCACTGGGGCCGCGTACGCCCTCATAGACCATGTAATAGTGTGCGCCCACACGGACGACATCGGCTGAGGAGATCGTGCGAAACTCGAAATAGGGGTTGGCAGCGGCACCGAGCAGCTCGACCGGGCCGTACCCCAGGTCCGCCCCAAAGAGTGGATTGGCTGAACACTTGCGCAACCCTTGGGCTCCAGCATATTTGTTGCCTACATAACATCCCATATGGCCTGGCGCGCGTCCCAATCCGACAAAAACATACAGCAGATCTCCTTCGATGTATATACCGGGCGGTGCGCCGACCAGACAGTCGATCTCCAACTCAGAGTAGATGTGGGGATGCTCACCGACGGATTCGGCCTCTGTACAGGGTGCCTGACCGTCGAGCCAGACACCGGTTCCCGGAACCTGTGACTCTGGGGACCACGTCATCCCGTCTGATGATGTGCGGAAATAAGTTCGTGCCCCCCATTCGTAGACCATATAGGCCAGATCTGTATCAAAGAACACACGTGGGTATTGCTGTTGACTGGTGTGGTCACGGCCCTGATCGCACGGACAGGTGGCGCAGGCGAAGAGGCAGACAGGATTCTCCAGGAAGAAGTTAAGCCCTCCGTCAGTGCTTTTCCAAAGCGTGACGCAGCCGGGAAATGGCGCAGGGTTTCCGCATCGATCGACCACGCCAGCCGACGGATGACTTGCGTGCAGGTAGGACCAGAATTCGCCGCCACTACGATAGACTGTGTCGGATTCACCGACGGGCAACCCAACGTCATACGACTCCATCACCCATTCAGCCGCGCCTGTCCAGAACTCATCAAGCGAGGCGAACTCGCGGCCAGCAGGTGGCGCGGGCATAAATGCCGGCTGAGCTGGCTCGGGTGTCTCTGTCGGTGGGACTGGCGTGGCTGTGGGGGGGATGGGTGTCGCGGTTTGGGTTGGCGATGGGATGGGTGTCGGTGTCCTCGTGGGCGTCAGGGTTGGTGTTCGGCTGGGCGTGGCAGTCGGGCTGGGCGACGGTGTTGCACTGGCCGTGGGGAGATGTGTGTTCGTGGCCGTCCTCTCGATAACCGGTGTGGGAGATGGTGTGCTCATTAATTGTGACGTGCATCCTATGAGGACCATTAGTAGGATGAAACACGTTGCCAGTGCAGGGCAGGTGTGTAGCTGAGTAGAATTCTTTCTCATGCGTCTGTCTGTTGATCATCGATCGGTTCGAGATTTGAGCACGTCATTATAGCTGATGAACTCTGAACCGTCAACGAATCTACTTCATACTTTAGACGGCTTTGTGCCGCTTTGACAGCTGGCACGTTTTCATTTACAATACCGTCACGCTCTTAGAACACAATCATGACTTGAGTCTGCTGACTGTGGCAGACTCAGATTATGTCGAGCAGAATTCCAGGAGGTCGGAGCTTAATGAAGGATTATGCTACAGAGAAGTTGCGTAACGTCGTTCTTCTAGGTCACGGGAGTGCGGGAAAGACGTTACTGGCGGAGGCGATGCTCTTCTCCAGCGGCGCGATCAACCGTATGGGAAAGATCGAAGACGGCACGACGGTCGCTGACTATGACGAAGAGGAAATCAACCGCAAGATCTCACTCAATCTTAGCCTTGTTCCGGTCGAATGGAAAAACCACAAGATCAATATCTTGGACACCCCCGGCTATACGGATTTTGTCGGGGAGGTGAAGAGTGGGTTGTGTGCGGCAGACCTGGCGCTCATCTTGGTTGATGCGGTATCTGGCGTTGAGGTGGGTACCGAGCTTACGTGGGGCTACGTGGACGAGCAGGGCCTGCCTCGGATGGTGGTTGTCAACAAGATGAACCGCGAGAACGCCGACCTCGGACGTGCCCTGGAATCTCTAAGCTCGGCTTTTGGTAAGAACTTCGTGCCCATCACACTGCCGGTTGGAAGCCAGGCGGACTTCGCTGGCGTTGTGGATGTTATCAAGATGAAAGCAGTCATGGGCAGTGATGGCACAATAACTGATGTCCCGGCTGACATGATTGATGAAGTCGAGGAGGCGCGGGTTGCCCTGATCGAGGCCGCTGCCGAGGCCGACGATGAGCTGATTATGAAGTACCTCGAAGGGGAAGAGTTGACTTCGCAGGAAATCGAGGAGGGCCTACGTGCGGCCATTATGGCCGGGACGGCCGTGCCCGTACTTGTAACTGCTGCTACAACAAATATTGGCGTGAAGTCACTTCTTGATGCTCTGGTCGCCTATGCCCCTTCTCCCATTGACGTAGGGGCGGTCACGGCGCAGGGTGTTTCGGGAGACGAGGAACTCGAACCCAGCGAACTGGCTCCAATGGCAGCGGTCGTTTTCAAGACGACAGCGGATCCATTTGTCGGCAAGCTGACGCTGTTCCGGGTGCGGGGCGGTATGGTAAATGCCAATGGCACTGTATACAACATTCGTGCTGAATCCGATGAGCGATTAGGACAGCTGTACGTTATGCGCGGAAAGGAACAGATTGCCGTCGATCAGGTGCGTGTTGGCGACATCGGAGCTGTCGCGAAACTGACCGAGACGGTTACCGGTGACACGCTGTGCGATAAGGGGTATCCGCTCTCGCTGGCTGGGCCGGTGTTTCCTGCACCCCTCTACGCAGTCTCTGTACATCCGACCAGCAAGGCGGACCAGGCAAAGCTCGGGCCCACCCTCACACGGATCTGCGAGGAAGATCCAACGCTTAACTGGCGTCAGGATGGCACCACGAAAGAGACCATTCTTGAGGGTATGGGGGATGCACACGTATCAATTGCGATGACGCGCATGGAAAATCGTTTCGGTGTCGGTGTCGAGACTACAACACCTAAAGTCCCCTACAAAGAGACGATTACCCGAGAAAATGCAGATCAGTACCGGCACAAGAAGCAGACCGGAGGGGCTGGGCAATTTGCTGAAGTCCACATGCGTTTGGAGCCGCTGCCTCGGGATACGGGTTCCGAATTTGAATGGGATGTCTTTGGTGGAGCGATTTCTCGGTCATTCGAGAGTTCAATTCGCAAGGGCGTCAATCAGGTTATGGAGCAGGGAGTGATTGCTGGCTATCCTGTCGTTGATGTAAAGGCTGCCGTGTTCGATGGCAAAGAGCATCCGGTCGACTCGAAGGATATTGCGTTCCAGATTGCCGGGCGCGAGGTATTCAAGCGGGTGATGTTGGGGGCGAACCCGGTGCTTCTGGAGCCTATTCAGAGGATGAAAATTACGGTCCCTGACGAGTATACTGGGGACATCATGGGGGACCTGAATACCAAGCGTGCCAGAGTGCTGGGCATGGATCAGGCTGGCGGTAAAACGATTATTACAGCGTTGGCTCCGCTCGCAGAGATCCAGCGGTATGCAACCGATCTGCGCAGTCTGACCCAGGGGCGGGGTGTCTTCTCGATGGAGGTGGATCACTATGATCCTGTACCGTCGAACCTGGCCCAGGCGATTATTGAGGCACATCGCAAAGAGTTGGAAGAGAGCTAGACTGGTAAGTTGGGGAGTTTGGCGTGTGGGCCCGTCCCTCTGTGGGGTCGGGCCTTTGTTTTCGGGGTTCCGAGAGCGCTATGGACTTCGGGTATATGTGTTTGACAGTGAGTTGAGGCGGGTGTAGATTCGAACCGATTGGTTTGCGGTGAATAGAAATGGGGGATTCGTCGAGATTGTTAATAGTCGGTCACGTTTGGGTCAGGGTTGGCTGGAGGCCGTGTGGTAAGGGACACTGACAGGGAAAACGGCATTCTAGTTGCTGCCACGATTCTGGTGTCTGCATATGTAGCTACCCAGATGCTGTCTGATGTGCTCAGCCTGAAGATTGCGCGCGTGGTTGGATTCAGTATCGATGTTGGCACGTTTGTATATCCGCTTACATTCACCCTTCGCGATCTCGTGCACAAGCGGCTCGGACGGTCAGTTGCACGAGTTGTCGTGATTGCTGCGGGCGTGATAAATATTGGGATGGCCGCTTCTTTTGCTTTTGCTGTCTGGCTGCCATCCGATCCTTCCTGGTCCTTGCAAAAAGAGTTCTCTGCAGTACTGACCCCTGCCTGGCGCATAGTTGTCGCGTCTATTCTCGCCGAGATTCTGAGTGAGTTGATGGATACAGAAGTGTATCATCTGTGGGTTACTCGTGTTTCACGGCGATTCCAATGGGCCCGGGTGCTGGTGAGTAACGCGGTCAGCGTGCCGCTGGATAGCCTTGTATTCTGTTGGTTGGCTTTTGGAGGTCTCTTTCCTGGGGTGACCGTCTGGTCGATCTTTGGCGCAAATGTCCTTGTCAAGGGGCTTGTAACTCTCTTGAGTTTGCCTGGTATATATCTGGTGCCGGAGAAGGGGAATGACGGTCCTGAAGAGAAGCAGTTGGGGCGAGTCAACGCATAAGGCGCTGCTTATGGAGATATGATATATGAGTGAAACCGCTCAGTTCAGGGCCGAAGATGTTATGCCTCAACATAAGTCGGGTTTCGTGGCTGTCGTTGGTAAGCCCAATGTTGGCAAGTCGACGCTGGTCAATCAGCTTGTGGGCTACAAGGTTGCCATTGTCTCACCCAAACCACAGACCACCCGGAGTCGAATCTTGGGTATCCTGACGCGTGAGGATGTCCAGGTCATCTTTATCGATACGCCCGGCATCCATCAGCCGCGTCACGAATTGGGCAAGGTGATGGTAGCTGCCGCAACGCGGGCGATTCCTGACTCGGATGTGGTGCTGCTGGTCGTCGACGTCTCGACACCGCCCGATGTTGAGGAGAAGCGGATTGCGAAGCTGATTCAGCAGCGAACGGATTCACCTGTGCTTCTCGTACTGAACAAAATGGATCTGTTAGCGCCTGACAGGGTTAAACTCCACACTGAGGCGTACTGGGAGTTGGTCCCCAAGCACCAAAGTTGGATGATGACTACGGCTACCACCGGTGTGAACCTCGACAAACTACTGAGTCTGGTCGTGGAAATTCTGCCAGCTGGCCCTGAGTATTATCCGGGTGATCAGGTTACTGATCAGACTGAGCGCCAGGTAGCGGCAGAGTTGGTCCGAGAACAGGTACTAAGACATACGCGCCAGGAGGTTCCTCACGCGGTAGCAGTAGTGGTTACGGAGTTCAAGGAACGCCAGGGTGGAGCGGTCTATATTGCAGCGGATGTTATTGTTGAGAGAGACTCCCAGAAGGGCATAATTATTGGGAAGCGCGGTTCGATGCTGCGGAAAATTGGGACTGCCTCGCGGCGTGAGATTGAACGAATGGTGAGCGGAACGGTGTACCTGGATCTGACGGTCAAGGTGCGCAAAGATTGGCGCAGCAGACCGCGTGATCTCCAGTATCTGGGTTTCGATAGGCAAGGGTAATGTGGCGCTGTTTCTTATGCATTACTGTCAATGGGTGATGAATAACAGTGCTTGAAGTAACCCCTTGTTCATGGTATAGTAGTTCACGTGGGCACTTATCCTCCAACGGCAAGCTGCTTTGCTGAGAAGAACCTATGAAACGTTATCTGATCCTGGTCGGAGTCGTGAGCTTCGCACTGCTCTTGTTTGCGCTGCTAACGGCCGCGCTAGCCTCACCTGATCGGGCACTCTTGCTCCAGGCCAGTGAGACAGAGCCCAATAATGATTTTGGCAGCGCGGATACCATTTCTATTCCGGGTGCGGTGACCGGCGTTGTCTCGAACACAAATTACGCTGCCCCCGGTCTTGACACTCAGGACTACTTCCGGATGCAGACAGTTGTAGGGCGGCAATATCGCGCGACCCTCAGTGTATTGCAGAACTCTGGATCTATGCAAATGCGCATACGTCTCTACAATGGTGATCAGACGCTGATTGAGACGAGTACTTCATCGTCGAGTGGAGCCAGTATCACGTGGACAGCGTACCAGGAAGCGCATTATGTTCGTGTTGAGGCGCTGCTGGTTACTACAAGCACCATATTGGTGGCCAACTATCAACTGGATATTGATGAGTTAGCGTCGACGCCAACTTCCACCAATACCCCCTTGCCTGGCGCTGATAACTATGAGCCGAATGATACGCGAGAGACGGCCTACTATCTGCCAATCGCTACGTCGGCCAGTGCATCAAATGCAAACTTTTACCCCGTGGGGGATGAGGACTGGTATGCCTTCTACGTCAAGTCGGGACGCTCGTATCGCGCATCGACGAGTGACCTCACGGGAGTCGACACCTACCTTGAGGTGTATACCTCCAGTGGGTCACGTATTGGCGGGGATAATGATGACGGAGGGGGTTTTGCCAGTCGGTTTGACTGGCAGTCTTCCTACGATGGGTACTATTTCGTCCGAGTCACTAATCAGGTCAGCAGCGACCAGAATGATACATATGATCTGACCGTCGCGGAGATCTCGGGATCAGGTGCGGCAACCCCCACCTCGGTCCCTGCTCCGATCGAGGGGATTGACAGTTGTGAAGACAATTCTGGCTTTGATGACGCATGCATAATTGCGCCGAATCAATCGCGGGTCTTCAATCTGATCTCCCCGTTCGGTTACGGTCCAGACAATGACTATTATCGGATTTGGGTCAAGCCTGGGCTGTTATTCGAATGTCGTACATCGGAGCTCTCTCCTGGTGTTGATCCCAACATGATTGTCTATGATCGCAACCGCAATGCGCTCGGGGGTAACGATGATGTGTCTCCCGGTGATTACAACAGCGCTTTCAGCTATCTGGCTAATTATGAGGGGTGGTTGTATTTGTTGATTGGGACAGGGGATCGGACTCCGAGTGATATCAACAACAGCAATTATACGCTTCGCTGTGACGCCGGTGTATCCGGTCAAGCAACCGGAACGAGTGTCGCCGGTGATGCCAGTACGCCGATGCCCACCGCCACCTGTACGC
>Ga0180435_10005727_pt1 | contig 12033 bp, 9 predicted proteins | sample SS_ome_3_FD_132467 | JGI IMG/M metagenome (GOLD analysis project Ga0180435, IMG submission 132467) | Hypersaline lake sediment archaeal communities from the Salton Sea, California, USA - SS_3_S_1 metaG | ecosystem: Environmental > Aquatic > Non-marine Saline and Alkaline > Hypersaline > Sediment...
AGCGGCGATACAAAGAATTTCTGGACCTGCTCCCATTAACCATGGCTCTTGCCGGACTACCGGCCAGTGAGCATGGGCGGTATTTCTCGGCTGAGCAGATTGAGTCGCGGGTTTTCACCGTTCGGCATGCCTACAAGTCAGCGAGGCAGCTGGCTCGGGACTGTGTCCAGGGGCAGTAGAGGATCAATGCATGCCCGTCACAGCGTTTTCCAGTCTTGGTACTCGTTGACAGAGGTGCGTCCTGGCCTGAGTTCTGCAGTTCTGTTAGGCTTGGTGTAAGTGGTTGCGAACAGGTCCGACATCTGCTTGACATTTCGAATGAGCGGGAGTATCGTCCCCGGTTCCACTGTGTGTTAGAGGTTGCCTCTACCACTCCAGACTCAATTCTCTCAATGGCTGTCGATCGCTCGTCGCCTGCGACAGAGGAAGTGAAGATGGGTATGTGAATCACCATGATCTGCTGGGTGTCTCTTGTCAGAGCGGCGATAGTTCCGTTCACTTAAGGGCCCCCAGGCTGATTGGTTGGCGTCGGCTGTCGTGAGGCGGTGGGCGGTGCTGTAAAAGTGGGACATTGTCCCACTTTTTTTGTTATAGCGTCATTGCTGGATGGCTCCTCACCATGAACGGACCTGAAATCCTGCGGATCGTTGATGCGATTCATCGCGACAAGTCGATCGATACCGAGATCGTCTTCGAAGGGATCGAGCAGGCAATTCTTTCTGCAGCACGCAAACACTTTTCCGAAGAAGAGGAGTTGGTTGTCAGCGTGGATCGGGTGACCGGCGAGCCGTCGTTGAGTTGCGATGGAGCCCAACTGGAGTCTGACCTGCTGGGTGATCTGCTGGGGCGGATATCTGCTCAGACTGCCAAGCAGGTAATGATTCAGAAGATTCGCGAGGCAGAACGAGATGCACATTATGACGAATTTCTGGACCTGAAGAGCCAGATTGTTTCGGGCGGTGTGACTCGTGTGGATCGAGGTACCGTGATCGTCAATCTGGGGCGGGTGGAGGCCATTCTGCCTCGCAGCGAGCAGATCCAGAAAGAGACGTACCGCGTTGGTGACCGGGTTCGCGCAGCAGTGCTCGACGTTCGAAAAGCGGGGTCAAGAGTACGCGTTATCCTTTCTCGAACTCATGCTGATTTTGTGCGGCGGTTGTTTGAAGTCGAGATTCCCGAAATCAATGACAGAGTTATCGAGGTGCGTTCGATCGCTCGGGAGGCCGGGCACCGCTCGAAGGTCGCCGTTTCATCGATTGATACGTCTGTGGATTGTGTTGGGGCATGTGTTGGAGTTCGAGGAGCAAGGATTCGAGGAATCGTTGAAGAACTGAACGGCGAACGAATCGACATTGTTCGGTGGAATGACTCACTTCAGATCCTGGTTCCAAACGCGCTGCAGCCCGCGGAGGTGGAGGATGTGATCCTATGCCCAATGCTTGGCAAAGTGTTGGTACTCGTTCGGGAAGATCAGCTGTCGTTGGCGATTGGCCGTCGTGGGCAAAATGTCCGTCTGGCTTCCAAACTGGTCGGCTGGGACATCAACGTGATGACTCAGGAATCCCTCGATGAGCAGCTGGATATTTCCATTGAAGCGTTTAGTGTAGTTCCAGAGATGGCTCCGGAACTGATTGAGAAGTTAGTAGCGGAAGGTTTCTTCACGTTCGATGACTTGTCTGTGATTGAACCGGATCAGCTTGCTGAGCTGGGAGGGCTGACACAGGAGCAGTGTGACACTATCGTCGATTTTGCCGATACCGAAAGTCTGCGGATAGAAGAAGAGGAACGGCTCGCAGCTGAGGAACGAAAGCGCAATCCACCTCCACCGCCGGAGGAAGTCGCTGAGGCTGAAGCTGCGGTGGAATCCGGCGAGCTGGCACCGGTAGACTCTGTTGAGTCTATATCGGAAGACACACAGGCAGATGCTGAAATTGTTACGTCCGAGCTTATTGAGGGCGCTGCTGATGGAGGTTCTGCGTCCGATCAGTCGGCAGTGGCACTGGAATCAGAAGAGTTAGCTGCTGAGGAGTTATCTCCGAGTGAGGAACCTGAGTCAGTTCCGGCAGGCGATGGCGTGGCAACCGATACGGAATCAGTCGATGCTGCAGAAAATGTCGAGAAAACCAGCTAGATCGAAGGAGTGACTCTGGGGTTGTCAGAGTGACTCCGGCGAATGTCATCCACCGGACAGTGTGACTTCGCAGAGAATACGCTTGTTTTCCATGTTGTGAAATCAGTTAAATGAGCTGCTCAGCTGATGGTTCGGTTGAGCACAGTTCTGAAACGCCGTGCAGGCCCTGCTGTGACGGTGGAAGGGTAGTTTGTCTTGAAGATTCGTCTCTTTGCTCTGGCGAGAGAACTGGGCCTCGATAGCAAAGTCTTAATTGAACTGTGCGATGAGGCCGGGGTGAAGTTGCGCAATGCGCTGGCAACGATTACTCCTGAAGAAAAGGAGAAAGTCGTTGCATACATTAAGAATCGCGATGGTAAGGGAGTGGCAGTAGCACCTCCACCCGAAGAGGAACCGGTGCCCGTTCGCGACGACGCACCTGTGGTCGCTAAGGTCCGTGAGATCCGGTCGTTAACCCCTCGCCGTCAGCAGGCCGAAAGTGCAGAAACTGCTGAAGACGGAACTGAAGTGACTGGCGAAGCTTCGTCTGCCGGTACTCAGGCGGATGAAACTCCTGATGCAGACACTTCCGCGACAGGCACTTCCGCAGCAGATGGTGACTCCGCTGATGGTGAATCGTCGGATGGTGAATCGTCGGATGGTTCGCCAGCAGAAGCAGCGACGACGGCGTCAAAGACCAAGCGTCCTGTTCGCCGACCAACCATGCATCGCATGAGGGACATGAAACCAATCGGGTCCGTGAAAGTCCGGGAAGATGGCGATTCCGACGGTGAGTCATCTCCGGCAGCTCAGGAAACTCCGGCTCCGGCGGCAACGGATGATCCCGATGTGAATCGTTCACGAGTTGCCTCAGCTCGTCCAATGGTTGCAGCACCACCTTCTTACACTCCACCGGCCACACCGAAGCGTAAGAAGGAGCGGGAGGAAAAAGCTCAGAAGCCGGATATGGCTCTGTCCGATATCGTTGATCGACAGAGTCCGCTGGCCGATCAGCTGAAACAGCTCAAATCAGCGCGGGCAGAACACGATGGTGAGCCCCGTTCGGGGCGTTCGCGTGGAGCAAAAAAAGGGTCACTTCTCAAAGAACTGAGGGAATCCCGTCAGGCTGCAAGTACCGCGAAACGGATGCGGCGCCGTCGCAAACGTGGTGCTCCGGCAGAACTCAAGACATCCGCCCAGATCGAATTGCCAATCAGCGTCCGAACATTGTCCGAAGCAATTGGTCGCCCGGCAAAGGACATCGTGGCCATCCTGTTCAAAGATGGTCGGATGGCGACAATTAACGACGAGCTGGCAGAAGAAGAAGCGCTTGAGATCGCGATGGAGCTGGGTGTTGATCTTGAAGTCAAACGCCGACGCGATATTGAAGCTGAGCTGCTCGCCTCTGTCGACCATGAGGACGAAGAGGAAACGCTGCAGGCACGGCCGGCGGTTATCACCATTCTCGGGCATGTCGATCATGGTAAGACAACTCTGATTGACCGATTGAGGCGGTCGAACGTGGCGGCCGGTGAAGCAGGCGGAATCACACAGCATATCGCCGCTTATCAGGTGGAGCATGAAGGGCAGAAGATCACGTTTGTCGATACGCCAGGCCACGCGGCTTTTGGTGAAATGCGTTCTCGCGGTGCAAATGTGACGGACATTATTGTTCTGGTGGTGGCCGCAGACGACGGTGTGATGCCTCAGACAGAGGAATGCATCGCGCACGCGAAGAACGCCGGTGTCCCCATCGTCGTGGCTTTGAACAAGATGGATCTGCCTGGCGTCGACGATCAGCGCGCTCTGCAGCAACTGGCTCAGCATGAGCTGCTGCCTGCAGAATGGGGAGGCGAATATGAAGTCATTCGAACATCGGGCGAAACCGGATTGGGAATCGATGATCTTCTGGAGACACTGCTGCTGACATCCGAACTGCACGACTACAAGGCAGATCCGGAACGTGACGCTCTGGGCGTGTGTCTGGAGTCGTTTCGGGATGAAGGCCGAGGTGTTCTGGCGTGGCTTATCGTCCAGAAAGGAACATTGCGTGTCGGCGATGCCGTCCTCTGTGGTGACAGCTACGGACGCATTCGTGCGATGTACGATGATCAGGATCGCCCGGTTGAGGAAGCTGGTCCGTCAACGCCGGTGCGTGTTGCCGGCCTGGACAGTGTTCCTGGTGCAGGCGTTCACTTCTTTGTCATGAAGGATATCGAAGAAGCTCGAGCCGTCGCCGAAACCCGTGAGCATGAAGGTCGTTCACGTTCGCTGGCTGGGCGCGGAGCTCCACTGACGCTCGAAGACATTCTGGAGAAAGCACGTGGTGGTGAGGGCGTTCAGGAACTGCCCCTGATCGTCAAAGCAGATACGCCTGGTTCGATCGAAGCGCTCAAAGGTGAGATCGATAAGTTCGACCATCCTGAAGTGAAGGTGAACATCATTCACGATGCCGTTGGTGGTGTGAACGAGAGTGATGTCTACCTGGCCAGTGCTGCCAATGCCATTATCGTCGCGTTCCATGTGATTGCCGAAGATCGCGCTGAAGTTGTTGCCGATCAGGAAGGTGTCGAGATTCGGCGATATGACATTATCTATGAAGTGACCGAGCATATTCGCATGGCTCTTGAGGGACTACTCCGACCGGAACGAGTTGAAGTGACAACCGGTCGGGCAATCGTCCTGCGAACATTCCAGATTAGCCGATTTGGGACCATTGCTGGCTGCCGTGTTCTGAATGGAACCATTTCACGCGACAATCAGATTCACGTTATTCGTGACCAGAAAGTACTGAACAGCTATCGCATTGGTTCTTTGAAGCGAGAGAAGGATGATGCGAAAGAAGTACGAGACGGCATGGAGTGCGGAATTCGTCTTGAGGGCTTCAATGACATCAAGGACGGCGATCTGCTGGAAGCATTTCGGGTTGATGAAATCCAAAGGACTCTGAGCGACGGCAAGTCCGCGAGTTCGTGAGTCATGAGTCCCGCGATGTCCGGCAGGTTGCGGTTAGCGGGTCCGTTGCCGTTCCTTCCTGTTCGTGCTCAGCAGGCTGAATTTACCTATGTCTACGCGTCGAACTGCTCGAGTTGCCTCCGTCATCCGTGAAGTGGTCAGCACTGCTATTCTGCAGGAACTGCGAGATCCGCGGATTCAGAATGTTACCGTGTTGGGGGCTGAGGTGTCGGCTGACCTTCGCTATGCCAAAGTTTCGATTTCCGTACTGGGAACTGAAAAGGAAGCCGCACTCACTCTGCACGGTTTGGAATCTGCACGAGGATACCTGCAGTCCAAAGTCGCAGCCCGCGTCAAGACCCGATATACTCCCGAACTCCGATTTGAGATCGATAAGGGAATTCAGAAGTCATTTGAAGCAGCGAGGATTCTCGATGAGGTGTTGCCTCGTGCTGCTGATGCAGAGTTGACCGACACCAACGAAGAAGGTCTGGGAGTAGCCGGGGGTGTTGACCAGCAGGTTGATAATGACTCATCCCTTCCGGAATAATCCGACAGAAGTATCCCTCCGAATCTAAACGACGCCGGCCCGACAGGAAGCATTCATGCCATCGCCGTCCGCAACTAAAGCCAGTGAAAAGCAGAAGGCATGTAAGAAACTCATGTCATTACTGCACAAGGATTACGGTAATTCTGTGCCGACATTCGGCATGCCGGTCCTGGAAACAATGCTGTTTGCAGCCTGCCTGGAAGACAACTCATGGGAGGCCGCAGAGCAGGGTTTTGAAAGACTCAATAAACAGTATTTTGATCTCAATGAAGTTCGTGTCAGTTCAGTTGCGGAGATCGAGGAAACGCTCAGCGGGATGCGCAAAGGTGACTGGGCGGGACTGAGAATCCGATCGATTCTGCGGTTCGTGTTTGAGTCGACTTACACTTACGACTACGAGAAACTGAAGCGGCTAACGCAGGACTCTGCTCAAAAGCGGTTGAAGAAGATCGACAACATGTCTCCCTTCATTCGCAACTTCACGGTCCAGCATTCGCTTGGTGGGTACCTCGTTTCGCTGGATGCATCGTCGACGCAGGCCGCCATTCATCTCGGATTGGTTCCTCCTGGTTCAACAGAAGAGCAGGCAGGTGACTTCCTCAAACCCGGACTCAAGAAGGCAGAGACATTTGCGTTTACATGTGCACTGCGATGTCTGGCAACCGATCCTCGGTTCATTGATCGGCTGAGTGAACCGCCGGACGAAGACGAAGCGTTCGACGTTTCACTCGTCGATGCTCGGTTCGCGGATCTGAAGAAGCCGAAGAAAAGGAAGAAGAAAAAGGTAGCTCCGGCTGCCACGAAAAAGGCGGCGAAGAAGAAGGCAACAACTGCCAGGAAAGCTGAAAAAAAGAAGACGGCGGCAAAGAAGTCCGCTGGCAGCAAGACAGCAGCAAAGAAGAAGGCAGCTGGCAAGAAGAAGTCCGCTGGCAAGTCCGGAACTACAAAGAAGACGACAAAAGCTGCAGCCAAAAAGAAGGTGGCCAGCAGGAAGAAGGCTGCGAAGAAAAAGCCCGCAACTCGAACGAAGGCAGCAAAGAAGACTACGACCAGGTCCAGGCCAGCCAGGAAGAAGGCAGCCAAAAAGAAATCTGCACGCAAAAAGAAATAGCGGTAGGCAGACGAACCGTTCTCACGTTGAGTCAGGTGTTTTGCGCGCTCCGGGTGGTTTAAGACGACTGCACTTTTCATCCGCTGCAGAATTCACGACAATTGTGACAGGCGATCTTTTGTCAGCGCCTGTTGCCTCAGCTGGCCAGCTCGTTGTCGCGGATGCGGTGAGCTCTGGATCAGTGCAGCAGGCCCAATTTCCGTTTAGGAATCGCAAATGGGCTTTCATTGGAAATACGGGTTACTCGTTGCTGGGCTACTGTGCCTGGCTTCTTCGGGGTTGGCACAGGATGATCGGACTCCGGAAGAGAAGCCGAGTCAGCAGCCGGGGGATGATGTTTCGAACGAAGCGCAACCAAAGCCGCCAATCGATGCAAAGAAGACGGAAGCCCTCGCTCTCTATATGCAGGGTGTTGAAGCAGAACAGAATGACAACCTCGAAGACGCGTTGAAAGCATACGAACAGGCAGCAGCAGCTGATCCAACAGCACCGGATCCGGTTCGCGCGAGGGCAATGTTGCTGTTGCGGATGGGAGACGTTGAACAGGGGATTGAGACGGCGCAAGAGGCGCTGAACCTGGACCCGGATGACTTCAAGACTCGGTTTCAGCTTTCCACGGTTCTGCTGCGTCGGCAGCCAATTGCTCAGAATATACCCGAAGCGATCAGGTTGATGGATGAAGCACTCGCGTCTGAAAGAATCAGCGAAGCCGATCCGGAGTACATTCTAATTCACAGCGTTCGTGGGCGAGTCTTGCTTCAGCTTCGCCAGAATGCGAAAGCTGCGGAAAGCTATGCGGTCCTGCTGAAGGCACTTGAAGCTCCGGAAGATTTCGGACTGGATTTCCGTCGGCACAAGGCATTGATGGATGACCGGTTGACCGGATATGAGGCGGTCGGAGAAGCCATGCTGTCAGTGGGCCGCACAGACGAGGCCATCCGCGCGTTTGAGGCGCTGGTGCGGATCCGAAAAGATGAACCAGGACGGCACCATTTCCTGCTGGCGACGGCTTTGTTTCGTGCGGATGACGCAGAAGGCGCTGAATCCAACCTTGAAACGTACTTTGAGTCAGGAAGACGCGAACAGGCGGCCCTGGAACTGTTGAAGCAGGTATATGCGTCGACGTCCCGCAGCAGTCAGCTGATTGAGAAACTGAAATCGTTGACCGCCGAAACACCCGATGAAACGACGGTCATGCTTTACCTTGCTGAAATAGAAATGCAGCAGGGGCAGGTGGATGACGCCGTCAGCACGCTGAAGCAGGTGATACTGGATTCGGGAGATCCGGCCGCATATCCGGGACTGATCCGAATTGACATCCTGCGCGGCGACGCAGAATCGTTCGTTGACAATCTGCAGAAGGCGTTGCGTGCGCGATTGCAACTGGGTGAGATCTTTCCGTTTCTTTCTGAGATCGCGAACGAACCTGAGTTTGCTCAGCGGATCGTTGATACATGTCTAAAGAAAGTAGATGAGAACGCCGGACTGTTTCCGGAGGTTACGTTTGTGTGCGCGTTGGTCGCCAATGAAATCGAGGCATCTGACGAGTACGGTAAGCTGTTGCAGGCTACTCTCGATCTGAATCCCAACCAGCGGATTGGGCAGAACGCACTTCAACAACTGGGCATGTACAAGTTGGGGAAACGTCAAATCGTTGAAGCAGCCAATGCGTTTCGTCGGTTGCTGGCAATTCGAACGCTTCCGGATCGTTCCCGAGTTCAGACGCTAACCAATCTCGCCAAAGCCGAGTCACTTGGCGGTCACTACGATCAGGCGCTGGAAGCGCTCCGGGTTGCCTTTCAGATTCAGCCGAACGACCCGGAAATCTACTACTGGCAGGGGTGGGTCCATTTGAACGAAAATCAGTTTGAGCAGTGTCATGAGTCTCTTAACAATTCAATCAGAATTGCTACGGAGCGTCAGATGTCTTCCACGGCCCATGAAGCTCGCTTCCTGATGGCAAACGCCTACCGTCAGACACAGCAGTGGAAAGAATGTGTCCACCAGTACAAAGAAGTGATCGCGACTGCCGAAGGAGACGAAATTAATCTTCGTCGAGCGAGGCTCATGCTTTCCGCAGTTCTTGTGGAAAGTGGAGACAATCTGGAAGCCGAAAGGGTGCTGGAAGAACTCTATGCGGAGATGCCTGATGACCCAGGTGTGAACAACGACCTGGGATACCTGTATGCTGATCACGGCAAGAAGCTGGAACAGGCGCTGGAGATGATTGAGCTGGCGGTCGAAGCAGAACCTGACAACCGAGCCTATCTCGATAGCCTCGGCTGGGTCTTGTATCGTCTGGAGCGGTATGAAGAGGCTTTGGAACCGCTGGAGAAGGCGAACAGCGATCCGGATTTCAGAGACGCGACGCTCTTGGAACACCTGGGCGATGTCTACAAGGCTTTGGATCGAAACGAGGAAGCTCTGGAAATGTGGCAAAAGGCACTCACGACAGAAGAAGAATCGGATCAACCGAATCCGGAAGTTCTCGAACGTCTGCGACAGCGAGTTGGCCATTCCGACGACAACAGTGAGTCAAAGCCAACGCCTGAAGAAACTCCGGAGGCAACGCCGGCTTCTTAGCTCCGTGTTGGCGGAGAACATTGCAATCCTTTCAGGTGTCCAGCTCTTCTTATGGCTCGTGAAACAACAATTCGAGGCGACGACGACTTCGATGATGACGACGAATCCCACAACGACGGGCAGGGTTCACCGGTGGGGTTCGGCAGCCTCGATACGGCCGAATCGGATGATGAACTGCGACCTTCCCGGCTGGAAGATGTGGTAGGGCAGGCTGATGTTGTCGAACGCATTCGCATTCTGTTGCAGGCGGCGAAAAAACGCAGTGAGCCACTGGGCCACCTGTTGCTGGACGGTCCGCCAGGACTGGGCAAAACGACTCTGGCGACGGTCATTCCCAAAGAGCTGGGGACCGAACTGCAGATTACAGCCGGTCCGTCTCTGAGTGCTCCCAAGGATCTGCTGCCGTATCTGACAAACGCACACGAAGGATCTGTCCTGTTCATTGATGAAATCCATCGGTTGCCGCCAGCGGTGGAAGAATTCATCTATCCGGCGATGGAAGACTTTCGAGTCGATATCACTTTGGGCGATGGTCTCAATGCTCGTACGATCAACATGAAGCTGCAGCCGTTTACGGTGATCGGAGCCACCACGCGCACTGGGATGCTCACCGCGCCGCTGCGTGACCGTTTTGTGAGTCGAGAGCATCTGTCGTTCTACACTCTGGAAGAATTGGCCATGATCGTGCGAAAGAATGCCGCCAAACTGCGCACGAAGATCAGTGACGAAGCCGCGGGGGAAATCGCGCTGAGATCACGGGGGACGCCTCGAAAGGCGAACAACTGGCTTCGGTGGGCACGCGATTACGCCGATGCCCGGGCCGATGGTGAAATCACACTGGAAGTCGCTCACGCGGCGCTCGAAATGAAGAGCGTCGACAGCCTGGGACACGAAGAACTCGATCGTCGCTATCTGGAAACCATCATCACTGTGTTTTCAGGAGGCCCGGCAGGAGTTCAGGCGATTGCTCACACGATGAACATTCCGGCAGACACACTGGAAGACGAAATTGAACCCTACCTGTTGCGGCAGGGATTACTGCAGAGAAGTCCGCGCGGTCGAATGTTGACCGCAAAAGCATACAATCATCTTGGACGCACTGCGCCGGATTCGCCGGACGATGAAGACGTCGAGCCAGGCGATCCGCGTTCGCTGTTCTGACCAGATTCGTCGAGAGTTTGGCAATGCACGGCCAACTCACTGAACGTCGGCCCCTTGATTCTGCAGGAATGTGAGTTCGATCGGCTGACTACGTCGGGACAGCCGGCCGAGTTTTGCGGCACGGTCTTTGATCGCTGTCGGTTCACCGGGAAGTGTGGCCGGATCATCATCGACGCCGCTGCCAAAGACGTCGGCAGCTTTATGGAACGCAACGACAGGATCGTCGCAGACAACAGACAGCTGTACGAAACGCCAACCGAAGCCATCGACGTTTCAACCGCGACGTTCGCGGAATTCGAGGCCTGCGGTGTCCGAGGCAAACTCATTCGGATGAACCAAGCCGATCAGTTTCTGGTGGATTTCAATCTTGCCGACAAGTGCCTGAAAAGTCAGACAATCCCGGATGCCGGAGCGCTCTACATGCTGGAGTACATCCACAATCAGCTCCGAAGGTTTGGCTGTCATTACGTCCATGTGATTTCTCGCAGGCGTTCAAATTCATTGCTCGAATGTTGTCAGGAGATTGCAGAAATCCTGACGTCCAACAATCCGACGCGGGGATAGAGTATTCTGCCCTTTTTGTGGGCATTCGGATATCTATCGGTTGCTTGTCACCTCAGCAGGCGAATCTGATGAAGAGTGAAGAAGAAGTCCCGCAAACGGTGTCGCGTTCTGGCAGGAATCGGTTATTCCGTGCAGTCTTTCTCTACCTGATCGTTCCCTATGTTGCCGTCACTCTGATCCTTGCGGCCCTACAGCGCCCAGCTGATGTATCAACCAACGGTCGCTGGCAACCCTCCCATTGTTGAAATGGGGCTGGATGATGGGCTCGGTCAGGATGTTGAACTCACCACGGATTGTGGAAGTCGTCTTCGAGGCTGGTTGCTGAAGAGTCGGTCAGCTGTTCCGCAGGATGATACAGCCGCTCCTCTTGTACTCTATTTTCCAGGCAATGCCGGTAATCGGTCAGGACGGATCAATGATCTGCGCGAATTCACCGTGTGCGGGTTCGATGTCCTGATCTTTGACTACCGTGGATACGGTGACAGCACCGGTTCACCATCGGAAGCTGCTCTGTCGGCCGATGCTTTGCTCGTATGGCAGTACGCGCGTGATACTCTGAATTACGAAGAGGATAGGATCGTCTTATTCGGAGAATCACTTGGTGGTGGAGTGGTCCTGTCGATGTGGTCGGAATCCAATGTCAATCCACCTCAGCCCGGTTGTTTGATACTGAACTCAACGTTTGCGTCAATGACACAGACGGTAAGTTGGCAATATCCGATGTTTCCGTTTCGGTATCTGTTGCTCGATCACTGGCCATCAATCGAACGTATCCGACGTGTTCGGTCCCCTATTGTGGTCTTCCATGGTACAGACGATGAGATGATTCCAATTGAGCATGCGCGAGCCCTTGCGGCGGAATCTCAACACGCTCGATTCATCGAAGTCCCCGATGGAAGTCACAATGAGATTCCGATGATGAAGTTGCGGGAAGAACTCAAAGCACTGCGCAACGTTATTCCGGCTCACGCTAAACGACCGACAACGCAGTAATGTGAA
>Ga0180435_10005728_pt1 | contig 12028 bp, 11 predicted proteins | sample SS_ome_3_FD_132467 | JGI IMG/M metagenome (GOLD analysis project Ga0180435, IMG submission 132467) | Hypersaline lake sediment archaeal communities from the Salton Sea, California, USA - SS_3_S_1 metaG | ecosystem: Environmental > Aquatic > Non-marine Saline and Alkaline > Hypersaline >...
ACCGTCACTGCGGTGCGACTCCTTCGGCGCGTTCAACCTGAAATCCTATACCCTGAGCCAGTATGAAGACGAGCACCTTCATCCGCGAGTTGCTACTCGCGGGAACGATCGTTCCGTTGGCGGCGACGGCCTCGCACGCCTCGCTCCCCGTTCGTATGCCTGTTATGGCGAGTGTTTCCGCAACAACCTATTCAAACCTGTCAATTCGGCCGCATGTTGCGCCGGCGAATATTCGTGTCCATGGATTTACGATCCGCCTGTTCTGGGAAGGCCGGATGGTGGTAGCGGAATGCCACTACGATGGAGGAACGCCGGTCACTGGAGCGCAGGTTACGCTCTACTCGCCCGAGAACGACACACCTCATCAGACAGGCATCACCGACCCTGCAGGGGTCTTCGTCTTTCTGCCCAATAGCCCCGGCGAATGGCGGCTCGCCGTGGACGATGGGATGGGACACCGCCGGGAAGCGAGCATCCAGGCCGCGATGCCGCAGGACTCCGTACCTGGTAGTGATGATGAGGGGCCTGTGAACTCGGGAACCGACCGTTCTCGCAGCGACTCATCCAGCGGCGCCGAACTTCCCTGGAAGCTGTTTACCGGCCTCGGTCTCATCGTAGGTCTCACCGGGTTCGCATACGGATTCACCGCGCGGCGAACCCAGGAAAGCTGATCCTGAAGACCGGGAAGCCAACCAAGCCGCTGAGCTTGCCTGGGGACACGATGGACCACGGAGAGAGCCGGCGCAGCAGGAACTTTTTCCAGCGACGCGACCCCCGGGCCAAGATACTCATGGTCACGGGTGTCTTGGTGGTGGTGTTGAGCGAGCCACGAGGGTCTGTTTCCCCCTTCGCTGCCTACTACGTGATGGTAGCGGTGTTGCTCTTGGCCGCTCGCACAAGCCCGGGCCGGCTGGGTCGGCGCATGGCAGCCGTGGCTCCCTTGGTCCTCGTCGCGGCGGCTCTGATCGTTCTGGCGGGAGGGGGCTCTGGCGACACTGCTCTGTCTGTCTTGCTGAGAGCCTTCGCCGCGGTGGCGCTCCTCACCCTACTGGTAGACACCGAGGATACGAGCAGTATCCTGTGGGGGATCGGTGCTCTGGGGATGCCCAACATTTTTACCACACAATCCGCGTTCATGCTTCGCTTCTCAAACCTACTTGGGCAGGAAGCAGCCCGTACCGAACGGGCCCGGAGGTCGCGGACACCGGGTCGGCTGCGGACCGGGTGGTTCAGAACTCTGGGCCAACAGGCAGCCCTGATATTCCTTCGGGGGTGGAGGCGGTCCCAGCGTGTGTACCAGGCCATGCTGGCTCGGGGTTTCACCGGGAGATTTCCCGCTGCGCCTCGAGGGCGCATGGGGTCGGCGGACGTGGCTTTTGTTGTTTTCGGCGTCGGCGCCTTTACCATCGTTCGTCTGGTCTGGCGACTATGAAAAAACCACGAACGGGATGGAACGGATCGGGGGGCGGTGGTCCTGCCGGGGTCGAAGTCCAAGGCATCAGCTTCGCTTACGCGGACGGCACCAAGGTCCTGGAGGAGCTCACGCTCAGCGTGGAGGCGGGGGAGCGTCTGGGGATTATCGGCCCTTCCGGCGCAGGCAAAACCACTCTCCTGCTCCACCTCAATGGGATCTTACAACCACATTCGGGAACTGTGACCGTCGATGACCGGCCGTTGGTTTCCGATACCGAGGGTGTCATAAGGGAGTGGGTAGGTCTGGTTTTTCAGGACCCCGACGATCAACTGTTCACTCCCACGGTGGGTGAGGACGTGGCCTTCGGACCGCGGAACCTCGGGCTCTCTGAGCAGGAAGTGACGCGGCGTGTGACCGAGGCCCTCAACGCCTTGGAGATGGGTGGGAGCGAGGGCAGACCGTCCTACAATCTTTCCTACGGGGAGCGGCGTAGGGCGGCGCTGGCAACGGTTCTAGCGATGGAGCCCCGGGTTGTAGCACTGGACGAACCCTTTTCCAACCTGAGTCCGGCTCTGGTTGAACGTCTCATCTCCATTCTAAAGGAGCTTCCGGCCACGGTAATCGTGGTGTCTCAGGCAATCCTCCCCCTCCTGGCGGTATGCGACCGATTGGCGCTACTGGCCGAGGGAAAGATCCGCGCCGTGGGGTCCACCCGAGAGATCGCGGGGGACAGGGACCTTCTGCGGCGCTATGGCCTCGACTTCACGTACTATCTGGAGAGCTACCGCCGCCTCGGTATCTAAACGCTCACAAGGAGCACGGGATGTCAAATCTGGTTCGCTTTGGAGTTTCCTTTCCGGGGCATCTCCTGGAAGCATTCGACCAAATGATTCGGAGAAAGGGATACCCCAACCGATCCGAGGCTGTTCGTGACCTCGTGCGGGACGCTCTTTCAGAGTCCCGTTGGGAAGCTGAAGGGGGTGGAGAGGGTGCCGGGGGTATCGTTCTCGTTTACGACCATCACAGGAAAGAGCTCACCGACCGCCTGGTGGAAATCCAGCATGACGCTCTGGACCTGGTGGTCTCCACGCTGCACGTGCATCTGGATCACAATCGCTGTCTGGAAGTCATCGTCGTCAGGGGAAATGCGGAGCGCATCGGCCATCTCGCCGATCGACTGCGAAGCCTCAAGGGTGTGGTCTATTGCAGCACTGCCCGTATCGGCGTGGACGAACTGGGTGTTGAAAATGAGGGTTGAATAGGCCGTGACACCTCCGGACGCGCCTAGCGATACCGTCCTAGTGGGCCTCTATCGCCGGCTCATCTCGTCGAGCGCCCAACGCACGCCGAGGTGATCGGGTCTTGCCTCGAGGGCGCTCTCGAAGTGGTTCCGAGCCGTAATTTCCTCTCTGAGCCCCAGGCTCCCAAGACCTTTCAGGTAGTGTGCCGACGCGCGCCGCGCGCGCTGCGACTGCGCCTCCCCAAATGACGAGAAGTAACCAACGGCATCGGGCAGGTCGGCGAGCATCGTTTCCCCGACCTGACTGATCTCCCGGTAGAGAATGGCGGCCTCTTCGCTCCTGCTGAGCTTTGCGAGCGACAGGGCCTGGAAGTAGAGCTGGGCTCCCTGATTCGCGGAGATATTCCGTTCTGCCGTGGGCCGGGGCAGATCCAGGGCAGCCAATTGCTGGAAGATCTCGCGTGATTGTTCTGAGTCACCACTCGACTCGTAGGCAATACCCTTCCAGTACATCACCTCGGCGAGACGCGGCGCCGTACCACCCGACTCGAAGGCTCTGAGGTTGGCCGGGTAGTCGAGCGCCATTTCGAAGTCTGCAAGAGCATTGCCAACCTCGCCGCCATCCAGATGCCTGCGTCCGCGAACCAGATGAGCGTTGGTCCATGCATCTCCCGGGTTGAATCGCGCCCCGCCTTCCCAGATGTCGAACACGCGCCCTGTCAGCAAATGAATCGCTTCGTCGGTTTTACCCACTACGATCTTCAGGTTGATTGCTCGTGCCGTTGCGTCGTCTCTCCTGACGATTGCCGACTCGTTCCGCTCCAGAACTTCGAGCCGCGTCTCGGGAGATGTGCCTGTAGCCTCGTACAGCCGATCGAGCTCGAAGAAATGAATGGGGTATTCGTCGCTCAACGACACCGCCGTTTCCATTGCCGTAATCGCGCTGTCGAGCGACTCCTCACCTCCCCTGTGAGACCAGGCGAGTGCCAGATTCCTGAATACGATCGGGAACGATGGGTCTAGTGCGGCTGACTCTTTCCAGAGAGCAACCGCTTCATCAGGCTGCCAGTCGAACAGCAAGTTGCCGAGGTAGTAGCGGGCACGGGCGTCGCTACGGTCGGTTGCGATCGCGTGACGCAATACCTCGACCGCCTCTCTCTGGAAGGGGAAGACGTAGTCGGGTGGTCGCGATCTTGCGGTCTGATAGTATCGAGCTGCCTCATCATGGGAGTCCAGCGCGTTCGCGACGAACCCCCGGTAGTAGTAAACCATCGGCGACACGGAGTCAGGTGCGATTGCCGCAGCGATTTGGCGATCGAGTACTGCCGCGGCATCGGTCCAAAGTCCCGCGTTCATATACTCAACCGCCGTCTCTAGGCCCGCCAGGGGATGTGCGCGGAGGGTGGCGTCGATGGAGCTGGCACTGTCCGAGAGGAGCCAACTTTCCGCCTCGATCCGCACGTCGAGCGGGTCGGTGGAGGCGTGGGCCTGTTCGACCACGCTTCGTGCTGCGTTGGTGTTGCCTAGGTGGCGCAACAGTGCCGCCTTCAGTGTGAGCGCGCGCAGGTTGAGCGAGTTGGCCTCGATGGACCGTTCGACGTGGTTCAATCCTCCTTCGAGGTCGCCGCGCAGGGTCGCGATTTCCGCGAGTGCGAAGTGTGCCGGCGCTTTCCACTCAGCATTCCACGTCGCGCGGGACAGGAAGTTTTCGGCTTCTTCGACCTCGCCTCTAGCCTTCAGCACAACTCCCAGGTAGTAGAGCGACTCGGCGTCTTTCGGCGTGGTGTATTGGGCAGTCACCCTTTCAACGGCAGAACGGAGATACCGCTCGGCCTCTTCATAACGCGCCCGCTCGAAGGCGAGTACACCGATTGCAGTGTTGGCGCGGGAATGGCCGGGATCTCGACGCAGTGCTTCGGCCCAATATGGTTCGGGGTCGAGTGCCGGATTGTGGAACTGCTGAATGCGGAGCCCGGTCAAATACAGCTCTTCGACCGACTCGACATTCTTGGGTGGTGGCGGAGGCGTAACAGCATCCGGCATCGGGGTCTCGGGCCGCCGCTGGGGCGAATACGACACCAACTCCGTTCCTTCCACGATCAGCGAAACGCGCAGGTCGTACTGCTCCAGATCGGGCGGCAGCTCGACAGAGCCGACGAACGGGCTGCCCGGATCGATTGAGACGTCTTGTCTGAGCAGCACGCGATCGCCTCCCCGCACCATGGCGGTCGCCGATTCGAACGCAGCTGTCGTGTACAACCCGACCGCCACCTCGCCGTCGTCCGAGACATCGAGATTCACCGCGGCGTCGAGGTTCGCGTTCTTGACTCCACCTATACCCCGGAACGGATACCAGTACATGCTCACCACTCGACTGTCGAACGGCAGCAGCCAGCTGTAGTCGGGTTGATTGTCTGAATACGCTCCCACCATCAGCTCGATGTAGGGTCCGTCATCGTCGGTGAGTATCTCGTCCCACATCCGACCGCGAGGTCCGCTGCCCCAGGTCCAAAACTTCTTGCCAGGAACCGTCTGATGGTCGGCGACCGCCATCGTGCCGGCATCCCTGCCATGATCGTAGCCTGCAAGGAAGTCGTCTTCGTAGTTCCAGGCGAACATCGAGTTGGCGTTGTAGTGGTTTTTGTACCAACTCACGTCCACACCTTCGCTGAAGTCGGACCCGCCGTACCGTGTGGTGGCGATCGGCCAGGTCGTGAACTGGCGTTTGTGATGGTGGGTCACAAACTGGGTAGACGGCGGAAAGATGATTTGGTAGTGCTCGTTGGTGTGGACCGCCGCATTGGCGAACGCCAGCATCGAATGAGCAACAGGCGTGCGGTTCACAATGCGGATCGCCGTCTCGAGATATGACTTCCCGGGCCTCAGCGTATATCCCACCGCCCAACGGGTGCGGTGGCGAATCTCCAGTTCGCCCACCCACACGGTCTTGCTGCCGTCTGCGTTGTTTTTGATTTGGTATTGAACCGGGAGATAAGTCGTTGCGCGGTGATGGTGTGGGATGTTCCACTCGACTCCACCCGAGATCCACGCGCCGATGAGTCCGATAAGCGCAGGTTTGATTACGTGCTGCCGGTAGAAGAAATCGTAGCCGTTCGTCTTGTCGAGGGCGGAGAAGATGCGACCGCCGATCTCCGGCATGATCCCGATCTTCACGTACTCATTCTCGAGGTAGACGATGCGCCAGTCCACGTCCTCCTTGTGGTCGGTGAGGTTGTCGTACAGCGGGTACGGGTAGATGCGGCCCTCGGCACCCTGAGAGGCCCTGCCGAAGTAGAACATCGGGTTTGGATCGGGTGGTCCGGGCGCGTAGGTCGGGATCGAGACCGTCTCCTCCCAGACCATTACACCCTCGTTACCCTGTGCGCTCACGGCCACCGCAGTAGCGCAAAGAAGCAGCGCGCAGCGCGCAGCGACTCCGAAGGAACATTCGTATCGGCTCATGTGCGAGCGTTCTCCTACCGTTCGAATTCGTATTCAGCCAATGTCTCCCCCTCCCATTCGAGCACGATCGATGCGCGAGCAACGCCGGCAGGCAAAACTATTGTTCGACGCAGTGGGTCGTCGGGAGATACCGAGAAGACCTCGCTCAACAATGTGTCTGCGACGGCAGTCACAGTGGCGTGCACGTCGGATAATCGACTGGTGGCAAAGAACCCGACAGTCATCTCTGAATTCTCACCATTGGCATCGACGCACAGGGCTACGTCTTCGTTGGCGTAGCTCAATCCACCGGTACCATGGAGGGCGTACATCCATTCGGTCCAAGCGATGGACTCGCCCGGCGCGATTGGACGTCGCTCATCGGGGTAGAGCTTGGAGGTACCACCCCACATCTCGACGTAGCCGTCGTTCTCCTTGCCCGATCCCATCGGGATCCCTCGTGGCGACCTCGGCTTGAATCCGTAGGTCCAGATGTCGACACCCGGGTTGATGTCTTTGTCGAATACGCGTATGACACCTTCGTCGAAATCGTGGGAGTAAGCTCCGTAAAAACCGTGTTCGATGCCGTCGGCCATCAGGTCGCCCCAACCACCGTCCCAACCGCTGATGAACCTCAGCGCGCTCGTCTCCCAATCTTGAGGCGACTCTCCGAGGTTATCTCTGAAGCGCTCGGGAATGAGTATGCTCTCTGTCGGGATGATGAATTCGGTGTTGTCGGTCAGTTCATTGCGGCCGCCCGGGGTCCATTGCGGGTTGATCCAATGGGCGAACAAAACGGTATCCGCCGTCGGGTTTGTTATCGCGATCGAAGCCTCGTAGTAGGACCGACTAGCGAACAGCGAAATGTCGAGTGTCTCCTCGAGCCCGGTCCCACGTTCGGTAACGCTCATTCGAACGGTCTTGATCGAGTCGTTGTCTCGAAGAACCTCGTAGCCCCAACGCTCGGCCCAAGTAGTCCCATGCTCCCAGCCGGGAAGCGTGTATTCCGCTCCTCCGATCCAGATCCACCAGCCGTTCGGATTCGAACCTCCGCCCACCGTGACCGTGTCATTGTGCCAGAACACCTCGTTGCCCGTCGCTTTCGGAACCAGCGAATACACGCGACCCATTTCCGGCAGTAGCGTGAGAGTGACGTAATCATTCTCCAAAACGACAGCATTGTGCTGTTTTTGCACAATGCTGTCGTAGTTCACGGCCGAGCGATCGAGCTGGGGATACGGATTGCCGGGCTCGGTGAAGACTGCGGGCTCGTAGTCGACCTGCGGGATGGTGAGGGATGTTTCGGAGAGTGAGAACGTTGCTCGATCTCCAACGCCAGTGCAGGCAACGAGAGATGCAGCCAAGGAAAGTGCCAAGGTTTGGAACGGCAGACTCTGCCATCGACGACGCAGAGAGATCAATATCCAAAACGGAATGTTCGGCATCAGGATGGGAGTTTCCTTTCGCTCCCGCCAAGTATGTGAGCGTGGCAAGAAGCTGTCCAGACATCGGGAGAGGGATATGTTGGGCACCAATTCTGTAGAGTCCACCCAATGTTCTGCGTTCGTATTGAGCGCAGACCGTGAGTGATTTGAGAGATCCTGCTAGATCAGAACCGCAGGGACGCACTTAGGCGAAGGCGAGAGATCCAATCTGGCCTATCGGTGATCGTCAGGAGTCTGTTCTTGCGATAGTAGTACCAGGTCAGGTCGAAGACCGTGTGTTCCAGGCCGTGAAATGCGGCCGAAACCGTGTGCTGCCGGTAGTTGGTTGCGATCGTCGTGTTGTCGTTGGAGAAGGCAGCCAGTACAGCATCGGTTCCTGCCTCGGAAAAACCGTACCTGAACTGCATGTCGCCCGTGTTCGATGACGTGCCGACAAAGATATCGATCGAGAAACCGGTATCCTCATCCTCAACGGCCTCGTTGATGCCCAGGTTCTTTACGTAGTCCCCGACTAGAGAGATAGGCCAGCGCGGGTGGGGCCCCGGAAACCGGGCCGTTGCCATGATGTTCAGCAGGTTGAAGTCGGAGAGAAGGGAGTCGTCGGCGTTAAGGAAGTTGCTTCGGGTATCACCCGCATCCGCATCGGCAAGGCTGTTGATATCATAGTCGTAGTACGAGCCGGCCAATCGAAAGCGAACGTTTCTTGCCGGCTCAAACGCTACCTCCGCTTGACCTCCGACCATCTTGCTGTCCTCGATGTCGGTTCTCGCCTGTTCATCGATGATCCGAAAGATCGCCGTCAACCTGTGGGTGATTCCCTCGGCCACGGGGAAAGTGTAGCTGGCCGACACACCTTCAGGGTTCACGTCCCCGTCCCATACGAGATCGGTCCTCGAGAAGGGGTTTGGAATCTTCCCGCCCGTGGCGGTAAAACTGCCATGTTGAAACCGGAGGTAGGCACGATCGAGGCTTACGTCGAGATCGTCTACGAAATCACCGAGGGTCACGTCAGCGGTGTTGGGATCGCCGGGATCTCCCGTCACCATGCGAGCGCCGAAACTCAGGTATTCGTTCAGCCTCTTCGTGAAACCGGCTCGGAACCGGACGACCAGCCGTTGCCGGTCGTCTAGGAGCGGATTGGCAGGATCATCTCCATCGGTTTCCTCGAAACGGAAACGGAAATCGCCGGCAAATTTCACTCGCGTGTCGACGTCCGTCGAGTTCTCCTGCCCCTCCAGGGAGGTCGGAAGCCAGGCGAACAGCGCCAGGGTGGTGAACACGATGCGGGTGATCCATGTCGGGTGGAATGCCCCAGTGTGGCCTGGCTCAGTCATAACCCCGCTCCCGGCTGTAAGGAAATCGTTCGTCTCGTGCATAATCTCGCTTCATCGCCGCTCGTGCGTATTTGTGAAGGCTGCGAAGTTGGACTGGTCTCTGACCTGATCAAAATGTTTCAGGGCCCACTGCACGCTAGGGAAGGCTAGGTCGCCCCAGGGAATATCCTCCCACTCGAACAACCGCACTTCGGCTGTCTCATCTGCGGCCTCGACGTCCGGGCTCAGCAGGCGAGCCCGGTACATGAGCTGTACCTGGCTGATATGCGGTATGTTGTAGACGGCAAGGAGTGCATTGATTTCGATTCGGGCGCGCGCTTCTTCCCATGCCTCCCGGCGCGCTCCTTCTTCGGTCGTCTCATTCAGTTCCATGAATCCAGCCGGAATCGTCCAAAAGCCGGAACGAGGTTTGATCGAACGCTTGCAAAGCAATATCCGGTCGGACCACTCGCAGACCGATCCCACCACTACCTTCGGGTTCTCGTAATAGATGAACCCGCAGTCATTGCAGACCAACCTTGGCTGCGATTCCCCGGGCGGGACCTTCCTCTCGAAAGAGCCGCCCGGTCGGTTGGAGTCAGGCAAACCTAATCCCTCAAAATCGCCAACTCATGCCGGCCACTCCATAGTGCAACCATGCGAAGTTGTACACCGATTCCACGTCCGCTCCTCCCTCCACGGTTCGATACCCTCCAAAGAGGGTAGTCTGATCGCTCAGGTCGTAGCCGAGCTTGAGAGCGACATCGAACGCGCGCCCGGGACCGCCGGCCAGCCCGTCGAAATCGAACAGGAGTCGCCAGGCATCTATGAAGCGCCAATCAGCGGCAAGGTGCAGGAGGGGCACAAATCCAACATCTGTCTTGCGGCTCGAGGTGCTTCCCTGTCGCAATTCCACCTTTGCGTCACGGATCTTGGCAGTGAATCCAATGTACAGTCTGGTACGGTCCGTTCCCCTCAACAGGTAGCGGTAACCGAGCCTCCAGGAGTTGAACTTGTAGGTCCCATCTACCGGACTACCGGTCAGGTAGGTTTCGCCTGCGAAGTTTATCGTTTCCGTTGGGGACCCCGTTTCGGTGAACGACAGAGGAGCGAGAAGCGCGCGCAGGCCGTGGCGCCTGCTGATGTTCCACGTAAGGTAGAGACGACCACTGGGCTGTGCACCGGTACCGACCAGATCAACGAGTGAAAACCTCGTCCCGGAAGGGTCGTTTGGAATTTGCAGGTCATTTCGGCTCTGCCAGACAGGGCCACCTTCGATCTCGATCGCGAATGTCGGCGGGTCCTGTGCAAGAATGGTCGAGTTCGGGCTTAGGAGAAAACCTGCCAAACCAAGGGTCACGATTGTTAGCACTGAATCCTTCATTGCAAATAAACCTCCACAAATAAAAACCAACTCATTTTGCCTTGGACTTCATTCCTCGCCGAAGAGGGCTGCCGCGAGCATACTATCCAAATGTCGTTGTGTTTCTCGACTGGAAACGTAACACTCTCGCGGCCTGTTCCTGCCTGGGTAGTTTGCGAATCCACCGGTACTGACCGAAGTTCCGGTGCGTCGAGGCGCCGATTTCCTGATCACCGACCGCAAGAAGGGGGCGGACGTAAAATGAACGAGATCAAGGCCGCGAACACGACATTCGACATCCACGAATTGATCAAGGTCCGGTACAGCCCTTACGTGTTCGACCCAAAGCGAAACGTATCGAAAGATGATCTTGCCGCATTGTTCGAGGCAGTCAGCTGGGCGCCCAACTCCTTCAACGAACAACCGTGGCGATTTGTGGTCGCTTCGCGTGAAGATGGCGAGGCCTTTGAGACTCTGTTGTCTTGCCTGGTCGAAGGCAACCAGGGCTGGGCCAGGCACGCATCGGTGCTCGTGCTCGGCGCCATCAAGACGAACTTCACTCACAACAACAAACCCAACGGCGTTGCTTTGCACGACCTGGGAGCTGCCGCTGCCACACTCACTTTCGAGGCGACGAATCGGGGAATCGTGGCGCATCAGATGGCAGGCATTCTACCAGACCGGGCGCGACGGCTATATGCCGTGCCCGAAGGATTCGAGATCGCGACTGCCATCGCGATCGGTTATGAAGGTGACTTGGGTGACGCCGAAGAGGTGTTCAAGAATCGGGATAGCAAACCGCGGAAGCGAAAATCGTTGAACGAATTCGTTTTCAGCGGAGGGTGGGAGAAGCCGGCGTTCTGATCACTGCAGGCATCCGACGCAAAGGCGATTTGTCGGAGACTCCTCGAGAAGACTGCTAGAGATTGAACCGCCACACACTATACAACGGTCCAAAACACCACCTTCGATTCGTTTTATCGTGTCCAATATCTCGGCGCGACGCTGTTGCAGGCTGTCGTACAGTTCGGTTGCGCGTTGGTTTTCCTTGATGTGGTCTACCGAAGCGTTGTGTCGGCCCACATGTGCTGCCAGGGCCTTCCGAGCCCAAACATCCGCCAATCCCCGCTTCACCTGGGCTAGCTCTGAACCGAGGTGCTCCCGGATCCTGTCTAAACCTGCCGCGGTCAGATCCTCGACCACTGCGCTATCAGAAGAATCGATACCGTAATCGGCGTTGATGTCGACGTAAAACATCGCTGCGATCATCTGCTTCCCTCGGAGTTGAGTTGATTTTGGACGCGTCCGCCGACCGAGTACAACAGCGGAACGACTTCTACTTTTCGGAACTATGTCTAATGCAGGATAATCCTAACAGAAGGTTGAGCTTCGTACAAATCGAATTTATGTTAGATATAATCAGATTTTTTCGAATCTATCGAGGTGCGCACAAGAATGGAATGGCTCAACTATCACCACCTGCTCTATTTCTGGACGGTTGCACAGGAAGGAAGCCTAACCAAGGGAAGCAAGAGACTGCATTTGACACCTCAAACGGTGAGCAGTCAACTACGCACCCTGGAAGAGAGTCTTGGAGAAGAACTGTTCGACCGGTCGAGCAGACAGCTGACGCTCACAGAATCGGGCCGCCTCGTTTACAGGTACGCGAACGAGATATTCACGTTGGGGCGAGAGCTGACTGACAGTGTTCGTGGTCGACCGACGAGCCGGTCACTCAAGCTTCTCGTTGGAGTAGCAGATGTACTGCCGAAACTGGTTGCATACCGTCTGATTCGGCCGGCCCTCGACAAT
>Ga0180435_10005729_pt1 | contig 12028 bp, 7 predicted proteins | sample SS_ome_3_FD_132467 | JGI IMG/M metagenome (GOLD analysis project Ga0180435, IMG submission 132467) | Hypersaline lake sediment archaeal communities from the Salton Sea, California, USA - SS_3_S_1 metaG | ecosystem: Environmental > Aquatic > Non-marine Saline and Alkaline > Hypersaline > Sediment...
ACATGCAAGAGCTGAGGATTATAGGGGTGATGGAAGACTATCATTTTCTTACGCTGAAGCACGAAGTAGGAGCACAGATTGCCATTCTGAAGGACCGGAACTGGGAGTGGGCGGGTTATCTTACCGTGCGTCTGGCATCAGGGAAGGAGAACATTGAAGCCGGGCTGGCACATATGGAAGACAAGTGGAAAGAGTTTACCAGCGACCAGCCCTTTCAGTACTTCTTTCTGGACGAGGAACTGGACTCCTATTATGCGGAGGAAAAAAAGACCGGGGCTGTGACCATGATTTTTTCCATCCTGGCGATCTTTATTGCCTCTCTAGGACTTTTCGGACTTACCCTCTACAATTCCCAGAAACGAATCCGGGAAATCGGGATCCGCAAAGTGATGGGAGCCACCGAAAACAACGTGATCACAGTAATTTCAAAAAGTGTTGTATATGCGGTGGGTTTATCCATTCTTATAGCTATGCCTGTGGCCTACTTTATGATGCAGGACTGGCTGCGGGATTTTCCCTACAATGTTGGTTTTCAGCCGATCTTGTTCCTTTCGGCAGCCCTGCTGGCCATCATCATTGCAATGGTCACGGTTACTTTTACCTCCCTGAAGGCAGCCCGGATCAACCCGGCTTTAGCTTTGCATTATGAATGAGACGAAATAATTCAACATGTGGAAAAATTATGTGCGTGTTACCCTGCGCAGTTTAAACAAGAACAAAGCTTTTAATGCTATCAATATAGCCGGTCTGGCTATCGGACTTGCCAGTGCTATATTTATAATACTGTATATCATTAGTGAAATCAGCTACGATCGTTTCAATGAGCGAGCAGCGGATATTTACAGACTTTATATCGATGGAAAGATGGCCGGGGAGGAGTTCCAGGGAGCCTGGAACAGTCCGGTTTTTGGACCTACTTTTAATGAAGAAATTCCAGAGATAGAAAATTTCTGTCGCTTCGATTTTTACAGCAATCAGCTCATGTGGGTGGAGCCCGACAATAAATTTCTGGAGGATGCGGTGCTGTTAGCCGATTCAAGCTTCTTTGAGGTCTTTACCATCCAATTGCTGGAGGGGGATCCTGCTACCTGCCTGGATGAACCTCATACCATTCTGTTGAGCGAAACCAAAGCAGCGCAGTACTTTCCGGGGGAGGACCCCATCGGCAAATCCATAGCGATGAATGATGAATCAAACCTGTTCCGGATAACAGGGATTGTGGAAGATGCACCCAGGACCTCTCATTTCAAGTACGACTTTATTGCATCTTACTCCACCGATGAAAGGAGCCGGACCACTTTCTGGTTCAACAACTGGATGATGACCTATATTCTCGTCACCCCGGGCACTGACCAAGATGTGCTGAACAGCAAGATCAGGACTTCTGTGCTGGAAAATATCAGGGCCCAGCTGGCACAGTTCATGGGCATCTCCCCCGAAGAGTTTGAGGAGGCCGGGAACAAGTACGGTATCATGACCCAGCCCTTACTGGATATTCATCTGGATCAGGGGATCGATCTGCCCAACGAAGTGGGCTACCGTCCCATAGGAAACCGAACCTACCTGGTGATTTTCGGGGTCATCGCCTTTTTTGTCCTGGTGATTGCCTCCATCAACTTTATGAACCTGAGCACAGCCCGGTCCTTAAGCAGGGCCAAGGAAGTAAGCTTGAGAAAGGTGGTGGGTTCTGACCGGAAATTGCTGGTTCAGCAGTTTTTGTTCGAAAGTGTGTTTCTGAGCCTGGTCTCCCTGCTCATTGCGCTGGTGCTGGTGGTTGTCCTGATCAATCCCTTCAATCAGCTTGTGGGAATGAACCTGGTTTTAGGAGATATTTTCAGCTGGTATATGGTTCCCTCCTTCATCCTGCTGGCCATTTTAGTTGGATTGATGAGCGGGAGTTATCCCTCCTTTGTCCTGGCTTCCTTTAAGCCTGCCTATGCGCTGAAGGGGAAAGGATCGGCCAGCAACGGGACCACCTGGCTGAGGAATGTCCTGGTGATCGTACAGTTTTCCATCTCCATGGTCATCATTGCCGGGACCCTGGTAATATACTGGCAGTTCCGTTACATGACCAACAAAGAGCTGGGCTTTGATAAGGAGCAGCTGGTGGTTGTGGAACGGATACACCCCCTGGGGAGGCAGATCCAGACCTTCAAAAATGAACTAACCAGTCATGCATCCATACTCAGTGGGAGCAACAGCACGGCTTATCTGGGCATAACCACAAGCAACAGTACTTTTGGCATCAAGGGCAGGCCCGCAGAAGAAAGTGCCATGATGTTCGTATATTACACAGACGAAGATTTTATGGAGACCTTCCGTTTTGAGCTGGCTACGCCCGACAGCCGTTTCCTTTCAAAAGACTTCCCCGGCGACTCTACGGCCTGTCTGATCAATGAATCGGCCATACGTAAATACAATCTGGAAGATCCCTTGAATACCAGGTTCCTGGCCCCCAGCGATGAAGGATTTGACACCGAATTAAGGGTCGTTGGTATCGTGAAGGACCACCATTTCCAGAGTCTGAAAGAGGAAATCGGAGCCCAGATCATCATGCTCAAACCCGAAACGTGGGACTGGCATGGCTTCCTAACTATTCGCCTGGCTCCGGGCAGGGAAAATATCGAGGCAGCATTAGAGCATCTTGATACCACCTGGGAGCAGTTCTCAGGGGATGAACCGCTGCAGTATTATTTCCTGGACGAAGAATTGAATACCTTATATGCGGAGGAAAAGCGTACAGGGGCCATTACCATGATCTTCTCCATCCTGGCCATTTTCATTGCTGCCCTTGGGCTTTTCGGCCTGACTCTTTACAACTCCCAGAAGAGGATCCGGGAAATCGGGATCCGCAAAGTGATGGGAGCCACCGAAAACAATGTGATCACAGTGATTTCAAAAAGTGTTGTTTATGCCGTGGGTATCTCCATATTGATCGCCATGCCCGTAGCTTACTTTATGATGCAGGACTGGCTCAGGGATTTCCCCTATAATGTGGGGTTCCAGCCGATGCTTTTTGCGACCTCTGCCATTCTGGCCATTATCATTGCCATGGTGACTGTTACCCTTACTTCGCTCAGGGCGGCCCGGATCAACCCCGCTTTAGCCTTGCATTATGAATAAAGGGAAGCAAGGAGCTTTTTCATTAAAGCAGCGATCACTTAAAACCTGATGGTAAACTTAAGCTTGAGACGTGCGTTGGCGTCCTCCATCTCGAAGCGTTCATAGGGATCGCTGATGATGCTGTTCCAAACCAGGAAGATCTCCCGGCCCGGCTTCAGGATCCACTGGAACCTGGACTGCCATCCCATTCGTTCAGACTGGCTGTCATACTGTAGAAAATTATAGAGTGTGATATCCGGACTGAAGAGGATGTTCAGATTTACCCGGTAGATATAGGCAATAAATCCATCCTCGGAGAGCTCCACATTGTTGCGGGTCAGCTCTCCACCCACAAAGAGGGGTACAACTATCTTGTAGCCGGCTTTGATTTTCATTTCATTTCTGGTCCCGTTGAAAAAACCTCCAAAGCGGTAATCCAGCGTTCCCCAGAGTTTGCGGCGCTGAGCCGAATGCAGAGAAATGGTCTGCCAGAAGAATTTGTATGCTCCCTCTGGGATCGTATGTCCTTCATAGATAGTGAAAGCTTCGTCCAGTTCTTCGAAGGAAGAGGTCATATTCCATCCGATCTGGTCACCCGAAAGAAGCCGGATATCCAGGGGAGTGATTTTCCATGCACGGGTTAGAAGCTTATTCTCGAACCCGGAGATATAATCCAATCCCGCTCCTGTCTGCACCTGGAGGATGCCCCAGCGTTCCGGTCTGGGCCCCACTAAAAAATCACCGTAGGTCTCCCGGACACCCGGCCTCGGTACAAATCCAATGCCCGCCACAAAGTTTTCCTGGATCTGCATATGGCCCAAGCTGAAATTGAGCAGGTCGTTGGGATATACAAATTCAGCTCCAAAGGCCAGCTCCCTGCCCGCATCCAGGACCGATTGATCTGCAAATTGTGTGGAAGATTTTAAACCATAGAGCGTAAAAGCCATATTCTTGTCTCCCCTGAATTTAGAGGTGCCCAGCCTGAGGTCCAGGCCAACCAGGTAATTGGAGATATCATTGATTGAATTCCCATAGGTCGAGATCATCCCCACCTGGCTCTGGTCCCCAAAATTCCTGGAGACCCGGGTGATCACAAAATTTGAATTCTTCCAATCCTCCCGCCTGTCCTTCATATACATGGCACCCAGGTTCCACTTGCCAGACTGTCCCGTTATTTTGCTTCCGAAAAGTACGGGTATAGGATTGCCAGTCGAATCGAGGCCAATGCGCCTGGAAAAGAAAGGAATCAGGCGGGTGCTGTAAGTACTGCTGCCGGTTCCACTGCTGGTTCCGCTAATTCCGAAATTAAAATAGTTGGATCCATCAAGGAAAAAGTCTCTCTTTTCAGGGTAAAAAAGCCTGAACCTGGTCAGGTTGATCTCCTGGGCATCCACTTCAGTCTGGGCAAAATCGGTATTAAAGGTAAGAGCGGCCTTCAGGTTGGAGGTAATGTTGTAATAGGCCTCAATGCCTGCATTGGCAACTGGTTTTACCCGGCCATCTTCCATCTCGTAATCGGTTCCCGCTAATGCATATGGTATAATATCCAGGCCCAGACCCTGACTGATCCCGCTCATCCCCTCTAGGATCCCTGCATCTGACACCTGGAACCCATGTGAATTCAGGTTTGCCACCGGCCAGTAACCGGTCTCCTGGTTCTTCATGTAATATCGGATCAGTTTAATGCCCCACCGGTCAGACTCTTTTGCAAATCCCAGCGTCTTGAACGGGATGGCCATTTCTGCATCCCAGCCTTCGCCATGAATCCTGGCTTTCCCGGTCCATAGCCCATCCCAGGCTTTATTAAAAGCAGCCCCATTCTCACTAACATAAGCATCACCGATGGAACCCCTGGGGCCTATCTGGAACCAGTAAGCATTTCTTTTATCCAGATAGGTATCCAGGATGACCTGTACCCGGTCATCATTCCCCAGGCTCACATCTCTGGCCAACTCTTTTGCGGTGATGTTGTCAGGATTACCGAAACAGCGAAAGGCTATATAAAGGTTGTTCTCATCCAGACCAAAATAGACCTCTGTTTTCTGGGTGAAGGCTTGTCCGGTTAGTGGTTCGCGCTGAATGAAAGAAGTGACAGGTTCGGTATTCATCCATACCTCCTCATTGAGGATCCCGTCAATCGTAGGCGGAGTCTGGAACCTGACTGCATTTATCCTCTCCTGGCCAATCGAATGATGCAGCTGGAAGAGCAGGAGAAGGAGAAACGGAAAGCGTTTATTATGATGCACGGGAATCTGAATTGATCTCCTAAATTACTATTTTACCTCCAAGAATTATTGATTTGGTAAATCTGCTTGAAGTTCCTTTATAAAGCTTGCATTTACCCAGTAGATGTCGGCATTTCCATTTCCGGGGGAGTTATATAGACCAAGCAGGTTTTCGTAGTTCCATCGGGCTTCCTCAATTTCAATGGTACGGGTGGCCATAAAGAAAAAGGCTTCTCCTCCCGGTGAAACATAGGGGGACCAGCCACGGGCATTATCCCGGTTCACCTTTGCTCCCATATTGACGGGTTTTGACCACTGGTCCTCCTGATCCCGGAAGACGATATAATAATCAACTCCGTCGTAGGCATCTGGCATGCCCACTGCCGGTACAATGATATAACTCTCATCCGGGGCCACAAAGGCATTAAATCGGTTGGTCCCACAGTTGACCTGCTCGGGTAACAATTCGGGCTCCTGGAAGGCTCCATTTACCCATTTGGATCGAAAAACCTGGTTCAGCCCGCTCCCTTTCTCATTGCGGGTAAAATACAGGGTTCCGTTTTTGCTTGTGGAGGGAAAATACTCACCGCCATCGGTATTGACCGGCTCGCCCAGGTTTTGAGGAGCACCCCATGCTCCATTCTTATCTCGTTCTACTACCCAGATATCCTGATCGCCCACCGGCTCGTCGCCGTCGGGGCGGCTGGAGAGAAAATAAAGTTTTGATCCATCAGGAGAGAATGCCGGTTCAAAATCAGCCACTCCCGGTCCGCCCGAGAAGGGAACGATCTCCGGAGGGGTCCACAGGCCGTTGATTTCTTTGGTACAGAGGATGGTTGAAAACGTATAGTTTCCGATGGCCACACAGAAATAGATCTCTTTGCCATCAGGACTTATGGCCACATCGCGGGTGAACATCCCGGTAGAAACAATCCCGGGTGCAAATAGCTCAGGAAGGGAGTCGGGGAGGGCTTGTCCCAGGAAAGGACCTGAAAGATCCGGAAAGGTAACTTCCGGATCACTGTTATCAGAGCTTCCCATGCAGGAAAAGAAAAGTACAGTTGTCATGGCCAGTAGAAGGCCCCTGCTAATGTTTTTTGTATAGCTCATTGTCGGATGTTATGGAGTGGATAATACAATATAGTTGTCTTAGTTCAGAATTACCCTACCGGAAAACAAATATCTTCATTGGAATTTTGAATTTCCCTTTGGAGACGCGATCTTGGTTCCAACATTTTCCTAAGCAATCAGATTCAAATGAAAAAAGACAGCAGAAGAGAAGAGTTTCTTTCATCTCCCGGCCTTTAATCAATGAAAATTCACCCCTAAAGAACTAAATCAAACCTATCATGAATAGACGATATCTGCTTTTACTGGCCTGCTTTGCAACTATCACAATTGGCGGGTGCCAGAACGCTCCGCAAATCACACTTCAGGGTGTTTCTTTTGATGAACCCGAAGCTCCGCAGCCCATAAGCCCGGCACAGGACTGGGGTGCACTGGAAAATGGAATTTATGCGACATGGGGAAATAGCAATGCGCGTTATCACAAAGAGTATATTCCAGAGCTAAAGGTAGTTCAGAATCATAGCTTGAAAGCCTGGCGGAACGAACGGCTGAATGCCCAGGTGGTGGTATGGAGCAAAGATTCTCTGTCTGATTTACATCTGGACTTAAGCGACTTAAAATCGGCTGAGTGGACCATTGGCCGCGATGCTTTGAAAGCATATTTTGTGCGTAATGTGCTGGCCGATGAGTTTCTGGGGGGCTGCGGACACAAAACCAAAAGTCCGGAAACGGCACACCTGCTTGCCGATTGCCTGGAAGAGATCGAGGCTTTCAATATGCGTGCAAGATCTGCCAGGGGCATCTGGCTTACCATTGATATTCCAATAGATGCAGTCCCCGGAGTCTATACTGCTGAGCTTAGCATTGGGTCCAAAGGAGAGAAATCTCAAACCTTAAGCCTGGAAGTTGAGGTACAAAGCCGCGTGTTGCCGAATGCAGCTGACTGGAAGTATCATCTGGACTTATGGCAAAATCCTTATGCTGTGGCAAGGATACATCAGGTTGAACTCTGGTCAGATAAGCATTTTTCTCAAATGAAACCCCTGTATAAAATGCTGGCGGGGGCTGGACAGAAATGCATCACAGCATCCATCGTTCATAAGCCCTGGGGCGGACAAACCCTTGATCATTTCGAATCCATGGTGAAGCATACCCGCCAGGAAGATGGAAGCTGGGCTTTCGATTACTCCATTTTCGATACCTGGGTAAGTTTTATGATGGATTTGGGCATTACAGAACAAATAAATTGCTACTCCTTGATTCCCTGGGGAAACCACCTGTGGTATTACGATGAATCCCTGGGGCTCGATACCTTTATGGTTGCCGAGGCATCATCAAAAGCATTTGCCAGCTACTGGGCTCCTTTCCTGGAAGACTTTGCCGCACATTTAAAGGAAAAGAAATGGTACGAGATTACTACAATTGCCATGGACGAACGACCCCGGAAAGATATGCTAAGTGCCATTAAGCTGATCCAGCAACATGCTGGATTGAAAATCACTTCAGCTGCAAACTATTCCCCGGGAACCTCCGAACATGTCTATGATCTTAGTGTGGCACCCGGGCATCTTTTGGAAGATGAAGTATTGGAGCAGCGCCGCCGGAAAGGACAGATAACTACCTATTATGTTTGCTGCGCCGATGAATACCCCAATAATTTCACTTTCTCCCCGCCTGCAGAAGGTGTCTGGCAGGGCTGGTTTGCCTATGCGAAAAAGCAGGACGGTTTTCTTCGCTGGGCCTATAACTCCTGGGTGGAAGACCCCATACAAGACAGCCGTTTCCGTACCTGGCCTTCAGGCGACACCTATTTTGTGTATCCGGGGCCAAAGTCTTCCATTCGATTCGAAAAACTCCGGGAAGGGATCCAGGATTATGAGAAGCTCTTGATTTTGACGGAGGAACTAAAAGAATCCGGCACAGAGGAAGCAAAAGTTCAACTGCAGCAGTTGGAAGAAGTGCTGTTGGACTTTGAAACGGATAATATCCGGAAAGAAGGGGCAGAGAAGGCCGTATTGAAGGGAAAGGCCCTGCTAAATGATCTATCCGGAGTTTAGTCTTTGCAGCGTGACCATGGATACTCTCCTGCCTGAATGCGCAGCAATTTCTGTGTTAGCCTCTTGGTGATATTAAAAGATGATGGCTTATTCTTCCACGCCAAACTTAAAGATGGTCTGGGTTATATATTTCTCCCCCGGGCGAAGCACGGTAGAGGGGAAATCAGGTTGATTGGGCGAATCGGGAAAATGCTGTGTCTCCAGGCAAAGCCCCGAGTGCTGCTCAAAGACGGTTTTCCCTGATGCCAGGGAACCATCCAGGAAATTCCCGGTATAAAATTGCATCCCGGGCTCGGTGGTCAGCACCTCTACATACCGTCCGGTCTTGGGATCCAGTACCTTGGCAGCCATTATCTGTTCTCCCTCAGAACCGTCCAGCACAAAGTTGTGGTCATAGCCTACCGGCTCGTTACCAAGCTCGTCAAATCGCTCTCCGATCACCGTTGGTTTCCGGAAGTCAAAGGGCGTTCCCTCCACGAAGGCCAGCTCACCCTTGGGGATCAGTTCCTCATTCACAGGAGTGTATTTGGAGGCATTGATATAAAGGATATGATCCAGAATGGTTCCTTCACCGGCCAGATTGAAATAGGTATGATTGGTCAGATTCACGACAGTCGCCTTGTCAGTTTCGGCCTCATAGGTGATAAAGAGCTTATCCATCAGCAATTCATAACTTACCGTGGTCTTAAGATTGCCGGGAAATCCTTCCTGGCCATCCGGACTCAAATAGGTAAGTTTCAGCACTGCCCGTTCATCACAGCCAATTACTTCAGCGTCCCACAGCACATCGTCAAAACCCACGATCCCCCCGTGGAGGGTATTTGGCCCATTATTGGCATTCAGCTGGTAAGTAACTCCATCCAGTGTAAACTGAGCCGCGGCAATCCGGTTGCCATACCTGCCAATCAATGCCCCGAAATTGGGGTGACCCGCCAGGTATTGCTCCAGGTTATCAGATCCCAGGGCAATATTTCCCGATTTTCCATTTCTGTCAGGCGTATGGATCTCGGTAATAATTCCACCATAATTGGTGATCTTAATCACAATTCCACTCTCATTTTTAAGCGTATACAGCATTACAGAATCGCCTTCGGGCATAAAACCGAAAAAGGATTTCTCGACTTTGCATTTAGGATTCTTTTGCTCGGCAGCTGCCGGGTCCTTCTTGGCTGAATTACACCCGCTCGTACTCAGGATGAGTGCCACAATCAATGAAAGTCCCGTGATAAGCGGGAATCTGGATAACATATTAAATTTCTTGTCCATGATAGTTCTTATTAGGGTTTTAATTTCTTTCGAATTCCAGCCGTTCTCCCCGGATCATTTCATTAAAGAGTCCATCCTTATACGCCAGCATTCCATTGATCCAGGTGTGGGTCACCTTGGAGTGGAAGATCTCTCCCTCGAAAGGAGACCAGCCACATTTATAATGTATATTACTATGTGCCACGGTCCACTCCTGCTCCATATCCACCAGTACCAGGTCTGCTTTGAATCCGGGCTCAATAAAACCACGATCTTTTACTCTAAAGAGCCTTGCCGGGGCATGGCACATCTTTTCCACCACCTTTTCCAGGCTTATTTTTCCCTGGTGAACCAGTTCAAGCATAGCTGTTAAGGAATGTTGAACCAGGGGTCCTCCGGAAGGCGAATCAAAGTATTTACTCTGCTTCTCCTCAATGGTGTGTGGGGCATGATCGGTGGCTATGACATCCAGCTTATCATTCAGGACAGCAGCCAGCAGGGAATCCCGGTCATACATGGTTTTGATGGCAGGATTCCACTTAATCAGGGTCCCTTTCCGCTCATAATCCCCCTCGTGGAACCAGAGGTGATGCAGGCATACTTCAGCCGTTATCCGTTTCTTTTCGAAATCGGTCCCCTGCCGAAACAGCTCCAGCTCTTTGGCAGTAGATAAATGCAGCACATGCAGCCGGGCATTGTGTTTTCGGGCCAGCTCTACGGCCAGGAAACTGGATAGATAACAGGCCTCCTCGCTCCGGATGAGCGGGTGCTGTGCCACCGGCACATCCTCCCCATATTCTTCCTTCGCTTTCTGCATGTTCCTGATTATAGTAGTCTCATCCTCACAATGAGTACATATTAAGGTTGGAGAGCTGGCAAAAATACCTTCAAGCGCCTCCCGGTCGTCCACCAGCATGTTTCCGGTGGATGATCCCATAAACACCTTCACCCCGCAATTTTTAGCGGGATCCAGTTTTTTTATCTCCTTTAGGTTATCATTGGTGGCTCCCAGGTAGAAGGAGTAATTGGCCATGGAGACCTCAGCAGCCCGGGCATACTTCTTCTCCAATTCATCAATGGAGGTAGCCGGCGGTTTGGTATTGGGCATTTCCATAAAGGAGGTGATGCCTCCGGCTACAGCTGCTTTGGATTCCGTAGCTATCTCTGCCTTGTGGGTCAGCCCGGGTTCCCTGAAGTGTACCTGATCATCTATAAGGCCGGGAATAAGAAACTTTCCATCGGCATCCACCACCTCGGCAAGGTCCTGTTCCACTCCAGGTTCACCAGATCCAATGGCACGGATAATCCCTCCTCTGATATGCACAAACCCGTGGCTAATGATCCCATTGTTTACAATTTTTGCATTCTTAATCAGGTAGTTGTTCATGATATCTCTGTTTCCTTGTTAGCCGGGGTATTGCTCCAGGCCTTACCCCCTGTTCCTTTCATAGCTTTTGAACCAGCTGCCTGTCCTTAATCCGATTACCCCGAAAATCGCTTCACTCACGATTTTACCTGACATCTTGGAGGTTCCCTCTTTCCGGTCCGTGAAGATGATGGGAAGCTCTACCACCCTGAATCCGTATTTCCAGGCCTTGAATTTCATCTCGATCTGGAAGGCATAACCTTTAAATTTGATCTTGTTCAATTTGATCACTTCCAGAACTTCCCGACGGTAACAGACAAAGCCCGCTGTGGCATCCCGCACTTTCATACGAGTAATCATCCGGACATAGACAGAGGCAAAGTACGAAATTAATACCCGACTCATGGGCCAGTTTACCACATTTACTCCCGAGATATACCTGGATCCAATGGCCACATCGGCCTCATCCTTCGCGCAGGCCTCTATTAACCTGGGCAGGTCACCGGGATTGTGAGAGAAGTCGGCATCCATTTCACATATATACTGGTAGCTTCTATCCAGGGCCCACTGGAATCCTTGAATATAGGCCGTGCCCAAACCCAGTTTTCCAGGGCGTTCCAAGAGATGAAGCGAACGGGTATGTGTTGATTGCAGCTCTTTGATCCGGCTGCCGGTGCCGTCCGGGGAGTTGTCATCCACGATCAAAAGGTGCACCTTAATAGGAAGCCCCAGCACAGCATTCACTAAGCTGTCAATGTTTTCAATCTCATTATAGGTAGGGACGATAACTAGTCGATCACTCATATTTGTTTTGCCTGAGTAACAAAATTACATCATTTTTCGAAGTTTTTGTTAGCCTGCTAAAAGTAAAGCTGTATATTTGCAGCCCGCTTAAAGAAGTGGCGTTCCTTGAGAAGTGCTTATTGAATTACTGGTTATCAGGCCAATAGGAGTTTTTATAAAAA
>Ga0180435_10005730_pt1 | contig 12024 bp, 9 predicted proteins | sample SS_ome_3_FD_132467 | JGI IMG/M metagenome (GOLD analysis project Ga0180435, IMG submission 132467) | Hypersaline lake sediment archaeal communities from the Salton Sea, California, USA - SS_3_S_1 metaG | ecosystem: Environmental > Aquatic > Non-marine Saline and Alkaline > Hypersaline > Sediment...
ATCCGAATCTTAAGGCATCACCAAGGAGGCATGACCGTCCGGTAACATTATCTTTCCGATGAACGACCGCCCTTCGGTAACATTATCATTTCGGTTGACACGGTGGTTGACAAATAGAACAAGTGTTCGTACAATGGTTGCGAGGTGACAATGGAGGATCTAGAGAAGCTACGCTTGCTCGGAGAGGCTGCTCAGGACGAGATCGCCGAGGACGTGGACATGCAGGGGCGTCGACGCCAGTCGTTGCACACCCCTCGGGAGCTCGCCAAGTGCGTGTCGCACGCCGTCCTGCCCAATGGCCGTCGTATCCCGTTGCTCAAGACCATGGTATCGTCTGTCTGTGAGAACAACTGCCGCTACTGTGCATTCCGATCCGGGCGCGACACGCGTCGGGCCACCTTCACGCCGGATGAGCTGGCCCGGCTCAGCAACCAGCTCTGGCAACAGGGACTGGTAGAGGGTGTGTTCTTGAGCTCGGGTCTGGTGGGTGGGGGGCCGAGTACCCAGGACCGCATCATCGCCACGGCCGAGCTGTTGCGACGCAAGTACGCGTTCACGGGCTATCTGCACGCGAAGATCATGCCCGGCACGGAGTTCGACCAGGTTGCGGCCACGATGCAGTGGGCCGATCGCGTATCGGTGAATCTCGAGGCTCCCAATGGGCAGCGGCTCAGCGAACTTGCGCCTATGAAGCAGTTCTCGGATCAGCTGCTAGAGCGATTGCGATGGGCCAGCAGACTGCGTCACCTGACCCCCAGGAAGCGACGAAGCCTGTCGACGCAGTTCGTGGTCGGCCCGGCAGGGGAGTCGGATCTGGAACTGCTGTTGACGTCTTCCTAGCTGTACAATGAACTTGGGCTGGCCCGCACATACTTCAGTGGGTTCAACCCCGTGCCCAACACGCCCCTGGAGGCGCAGCCGCCGACCAATCTGCGGCGTGAATATCGGCTCTATCAGGCATCCTTTCTGCTGCGGGACTACGGGTTCGACGTGGAGGAGTTGCCGTTTGGCCAGGTGGGAGACCTGCCGCTGGATGTCGACCCCAAGATGGCCTGGGCGCGGCGCAATCTCCAGGAGAACCCAGTGGAAGTGAACACGGCCGACAGGAGGGCTCTCTTGCGCATCCCGGGGATCGGCCCGAAGTGTGCCGACCGCATTCTGCGGGCTCGTCGGGATGGCAGGTTGCGTGACCTGAGTCATCTGCGCAGTCTCGGAATCCGAGCAGGTCGCGCCGCGCCCTACGTCCTCTTGGACGGCCACCAGGCCCCGCGTCAGCTGACGCTTTGGCCGGTGGCCGGATAGGTCTGTCCAGATCCTCAGGCTTTCGGAGAAGCCCAAGGGGTGTCTTGCTGCCGACTTGCGCCTCGCTGTGAGGGGTTTATACTACAATCATCAAGATTACTCTAAGAGACCAAGGAGTCTGATCGTATGGAGATGGTGATTCGCTTCCCCGGTGGTGCCCGCGTCGACGCTCACGCTGGTGATCTCGTGATAAGAACCGACCAGCCGGCCGCTGCCGGCGGCGAGGGATCGGCGCCCTCACCGTTCATGCTCTTTCTGGCTTCGTTGGGGACTTGCTCCGGCATCTACGTCCTCAGCTTCCTGGAGCAGCGGGGTCTGCCCACCGAGGATGTGCAGATCCGTGAGGAGATCGTGCGCGATCCGGCCACCCACATGGTGAGCAGTGTGACGCTGCACATCGATCTGCCGGCCGGCTTCCCGAAGAAGTACGAGCGGGCACTGATCCGGGCAGCCGAGTTGTGCGCGGTCAAGAAGCACCTGGAAACCCCCCCGGCGATGGCCGTGGAGGCACACATCGGGTAGCGACGGAGGCTCGGAGGGACGCCGGCCCTTGTGACTGGTAACAACAGCAGAGGGCGGGGACTCGCATTGCGAGTCCCCGCCCTTTGACTTCCGTGGATGCTAGTGGCTCACAGTGAGATGTTGGGGAAGGCGCTCATCCCGCCGTAGACGCCCTCGTCACCGAGTTCTTCCTCGATCCGTAGGAGCTGATTGTACTTGGCGACGCGGTCCGAGCGGGCGGGCGCGCCAGTCTTGATCTGACCTGTGTTGAGGGCCACGGCCAGGTCGGCGATGGTGGCATCCTCAGTCTCGCCGGACCGGTGTGACGTGACGGCGGTCCAGCCGTGCTTGTGTGCCATCCGCACCGCGGCGGTGGTCTCCGTGAGGCTGCCGATCTGGTTGAGCTTGATCAGGACGGAGTTGGCGGCACCCTCCTCGATGGCGCGCTCGATGCGCTGCGTGTTCGTGACCAACAGGTCATCGCCCACGATCTGAAGCTTGTCACCCAGTCGCTCAACCATCAGCTTGAAGCCCTCCCAGTCATCCTCGTCGAGGCCGTCCTCGATGCTGATGATAGGATACTTCTCGACCCAATCCGCGTAGAAGTCGACCATCTCCTCGCTGCTGAGGACGCGGCCTTCCTTGGCCAAGTTGTACTTGCCGTCCTCGTAGATCTCGGAGGCGGCGGGGTCCATCGCGATCCAGATGTCCTCGCCGGGCGTGTAGCCGGCCTTCTCGATAGCCTCCAGGATGACCTCGATGGCCTCCTCGTTCGTCTTCAGGCTGGGGGCGAATCCGCCCTCGTCGCCGACTCCGACGCCATAGCCCTTGGCCTTCAGGACTGCCTTGAGGGCGTGATAGGTCTCGGCGCCCCAGCGAAGGGCCTCTGCGAAGGTGGGCGCGCCCACGGGCATCGCCATGAACTCCTGTAGGTCGGGACCATCCACGGCATGCTTGCCGCCGTTGAGAATGTTCATCATCGGCACTGGCAGCATATGCGCGTAGGTGCCGCCGATGTAGCGGTAGAGCGGCATGCCTACGTAGTTGGCGGCGGCCTTGGCGACGGCGAGGGAGACGCCGAGCACTGCGTTGGCGCCCAGCTTGGCCTTGTTGGGGGTGCCGTCGAGCTCGATCATGAACTCGTCGATGCCCTTCTGATCGGTCACGTCCCAGCCGACCAGTTCCTCTGCGATGGTGCTGTTCACGTTCTCGACAGCCTTGAGCACGCCCTTGCCGAGATAGCGACCCTTGTCGCCGTCCCGCAGCTCGAGAGCCTCGTGGACGCCCGTCGATGCGCCTGACGGCACGGCCGCTCGGCCGAAGCTGCCATCGGCAACGATGACCTCGACCTCGATCGTGGGGTTGCCACGGGAGTCGAGAATCTCGCGGGCGACGATATCCTCAATGTACGACATGTTGACCTCCGATGAGACTGCGCTTGTGTCACGTCAGTGTGTGGTCACGCGAATGCCTGACCCTGGCTATGATACAACAAAGCATTGGGAGCGCAAGGCAATGTGCTCCGCCAGAGCGCCCGCAACCGGTGCCTGTCTGCCGCGTACCTATGGTGATGGGACCCTTTGACTTCGCCCTCGCCGCGCCTATACTCACGGTGCGCGGCGTGGGCGGCGCGATGCGGCGTGGATACGTTGTGACCTGTTTGACACTGATGGGAGGCATAGATGAACAAACGACCTGGCGGTGAACTGGCGACGCGACCCCTGCACTTCATCTGGATTGCGGATTGCTCTGGGTCGATGAAGACGGACGGCAAGATCCAGGCCCTCAACGTGGCGATCCACGAGGCCATCCCTCATATGCAGAAGGTGGCCGGAGAGAATCCAAACGCCCAAGTGCTTGTGCGGGCCATCAAGTTCGCCAGTGGGGCACAGTGGCACATCTCGCAGCCGACCCCGGTAGAGGACTTCAAGTGGGAGGACCTCAAGGCCGGTGGCGTCACGGATATGGGCAAGGCGCTCTCGATGGTGGCCGAGCAGCTCAGGATTCCGCCGATGAGCGATCGTGCCCTGCCCCCAGTCCTGGTCCTGATCTCGGACGGGCAGCCGACCGACAGCTTTGAGAAGGGGCTCAGGGCGCTGATGGATGAGCCATGGGGTACCAAGGCTGTCAGGATCGCCATCGCCATCGGTTCCGATGCGGACTACGATGTGCTGCAGAAGTTCATCGGTCACGTCGAGATCACGCCACTGCAGGCGAACAGTCCGGAGTCGCTGGTCAACTACATCAAGTGGGTGTCAACGGCAGTGCTCAAGTCGGCATCCAGTCCGGCCAGCCAATCCACAGCTGCCGCGCCCACCAGCAATGTGCCGGTGCCCCCAGTGCCTACCGCTGCTGCTGGACCCGATGATTCGGTTGCCTCTGATGATGTCTGGTAGCTGGGTCTAGGCGCGGCGGATGGCACCCAATCTGGGGTGGCGCGTCCTGGGCGAGACCGTTCGGGGCGCCTCACATGTCCGCGCGGGGCTTCCGAACCAGGATGCGATCGCTTGGCGGGCCGCGCGGGGTCACGATCTGCCGCTGATGCTCGTGGTCTCGGACGGTCACGGAAGTGCCAAGAGCTTCCGCAGCGACAGGGGCTCCCGGATGGCCGTGGAGGTCACCGTGGGACTCCTCACGGAGCTGGTGTCGGGGCTCCCGGGCCAGGGCAGATTGTCGATCGTCAAGCGCGCCGCCGAGGAGCCGCTGCCCAAGGAGCTGGTACGGCGGTGGCAGGTCGCGGTGGATGCGGACCTGGAGGCTGATCCTTTCTCGGACGGGGAGCTAGCGACCCTGCGGGATCGGCGCGGCGAGAGAGGGTGTGCGGCTGTCGCACGGAATCCGCGTCTGGCCTACGGAGCGACGGTGCTGGGCGTCCTGGTGACGGCGGACTACCTGCTCTTCCTGCAGCTCGGCGACGGTGATCTCCTGACGGTGGCCGCGGATGGCGAGGTCACCCGACCGCTCGTCCGCGATGAGCGTCTGATCGCCAATGAGACCACCTCCCTCTGTATGGACGATGCATGGCGCGAGGTGCGGATGCGGTTCCTCACGAAGCACGTGAGCTATCCGGCGTTGATCGTCGCGGCCACCGACGGCTATGCCAACTCCTTCGTCAACGACGCTGCCTTCCGACAGGTCGGGTCTGACCTGCTGGGTCTCCTAAGGGAGGAGGGCATCGAGACGGTGAAGGCGAGTTTGCCCGGTTGGCTGGAGGAGGCCTCTGCATCGGGGAGCGGCGACGACATCTCGGTGGGCCTCGTGGTCCGGGCGGATGCTCTCCCCGTGACGGCGTCGGCCGATCCCGCAACGCTGCCCCTGGCACCGCCGGCTCCCGAGGACCAATCTGATGTGCTAGAGAACGACGGTGGCCTCAGCGTCGACGAGGAGCTTTCCGTGACCGGTGACGGTGACGATGACCCTGAAGCGCGGGCGCGGTTCGTGGCACGCATCAAGCATGAGGGGCCGAGCGAGCCGGCCAAGCGCGTGGGACTACAGCAAGCGGTGGCCGATGATCCCGACGCCACCGGAGACGTGGCGGGTCCGGTGCCGGAGCCGAATGCCGTTGGGTGATTGCCGCCGCTTCCATCCACGCCTCAACACGACCCCCTGCACCTGATCCGGATGGACGACACCCCCGTACACGTGCTGCGAGACATCGCCAGAACCTATGGCACCGGCGTGCTGGACGACCCGCGCCGATGTCGTGCGCTGCTGATGGACTTCTGTGGTGAGTATCGCGGCGAGATCAACTTGCTGGGAATGGCGCTTCAGGAGGGAGTCCCGCAGGACCTGGCCGATCCCACTCCCAACCTGCCTCACGGGCTCCTGGTCGCGCGTCTGGAGCAGCGCCTGAGAGATGGCTACTTTCTTCCGCCCGAGGCTGCCGCGTGGGCGGTGGCTGCCTGCGAGTCAGCACTGGCTCCTGCAGACCATTCGCCTGCCGGACGGCGAGTCTTCCGTTCGGCCACGCCGGCGATGGTTACGCAGAGGCCATGGCTCTCTGCCGACCGGTCCTGGCAAGATGTCGGTCAAACGCCCGGAGAGATAGTCCTGCCGGACGGCCTTGAGCTCCGTCTTAGCGCCCGTGTCGGTGATCCGGACGCCGAGGCGCTGGCCGGTGATCTCACCGATGCCGGCGGGGTGGATTGTCTCGATCTTGGCTATGGTGCGATCACGGACCGAGGTATGGCCGCCGCCGTACAGGTGCCGGGGGTTGCTGTCCTGGACGTAAGCCGCACTTCGGTGACCCTGATGGATGTATCCGCAGGGACCTCACCCAACCTGCGTGAACTCAACCTGTGGGGCTGCGATGGCGTCACCGATGAGGGGCTTCGAACGCTGGGGCAGTTCACGGCCCTGGAGCGTGTCGATCTGGGCCGGTGCACCCGCGTCTCCGATGTCGGTGTTGGCCATCTCGCGGGTCTGCAGCGTCTAGTCGTCCTCTGCCTCTCAGGCACTAGGGTGACCGACACCGGACTTCAGCGGCTCGGTGATCTTCCCTCGCTGCGTGAGCTTGACCTCTCCGGCACGGCGATCACGGGGGTCGGTCTTCGCCACCTGGCCCGCAACAAGGCACTCGAGTCGCTCGATCTGGCTGGTTGTGTGTCGTTGCGTCCGACAACTCTCGGTGTCTTCCGCGATCTGCGCGGATTGGTCACGCTCAACCTCTCCAGATGCGGTTTGGTCGACGATCGAGCTCTGGTGCATCTGCGCCCGCTGGCGGGGCTTCGCGAGCTCAGTCTCGAGGGCTTGGATGTGACCGACACTGGTGCACTGTACCTTCGGGATCTGACCGCGCTGACCCACTTGAGTGTCGCCTGGACGCAAGTCGGCGATGCGGGCGTGGCCCGGATCAGCGACTTGCATGACCTGCAGCGACTGAGCCTGGCGGGCACGCGCGTGACCGATGCGGGCTTGGGACACCTTGCGCACGCAAGGGCTCTCGGTGAGCTTGACCTGGCGAACACGGCGGTGAGCGATGCGGGTCTGCGACGCCTGGCAGGACTGGCGTCCCTGTCGTCGCTGGACTTGGAGGGCACTGCGGTGCGCGACGCCGGTCTCGTGCACCTGGGGGCTCTGCCGGGGCTGCGGCGGCTCTACTTGGGGGGTACCGCAATCACCGATGCCGGTCTCACTCTGCTTGCCAGGATTGCCGACCTCGAGGTCGTGGACGTGGCCCTCTGTCCGAGTGTAACTGGGCGAGGCGTGGAGGCGCTGGCTGCTGCCGGCGTCACGGTGGTGAGATAGTGGCGTCCCAATGGGCGTACAACGGGAGGTTACCATGAGGATTCTCGAGGACGGACAGAGCGTGCAGACGGCAACGTCACAGATGACGTGTACCGTGGAGGCTTTTCTTGGGGGCGGCGGGCAGGGAGAGGTCTACCGTGCTGCCCTGGACGGGCAAAAGGTGGCTTTGAAGTGGTACTTCCCTGCGCAGGCCACGCCGGAGCAGCGGTCGGCATTGGAGATACTGGTCAAGAAGGGGCCTCCCACCGACAAGTTCCTGTGGCCGATGGAGCTCTGTGACTCCCCGGATCTCGCAGGATTCGGCTATGTGATGCCGCTGCGGGCGCCTCACTACAAGAGCATCGTCGACTTGATGAAGCGTCGCGCTGAGCCCAGCTTCCGCGCGTTGGCCACGGCGGGCCTCCAGCTGGCCGATAGTTTCTTGGATCTCCACGCTATGGGGCTGTGCTATCGGGACATCTCGTTCGGCAACGTGTTCTTCGATCCGGACACGGGCGAGGTGTTGATCTGCGACAATGACAATGTGGCAGTGGACGGTCAGGGTGAGGCCGGCGTGCTGGGCACGCCACGGTTCATGGCGCCCGAGATCGTGCGGGGCGAGGCGCTCCCCAGTAGTCGCACCGATCTGTTCTCGCTGGCGGTGCTGCTCTTCTACATGCTGATGGTCCACCATCCGCTTGAGGGAGAGCGAGAGTCTGCCATCAAGTGCCTGGACCTGCCGGCGATGAACCGCCTATACGGCAGTGCCCCGCTGTTCATTTTCGATCCCGCCGATGACACCAACCGGCCCGTGCCGGGCGTGCACGACAATGCCTTGGCGTTCTGGCCTCTGTATCCCCAGTTCCTGCGCGACCTGTTCATCGAGGCGTTCACTGAGGGCGTCACCGATCCAGAGAACGGTCGGGTTCGTGAGAGCGAGTGGCGTGCCGCGATGGTGCGTCTGCGCGACAGCATCTACTACTGCGGGACATGTGGGATGGAGAACTTCTACGATGTGCAGGTGCTGCGGGGGTCCGGTGGCGATCCCGGTGCGTGCTGGTCGTGCGGCAACCCCCTGGTGCTCCCCCCGCGGATGCGCGTTGGCGACGCCGTGGTTATGCTGAACCACAACACTAGGCTCTACCCACACCACGTCGATCCCGGCAGCCTGTATGACTTCGCCTCCGCCATCGCCGAGATCGCCCAACACCCTCGCGACCCGCACATATGGGGGCTCCGCAACGTGGGCCAGGACAAGTGGACGGCCACGTCCGACGGCGGACAGACATTCCAGGACGTGCCCACCGGGCGGAGCATCACGCTCGGCAATGGCACCCGGATCAACTTCGGGAAGACAGAGGGAAGTATCCGGGTCTAGCCATTGCCTTCGCGTAGTGACAAATGGAGCCGCGCGGATGGGCTGGTCTCCGACGAAAAAACAGCCTATGCGAAGACGGCAGTCTCAAGACCAAAGACACGAGACTCAGGGCCATTGTCGACCTAGAGTCTCGTGTCTTGAGTCCTAGGCGAAGCTACTGTGTCTGGTTGGGCACGGCGGCGATAGCGTCGATCTCGATCTGAGCGCCCAGAGGCAATGCCGACACCTCGGCGATGGCACGCGCAGGTGGGGAGGTGACGCCCTCGTCCGCGAAGAACGCGCCATAGACGGCGTTCACCTCGTGGAAGAGTCTCAGGTGGGTCACGTAGAGCGTCACCTTGACGATGTCGTCGATCCCGCAACCAGCGGCTGCCAGTATCTCCCTGACGTTGGCGAGCGCTTGCGCGGTCTGCGATCCGATGTCGGAGCCGGCCAGCTCTCCCGTTTCGGGGTCGATCCCGAGTTGCCCGGCTGTGTAGACGAAACCGTTGACCTTGACGGCCTGCGAGTAGGGCCCGACGGGCGCCGGCGCATTGGGCGTATACGTTGTCTCTTTCACTTTTCCCTCCTTGGCTGTTGCGGTGTTGTAGCACGCAACCGGCGGCGCGCCAAGTGGCGGGTCTTCTTGGCTAGGTTGGCGCTGCCGATATAGTATGGCGGAGGCAGTGATCGGAGATCCTACTAACTCACAAGCTGCATTGTGATCGTGCGAATCTAGGAGGACAGATGGCACCCATCACACTGGCTATCATCGGCGCCGGGAGCAGAGGGCACACCTATGCCGGATTCGCCGAGGCCTTTCCGGATCGCGTCCAAGTGGTCGCTGTGGCCGAACCGCGAGATGCCTACCGGGAGAGCCTGGTCGCGTCGCACGGGATAGCGCCGGATCGGGCCTTCCTCGACTGGAAGGACTTCGTGCTGCATCCGCGGATGGCCGATGCCGTTGTCGTGTCGACGCAGGACCACATGCACGTCGGACCCGCGGTTGCGTGTGCTAGCCTGGGGTACGATATCCTGCTGGAGAAGCCGATGGCGCCGGACCTCGTGGGCTGCCGGCAGGTCGTGGACGCCGTCAAGCGTAACGACACGATCTTGGGTGTCTGCCACGTGTTGCGCTACACGGCCTATACGCGCCGGCTCAAGCAGCTCATTGTGGATGGAGCGATCGGAGACGTCGTGGGACTGCAGCGACTGGAGCCGGTGGGCTTCTGGCATATGGCGCACTCCTTTGTGCGCGGCAACTGGGGCAACGAGGCCGCGTCAGGTCCGATGTTGCTGACCAAGTCGTGTCATGACATCGACTGGATCGCACACGTCCTCGACGTGCCGTGCGAGGCGGTGTCGTCCTTCGGATCGCTGAAGCACTTCACGCCGGAGGAAGCGCCGGTGGGCGCGGGAGATCGCTGTCTGACGTGCAGCGTTGAGGGGACCTGTCCCTACTCAGCGAAGCGCATCTACCTCGAGGCACTGTGGCGGGGACACAGGGGCTGGCCGGTCAACGTTCTGACGCCGGATCCCTCCGAGCAGACTGTGGTTGCCGCGCTCTCCGAGGGACCCTACGGACGCTGTGTCTACACCAGCGACAACGATGTTGTGGATCACCAGGTCGTCTCCATGGCCTTCGCCGGTGGGCGGACCGCGACGTTCACGATGATGGCCTTCACAGAGATGGGGCATCGAGCTACGCACGTCTTCGGCACACGGGGACAGATCACGGGCGATGGTCGTTTCCTCCACGTCTACGACTTCCTCAGCGACAATACCGAGGTGATCGATACCGAGGTCGGTGATGGATCGATCCTGGGCGGACACGGTGGCGGCGACTTTGGCTTGATGGACAGCTTTGTCAGGGCTGTGGCCGAGCAGGACCGGTCGGCCATCCTCTCGGGCCCAGATGAGACACTGGCTTCGCACGCGCTGGTCTTCGCCGCGGAAGAGGCGCGCCGAAGGGGATGCGTCGTCAATCTCTGAGGGTGAACTGCCCAAGGGACAGTATGCGCAGAACCGGCGAATGGAGATCCATTCGCCGGTTCTGCTAAGTATGATCTAGCTGCGGCGTCACTCCACCAGGCGGAGGAAGATGCGCTTGTAGAGCTCGTCGAAGATCGGGTCCAGCTGCTCGGGTCGCGGCGCATGCCGGTGCACGCCACCGGTGAGCTCTGCGATGTACTGCATCAGCTCGATGTCGGCCGTGTTGCCCAGGGTGATCGTGTAGATCACGATGCCGTTGTTGCGCGCCTGTCTAGCGTAATAGACCGAGCAGTCCTTCGCTTGATCACGGCTTGTGCTCCCCGTGTTCTGGGGCCAGTAGTCCTGGGCATAGCAGGTGGGCGTGTCCAGGCCGCCGATCTGATTGGCCTCGCCATCGGTCATCACGATCATGATGTGCGCAGCCGACGGGCGACCATACTGTCCGGGTGTGTTGCTCAGCACCTCGATTCCCTTGAGCACGGCTTCGGCGATGTTGGTGCCGCCGCTGGCGTGGGTGTCGTTGAGGACCTCAACCACCGTGTCCTCGATCACGTCCAGGTCACAGTCATCGCTTCCCAGGCGCCGCACACACTCCAGCGGGTTGGCGATGGTCGCCCGACTGCTATAGGTGACCAGGCCGATCTGGTCGTACTTGGGATCCAGGCGGGTGATGAAGCGCTTCGATGCCTCGGCCGCGCCGCGGAGCGGCTGCTCGTCGTCGAAGATCCAATTGAGATACCGGTAGTTCGCCTCGTGTTCGACAGGGAAACCGGGTATCTGGCAGCTAGGAGGTTGGTTGCCGCCGGGACCACCGGGGTAGCCGCCGAAGCGCGCGTCGCAGGGATCGCAGGCCTGTCCGGTCCGGTTGTTGTCGATGTTGGCCGTGTTGTGGAGCACGCGGCTGACGAATCGGTACTCCTGGTCCTCGGCGTCGTGTGGCGTGCGCGGGTCGTCGGTGATGATGATGCGATCCAGATCGAAGCCCGTGGCGCCCGCCCAGATGTTGAGGGTGTAGCTGTTGCCCTCGTAGAGGTTGCCCGTGCCGCCGAGCTTCACCCAGCGCCAGCGGTCCTCGTCACCGGCGTTGTACTGCAGACCCGTCTGGTAGAAGCTGCGGTCGCCGTCGCCGCGGACGTTGGCGCGCGGAGAGTAGTCCAGGCCCCACATCAGGTTGTAGTTGCCGTCGCCGCCGATGCCGCGCACCCAGACGTAGTACTGGTCGTTGTCGGGGACTGAGAACTGGTAGTCCAGGCGTGGGGCTGGGAAGGGGCCGCCCAGCGATAGGATCCACGAGTCCCGGAGACACATGCCGCCGTCCAGCAGGTCGTCCCACTCGCAGTTGGACCCCTGTCCATCCGAGCCGGCGTGGTTGCGGTAGGGGTGGTGGGAGACATAGGCACCCACGGTGTCACGCCCCAACGCATCGGCGCCGCGGTCGTTGCGCAGATAGCTGTTGTCGCCGTTCAGATGGGATAGGTCCCAGCCGCCGTTGCGCTGGAGCACCCAGTAGGTCATGCCCTGCACGTAGAGGTCTCGGTCGTACGAGACGTTGGTGCTGGAGTACTCCTCAGCTTCGATAATGATGTAGTCGTGGCCCGCGTACTCCCGGTGTGACCCGGATCCGGAGCAGTGGCTGGGTGTACCGG
>Ga0180435_10005731_pt1 | contig 12024 bp, 11 predicted proteins | sample SS_ome_3_FD_132467 | JGI IMG/M metagenome (GOLD analysis project Ga0180435, IMG submission 132467) | Hypersaline lake sediment archaeal communities from the Salton Sea, California, USA - SS_3_S_1 metaG | ecosystem: Environmental > Aquatic > Non-marine Saline and Alkaline > Hypersaline >...
AGAGAAGGAATAAAGGTAGATGGAGCGATAAATGGTTCGTTAAACGCGCTCTGGACCTTAAGAAGAAATCTGACCCGTTGGTTGGCGCATCGCAAGCCAAAGGCATCGTATTGGAGAAGGTTCAGCTTGAAGCTAAGCAGCCGAACTCTGCGATGAGGAAGTGTGCGAGGGTACAGCTGATCAAGAACGGCAAGCAGATTACAGCTTTCCTGCCTGGCGATGGTGCTACTAAGCTGTGTGACGAGCACGACGAGGTCGTGGTCGAGTGCATCGGCGGCAACATGGGCAGGTCTAAAGGCGACATTCCTGGTGTCAGGTGGCAGGTCGTCAAGGTCAATGATCAATCGCTCAACGCCCTACTCAGGGGTAAGATCGAGAAGGCGAGGAAATGAGGTAGAATATGTCAGTTCTTGTTTTCAACAGGTGGAGCACAGACGGGATAACTATAGACGATCCTGGGCTGAAAGGCTACATCAATATTGAGCCGAGGGTGATTCCCCGTACAGGTGGCAAGAACGCTAAATTCCGTTTCTACAAGGGCAATGTGTTCATAATCGAGCGTCTCATGAACAAGATGATGGCGTGCGGGCACAGGGCCAAGAAGCACAAGATATCTTCAGGCCATATCACTGGCAAGGCGAATACGGTCTACAACATAACAGAGGACGCGCTCGGCATAATCGAGAAGAAGACTGGCAAGAATCCTATAGCTGTCGTCGTGAAAGCTGTCGAGAACGCTGCTCCGAGGGAAGAGATCGTGACTATCGAGTATGGTGGTGCCAAGTATCCTAAGGCTGTCGAGGTCGCTCCACAGAGGAGGATCGATCAGGCGCTTAAGTACATGTCACAGACAGCTTATCAGAAGGCATTCAACTCGAAGAAGGCAATATCGTCCGCCATTGCCGACGAGATAATCGCTGCTTTCAACCTTTCCCAACAGTCAGGCGCTATAGCCAAGAAGCTGGAGCTCGAGAGACAGGCAGACAGTTCTAGGTAAGAGTGATAAAAAGAGGAGAAGAGGCAGGTATTCTATGGCACCGTTCACTAAACCCAAGGAAGTCTCTCGCATGAGGATGCTGGGAACGATAACACGTGATGAATTCGACCTATTGAACAACATGTGGGCCCGAGGGCTCAACGCTGTTGTGAATTCGGAAGATATTGAGTTCCACAATGGACATCCTGATCCTGTTGCTGTAGTCGATCGTAGCACTCAGATAGCCAAGCTGTATCCTGACCGGTGCGGCGGGAATGATGAGAATTATTTCCTTGGCATCGCAGGTCATGCAGACAGGCGGACCCCTTACTCTGTCGAATACCAGTCATGATTGGCTGATTTCTTTTCAATACTCTTTTAGGTTCATCACTTTTTCCGTTTCTCACCAAACCCCAAATCAGTAGACATTTCTGTATACTCGATCGCGTTTCAGCTTATAAATAGACGCAAAAAACATGCTTCTTTCGGAAACATAAAAATACGCTTACAGAACATATAAATGCCTATATCGAGTAAAGGAAATAGGGGAAACGAGGGAAAAATCGGAATATTTATATACAAGATACACTATTGGAATGTTAGGTCAAAACGAGAGGTTAACTCTAACCTACCTGAAATCATTCATCAACCTTCAGCGATGAAGGCAAGTTGTGGTGCTTCCTACAACATGCACGAAATGCACAATCTCTTTGGGGGGTGGTTTGGACCTGCTTGCGCATAAGCCTCTGTGCGCAAGCAGAATCCTTTTCAATGGGAGGCTGTCGACATGGGGGTGACGGCAGACCTCATCCATCTTTTTCACTTGATCTACAAGATGCAATACACGGTAGATACGGCTCTGTGGAGGGGCTATAGGACGCTCAGTAACGCTGTTAGAAAGGCTTTTTCTGTTAGATACATCATCAGGCTCTTCCTGCTAGCGTGTGTCCTCTCTGTGGTCTGGTATGCGATGATGTTCCTGATGGCCTGGTATAGTCCAGGGTTCCATCTTGCAGCAACATTCGTATCGACTGGCATGGTCGCTACAGGAAACAGCTGGGGCGTCCTGAGCAGTATAATCGAACCTACGCCGCAAAAGTGAACAAACTTTATAAATCACCAGAGCGAAGATGACATCATGAAGCACAAGCGCCGTAAATCGATCTCAGACCGTATCGCAGAGGAGTTCATAGACGAGATAATGATGGCAGGCCTGGCTTTCCTGCTTGTCGTCGCAGGCGTGAACTACTTCAACATGAAGTGGGCCTGGACAGAGATCCTCGGCAAGGCTGCTGCAGGGGCTGGCCTGACAGGCACGACTGCAGGCGCTGAAGTGACCAGGATGCTTGCCTCGCTCGCGCAGACGTTTCCTTTCAAGTATCTTTTCGCTCAGTATGATTTCTGGGGAGCTCTTGCAATAGCTATAATTCTCACGACGGCAGGGATCATGCTTAAGGCGTTCACGGTGCGTACTAAGGGTAAGTTCATCATCGATATAGGGAAGAACATATACGTTCCCGCCATCATCGGTCTCGTTGTGATAGTCATACTCCAGCTATGGACTGCTTTCAATGTCGACGATTACATAACGACGAACCAGCTGGCGAGGCCTGAGTTCGCGACAGGATACTTCATATGGAACACCTACGGCCAGCTGTTTCTTCTCGGAGCTTCTCTGCTGGTCATAGGCGCGATAGTCAAGCTGGTAGGAGAGAAGAATGACTCCAAAAAGTCTATTCTGGTCGGCGACACCATGTTCAATGGAGCGATCATACTGATAATCTATTATGTTATCATCAGGATCATGGCTCTTGAGCTCTTTATCTATTCTGATATAGGGAAAGTGATGAAGCTGTTCATCATCTCGACACAGTACGCGAACTTCACGATAATAGTCTGCATCTTCATGTTCACTTTTGGCCGTGCGCTGAAGCGTTACGGGCTCCATGTCCTGAAGCATGAGCGGAGGGAGCATCAGATAGCGAAGTTCAAGCATGAGTATGAGATGGGCAAGTCTCACGTGCAAAGGCCTCACTCAGCGCAACCAGGCCACCCGGGACAGCTGCATGTGAGTGAGGGATATCACCTAAGGCACAAGACACAGCATCCTGCCTACAACATCCCTGACCATCCTGTACATCGCTACGTAGAACCGACAGGAAGGTATAAACGGAAGCCTAAGAATTGAATTCTCAAGCACCACCACCGCTTTTCAAGTACATAAGAAGATCATATCTGGATGGGCTGCACTTATTCTGAAAGTAGCAGTTATTGCGCAGCTTGCAAGCATGGTATGAAAGAGTATCGGATTGCATGCCTATTAAGGACTAGTGCGTGGTGGTGCTTTCAGAAATAAAAAAATTGCAGGGCCCGAAGACCCCTCAACACTCTTCTGTCGCCTGTGTCCTCACATCCATATCATGCTTTTCAATGGATTTTCCTTACACAGGCCAGCACATATCATGCATTTCTGGTATAAAAATCTTACGAAAATGACTACCCACCAGTAAGAACGAACAGAAACCTTTATAAACCCCTGTAACACCCTTTTCTATGGTGTTGAGTATGTCTGGTTATGATGATGGAGTGGTCGATCTGACCCTGGATGATGTCTGCCTGAGCCATGAAGACTCTCTCAGAAGACATCTGGAGCGTTTCGACTCTGATGAGGATGATGCAGGCCCTAACAGGGAACTTGCTGCTCGGGCGTTCAATGATCATCTGGGTACAAGAACAGGTAAAGGTATACTGCCTGAAAACGTGACGATCGTACGAGACTTTAAAGGATACTGCTACTGCATATATATACACCCGGAAGGGAAAGATGTTATAGATCAATATTGAGGTTTTGATGATGGATTACAAGACGATGGTCGCTGATGACCTCCATGCAGAGGTCAGGAGGCGGCGTGAAGAAGGGCTTCTGCCTGAGATCGGCAGCAAACCTGATCTCCTCGACACAGGATCGTTTCTTGAGCAGGCGTTCCATGTAGTGCCTGACAAGGAACAGTGTATGAAAGCGGCAGTCCATGTCATCATGAACGCTGCAGAGAGCGGAAAAAATGTCGATCGATACATCGAAAGGCTTGATTCCTTCTGTGCCGCGCATAGGCTTTATATCAAACAGGTGGCAGATCATAGTGATGACGATGTAAAGAGGATTCTTCTTGTCGACGACAGCGACCTTAGCAGGGAAGGTCTGCGTGTGATGCTCGAGACAGAATACCCTGGTATTGAGATCAAGGAAGCTGCGGATGGGCGTGAAGGTCTCCATCATCTGATAGACAGCTTGACGGTAGGGAAAATCCCGGATCTTGTCTTCACAGACATGCAGATGCCTCACATGGACGGCTTAACAGCTGCCAAGGCCATGAGGAAAGCAGGCTATAAAGGTCCTATCTATATCTGGACCTCAGCACCTGAAGTGGTGAAGGGTGCAACGGGGTTTGTCGATGGTGTGCTTGAGAAGACTATAAGCCTTGAACACCTGTTCAGCAAGTATTTTGACCCGCACTTCAGACAAGACGAAGAGTGATACTCTAGAAATGATAAGGGTTTCAGAAGAACACCTGAAACAGCTTTGCCGTAACAAACACTTCTAACAGCGACGACAAGACGATCAACCCGATCGCTATAAGCATCAGTATGGTGGCGTCCTTGAAAACGTTCTTGAAGGCTGCAGAACCTCTCTTCTCATACAATACAGCCTTAGACACGACACCTCCAGCTATCGCGGCGATAAGGAACCCGCTCACTTCTGGCAGCAGGTGTATCAGGAAGATGAAGAACGCCTGGACTCCCTGTGCAATATTGTCTGATAGTGTATTGATGACGAACACTATGAAGTTCGCGAACACGCTGCCGTTCAGGATGATAAGGAATATCGCTGACGCACCGTAGAAGAAAGAGAGGACAAAACATATCAGGAGTACAAGAAGATCGTGTGAGAACAGCCCGAAGAAGCTCACAGGGTCGTGCTGTACTCCGCCGTTGACGAATGTCTCGACTGTTTCTGCGCTCAGCCCCTGCTGGAACTGCAGGAATTCTGTCTGGAACTGGAAGATCCCGCCGTACATGTCAGGATTGTTATAAGAACCTAATCCTAATATGACGAAAGCGATGAATACGCCTAGGAATGAGAAGAGATAGACCTCAAAGATATCCTTGTGGTTCTTGAAGAAGTGACGGAGTCCGTACTTGCCCTCTACCTGCTCTTCCATGCGCAACAGCATTACCAGTGTGGGTATCAAAAGTATCGTCGTGAGGAATATCATGGCGATTGACATAGAGCTCCTGAAGAAAAGCAATGACAATAAGAAAGATATCAGTGTAAAGAAAAAACCGAAGACAAATGCCAGGTATGGCCTGTGTTTCACCCATCTGGGGTTGAATAGGTCTTCAAGCACCATGTTCTATCACTTTTCCTGAAGGTTATCCCTGTATCCTGTTCAGAACCTTCGCTTTGCCCGGTCGTTCAGGTAGTCTTCCAGCCCGAGCTTGTCACCTTTCGTGCTAAGGTAGTCGACAGCAGCTTTCTTCTTCCTGCCGTCACCCTTTGCCCAGCCATACTTGTATAGTGTGCCCATGAGCACTGTCATGAGCAGCAGGGCGAAGATTATGTTGACCAGGCTGATGTCCAGCGCGCTCATGAAGCCAGAGGCCTTACCAATGCCTGCTGCATCTCCTGTGTCTTCCGTAGTCTCAGTAATTTCGAACTCTTCTGGTTCTGGTAGTGGTTCTCTAGTCGCATTGACTGTGTCTCCCTGTCCAGCTGTATCATCTTCGTCGTCCTCCATTTCTACTGTACATGATCTTGATTCTATCCTGTTTCCTTCTCCGCAGTTGTTGAGGTCTGCGCACGTCCTTGTCTGCTCTCCTCCAGCACATGATGTCCATGCTGTGCAATGCCAGTCTGTGGTGCATCCTGAGTAATCATCTTCATCACCAAGCCTGACCCGTGATGAGCTGCCTCCTCCTGAACCGCCGCCGGATCCTCCTCCCGATCCGCCGCCGTTGCCTGGAGTATCTACTGTGAATGTCTCTGTATCTGTATATGTCTCTCCGTTCCCGAGGCTCAATACGTTGAACACCACATCATAGCTTCCGTCTGCAGCTGGAGCGGTGAATGAATGGCTGAAGCCGCCGTTCTCGTCGACAGTCACGTTGACAGTCGTATTGTCCGGCAATGATAGCGAACCTGTATCTTCAGGCACTGCTGTCCCGTTGTCATATGTGACTACGCCGTCTATCGTAACAGAAGAGCTCGGCGACACCGTAGATGGTGTTGCTTCCATTGCTATCATATAGCCGTATGTTACGAGGATCGTGTCCTCTGCTGTATTAGAATTGTTCAATGTGTCGACAGCGTATACCGTCAGCGTGTATTCGCCTAGTGTCGAGTTGAGGTATGTCTCGACTTCCGCAGTATACGTGTCTGCGTCTCTCTCTAGGGGGACACTTTGGATATGATCGTCAGGGTCCCTCAGTTCGGCTTCTACACTCAGGACGCCGCTGATGTCTGTCACGTCAAGGCTTAACGATACCGGATCGCCTCTATAGACAGTGTCAGGGTTGTCCATCGCGATGTCTGGTCCTGTTGTATCTATTACGTTTACTGTCCTTTCATCGGTCTCTGCGGTGTTTCCCGCATCGTCGACACATTGAACTTTCCACCTATGTTCTCCTACGGCCAGTATCTCGGTCTGGCTTACGTCAACTCCTGCTGGGGCAACATGCGTGCCTAGTCCCTCTTCGTCTGCGTAGATATTGCAGTCCATTTCGTCATCGTAGTTGTCCAGCACGCTGTATGTGAAGTTGACATGCACGTCGCTCGTCGCGTTGTCGTCTGGGCTGACAAGTGAAACCACTGGGGAGGACCTGTCGACTATTATTCGATAGGTCTGCTCAGCCTGGTTACCGACAGAGTCCTCCGCCTTGACCGCAAATTCGCTCGGCCCTTCTTGCCAGCTTGATACATCTATTTCAAACACTCCTTCCACTGTAGTCTCATTGCCGTCGCGGACAATCCATACTCTCTCGAGTCCATAGTTGTCTGTGACATCAAACTCCAAAAGTGTCGAGTCTGCAATGATGGAGTTGTTCTCTGGAGCTGTCATCTCTATCCGAGGCGGTGTCTTGTCTAACACGTATGTCTGTGTAGCGCTCTGGCCCTCCCATCCGGCAGGGTCGGCGCATCTTATGCTCCAGGTGTGTTCTCCTTCTTCGACTTCTGCGCTTGGTATCGAGACGACCTGCATGTTTTCTGCTGCTATGTCTGTCCTGTTCTCGGTGCCGTCTATGTCCATTGCGCACGTCATCACTGTCGCCAGGTTGTCCTCAGCTGTGAAGCTGAAGTTCTGGGCCAGTCCGACTATGGCTCCGTCGTCGGGAGCTACCAATTGAACTGATGGTGGAACGCCATCGACGGTGAGAGTTCCTTCGTACTCTGTGCTCTCACCGCCGTTGTTGTATGCTGTGAATCCGAAGCATATCTGCTGCTCATCCTCGTACTCAGAGAGGTCTATACCTGCCTGGTAGAGGCCTTCCTCGAGGGTGAGCTGCGTTGTATGCTCCTCAGGGGTGATGTTCCCCTCGTAGTTGCAAAGTACCCAGTCGAACTCTACGGTTTGTATTCCTGTCTCTGGGTCTTCTGCTGTTGTCTGTATGTTTTGGTCGGTTGTGCCTTCTTTGACGAAGTCTCCGTCCATTGGCACGATGTCAGAAAGTTGGGGTGGTGTCAGATCATTAAGTATGGTGAATTCAAAATCGAATTCGTGCTCTTCATCTTCAGAATCTACGAGCGTTACTGTTGTCTCGTATGTCTCATCCTCGTCGACGAACGGTGCGGCGGCTGCAAGTTCGAAAAGTGCGAGGACAACATTGGTGCCGAGACTGCCTTCTGTCCATGATGCGAAGCTGCCGTTGTAGGATTCGGTCCAGCCTATATAGTTGGACATTGACGAGACTACGAACCCGTCGAGATCCAATAGAACTTCGACTATCTCGTAATCATTGCCATAGTTGCTCACGTTAAGGGAAAGGTCCATAGAAGTTGTCTCGTACGCTTCCAAAGGACCGACGAGTACATCAGGATCAGCCGCGACCGACACTGAGCTGAGTATAAACAATAGAACTACGAAGATGCACGCACCTCTTTTCATCTTACCGCCTCTTTTTTTGTGGATGAAGATTGCTCCCTCGGATGCGGGTTTAGATAGAAGTCACTCCTACATGTCCCCTACTTTAACCCGGTTTAGTCAACCAACAGTGTAGTCGTTTGATCAAAAGTAGTCGATGGCCCCCGAAACTTGGCCGGTAATCACTCATTGTCTCAGTGTTGTTATTGTGGTATTTTGTATACTGGTATGCGCACTCCTAGTATATAAAGATTCCTATTTATATATAAAGAGCTTATTAATGGGGAAAAAAGAAGAAATTATGAAAAAAACCTGCTTTATCTGCTACAGTTACGAGGGTCAGGATCCCAGCAGAGGTCATACTGGCCCCTGGAATCAGTTCGTCTGTGAAGAAGACTGCCGACTTTTAGGGTCTTGCACGCGTTGTCACGGTCATCAGGCCCAAACTCAACCCAATAATCAGTGTCATCAGGCCGCACAAGGTGCACCTTACAACCGCCGTACTGGCCTGTCTCCATATTCATGAACGCTGTGTTGCTTATCACTTTTGCAGATTCATAGTCACTGTCAGCATCCGCAGGCACTGCAGCGCCTGGCTCCTGATCGTCCCTTGCTTCAGGCACACACAGGATGATACCTCCAACAACAACTGTTGCAGCCACTGCGAGAAGTCCTCCTGCTGCACCGACCCTTTTTCTCGCGGTCTTAGGTCTCTTCTTCTTGGATACATCTGTCGGTGGAGGCACGAAATGACCTTTCAATGCTGATATTACACCCTCTGCCCACACGCCATACTGGCTTTTCCTGTAAGGATCCTCAACAAAGGTCAATCCTTCTCTTGCCTCTTTAGCTATATCAAGCATGTCATATACATCCTCAGCAAACGCTTTCCATGGCTTGTGCTGTGATGTTGCAAATGCGATAAGTTCATCTTTGAGTCCTTCATATGTGGCCCTTCCTTTCTTGGTATCTTCAGCAAGTCCTGCGACCGCTCCGAGGCACATGTCATATTTCCTTCTCTGGCTTGCCTTCGGCAGTGCCATTATCCCGTCGACAAGGAGTCTTGATTCGAGCGGTCTGTCAGCAGGGTCGCGGAGATCATACACCTCACCACCAGGGAGGTCATCATCAGGATCATGTGTTGCCATCCCTATGGATTCCCTCACAAGGTTGTCCATGTCCCGCTCGTCAAATTCACTCATCTCTGCACCTCATCGCATCTTCCGTCGTCAGCAGCATTGCAGAATCCTACTGTCTCGTCGGTATTGGTGTAAGCGAGCATCCCGTTCTGTGCTATTGCGCAAGGATCTGTTTCAGTGAAAACTGCTTCTGTATAGCTGCCGTCCGGTCTCCTTACCATGACAAGGCATCCTCCATCTTCCGGCTGGTATGCTCGTACCACCCTTCCGACTGGTGTGTATGAATCTGATGGTGCTCGCGGTGCTGCAGGTTCAGGTGCAGGTTCTGCAGGCGTTGGCTGTGCTGCTGCTGGCTGTACAGGTTCTGGTTCTTTTGGTTCTGGTTCCTGCTGCGCAGGTACGGCGGCGGGTGTTGCTGCAGTAGAGTCCTGCTGCGTTGCTGAGCAGTACTGCCTTTCGAGCAGGAGTCCGCCGAGTATAAGCACTCCGACTGAAAGTGCTGCAGAAGTTCCGACGACAAGGCGCTTGAGGAGCTTTCTCTCTCCATTGTCATACTCAGGCTTTTCGTCAGGGAAGTAGCCTATCTCCTGCAGGTATGCCTTAAACACGACTGATGCCCAGTTGTTGAAGGATCCGCGTCCGGCTGCAGGTCTTAGGGCCCTGTCGATCTTTTTCCTTGCATCGTAGGGTATGTCGAACGTGTCGTACATATCTTCCTTGAAGTCTCTCCAACGGTGCTTTTGTGATCTTGCGAGTGCTGCGAGCTCGAGCTCTATCTCATTGTTGGCTTCAGGACTTTCGCCGGCAGGCTTGATTATCTCTTCGAGCGCCTGTAGGCACATGTCATACTTCAGTCCTCTGCCAAGCTTGGGCAGGTTGACTATCTGTGGTATTATGAGTTCGTATCCCGTACCTTTTTCATGTACAAGTTCCAATATCTCTTCTGGCTCCACATCAGGCTTGGGTATGGTGGTCTTTGGTACAGGTGGTGGAGGCGGTACAGAAGATGGTTGCGGAAGCACTGCTAGATTTGGCGTGATCCGGCGTGGTGCAGAAGGTTCCTTTGGTACAGGTGTTGCTGGTGCAGGTGGAGGCGTTGCAGGAGCAGTCCTTGGTGCTGGCTTTGAACGTACAGGTGTCGGTGGAGGCGTTGCAGGTTCTGGTAATGGTACATCTTGTGCTGGAGATGCCTCTTTCGGCACAGGAGTATGCCTGACTCCTTCCAATATAGTCTCTAAGAAAGCTCCATGGCCTGCTGTTTCATCATTCAAACTCTCAACCCCTTGATATTATGTATATTTTTACTCATACTGGACTTAAATAGTTTTTATTGTGACAAAAAGGTAGGAAATCCTGCCTATTACTCTTCTGTGTGCAGGAAGTCTGCATCCGACACCAGGCAAAGTGAATACATGTCAGGATCATCTGCCAGCTCAGCAGCATTCCTGAACCGTGAGCATGCGCCATAAGCAAGATCATCTGGCTCGTAAGCATAGGATCTGCTGGGTGAGATGGATTCACCTTTAGAAGTATCATAGACCTTCTGGATCACAGGCTGATGTCCGGGATCATAACTGTCTACGAAATGGTCCAACGCAAGCTGTGCTGTCGCGCCGCCGAGAAGTGCTGAAAGAGCTCCGCAGACCACTGCAAAAGTTGCACTCACTTTTCGCCTGTTCCTGCGTCGTTCTTCCTTTGATGGTCCCCGTCCTCTGTCTTCAAGATAAGCATCCACCACTTTCGTCACCCATTCTGATTGGACGTCTGCAGGCACTGCTTCGAAATGGCCGTAGTATTTTCCTCCGGGCACTAATCGCCCTAATTCGGATCGTGCTTCGTCTGGAAGGTCCAATGCAGTACAGACTGCGCGCGATGTAATGTCCAATGGGAAATAGGTTTCATCTGCTAGTTTAAAGATCTCAGCTTCAAGTTCCTTGCGGTCTGCTTCGCCAAGAAGCACCCTGGTTGCGAGTCCGCACAGGTTTGCTGACGCTCTCGTATATGGACCCACTCGATTTTTCCTGAAGACATCGACGGCTTGTGCTGCCCACTTCCGCTTCTGGACACCATCATCCCTGTATGCTGGTCCGTCTGTCTTGCCAGGATACGGCGCGCGCTTTTCTATGAAATCTTCCATGCCCGTCAGGTTGAGTGCTGTATAGACGATGCTTTGGACGTCTGAAGGATCCATCCCTTCCATCCTGGTCAGGGCGAAGATCTCGTCTTCAAGCACAGCATTTGTGGTCTGTCCCTCTCGTGCATAATCTGCAACCCATCCGAGTGCTTCCCTGAGCATCCCCAGTCTGTGTTCTGGGTTCAGCCTCGGCAGTGACAGGACTTCTTCGACGAGGATTCTCTGTTCAAGTGGTTTTTCTTCAGTCATCTTTAGTATGTGGTATGGGATACATGTAGTGCGTTGACCATTCCCTCTGAGTTGCAGGATTATGATGTCCTGAATACTGGCTGCACCCGTCACAGCATTCCTGTGCCAGGGCGAACGCGCTTACCATAGCTGTAAGCGCCAATGCAGCAGTTATTGTGGCCCAGATAGATCGTGACTCTTTCTTTTCTCCTGGAGCATGATCCGAATCGGTTGATCCTGATAGTTTCCTCTTCTCAGCCACTTCCTGCTTTGCATTGTACGCATGCACTACGCTGGCAGCCCATATGCTCGGCAGATCATCCCTGTAGGGTTTGCATTGCTGTTCAAGGCTCTGCCCGACGTCTGCAGGTATGTCAAGCGCTTCGTACACCCTTCTCGCGGCGCCGTCTA
>Ga0180435_10005732_pt1 | contig 12024 bp, 10 predicted proteins | sample SS_ome_3_FD_132467 | JGI IMG/M metagenome (GOLD analysis project Ga0180435, IMG submission 132467) | Hypersaline lake sediment archaeal communities from the Salton Sea, California, USA - SS_3_S_1 metaG | ecosystem: Environmental > Aquatic > Non-marine Saline and Alkaline > Hypersaline >...
CGTCGAGCTTCTTATCGAAGGTGTCGAGCACTTGCAAGCCCTTGTGATCTCGGATCACTTCATAGAGTCCAGACGCCGTGAAGCTCAATGATCCGCCCCATGAGACGGTCTTGGCCCCCGTTGCGGGGAGGATCCGGTTGAGTACGACATCCTTTGCAGCCGCCGAATCGTTTACCACGAAGACCTCAAAGTTATTGCCTTCCAAGCTGTCTTTGAGCGCATGCAGGCGGAGGTTCCAGTAGTTTTCTATTGGTTTTTTCATGATATTCCCCGAGCCACTTAAATAAAGTCCTTAATGATCAACTGTATCCGTTTTCGGTTCATCCAGTGATTCCACCGAACGTTGCACGCCACTTTCTCAAACCGAGGGGGTGGAGCGTTTCCGATATCCTGGTTGAACAGGATGGCGTCGAAAGCCTTGGTTATATGCCCATTACGGGGGGACAATCGCATCTTTGTGTGGCCCGACCCAACCGTCTGGGCGGATTCCACGGCCAGATCGGAAACGACGAATAGGGGTTCGTCGGCTCCGGAGCCAAACGGGGCCAAAAGGTCAAGTTCGTCGACCAAGTCGGGGCAAATGTCCGGGGCCCGGAGTTCCGTGTCAATGTCGAGCGTGGGTACGAAGCCTTCCGCCTTCGTATTTTCGGCCACAAATTGCTGGAAGGCCTCCCTGAAACCGGCGATGTTGTCAGCCTTGATGGTGAGTCCCGCAGCCACGGCATGGCCGCCGAACCGTTCCAGGTGACTGCGGCATGTTTTAAACGCGTGGAAGATATCAAATCCCTCCGGGCTTCTGGCAGACCCTTTCCCCAAGCCATTCTCAACGGAAATCAGCACGACCGGTCGCATATACCGATTGACCAGCCGAGAGGCGACAATACCAATTACCCCTTGGTGCCACGCCGGACTGTCCAGGACTAGTCCCCCGGGCAGCAAATCCGGGTCCCCATCGAGTCGGCTGGTGATACCGTCAAAAATCGCCGCCTCCATATCTCGTCTTTGGTTGTTCTTGCGATCCAGTTCTTCGGCGATCGGTCGGGCGGTGTGATGGCTCCGGGTAGTCAGGAGCTTGCACCCCTGGGAGGCGTGCGCAAGTCTTCCCGCCGCATTGAGCCGAGGGGCCAATCGGAAAGCCAAATCCCGTGTGTCGAGCGTTCGACCGGAAAGCCCCGCTGTTTCAATGAGGGCTTGAAGGCCCGGCCTGGGAGACGTGGTGAGAACCGCCAGTCCGGTTTTTACGTAGATGCGATTTTCCCTCACCAACGGGACCATGTCCGCTACCGTTCCCAGGGCGACCAGATCACAAGCAGCCTTGAGGTTGGGTTCCCGGTTGCCGTTGCTCCAAAACCCCTCGTCCCGCAGCCGTTTTCGGAGTGCCAGCGCCAGGTTGAAGGCAACGCCGACTCCGGCGAGACTTCGCAGTCCGGAAGGGCAGTCTCGGCGTTTCGGATTCACGATGGCATAGGCGGGGGGAAGGTGATCGGGCGGTTCATGGTGGTCGGTAATCACCACGTCTATTCCTCGGGCGTTGGCCTCCGCCACCGCTTTACCGGATGTAATGCCGCAATCGACGGTGATGATGAGATCGACTCGGTTTGACGCGGCATGCCGGGATACGGCATGGGCGCTAAGGCCATAGCCTTCCGTCAACCGATCCGGAATGTAGTAATCGACCTTTGCGCCTGCGTGGGAGAAAAACTCAAAGAGTAGGGCCGTAGCGGTCATGCCGTCCACATCATAGTCGCCGAAGATAAGGATGTTTTGATCCTCCCGCAGCGCTTGAACAATCCGAGACACGGCCTTGTCCATGTCCTTGAAGACAAAAGGGGAGGGTAGATGTTGAAGGGATGGGCGAAGAAACCGTTCGGCGTGTTCCGGCAAGGTGATGCCCCGATTAATGAGGACGGCGGCAACAGCCGCGTGGCAGCCTTGCTCGGTAGCTAATCTGGCTATTCTTTCCGGATCCTGGGGTCGCATCCGCCATTTGCGTTTCATAGTGTGCCTGTATAATCGAAAGCGTACCGTTTCACAACACCGATTTTTTTGATTGAAAACAAGATTTCCGTGGTGATAGCATTACGCTGGAATCTTTGGCAATGACAAACTCCCAAAACGAGCAGCCGCGCGCCTGCACGAAAAAATACTTCAGAATAGATCGTCGGGAAATTCATTTTCTGCGTTTTATTCTAGAAGGTTATGATGGCTTGGCGGTGGTGAGGACCGTGGACCCGCGTGAAGGTTTGGTGGTGCTCCATGTGAGTCCCGGCGGTGAAAGGGAAGTGGCGGAGATCGTAGCGGACGTGCAGCGGGAGATTAAGATTGAACCGGTATCCTAAATCCACCGCTTTTCAGTTTTTTTTGGCGGTGGATTTGGGGGTATCGTTAGCGGAACAGGAGGAGCCATGAAAAGACTATGGCTGGGCTCGATGTTGGCGGTGGTCAGCTTGTGTTTATTAGGAATGGGCGGTCTGGGAGGTCCTGCCAAGGTGCACGTCCCCGAGCCTTCACAAAATTATTCTGCAACGATTTTGGACCAATCCGGTGTTTCTTCGGATGTGGAAATGCTCAGTTTCAGCGGGTTTACGGCGATTTCCGGCAAAGTCGGCAGCGGTCGGGTAAGTGTCGATTTCGATCAAATTGATACGATTCAGTTTTTAAAACAAGATGCGGACTTGATTGCCCGGTTGGTCTTAAACGATGGCGATACGTTGTCCATGACGGTGGACGACAACGGGTTGACCTGTTATGCGAGATTGCCGTATGGTGGTTATAAGATCAGCATCGAAGACATTCGGTCCATCGACATCAAAGGGCCGGTGACCACACAATAACCGTTTGGTCGTAGGGCCCAGGGAGCCGCACATAAAGTATTACTTTAAGGGTTCGGGTAGCGCGGTTGAAGATTAAGCGTTTTTACATAATTACGATGGGCTGCCAGATGAATGTTTACGATTCCGGCCAAATGGAAAGGCTGCTGGCGTCTGAGGGATACGTGCCCTGCGGCGAAGCCGAGGAGGCGGACCTGATCATCATCAACACGTGTGCCATCCGGGAAAAGCCTGAACACAAAGTGCATAGTCACTTGGGACGACTGGTGCGGATAAAGAAAAAAAGGCCGGACGTTGTGATCGCAGTGGGGGGGTGTGTGGCCCAACATGAGGGACAACATTTGGTGAAACGGTGGCCCTGGTTGGATATCGTGTTCGGCCCGTTTGCCGTGAGACGGTTACCGGAACTGGTGGCCGAAGCCCTTCGACGGGACAGATGTGTCGTCGATATCGACACGAACGCGGAGGCGGAGCCCGGGGAGATTGCTCCGGCGGCCTTTCAGCGGGGGAGCCCAACCGGTTTTGTTACCATCATGCAGGGATGTGACAATTATTGCACCTATTGTATCGTGCCCTATGTGAGGGGGCGGGAAGTCAGTCGTCGGCCGGAACGCATCGTCAGTGAGGTGGAGCACCTGGTGGCTTCAGGCGTCAAGGAGGTGACGCTTCTTGGGCAAAACGTTAATTCCTATGGAATGACCAATGGGCATGAGTCCACTTTCCCGGAACTCCTGACGGCGGTGAATCGAGTGAAGGGGTTGAAACGATTACGGTTTACCACATCACACCCCAAAGACCTGTCAGAGGGTCTCATCGCATGCTTCGATGGTCTTGACACGCTGGCACCGCACATTCACCTGCCGGTTCAATCGGGATCCACCCGTATATTGAAACGGATGAACCGGGGGTACAGTTGTGAGGGCTACTTGAAAAAAATTGACTCTCTGCGTCGGGTTCGTTCCGACATCGCGATTACCTCCGATATCATCGTCGGTTTTCCCGGGGAAGATGACAAGGCATTCCGGGAGACGCTCGATCTGTTGCAAGCGGTGGAATTTGACAATCTTTTTTCCTTCAAGTATTCTGATCGAAAAGGTGTGCCCGCATCCCGGTTCTCACACAAAGTGGAAGAAAACGAAAAGGAGGACCGTCTGGCCCGACTCCAGGAGCTTCAACGTGCCATTACGTTGAGGAAGCACCAAGCCCTGGTAGGTACGTGTCAGAAAGTTCTGGTGGAGGGGCGCAGTAAGCGGGGCCGAGATCAGCTCACCGGGCACACACCCTGCAACAAGACCGTCAACTTTTCCGGTGCCGCCAGTGAAGTAGGAGGCATCGTACCCGTTATGATAACAGCGGCGTTTTCACATTCGCTCCGGGGCGAGATGCCGAGACGTTGTGAAAGATTGCCCGGCCCACAGGGAGGTGTTTTGCATGCAGCATGAAATGAAGGTCTCAGGCATTACGATTGATCCGACATCGAATGCGCCCATTGTGATTCTCAAGTCTGTGAACGCTGACCAGGCGCTTCCCATATGGATCGGGATATTGGAAGCCACCGCCATTGCCACGGAACTGGAAAAGGTCAGGTTGTCCCGTCCCATGACCCATGACCTATTGAAAAATCTTTTGGATGAACTGAATGTGACGGTTTCCAAGGTGGAGGTGTGTGACTTGAGAGATAACACCTTCTATGCCCGCATCTTTTTCTCTTCAAAAGACGGCGCTTACGACATCGATGCCCGTCCCAGCGACGCCATCGCCCTGGCGCTTAGAACCGACTGCCCCATATTCGTCGAAGACAAGGTCCTGGAACAGTCGAAGGACCTGGACGGAGAACCACAGGCCATGGACGATAGCGAAGAAGGTAAAAAGTGGAAGGAATACTTGGAAAAACTCGATCCTGAAGATTTTGGTAAGTACAAGATGTGATCCGGCCGGCCATGATTGATCTCCACACCCATTCCATCTACAGCGACGGCGCTCTGATCCCCTCGGAACTGGTACGCCGGGCGGAAGTCAAAGGGATCAAGGCTATAGGGGTGACGGATCACACCGATGCCTCCAATCTGGATTTTGTTCTTCCCCGGATCATTGCCGTAGCGAAACAACTCAACGCCGTCAACGCCATCGTCATGGTGCCCGGTGTCGAATTGACCCACGTCCCGCCGTCTCACCTGGCGGGGTTGGCCGACAAGGCGCGGTCCTTAGGGGCCCACCTCATCGTGGTACACGGGGAAAGCATTGTCGAGCCGGTGGCGCCAGGTACCAACCGTGCCGCCCTGGACGCGGATGTGGACATTCTGGCCCATCCCGGTCTTATTTCCGAACAAGACGTGGCCATGGCGGCAGCCAAAGGTGTCATGCTGGAAATTTCCGGTCGCAAGGGCCACTGTCTTACCAACGGTCATGTGGCCCGGCTGGCTAAGGCCTATGGGGCGAGGCTGGTTCTGGATTCCGATGCCCACGCGCCGACGGATTTGATTGACGAAGAAATGGCCAGGGCCATCGTGATGGGTGCCGGTCTGACCATGGACGATTTTCACCAGATGCAAGAAAACGCGCGCTCGCTGGTCCCTTAATCCCCCCTTGTGTCAGGTCCCGTATATTTTCCTTGATAACTGAGTAAACCAGGTCGGCTTTTGTATCACCACGTAGAGCAAAATGATTCCCAGTATAGGGATGGGGATCACCATGTCTGCGAGGCTCAGGACGGCCAGGGCAATGAGCGTCTTTGTCTTGGTGTTCAAATACACCTCCTTATGGAGAAAAATCTTACTAAAAGAATCGGAAGTCTTTTTCCTTTTAAAAAATAGGACTTGCCTAAGTTGCCGATAAGACAGGCAAGAGCTCTTGGCATGGCTTGTGCAAAATCAACCTGTCGGATCTGCGACCATAGAGGTCCAAAAACGAGCGCTGTGTGCCTGCACAGACCGAAAAAGGGGGGACAGGCGATGATTGACCTTCCCGATGAAATCAGAGAGGCCACCAAAAGCCTGGGACATCTCATCAAGGGACTGCCCAAAGACGATTACCTCATCGCGTTGAAAGAGCTGGGCCGCATCGAGCGGGCATGGTTCAGCATCGATATGATGAGTCGGTCGGCGGCTGCTATCCAAGCCAGGGAAAACATGGCTCGGGGCAAAAACGGGACGGCTTGATGGTTTTCCACCCATCGGGCCCTCACCGGAAGTGCTTTGAACCGGTGTGACATAACACCCATTGAAGTCCCGGGGCCGACCGCTTTGGTGCCGTTAAAGGGTTCGTGACCGACAGTTTCCGGGTGAACCGGATTTTCGGTCATACCGTCAAACCGATGTCGAAAACCGCATGGCATTGGGGACAAATAAACAACCATCTCCGGGTCTTGCCGTCTATCCGGAACATAGAATGAAATCCGTCCTTGTACCCGCAAGCGGGACATACCTTGAACTCAGTTTCCGGCTTTATCCGTCGTATGTCGTAATCCATTTATCCTGCTTCTCATTTCGCTTCAGGTCTGTGGGCAAATGAAGATACCCAAATCCACCGCCAAAAAAACTGAAAGGGATTATGACAACGGCAAGCGGTGGATTTGGGGATACCCGTCCTGGTAAGCCAGGCCCGTTTCTGATAGGATCCCAATATACGCTTAAACGCTGCAATCGGCAATCGAAACCGAAACCGGTTCAAACCACGCTCCCCGACGGTGCAACTGGGCGGCCGGGGGAAGGTTATTTCGGGAGGTGACGATGCAACTGGACATGCACTTCTACGCGGTCTACGCCTTGGCTCGGGCGGCGGGAATACACCCTGATGCGGCACGGATCATCGCCCACGCCTCCCAGTTCGTCGATGACGCTATGGAGGATGAGGCCATCGTACTTCCCGATCAACGGGCAGCCATTCCGACGATGACCTCCCATCGTCCCATCGATTATGCCAATACCATCCCTGGTGACCAATGGAAGGTGTGGGTGCCTTTTCATTTCTTGCCCGGGAATGATCCGGGCGGGCGAAGCTTTGTAGAAAAGATGGTGTGCCGGAAAGGGAGTCTTTCCGAAAGGCGGATCCTCGAAAACGCCTTAGACCACAGCCACGAAGCTTATGGCCTCCATCTGGCCGGGATCACTGCGCATGCCTTCGCAGACGCCTATTCTCATTATGGTTTTGTAGGACTGAGTCGCAGTTGGAATCGGGTGGACGGTGACTCTATTCGGGTTTACGTCGAGTCTTCTTCCATTTTTGATTACATGAAAAATAAGTATGAAACCTTTGTAACCCGTTTCAAAGGGGGGTTGGCGGAAACCGTCCCTGTAGGTCATGGGGCGGTGGCTACCTATCCCGACCGGCCCTATTTGGTATGGGAATATACCTATGAGAGTGGTGAAAAAGTGGAACGGAACAACGTGGCGGATTACTTGGAAGCTTGCAAAGGTCTGCATCGCTTTTTCGGGACCTTGGCCGGCCGAAATACGGCTTACCGGGATGGCGGGCCGGTTGTGCCGTGGGAAGCGATATCGGAATCCATTCAGGACATCTTGAGTTATGAGGCCCCCTTGGAAGACCGGGTCCGGCGATGGCGGGACGCCATTTCGGGAGGGGCGTTGTTTGAAGGGCAGGCGACGGATGGGTCCATCACCTATGGCAGGCGGACGTGGCGATCCGCCAGGATCATCTACCATTTTTCCCAAGGGGGAACCGTCGGCGATTGTGACGGGTGTCACTTCATCCGTGCAGCGTGGCGATATCGACACTTTGTGTTGCACCAGTTGCTACCGGAGCTGGGTATCACGATTTAGGCAAGGGTGAGCTTTTCATCATGAAAATCAATTGCCATTGTCATATCTTCAGCCTGGACTGCGTCCCGTTGGCCTTTCGGCAGCGTTTTCTGCTGGATGTGAGAAATCCCTTTCATAAACTCATGCGGCGGTTGGTTGACCATGTGTTGCCCCAAGATTCCAAGGTGGAGGAGTGGCTCGGCATGGCGGACCTGTCAATCCGGGAGATTGCCGACACTTTGGTGGTGGAGATGGATGAAGCGGGTATTGATTTGTGTACCCCACTCATGATGGACATGGCCTATTGCAAGGCATTTGGGGGTAATTTAAAGCCCTTCGAGGAGCAGTTGGCGGAAACGATTGCGGCAGTAACCGCCGTCAATGACCGGTATCAGAAATCCCGGATGTGGCCCTTTGTCGCCGCGGACCCGCACAGGGAAAATGTCGTAGACGTGGTGACCAACGCTTTGGAGGGTGGCATTTTCAAAGGCGTAAAGATTTATCCGGTCATGGGTTTCACGCCGGACGATCGGCGGCTGTATCCCATATACGACTATTGCGTCCAGCGAGAAGTGCCCATTACCACGCACTGCCAAAACGGCGGAATACCGGGGTTGGAAGGGTACTACCGTCTGGCACACCCCAAATATTGGAAACGGGTATTGTCGGCCTTCCCGGAACTGATGTTAAACCTGGCGCACAACGACTGGACGGGGACGTCATGGCAACGCGGGATCAGACAACTCATTCTCGACTATCCGAATGTGTATACCGACGTCGCCTACGATACGGAGATGTGGCTGATGCCCAGGAGATATTTCAAGAGCATCCAAAAGATGTTGCATACCGCCAAGATACAGGACCGTCTACTTTTCGGGACGGACTGGTATATGGGACGTTTTTTGTGGACGGAAGCCTCATACTTGGAATGGTTTACCCGTCATGCAGCGAAGATTCCCTGGTGTCGGGTAAAATTTACGCCGATGGATATGCACAGGCTGACCGATGCCAATCCACGACGGTTTCTGGGTTTGGCAAAGTCCCGTGTACCCGGGAAACCGCGGACGGGTGCGGATGGGGGAGGATAGATGACAAACAATGCACCGCAAAGGCGCAGAGGACGCAGAGAAAAGAAAAAACCGTCGTTCCGGCGAAGGCCGGAACCCAGGATTGCTCTGCGCTTTCTGCGCCTGCGGTGAGGGTGTTTTAATTATGGCCGGTGGTCCTCGGGGTGGCGCTACCGGCCGTACTTAAAGCGAGCCAGGGGAATTTCACGGGCGAGGGCGGTAAGCTGTGATGTGCTCGTGGCGGGTTCCAGCACCAGGCTGACCAGCATGTCTTTTTTGAGAGGAATCATCACGGTCCCCGTTTTGGCCGTCTTGTCCAGATTGACCATGCACCTTTTGCCGGAAATGTTCACCGTCTTCATGACAACCCCCCCGGCTTCCATGTTCATGTTCATGGCTGACATACTCTGAAACCCCTGGACTTGGGGCGCCATTTGGCCCGCTACGACTGAGAGTTGTGCCGTGCGAGCGCCGTCCGGCGACTGGTACGTCTGATTCAGGCTGGACCATTTCTGTCCTCCCATGTCCATGTTCATCCCATCGGGCTCTCCCGATGCCTTCATTGTGCCCAAGGCCTTTGGGAGGGCCGACACCCACGTTTTATAATCGAACGCGCTTGCGGCCGCGGGAAACATCAAGAGACACGCCAAAACGATACCCAGGACTCTTTTTGTCATTTTTTCCTCTCTTTCGTGGTTAAGGACCTACCGGCAAACGAGGATCAAACCGGTGGAGTTTCCGGTTAAAAAACGGGCTTCGAGCGAAGATTAGTAACATAAAAAAGTTTATCAAAGTCAGGCGGAAAGTCCAGAAAAATCGAGCCCATCAAAGGGCGTCGGGCTATTTGACAATTAAAATCGAGTGCTTATTTTAGTAGAAATACTAACACATTGGCGGATTTTAGAAGCATTTGTTACATGCCCCACGGGGCATGTATGTCCAGTGAAGGGGTCTTTGGTGTTGAAGACGAGGAGTCTATGGCCCATGTTCACAATAAATGGGGGCGGACATACCCTAACGGACGGCGCCATGGATATAGCGTAAGGAGATGATATCATGAGATTTGATAAATTTACTATTAAGTCACAAGAACTCATTCAGGAAGCTCAAGGGCTGGCCGGTCAATCGGGACATCAACAGATCGAGCCGGAACACTTGCTCAAGGCCATGTTGACTCAGCCGGAAGGAATTGCCCGGTCTGTCGCCCAGAAGTTGGGCGCTTCCCCGGAGGCCTTGTTGAAGCAGGTGTCGGAGGCTCTGGAAAGACGTCCCAAGGTAAGCGGCGCCGGTGCCGGCGAGGTCTATATCTCCAGCCGATCCAGGCAGGTCTTGGACAAGGCATTTAGTGAGGCGGCGGACCTCAAGGATGAGTATGTAAGTATAGAGCACATTTTAATGGCGTTGGCGGAAGAAAAGGGTGGTGACAGCGGACGTATTCTGTCAGAGGCCGGCGTAACCCGGGACAGTGTCTTGCGGGTTCTGGTGGATATCCGCGGCAGTCAGCGAATTACCGACCCGAACCCGGAGGAAAAATATCAGGCCTTGGATAAGTTTACCCGGGACCTGACCGATTTGGCCCGACTGGGAAAGATCGACCCGGTCATCGGGCGTGACGAAGAGATCCGGCGGGTGATTCAAGTCCTGTCCCGGCGGACCAAAAACAACCCGGTTCTGATCGGTGAACCCGGGGTTGGAAAGACGGCGATCGTAGAGGGATTGGCCCAGCGGATCGTAAATGGTGATGTGCCGGAGAGCCTGAAAAACCGGCGTTTGGTCGCTTTGGATATGGGCACTTTGGTGGCGGGGGCAAAATATCGGGGTGAATTTGAGGATCGGCTCAAGGCGGTGCTTAAGGAAGTGGAGGGCGCCGAAGGAGAGATCATCATGTTCATCGACGAACTCCATACCATGGTGGGGGCCGGAGCCGCAGAAGGTTCGGTGGATGCATCCAACATGCTGAAACCGGCGCTTGCCCGGGGGAGCTTAAGGTGCGTGGGGGCGACGACCCTTAACGAATACCGAAAATATGTGGAAAAGGATGCCGCCCTGGAAAGGCGTTTTCAGCCTGTCCTGGTCCTGGAGCCAACAGTGGAAGACACCATTTCCATCCTTCGCGGACTGAAAGAAAAATATGAGGTCCATCACGGTGTTCGCATAAAGGATGCCGCCATCGTGGGAGCGGCGACTCTCTCGGACCGGTATATTGCGGACCGGTTTTTGCCGGACAAGGCCATTGACCTCATCGACGAGTCGGCGTCTCGGCTGCGCATCGAAATCGATAGTATGCCTGCAGAGATCGACGAGGTGGAGCGAAAGATCCTTCAGGTGGAAATCGAGCGAGAAGCCTTGAAAAAGGAAACGGACGAGGCATCTAAAGAACGTTTGGAGAAACTGGAAGAGGCCCGGGCGGCACTGAAAGAAAAAATCAATGAAATGAAAGCCCGCTGGCAAAATGAAAAGGAGGCCATCCAGACCATTCGAAAGGTGAAGGAGGAACTGGAGCAATCCAGGGTCGAAGCCCAGCAGGCCGAGCGCGAGGGCAACCTCGCCAGGGCGGCGGAGCTTCGTTACGGAGTGGCCAGTGAACTGGAAAAGCAATTGGACGCGGCCAAGGAGCGGTTGGCCGACCTGCAAAGTGAAAGTACGATGTTGAAGGAAGAAGTGGACGCCGAAGATGTCGCCGAGGTGGTGTCTCGATGGACAGGCATACCGGTTTCCAAGATGATGGAAGGCGAGAAGGAAAAGATCATCCACATGGAAGATCGCCTTTCTCAGCGGGTTATCGGACAAGAAGACGCCATTGGGGCGGTATCCGATGCGGTAAGGCGCTCCCGCTCCGGCTTGCAGGATCCCAACCGGCCGATTGGGTCGTTTATCTTCATGGGGCCCACGGGCGTAGGAAAAACGGAGCTTGCCAAGGCCCTGGCGGAATTTCTTTTTGACGATGAACAGGCTATGGTTCGCATCGATATGTCCGAGTTCATGGAGAAGCACTCCGTGTCGAGGCTCATTGGTGCGCCGCCCGGATACGTGGGTTACGAGGAAGGCGGATATCTCACCGAGGCGGTGCGGCGTCGACCTTATTCCGTGGTCTTGTTTGATGAGATCGAAAAGGCTCACGCCGAGGTATTCAATGTCTTGTTGCAGATCCTGGATGATGGGCGTATGACCGACGGGCATGGCCGGACGGTTGATTTCAAAAACACCATGATCATCATGACCTCTAACATCGGCAGTCAATGGATTCAAGAGTTGGGGGGACAAGATCGCGAGGAAATGGAAAAGCGGGTCATGGAGGGCCTGCGGTCGCACTTTAAACCGGAGTTTTTGAACCGGGTCGATGACATTATTATCTTCCATAACCTCACC
>Ga0180435_10005733_pt1 | contig 12023 bp, 13 predicted proteins | sample SS_ome_3_FD_132467 | JGI IMG/M metagenome (GOLD analysis project Ga0180435, IMG submission 132467) | Hypersaline lake sediment archaeal communities from the Salton Sea, California, USA - SS_3_S_1 metaG | ecosystem: Environmental > Aquatic > Non-marine Saline and Alkaline > Hypersaline >...
AAAGCGCACCGCCGATGGTGCGCGATGATAAGCTGTTGACATTTTTCGTGGTTGTGGTTCAATATCATCATTGAAGGAGGGCCGCATGCAGAACGTCACTTTTAAAAGTGCGCTGGTTTTGGGTGTTTTCACTTTTCTGGGCCTCGCCGCCCTCGGCTGGCAGCTCGGATCCAGCGCCATCAAATTCAAGGAGTATGAGCGCACAGTAACGGTAAAGGGTCTTTCGGAAAAAGAATATCCGGCGGACATCGCCCTCTGGCCCATACCCTTCTCAACCGCCGGCAACGATCTGGCCCAACTCTACGCGGCCCTTGAAAAAGATGCGGAAGCCATCGCCCGCTTTCTGAAAGCCAACGGGATTGCCGAGACGGAAATCAGCCGCTCCGCCCCCCGCATTTCAGACCGCCTAGCCCAAGGTTACGACAAGGACAAAATTGAATTCCGCTATCATGCCGCCCAGACCATCACCGTTTACACAGCCAACATCGACGCCGTGCGCGCAACCATGAACAAGATGGCGGCGCTCGGCAAAAGCGGCATCGTTCTGACGGAAGCCGGCTATCAGCAGGACACCGAATATCTGTTCACCCGATTAAACGAGGTCAAACCCGCCATGGTGGAAGAAGCCACCACCAAAGCCCGCGAAGTGGCCCGCAAATTCGCCCAGGACTCCGACAGCCGCCTGGGCAAAATTAAACGGGCGCGCCAGGGCCAGTTCTCCATCAGCCCGCGGGACAAAAACAATCCACACATCAAAAAAATCCGGGTGGTTTCGACCATTGAGTATTACCTGTCCGACTAGCGTGTTCACCCCACAGTCGCTTTCGGAGAAAATACCTTGACTGCCGACATACACGCCATCAAAGCTGGGATCAGCAACTGCTACCTGGTCAAAGACAAGGGCGGAGCGATACTGGTGGACGCCGGTCCGCCGGGGGAAATCAAAGCGCTCGTCAGCGGCCTCGCCAGGGCCGGCGTCAAACCCGAGGGACTGAACGCCGCCGTCGTCACGCACTGCCACTGGGACCACATCGGCAGTCTCAACGCGCTCAAGGAAGTAAGCCGCGCGACGGTCATTGTCCAGCAGCGCGAACGACACGCACTGGAAAACGGCGAACGGTTGATACCGCCGGGCGCAACGCTCTGGGGGCGTCTGTTCGGGTGGTTCTTAAAGGGAATCAGCGCCAAGATGACCATCGTTCCCTGTGACGCCGACATCGCGGTGGGCGAAACGGACTATTCGCTGCAGCCTTTCGGTATCGAGGCAACAATCGTCTACACGCCCGGCCACACCAGCGGTTCTGTGTCAGTGCTCCTCGACAACGGGGCGGCCTTTGTGGGCGACAGCGCCATGAACGGCCTGCCCTTGACCCTTGGCCCCAACCTGCCGATATTCGCAGAGGATATGCGCGCACTGCGGCGCAGCTGGCAGACCCTGCTGAAAAAAGGCGCGCGAACCATCTACCCCGGCCATGGCAAACCCTTTCCCGCGGCGCAAATGCGCGGCCGGCTCGCGCCGTTTATGGATTCAAAAAGAAAATGAAACCATTGGAGCGCTTCGATCCCTTTCAAGACCGCCTGTGCCGCGATGTACGCAACGACCTGTCCGAAAGCCTGCCGCGTTCCATCAAAGCGCAGGACATCTCGCCCTCCCTGCAGGTGGCGGACCGTTACCTCAATACACTGTCGCCACAGGTGGTCGTGGACTATATCCATGATCGCATCGCGCGCTACCGGGCCGTGCTGCGGCCTGTTAAAGACGGCCGGCTATCCGTGGAAGATCTTTTCGATATCGCCGTCGCCTTGTGGGATCAGCACCTGTTTTTCGAATTTCACGAGTGGCTCGAAGCTGCATGGACCCGCAGCCGGGATGCACAAAAAAAATTACTGCAGGCGCTGATCCGCGCCGCCGGCGTCTACGTTCACTTTGAAAACGGAAACCGGACCGCCGCCCGCAAGCTGGCCGCCAAAGCGCTGGACGGCCTGAGCCGCTATGGGGACGTCGCCCCCGCCTGCATGGCGATCGAACGCCTGAAGGCCAAACTGGCGAAACTGGATCCGGCACCACCGAAAATAGGCATTCATGAAAAAAATCCAAAAAACCGACGACCCTTTTGATCTCCAGCATTTTGTCGGCGCCCGGGAACGGGTCTATGGTAAAATGGCATCGCCCGGAGCGTTCAAATGACGGCATGCATTGATGTTGCCATAAAAGGATCGATCGCGGAGGTCGTCTTAAACCGCCCGCGGGCCTACAATGCGTTTGACCTCGACATGATGCGCCGGCTGACCAGCGCCCTCATGCGTCTGGCCGCCGACGATGCCGTCCGGGGCCTTCTGATCAGCGCCAACGGCTCGGCCTTCTGCGCCGGCGGCGATCTCAAGTGGGCGACGGGCGGGGAAGGAACGCCGGCCGGGGCCTTTCACGAACTGGCGGCCTGCTTTCACCTGGCCATCCTGGAAATCAGACGCATGCCCAAACCGGTGGCGGCCGCCATCGACGGCGTGGCCGCCGGCGGCGGGTTTTCCCTGGCCCTGGCCTGTGACTTCCGCATCATGGCGCAGTCGGCCGTCCTGCGGCAGGCCTACACATCCAGCGGTCTGTGCCTGGACGGCGGCGGCAGCTTCCACCTGCCGCGGCTGGTCGGCCTGTCCCGCGCCCTGGAAATCGCGGCTTTTGACCGGCCGATCACCGCCCGCCGGGCCGAACAGTGGGGCCTGGTCACCCGGATTGTGCCGGACGGCACCGCCCGTCGACAAGCCTTTGATCTGCTGGAGCAGCTGTCCCGATCCGCCATTCACGCCTTCGGGCGGGCCAAACAGCTTTTCACCGACGCCTTTCACCATTCCATCGAAACCCATCTGGAGCTGGAACGGCAGGCCTTGTGCGCCTGCGCCGAACATCCGGAGGGCCGCGAAGGATTGGCGGCGTTCGCCGAAAAACGCAAACCCCGGTTCAGCAGCGCGCCGTTGAAGCGTGCCTGACGATTTTTTCGTAAATGTCGTCACCCGGGAAAAACCAGAGGCAACAAATTGATGACAACCCGTGTCGTGAGGAAAAATATGACCGAAATCTACCAACGGCTGGCGAACCACCTGGACCATTTGCCGGCCGGATTTCCAGCAACGGAGACGGGTGTGGAGCTGCGAATCTTAAAACGCCTGTTCACCCCCGAAGAAGCCGCGCTCGCCATCCAGCTGACCATGCTGCCGGAAACGCCGGAACAAATCGCCGCCCGTCTCGGCGAAGACCCTGATGCGCTTGCCAAACGGTTGGAACAGATGGCGCAAAAAGGGCTGCTTTTCCGATCTTCCAAAAAGGAAACCGACTATTATATGGCCGCACAGTTCGTCATCGGCATCTGGGAGTACCACCTCAATGATCTGGATGAAGGTCTGATAAAGGACGTTAACGAATATTTGCCGTACCTGATGCAAAAAACCTGGCTGAAGCAGAAAACGAAACAGCTGCGCGTCATTCCGGTATCAAAAGAAATCAGCGCGGAAATGGCCGTCACTTCCTATGAGGCCGCCGAAGAAATCATCCGGCGGCAGTCCAAAATCGTCGTGTCGCCCTGCATCTGCCGTCGTGAACACGAAATGACGGGCAACGGCTGCGGCAAGCTCTCCGAAGCCTGCCTGTCCTTCGGCGGCGCCGCCTATTTTTACGAACGCAACCGTCTGGGCCGCGCCATCAGCCGGACGGAAGCCCTGGACCTGCTTAAAAAAGGGCGTAAGGACGGCCTGGTCCTGCAGCCCAGCAATTCCCAGCATCCGATCAACATCTGCATGTGCTGCGGCTGCTGCTGCCAAATCTTGAAGAACATCCGGTCGCTGGACAATCCGGCCGCCGCCGTACATGCCAACTACAGCGCACGGATTAATGCGCAGGAATGCACCGCCTGTGAAAGTTGTGCCGACATCTGCCCCATGGCGGCCATTCAGGTCGACGAAACCGCGGTTGTGGACCCCGAACGCTGCATCGGCTGCGGCCTATGCGCTGCCGAATGCCCCACCGGTGCGGCCGCGCTGTACAAAAAAAGGCCGGAGGAACAATATGTGCCGCCCCGCAACACGGTGGAAACCTATATCAACATGGCCCGCGAGCGCGGGTTGATCTAGCGGCCGGGAAGCCTCGGGGCCGAAGTGAATCCGCTGCCGGCGAGGGCGTCAATAGATTACGCCGTGCCTTTCTGATCGGAACATAAAGGGTTGTTTCCATGACTGGAGCCGGGCGATGAATGAAATTCTGATGAGAAAGGCCCGTCAATATCGCTGGTATATCTTCTGGGTGCTGGCGCTGGGTTATGTGCTGGTCTATTTTCACCGCCTTTGCCCGGCGGTCGTGGCGGTGGAAATGATGGCCGATCTCAACGCCACCGGCGCCCTGACCGGCTTTCTGGCGGCCGCTTATTTCTATCCCTATGCGGCCATGCAGCTGCCCGCGGGGCTGTTGGCGGACTCATGGGGGCCCCGCAACACCATTGCCATTTTTTTTATCATCGCCTTCATTGGATCTGTTCTGTTGGGCATGGCACCCGGCGTCACCACGGCTATCGTGGGCCGGACCATGGTCGGGCTGGGGGTCGCCATGCTGTTTGTCCCCACCATGAAAATTCTGGCCGAGTGGTTCCACGTCAGAGAATTCGCCATGATGACCGGCTATCTCATGGCCTTGGGAGGACTGGGAACCCTGACCGCCGCCACCCCCCTGGTGTGGATCAGCAACTGGATCGGCTGGCGGCAGTCGTTTGTTCTGGTCGGCCTTATGACGCTGCTGCTCGCCGTTTTGGTGTATATCGTCGTCAGGGATCGGCCGGAACGGTTGGGCTGGCCCTCACCGGCCGCCGGCACAACCGGACCGATCGAGACGATTTCTCTTCCGGCAGGCGTCCAGAAAGTGCTGAAAAGCCCCTATTTCTGGCCGTTGGCGGTGTGGTTCTTCTTCGAGGCCGCCGTTTTTTTCTCCTTCGGCGGTCTTTGGGGCGGACCGTATCTCATGCAGGTTTACGGCTACAGCAAAGCCCGCTCCGGCCATATACTCTCCATGCTGGCCCTGGGCATGATCATCGGCAGCCCGCTGTTGAGCTTTGTTTCCAACACCGTGCTTAAATCCCGCAAACGGGTGATGATCATCTCCAGCGCCACCACGATCGGTCTGACGTTCCCGCTGGCATTCTTTACAAACAGCATTCCGCTTGTGGGACACTATGGCATTTGTTTCGGCATGGGCATCTTCTGCAGCGCCATTGTCGTGATCGGCTTTACCACCAACAAGGAGCTGTTTCCGGTTCAGATGGCCGGCACCGCCACCGGCATGATCAACCTTTTTCCCTTTTCCGGCGGAGCGGTGTTTCAGCCGGTTCTGGGTTATGTCCTGGAAAAAAACGGGCGCGGCCTTGAAGGGGCCTTCACCCCCCAGGGCTATCAACAGGCCTTTTGCGTGCTGTTCGCCTGCAGCGTCATCGCCTTTGCGGCCAGCTGCTTTCTCAAAGAAACGCTCAGCCGGGAAACATAATGTCGCTTAATCGGTTTGAACCGTCGTCTGCGGCGTCACTTCCCAGCCGGCGGCATGTCCCTCAAGCGGTGCGGCGCAGCGCGGCCGTGAACAGGCCCGCACCGATCAGGGCGGTTCCACCGGCGCGGTCCAGCCAGCGGCGGATCCCGGGGTGCTGCAGCGTGTCCCGCAGGTGGCCGGCGAAAACGGCATAGAGCGCCGCGTTGAGGCCGGCAAGCAGGAGGAAGGTGGCACCCAGAATCAGCAGCTGCGGTATGACATCCGCCGCAGGGTTGACAAAATGCGGCAGAAACGCCACAAAAAAAGCGATGCCTTTCGGATTCAGGGCGGTTACAATGTAAGCGCGCCGGAACGAGGCCGGTGCGGGACGGTTCACGGCGTGAGGTGAGACTTGTGCCCGGCGGCGTAAACCCCACAGCCCAAGCCCCAGGTAAATCAGGTAAAAAGCGCCGATCCATTTGAGGATTTCAAAAAGTACCGCGGAAGCCGACAAAATCGCCCCCAACCCGGCCAGCGACAAGGTCATGGCGGTGAAATCGCCAAACACCACCCCCAGAACCAGGGGCACGACCGACCGCCGTCCCAGGGCCATGGCCTGTGTGATGACAAAAATAATGGTCGGCCCCGGAATCACAAGAACGATGCCGGCGGCGGCGACATACGCCAGATAAAGCTCAATGCTCATGATAAATGCCTGCGCTTGTGGCTTGAAAAATGACGGACGCTTTAATAAGCTGAAACCATTGTATCATATACGAAATGTTTTGGTTTGGCAACCACGCAAAACGGTTGGAAGGCGCCGCCCGAACCCGTGATCCTGTCTTTTCACCCGCTATACACCGCCGATGTCAACCTGAACTGCGCCGGGCGGCCTCCCGGCCCGGCCGAACAGGACGCCGTCCGTCGTGCTTCGGCCGTTCTGCTGCCCCAGGGATGTCATGAACCGCTCTACCGTCTGGCGCGCGAAAACTGCCCGCATGTCTTCCCCAATTACGACGCGCGATTCGCCTTTCCAGGAAAATGCGGGCAGATTCGCCTTTTCCGGCAGCGCAACATCCCGCATCCAACAACGCGTCTTTTTGCATCCTTGGCGCAATTTAAACACAGCGGTGTTTCCGTCACCGTGCCCATGCCCGCGGTGCTTAAATTCGACTGGGGCGGCGAAGGTCGCACGGTGCACCGGATTTCAACACGTTCCGAATTTGAACAATGCGCCGCGTTGATAAAAACCTATGAATCTTCCGGTCAGTACGGCTTCATGCTGCAGGCGTTTGTACCCAATGACGGCCGTTCTCTGCGGGTGGTGGTCGTAAACGAAGCCTTTCGCGCCTACTGGCGGGTCCAGTCTGAAAAAGATGGATTTTACACACAGGTTTCCCGGGGCGCCGTGATCGACGCGCAAAGCGATCCCGCGCTGCAAAAGGCGGCGGTGCGGCAGGCGGAGCACATATGCCGAATAACCGGCATCAATCTGGCTGGTTTCGACTTTGTGTTTTCAACCCGGGACCTGCTCGCCGGCCGCATCAAGCCCCTTTTGCTGGAAATCAACTATTTTTTCGGACGCCGCGGACTAGGCGGCTCCCGGGCTTATTATCGCCTCCTGTTGCCGCAAATGTCCCGCTGGCTTAAAACGCTGCCCGCCTAGACATGCCTTGCACCAACCGGGCTTTTTTGCTAGAAGTTATTTATGCAGCCGTTTGCTTACGACCTGACCCTTGATGAAATCAGTCGTGAGCGCAGCAAGGCAAGGGCGCTGCGCCAATCGCAGTGGTGGAAGCGCAAATGCGCCCGGGGCCGCTGCCATTACTGCGGCCGGCAAACCGCGCCGGATGCGCTGACCATGGACCACATCGTGCCGATTTCCAGAGGAGGAAAAAGCACCAAGGGCAATGTCGTCCCCTGCTGCAAGGAATGCAACACCCGGAAAAAGCACCTTTTGCCCATGGAGTGGCGGGCCTATCTTGACCGGGTGCAGGCGGAAAAGGAGCCAGCGGATTGACAGACAAGCATCGGGGAACCGGGGATCAGCGCGCGCCGCGCTTGTATGTTTCCCCCAGCATGGCCGGTGCATTCAATTTTTTTCGATCCCCCATCCCGATCAGCAACAGCACCACCAGGGTCGCGGCATACGGCAGCACCGCCAGCAGGTTGGGCGATATTCCCAGCGGCTGCAGCAGGTACTGCAGCACGAAAACGCCGCCGAACAGAAAGGCGCCGAGGACGGCGCGCAGCGGATTCCACAGGGCGAAAATCGTCAATGCAATCACAATCCAGCCTCGGCCGGCCGTCATTCCCTCTATCCAGGATTTGCTGTAGGAAATGGAAAGGTGGGCACCGGCCAGACCCGCCATGGCGCCACCGACCATGATGCCGGCATAGCGAATCAAGGCAACGTTAATGCCCTGGGCCTCAGCCGCCTGCGGGTTCTCGCCGGTCGAACGGATACTGATGCCCAGTCGCGTGTGCTTGAGGACAAACCAGGTCAGAAGCGCCAGAAAAACGGACAGGTAAAAAAAGGGACTTTGATCAAAAAACACCGTGCCGACAAAGGGAAAATCGCAAAGATACGGGATCGCCAGGTCATTCATCTTGACCGGCAGCGGTTTGCCCACATAGGGCTTGCCGACCAGACCGGACATGCCGAGTCCCAGCATGGTGAGGGCCAGACCGGACACCACCTGGTTGGATTGAAGCGTCACCGAGGCAACGCCGTGGACCATGGAAATCAAGATTCCGGCACCCATCGCGGCGATGAGCCCCAGCCAGGGGTTTTGGGTGTAAAAAGTGATGATAAAGGCCGTCACCGCGCCGACAGCCATCATCCCTTCCACGCCGAGATTCAGAATACCGGACCGTTCGCAGGCAACCTCCCCCACCGTGCCCAGAAGAAGCGGCGTTCCCGCCACCAGGCTGCGCTTGGCCACCGCGATGATTATATCTTCCATGGATCACACCCCCGACCGCTTCAGCCCGATGCGGTTTTTCAGGAAAAAATCGCCCATGATCAAAAAAAACAGCAGGATGCCGTTAAAAACCTGCACCGTCGCCGAGGGCAGGCCCAGTGATATCTGAATCGCATCACCGCCCACCAAAATACCGGCGAAAAACACCGAAGACAACACAACATAAAAGGGGTTCAACTTTGCCAGCCAGGCCACGATGATGGCGGTAAAGCCGTAACCCGATGAAATGGATCCCGGGTAACTGAGGCAGTGATGAATGCCGGCCACCTCGCCGACCCCCGCCATCCCGGCGACCCCGCCGCTTAGGCACATCATCAGCAGCGTGGTTCTGAAAAAATCAATGCCGGCATAGCGTGCGGCGTGCGGGTTTTCACCAATCACCCGCACTTCATAGCCAAAACGGGTACGATAGACGACGATGCCCAGAACGACAAGGCTCACCACGGCCAACAGCAGGGTAATATAGTGAATTCTGGATCCCGGAAGGAGCGCCAGCTGGGCATGGAGCGGGAGATCATCTGTATAAGGAAAGCCGAATTTGCTTTTTCCCTTCCACGGACCGACGATCAAAAAAACAAGAAATTCCGAACAGATGTAATTCAACATCAGCGTAGAGATCACTTCGTTGACGGCATACCTGGCTTTGAGCAGCGCGGGGATGAGGCCCCAGAACGCACCACCGGCAAAACCGGCGCCGAACATCAGCGGCACGATCAGAAATCCAGGCAGGCGGGGGCCCCAATTCAAGCCGACCCAGGTGCCGCAGATCGCGCCCATCAAAAGCTGGCCCTCTGCGCCGATGTTCCAGAACTTCGCGCGGAACGCAACGGCCAGCCCACCGCCGATCAGCATCAGGGGGATCGCCTTGGTGAGGGTTTCTTTAATGCCGTAGCGACTGCCGAAAGATCCACCGAAAATCTTGCCGATGGCGAAAAAAGGGTTGACGCCCGCCATCCAGAAGATGAGGCCGATAGCGGTCAGCCCGCCCATCAGCGCAGCGACCAGCGTCATTGCAGAGCGCGGGGTGGATATATCAGATCTATCTGAAATCGTTAACTGAAACACGAATTCCGGTACCGCCTCCCTGGCCCAAGCCGGCCGAGTCGTTGAAGGAACGCGCCCGCAAATATCGTTTGTGCCGCTACCCTGCCGCCCCGGGTGCGGACCCGGATGACGCCCGCGCCGCGCCGGCCATCATCAGTCCGATGTCTTGCAGGTTTGCGTCCTCTGCCTTCAAAATTCCCATGAATTCGCCGTGAAAAAGAACGGCGATACGATCGCACAGCCCCATGATTTCCTCCAGATCCTCGGAAATCAGCAGGACCGCACCGCCTCTTTTGCGGTGGAGCAGCAGTTGGCGGCGAAGGTATTCCGTAGCGCCGACGTCCAGCCCGTATGTGGGGTGTGACGCCACCAGAAGCGTCGGATTTTCACTCAACTCTCGGCCCAGAATCAGCTTCTGGATATTACCGCCGCTGAGGTGGTTGGTCTGCACATCAATGGCGGGCGCCGCCACTTGAAAGCGGGACACCACCTGACGGGCATGTTGTTTCAGGGCACGCTGCGCCATCAAAAATCGATTGAAAAATTTTGTGCGATGGTGCTGCTTTAAAACGGCGTTTTCGTATAGCGGCAGTCCGGGCGCGATGCCTAACTTCATGCGTTCCTCCGGAACATGGGCGACACCGGCGTCGAAAACGGCCCGGGCGCCCTGATTGGTCATGTCCAGACCCCTGACAACCACCCGGCCGGCTTCGACGCGCCGCAGTCCGGTAACGGCTTCCGCCAGCTCCCGCTGCCCGTTTCCGGAGACGCCGGCGATGCCGAAAATTTCACTTTCCAAAATACAAAAGGAAAGGTCTCGAATCGCCGGCACACCTTTGTCGCCGTGCACGGTTACGTGGTCGACATCCAGCACGGGCGCGGCGGAGGCCACGGGGTCGCGCTGCATGTCAAAAAGCACCTCTCTGCCGACCATCATGCGCGCCAGGTCGATTTTGTTCACCCCGGCAACCGCGGCCTCACCCACCACGCGGCCTTTGCGAAGCACCAGTACGCGGTCGCATATGGACAAAATTTCATCCAGTTTGTGGCTGATCAGGATAACGAGGTGACCGGCGGCTTTCATCCGGCGCAGTGTCTCAAACAAATCGGCCGCTTCTGTGGGCGTCAGCACGGAGGTGGGCTCATCCAGGATCATGAGGTCCGCACCGTTTAAAAGCGCCTTTAAAATTTCGACGCGCTGCTGTTCACCGGCCGACAGTTCCCAAATCATCTTCATCGGATCCAGCGCAAAATTAAATTTGTGCGACAGATCGAAAACAACGTTTCGCAACTTTTTCTGCGGGAAAAAAAAAGGTGTGCGGCGATAGCCCAGGGCGATATTTTCCAATGCGGAGTGGTTTTGAACCAGCATGAAGTGCTGGTGAACCATCCCGATGCCCAGCGCAATCGCGCCCAGGGGGGACCGGATATGAACCACGTCGCCATTGATGCGGATTTCACCGGCCTCCGGCTGGTACAGGCCGTACAGGATATTCATGAGGGTGGTTTTGCCGGCGCCGTTCTCCCCCAAAAAGCCAAGGATCTCCCCCGTCGCAATGGAGAGGGAGATCGCGTCATTGGCCGCAACACCTCGAAACGACTTGGAAATGCCGCGCATCTCAAGCCGCTCAATCCGACGGCGGGGTGCTGCTGCGTTATTTTGCCCGGCGGTCAATTACTTGGGAACGCTCCCGACAATGTTGTCGACATAGTACATAATGCTCAAAAGGTCCTGTTTCGAGGCGCGGTCACCGGCCTTGATCTTCAGGTTGCCCTGATTGTCGTAGACCGGCCCTTCAAACGGATCAAACACATCCGGTCCCTTCTTCATCTGATCATAGCGCTGCATGATCAGGTCGTAAGCCGACACGGAAGCCCCGCTGTCATCCGTGAGCTGCGCCGACTTGAGCGCATCAACGAACTTGGGGTTGATCGGGTGGTCAAAGCTTCCGCCCAGAACGGAGGCGCTTTCCGCCATCAGCCACCAGAGATCCTCGTTGGTCCATGTGTCGTTTTTTAGGTCCTCAAGGATTTTTACGTACATCACTCCCCAGTCCACCAGCTGTCCGGAAACAACGGAATCCACCCCGTATGGTTCCATGGGGCTGTAGTGGCTGAACGTGTAAATCTGCTTGCCCTTTTCCGTATGTTCCTGACCGACTTCCACCACAGCCGGGGTATCCTCTGTAAAAGCCAGTGCGTCGCACCCTTCGGCAATCAGGGCCTGGGCGGCTTCTTTGGCTTTGTCCGGTCCATACCAGGCATAGATCCATTTGACGTGTACGCGGGCCTGTGGATTCGCAGCTTTAATACCCAGGGCGAAGGCATCGATATGCCGCACAAGCTCGGGAATGGGAAACGCCGCTACATAGCCGATTTTGTCACTTTTTGTGAGCGCGCCGGCCATCATCCCGTTCAAGTAATAGGCCTGATATAGATCCGCGAAATATGTCCCGACATTCGGCCGCTGTTTGAAGCCGGAACAATGCATGAAGTGC
>Ga0180435_10005734_pt1 | contig 12021 bp, 10 predicted proteins | sample SS_ome_3_FD_132467 | JGI IMG/M metagenome (GOLD analysis project Ga0180435, IMG submission 132467) | Hypersaline lake sediment archaeal communities from the Salton Sea, California, USA - SS_3_S_1 metaG | ecosystem: Environmental > Aquatic > Non-marine Saline and Alkaline > Hypersaline >...
ATCTCTTCACTATCAGAAGGGGTGTTTGCTGCAGCCGACCTTATCCTGGTACCGACGATACCGACCACGCTTTCATTGCGTACCTATCAACAGATCATCGAGTTCTTTGAGCAGCAGGGGATAGATAAGAACAAGGTCCTGCCATTTTTCGCCATGGTCGATCGCCGTAAAAAGATGCATCGCCTGATCTTGCAGCATCCACCGACATTCATGTTATCCCACCTGAACAGCTATATACCGTATGCCAGTGAAGTCGAACGCATGGGGCAGTATCGAGCACCGCTGACAACGTTTGCTGCCCGCAGCAGGGCCGCGCAGTGCTACACCTCGTTGTGGGATGAGCTGCGTTCTTACATATTTGCATTGGATATATAGTTAGGGGCGGGCTAAGCAGCTCAGCTGCTGCGGCTTACGGTGTGGTTACACGAACCCTGAACTCTATATCGAAGTAGGGTGTATTCGATCCGGTGCTGGCATTCATGGTGCCGCTTGTGCGGAACTCGATGGATTTTACCGCCGAATCATAACCGCCGTTCGGCGTTATCGTGTTAGAAAAGGCATCATAAAAAGTAACACAGTCTGAAGTATTACCCAGGCTGATGAAATTACAGGTCAGGCCACTGGCATCCGCTCCCGAACCATCGCTGAAGGAATAGGGCGCACCTGCGCTGAAATTACCGGTAAACATCTCCAGCCCCGCGGGTATATTATCGCTCACTACCATTGAATTATTATCCGGTGAGCCAAAGCCGGTATTCGACACCCTTATCTTGTAGACAGAGTTAGACAGCGGAATCGCTTTTGGACTAGCCGTTAGATTGACGGGGTCATCCTCGAGCTCTACCTGTTTTAGCACGACCAGCGTCGGGAAGGGTACGCTGCCTTCGATACAAACATCATCAACATGCCAGTAGTCATACAGGCCATTATTACCGCCGGTCTGCCTGAAACGGATCTGGAAACCGTTATGCTGAGCCGTTGCCGGTAGATTATAGCTGCGAGTGAATATCTGTCCTGGTGTACCATTGCCTAGAAAAGTTTCCAGCGTTATCCAGTTGAGTGAATCATTGAGGTACTCCACGACGAGGTTCTCGCCATTATCCGGATCTTCACTGATGGTATCTGAACCACGGCGTATCCACATCGATACGCCATTGAACTGCGTGTTATTAGTATTGATATCGTTCGAGGTAACGGTCACCACTCCGCCATTGGTGAACATCGATGATGTTGGAGACTGAGAAGTCGCGGTACTAATACCGGCATTACCACCGCCGCTTGTAATGTTCCAGTTCGTCATACCCTGTTCGAAACCATCACAGGAGCCGAGAGCTAAAGGCGGGCGTGAAGTTGCTTTTTCGCGAATGACGATATCATCGATATGCCAGTAGTCCCAGTCCACCCCGCTGCCGCCGGTCTGGCGTACCCGCATCTGAAAATTTGCATGCAATGCAGCAAAAGGCAGCGGCAAGGTAGCGCTATATATCTGCCCGGCTGTACCACTGCCGAGAAACGTCAGTAGATTCACCCAGCTACCGACACTATCCAGGTACTCCACGATCAGATCCTCGCCAGCTTCGGGATTCTCCGAGAAATCATCCCGTCCGCGTCTTATCCAGTAAGAGACTTCTGCGCCGACCACGGTCAGGTCAATCACTCTGCTGGTTACCGTTACTACCTGGTTGCGTGTATACATAGAGCGAGTAGGCGAGCCGGCGGTGGCGGTACTGATGCCCGCTCGCGCAGCGACATCGGCCGTCCAGTTCGGTGCCAGTGCGGCACGTTCGAAATCATCCGAAAACAGGATATCACCAGGAGCAGCCAGAAGGCTGCCATGCAGTAAAAACAGGCATAGTGCCCAGGCTGATTGTAATAATCGTGTTTTCATGTGAGTAAGGTAAAAGGTTTATTAATATATTGTAGCAATAGATATTAATTGTTTCTTTCCAGACAAGAGTTTTTAATAAAAGGTTAAAAGGTGACGTATAAAAGGGGATTGAGGGATTAAATTTGGATCAATATACAATACTTATCAAAGGTGACAGAAGGATTTTAAATTGACCAATTTGAGATTTTCATTAAAAATCCTTTTTTTCACCGCCACTTAACAAAACAGTTTAGTCTCATTTGAAAACAAACACCCGAATCGATGCGCTCGTGCCGTGGCGCGCAAACTTCTGCGATGCGCTGCCGATGTATGAGCCTGTTCGTCAGCTGGCCAGCTATTTCCGAGGTTTTCAACAGTGGCCGGGGTTGGAAGACTATCGTCGCCTGCTCAGCGAGCACCCGACCATCACAACCCTGAATGGCAAGGCGCTCTCCATCGTGGAGCAGGCAGGTAAGCCAGAGAACTTTACTGAGCACTACGCACCTCGCATCTACTACAACGGCGAGATCCAGACCCGTACCGATAACTGGCACGACTTCTTCCAGTTTCTGACCTGGTTTATCTTTCCAAGGACCAAGGCGGTGATCAACTCGATCCATATTCCTCTTGCACGTGAGCGTATTGAGCAGGATGAGGCCAATCGGTGTGAGGCAAATCAGGGGGAAAGCAGGGGCCGACGCAGCCCGATCGAGAACACGCTTTCGCTGTTCGATGAGGGCGGGGTGGTGATCCTGTCATCGGATGAATCACTGTTAGAACATATACGACACTTCGAGTGGAAAAAGCTGTTCTGGGAACGCCGTGAGGAGCTGGAACGAAATCTGCGTTGTGTCACCTTCGGCCATGCGATGTATGAGAAGGGGCTCAAACCTTACATCGGCATGACAGCGAATGCGATATTGCTGCATTGTGATCGCTCTGTGATTGATATGGAGCTGGATACACAGCTTTCATGGATCGATGGGGAGCTTGCCCGGATATTTACTGAGGGAAGCCGGTATACTAATCCAAGAGATTTGTCGCCGTTTCCGATTCTGGGGATGCCCGGCTGGATGGCTGAGAATGCTTCTGAGGCGTTTTATGATAATGCTGAGTATTTTCGGTCGGGCCGTAGGCGAAAAGCATAAGATTGCTCGGCAACTGCACCTGCGCTGCTCTACCTTCTCACATCCATGTGAGGCGCGTGCAGTCGTCGTCGACTGGAAAGTAGGTTAGCTCGGTATTTCAGCTTGAATTGACAGGCTTATTAGTATTACAGTCTGAATAGAATGCATAAATTATTGCTCAATCGCGAAATATACGAAGAAGTGGTGCAGGCGTGCCTGCCTGAGGCTCGGCAGTTCATCTGGATCGTCACTGCTGATATTAAGGATATGTATGTTGAAGCCTGGGGCGGTTTCGTGCCGCTGCTCGAACTGCTGGCGGACAAGGTTTCGCAGGGGGTTGCGATTCGCCTGATCCATGCCAAGGAACCGGGGCCGCGTTTCCGCGAGGATTTCGATCGCTTCGATGAACTGGTGGAGAATGAACTGTTCGAGCGTATCCTGTGCCCGCGGGTGCATACCAAGGCGATCATCATCGATAACACTATGGCCTTCGTTGGTTCACCTAACCTTACCGGTGCCGGGCTCGGCAGCAAGCATGAAGACAAGCGCAATTTCGAGGCCGGCTTCCTGTTCGATGAACAGCAGGATATCCAGAAGCTGGTAGGCTGGGTGGATGAACTGTACCTGGGGGAATATTGTCAGACCTGTAGGCGCAGGGAATATTGCCCAGATCCAATTGACTCAGATCCGATCGACAGTATTTGAATCAAAGAAAAGCTGATGGCAGGGATTAAATAATGATCAAACCTGGAGAGTGGTTAAACAAATAATCTCCGTCTCCTTTTTATTTTTATAATTCAGTTTGTTAACAAAGAGGTTAATAGTAATGATTCGAAAGATATGTTTAGCAATTACTTTGCTAGGCACATGTAGCTATGCAGCTGCCGATGCTGGTGGCACTGGTTATATTGGCCTGGGCGTTGGCTCAGTTGATTATGCTATTGATTCGAGTGCGGATTTTGATAACCCAATGGGTTTCGAACTGATTATCGGGAAAGCAGTTAATAGAAATGTCGCATTTGAGCTTTCATATATAGACTTCGGCAAATCTGATAACGGCGCAACACCGAAGCAGCACCTGGAGGCTAGTGCGATAACTGCTGGTGCACTGCTTGGCGGTAAACTGGGTAAAACTACTGATGTGTTTGTGAAACTCGGGCTGCAAGGCTGGGATAGCGAACTATCACAAGATGGTGTAGGTGTTATAGCGAGTAAAGATGGCACCGACATATTCTATGGATTTGGTGTTATGGTAAAAGTCACTAATAGTATCAGCCTGGGTGCACGCTATAACATTTATGACTTCGATGGTGATGACATAACCATGCTTTCGGTTAATGCGCAGCTGAAATTCTAGTTACAAAATCAATAGCAATCAATAGGGTCAGAGTCGTTTGGTTTGTTCTGTATTTCAATCGACTCTGACCCTTTTGATATTGCAATCGACTCTGACCCTTTTGATATGATAACACCCATGCAAAATCCAGAGTATAAGTTTGCCAGACGAGCCATTACCGACAAGTGGTTAATCCTGTTTTTGCTATTGCTTTTCACGACCTTCACCTTGTTCGTACTGGACTATTTCCCTTATCCCTATGGCATCATGATCCTGTCTGTCGCTGTTCTCGCCAGGCTTTCTGCTATCACTGTAATGAATAAGCCCTGAACGGAGCTTGCCTTGCTTTAACCAGGTCTCCTTGATATGGCAGCACTTGTTATTGCCGCATTTGAGTAATCACAACCAGTTGATTTCGATGCCAGCATACACGCGCCGCTCTGCGCCCGGTTCGTAATAGCGGCCGTTTCTGGCGTTGATACGCAGGTTGCCAAGGTATTCGGTGTTGAACAGGTTTTCGATGCCGATGACCAGCTGGGTGTCATATCGCATGCTCGAGAGTTTACGGCCCAGTCGCAGGTCGGTGACAATCTGCGGTGCAACCTTGACGCTGTTGTCATCGTCGGCATAGCGGCTGCCGATGTATTGCGCAGAGAGGCCGGCAAAATAACCCTGCTGAAACTGATACCTGGCATCGATGAAAGCGGACCAGTCGGGTAGCCCCGGCAGGTCGTTGCTGCTTTCATCATCGAAACGCGCATCCATGTAGGTTAAAGCGCCGGATAGTTGCAGTCGCGGAAGACTTCCTGGCCACCAGCGGCTGCCAAGTTCCACACCGTCTCGACGGGTACTGTCGGCATTACGGTAGAAAGTACGTTCATCATCGGGACCGGCGCCGGGATCAGCGTCAACGATGATCTCGTCCTTCACACGTACGGTGAACAGGCTGGCCTCGAGTTGTAGATCATAAAGGTAACCACGCAGGCCAACCTCGAAACTTTCACTGGTCTGGGGTTCAAGGCCCGGACGAAAACCTGTGCCTCCGGGATTGGCGAACTCGGTGAACGTGGGGGCCTCGAAGTTGGTCGCATACTGGCTGAAGGCATTCCAGTCCTCATCCAGGTTATGGCTGTAACCCAGGCTGTAGTTGGTCTCGTCATAGACACGTTCGCCGGAGTTGTCGACATCATCGGTCAGCAATTGATCATCGATGGACATGTCCAGCTGGTCGTGCCGCAGACCGATGATCCAGCGTCCCTGTTGCTTCGCGACTGGCCCGGCCAATTGTAATCCCAAACCTGCATTACGCGCTGATTCGGTTTGATCCAGAGCCAGGTCATCGCTGATGCCGCTGCGGCAAAGGAACGGCTCCAGGTCGATATTTCGGCAATAGCGTTGCCGCTCATCCTGCTGGTCTTCCAGGCTGAGTTGCGTGTGCAGCATGAGCTGGCCAATGGGGCGCTGGTAATTTAGCGAAGCGCCGACGATCTGCCTGTCGTAGCGGATGAGGCTGTCGCCCGGAAACGGCAGCTGCTGCTGAAAGTCACGTGCCGTCAGCCAGGTTTGTGCACGGAGCTGATGACTGGCCGTACCGAAACTTTGCACCACCCCGAGCGAGGCGATGTTCTGTTCGACCTGTTGCCCGGCGTCCATGGCTTTGGCCAGTGGAGCGGCCTGCGAGGGATTGCTCTGCCATTCCTCGTAAGTCAGACCACCGGGATCTTCGGCAAGTGGATTGTCGAGATGGTTGAGGATCACGAACCAGTCGCGTTCGCCCTGTCGATGATCGAAGCGGAGGCCGATATTGCGCCGTTCCACTGCACTTTGCTCGCGATAACCATCCTGTTCAAGATGGGTCGCGGCGCCACGGTAAGCCCATGAAGAATCATCGTTGCCATCATGCTGCTGACTGAATGCGCCATGAAAACGACGCAGTCCAAAGCCACCCAGCTGTGTCTCGAGCTTCGCCACAGGCTTATGACGAGGTGAATAACTGCGGTAATCCAGCAGACCGCCGCTGGCATTGCCATGCAGCACGGCGTTGGCACCGCGCAGCACCTCGATGATTTTAATGGAGCTGGGATCGATGGCATCGATCTGCGCCTGGCCGTCCACCGTGGTCAATGGAATGCCATCCAGGCGCACTCGCACACCGCGGATGCCGAATGGTGCGCGGGCACCGAAACCACGGATCGAGATACGCGGGTTCTGTGCGAAGTTATCGCGGTTCTGTACCAGCACACCGGGCGACAGGCTCAAGGCATCGGTCGGCTGCAAGGGAGCACGTCCGTCTGCGATATCGTCATCGTCGATCAGTGTTACCCCGCTCGGCGCATCCTGCCAACGGGTTTCGATCAGCGGCGCTGAGATATAGATCACCGGAGGTGTGTCTTCTTCGGGCGCCTGCGCAGTCGCCAGGCCGTAGCGGATCGCAGTAGCAGCAAACATGATTATCAAGGGTAGCCGGTGCATCGTCTCGCGATCAATGAGTAGTGCTATATAACTTCGAGTATTCCCTGCCTTTGAATCTATGTTTGCTGTGGCTATTGTTTTGCTGCAGGTTTCATCACATAGACTTTGCCGCTGTCGGTCGAAAAATACAGCCAGCCCTGAGGGCCTTGTGCCAGCGCACGGATGCGCTCATCCAGCTCAGTTAGTAGACGTTCTTCAGCGATCGCTCTGCCATCCTCACTCAAGGTGACCCGGTTGAGATGCTGCAATTTGAGTGCGCCGGTAAACAGGTTGCTGCGCCAGCCAGGGAAGCTGTTAGCTGTATAAAGCAGTAAACTTCCCGGGGCGATGGAAGGGGTGTATTGTTTGACGGGTTGTTCCATGCCTTCACGATGCGTACCTTCACCGACATCCAGTGGCCCCCAGTACTCTTTACCATATGAGATTACCGGCCAGCCGTAGTTGCGGCCAGGTAATACCAGATTGATCTCATCGCCCCCACGGGGGCCGTGTTCGATCAGCCACAGGCGTTTGTTGTCATAGTCATAGGCCATACCCTGCGGATTGCGGTGACCGTAGCTCCAGATTTCTGGCAGCACTCCCTTGCGCTGCGTGAAAGGGTTATCTTTCGGTACGCGACCATCACGGTGTAGACGCATAACGCTGCCGGCATGATTTGCCAGGTCCTGTGAGTAGGGTCGTTCTCCGCGGTCGCCAACACCAAAGTAGACATAACCCTTTTCATCGAACACGATACGGCTGCCGAAGTGACGACCGCTGTCACTGGCCGATCGGGTTTCGAGCAGGTCCTGCCATTGCACCAGTTCATTCGACCCTGCTGTATTCGACATCAGTTTTGCCCGTGCCAGCACAGTGACACCTCGATCATCTTTATCGCGTACATAGGTAAAGTAGATCCAGTCACCGCGAGTGAAATCGGGCGGCACAGCTACATCGAGCAGGCCGCCCTGGTTTTCTGCCATGACCTCGGGAGCGCCTTGTACCGGGCTGAGAGTTTTGCTCTGCAGGTCAAGCAGTTTTACACTGCCTTCTCGCTCGGTGATAAGCAGTTGGCTATCGGAGATAAACGTCAGACCCCAGGGTATACCCAGGCCATCGATGACTTCTTCAAGCGAAAAAGTGGCTTTTTCACTTTGTATGATCCGCGGTGAATCCGCGTGACTCGCTAATGGAAGTAGAGTGAGCAGACAAAGTAACAGGTTAATACGTTTCATATCGCCTCCTTAAGTGTGATCATTATTGACAACACAAAAGCCACAATTATCTGCATCCATCATACTATTAAGCATTACCCTTTGAGCATCAAACGTGGCGAGCTATCTGCTTAACCTCATTTTTAAACCGGGGAGTCGCTCAAAGCAGTAAACTATTCATCCGGAGCGCTATTGCTTTTGTTCAAGGCTTCCAGTATCTCCAGCGGGAGTGGGAAAATGATTGTTGAAGAGTTTTCGCTGGAGATGTCATTTAATGTCTGCAGGTAACGTAATTGCAAAGCCTGTGGATTCTGCGACATGACGTTTGCCGCCTGCAGCAGTTTCTCTGAGGCCTGCAGTTCGCCTTCTGCGTGAATGATCTTGGCGCGGCGCTCGCGTTCGGCTTCTGCCTGCTTCGCTATTGCCCGTATCATGCTCTCGTTCAGATCCACGTGTTTTATTTCGACGTTGGTGACCTTGATGCCCCATGAGGCGGTTTGCTCATCGAGTATGCTCTGGATGTCTGCATTCATCTTGTCACGCTGCGAAAGCATTTCGTCGAGGTCGTGCTGGCCCAGTACCGAGCGCAGGGTTGTTTGCGCCAGCTGGCTGGTGGCGTTGAAGAAATGCTCGACCTGGATGATGGCGCGTTCCGGATCAACCACGCGGAAATACAGCACTGCACTGACATGGACCGTTACATTGTCACGCGAGATGACATCCTGCGTTGGTATGTCATAGGTGATGACACGCAGATCGACCCGCACCATCTTCTGGATCAACGGGATGACGATGATAAGACCAGGGCCTTTGACCTTCTGAAAGCGTCCGAGGAAGAAGATGACGCCACGTTCGTATTCCCTGAGTATGCGTACTGCAGATATGATTATCGCCAGCAGTAAAATCAGCGGCGCCATATATTCGACTAAATTAATCATGATTCCCTCCCACGAGTATCATTGTTCGACTTAACTTTCAAAACCAGCTTATCCATGGCTTCGACGCGTATCTTCTGTCCGGCAGTCAGCGGTTCATCACTGTCAGCGATCCAGGATTCGCCATCGACTTCGACGCGGCCACGTCCTGTGAAATCTTCGATTACCGTACCGTTGCGTCCGATCATGTATTCAGCGCCGCTAACCACCTGCCTGTGCCTGAGCGAGGCAAATTTTTTCAGTATCCACAACATAAAACCGCCTGCGACCAGCGCAGTGCCACCGATCAAGGGGATCGATACCGCGATATATTTATCGTCGAACAGCATGATCGAGCCCACGGTGAATGCAGCGACACCGCCCAGACCCAGTATACCGCCACTGGTGACGAACATCTCGGCGATGATAAAGGCCAGGCCGACGCCGAGCAGTGCCAGGCCGGCATAGTTGATCGGTAACACCTGGAAAGCATAGAGCGCCATCAACAGGCAGATAGTGCCAACGACGCCTGGCAGGATGATACCCGGGTTGGAAAATTCGAGGATCAGCCCGTAGATGCCGACCAGCATCAAAATGAAGGCGATGTTCGGATTGGTGATAATGGCGAGTAAACTGGAACGCCAGTCCGGGATGATGCGTTCGATGACCAGACCTTTGGTGTCCAGCGTGACTGTACGGCCTTTGACATTGACCTCCCTGGCGTCCAGCTGCAGCAGCAGCGCACTGAGGTCATCTGCTACCAGGTCGATAACATTTTTTTCAAGCGCCTCCTCGGCGGTCAGGCTGGCAGCTTCTCGCACGGCTAAGTCAGCCCAGGCTTCATTGCGTCCCCTGAGTTTTGCCAGGCCCTTGATGTAGGCTGCAGCATCGTTGATCATTTTCTTATCCATGCTGGTCTTGCCCATGCTGCTGTTGTCATCGTCACCTTGTGGCTGGCCCGGGCTGCCCGGTTGAAGCGGCGGCGTCGGTGGACCTCCTATCTGTACCGGTGTGGCTGCGCCCAGGTTGGTCGCTGGCGCCATCGCTGCAATATGGCTGGCATAAAGTATGTAGGTGCCTGCACTGGCTGCGCGTGAGCCTTGCGGCGATATAAAGGTGACCACAGGCACGTGGGCATCGAGTATGCCCTGGATGATCTTACGCATGGAATAGTCCAGGCCGCCGGGCGTGTTCATCTGCAGGATTACCATAGTCGCTGCTTCAGCCTCGGCATCATCGATGCCACGCATGATCAACTCCTGTGATACCGGCCCGATCGTTCCGTCGATCTCTACCAGGTAAGCCTTGTTGGCAGGTGTGTCGACAGCCCAGGCAGACTGAAGCATCATGACCAGGGCGAGTCCGCAGACCAGGCGGGTAAATAAATGGTTGTATCTCATACTATGTTGCTCCCGAGCAGGATGCCAGCGATAACCATGTTACGATTAGTATAAACGTAAACCATAGCCTGGGAAAATTAATAATAATAGAGGGCGCAGAGATATTAAGGTTCAGGATATTTAGAGTTAGTGTGAAAACTCACAGAGAGGAATCAGAGAGCAATACCACATGAATTTTCTCGGTGTCGATGGCTGTAAAGATGGCTGGTTCTGTGTCTCTTTAAGCGAGGGTGGTGACTGGACATATCGTGTTATCCCGGATGCAAAATCACTGGGTGAGTATGCCCAGCATGCCAGCAGTGTGCTCATCGATATCCCTGTCGGTCTGCTCGATAAAGGCGAAGAGGAACGGCAGTGTGATAAACAAGCCAGGCGCCTGCTATCACCGAAACGTTCGTCCAGTGTGTTTCCTGCACCAGCCAGGCAAACGCTGCAGGCTGGCAGCTATGAACAGGCGCAGCAGTTTAACCGCAGTTCGATCGGCAGGGGACTGAGCCTGCAGAGCTGGAATATCGTGCCGAAGATACGTGAGATAGATAATCTTCTATTATCGAAACCATCACTGCAGGGAGTGGTACGTGAGTGTCATCCTGAGCTCTGCTTCTGGGCGCTTAACGATAACAACGCCATGCTGTACAACAAGAAGAAAGAAGAGGGCAGGCATGAACGGCTGGCCGTATTGGAAAACTACTTTGCGCCATGCCATGAACTGTTTGAACAGGCATCGTCCCTGTACCTGAGACGACAGCTTGCACCTGATGACATCATTGATGCCATGGTCTGTGCTGTAACCGCTAAATTCGGTTACAACAATTACACCACAGTACCAGCATTACCTTCAAAAGATATGCGTGGCTTGCCGATGGAGATCGTTTTCTGGTTACCTTGATGCTTCATTAAGAATACAAAAGTATCAGAACATATCGATTACCCTCGATAACAATAAGCGAGGTTTAGTTTCTAAACCCGTGTGTGATATAGCCTGGTGTTCAGCCCGCTTGTGCGTACGCCTGATGTGCCTGCAATTCCAGCTGCTGCAATAATTCTATGGGCAGAGCGAGTGCTGATCCCAGCTTATCCAGGTGTTCGCGCTCGGCAGGGTGATCGGGATCGATGACCAGGCAGGAGGCCAGGTATATCTCGGCTTTAAGCTCCATCGTGCTGATGCTGTTAGCCAGCTCCTGGATAGAGATATCTTTTTGCAGGTAATCAAACACCATGCCTTTGTCTTCCGACGATAGTTCCATTTTCTCTACCGCCTGAAAAATACGTTGTTGCTCCTCGGCGTCGATATGGCCATCCGCCTTCGCCGCTGCGATCATCGCCTTGATGACATTGAGTTCAAAATCACTTTCGCTTTCAGTGGAATGCTCGATGGCCTGTTGATGAAATGTATCCTCGCTGCTGGCAGCTGCCTGCGCACCCGCTGCCTGTTGTGCTGCAGCAGGATCGTTGCTTTGCCAATTTTGATAGGCTTTGTATGCAAGGCCGCCAAGTATGGCCGCACCACCAACTTTTGTTGCGGTACCGGCATACTTGCGTGCCGTTTTATTGCTCATCAGTAATGCCATGATGCCGCCGGCGGCGGCACCGCCCGCCAGGCCGCCGGGAATATTGCTGGCCAGGTTGGACAAGGTTTGCGAAATTCCCTGTGACTGCCCCTGGTTATCTGCTGGCGAAGAGGATGAGGCCCCAAGAAACTGGTTGAGTAA
>Ga0180435_10005735_pt1 | contig 12021 bp, 9 predicted proteins | sample SS_ome_3_FD_132467 | JGI IMG/M metagenome (GOLD analysis project Ga0180435, IMG submission 132467) | Hypersaline lake sediment archaeal communities from the Salton Sea, California, USA - SS_3_S_1 metaG | ecosystem: Environmental > Aquatic > Non-marine Saline and Alkaline > Hypersaline > Sediment...
AGGCCAAAGGACGCCACGATCCCTGTGTCGTCCCGCGGGCGGTACCGATCGTAGAATCGATGGCGGCCCTGGTCATGCTTGACACGGCAATGCGTCAGGAAGCGCGAAAAGTCTTCATGCGCGGTTGATTTAGTTTTTCAAACCTGCTATTTTATGCGGTTCGTATAATTACCCGCCCGTATCAAGCGATTTCGGGACGGGTATACCTGCGCGTGCTTTATGAAACCAAAACAGACGGCTTTAAGTAAATATCTCGACCGGTTGATGCCCCAGAGCGGCTTTTTCCTGCTGCTTCTGTCGATCTTCATTGGTGCGAGCACCGGTCTTGCCGCCGTTGTCTTCGTCAAACTCATCTACTGGATTCAGCATCTCGGCTTCGAGAAACTGCCGGCGACCCTGCCCTGGCTGGGGAACTGGGTATATCTCATTGTCCCGGTTATCGGCGGTATCCTCGTCGGCCCCCTGATCCTGATGGCCCAGGAAGCCAAGGGGCACGGGGTACCCGAAGTCATGCAGGCGCTGATTGTGCGCGGCGGCCGGATCAGGGCCCGGGTCGCAGCGATGAAGATCGTCGCCTCCGCCCTGTGTATCGGTACCGGCGGGTCGGCCGGGCGCGAAGGGCCGATCGTGCAGGTCGGGTCGGCGCTGGGATCCAGTATCGGCCAGGTTCTGAGGCTGTCCGACGACCGTATCCGCAACCTCGTCGGCTGCGGCGCTGCAGCCGGTATCGCCGCCACGTTCAACGCGCCCATCGCCGGCGTCATCTTCGCGATCGAAGTGCTGATGTGCAACCTCCAGGTGCAGTCGTTCGGAAACGTTGTCATCGCCGCGGTCTCGTCCTCCATCGTCAGCCGTTTTTTCCTCGGCACGCAGCCGGCGTTCGGCATCCCGATCCACTCGCTCGTCTCACCGGTATCGCTGCTGTTCTATCTGCTCCTGGGTGTGCTGTCTGCGGGAATCGGCATCATGTTCATCCGCATGCTGAACCGCGCTGAAATCATCTTTGACAGCTGGGATTTCCCGCAGCTTTTCAAACCCGCGGTCGGTTCGGTGCTGCTCGGCATCTCCGGAATGCTCTTCATGTACCTGCCGGGCATGAGCGGTATCTTGATGCCGTATCACTACGGATCGGGCTTTCCGGTTATGGAAGCGGCACTGCTGGAAACATTGCCGTTCTGGGTGCTGCTGCTGCTCGTGTTCCTGAAGCCGCTCGGTACGTCCTTTACGCTGGGATCAGGCAATTCAGGCGGCATATTCGCTCCGTCGCTGTTTATCGGTGCTATGCTGGGCGGCTGCCTCGGTATCATACTGGAACAGTATTTCCCGGAAGTCGCCGGCAGTGCGGGCGCCTACGCGCTGGTCGGTATGGCGGCGCTGTTTGGTGCATCCGCGCGGGCGCCGCTGACGGCAATGCTGATCGTGTTTGAAATGAGCAACGATTACCTGATGATCCTACCGTTGATGGTTGCCGGCATCTCCGCCACCTATATCGCCCAGTGGCTGCACCCCGAATCGATCTATACGCTGAAGCTCGCCAAGCGCGGCATCCGCTTTTTCGAGGGACGGGATATGGACATCATGCAGGGCGTCACCGTGCAGGAAGTCATGCGTTCCCGGGTGGTCAAGATCCACAAGGACCGGCCGGTTGCCGAACTGATGGCGCTGTTCCAGGAAACCAACCTGATCGGTTTTCCGGTCGTCGGCGACAATCAGCAGCTGTGGGGAATCATCACGCTGCAGGACGTGCACCGGGCGCAGTCCGAGGAACATGCCAACCTGGGTGACATGAAAGTGGCGGATCTTGCGGTGGAAGGACCGATATCGGTATTTCCCGACGAGCCGATCTGGGTCGCCATCCAGAAGATGTCCCCGCGCGATCTGGCCCGCCTGCCGGTAATATCCCGCGACGGCTCCATGCGCCTGATCGGCATGATCAGCCGCAGCGACATCCTGCGGGCCTATGACGTCGGCATTGTCCGCAAACAGCGGGGGCAGATGGAAGAGAAGCAGATGCTGTTGCGCTCATCCACAGAAACCGGTTTCGTCGAAATGGCTGTCAACGAGGAAGACTCCTGTGCCCATACGATGGTAAAGGACCTCCCCTTTCCCGAACACGTGACACTCGTGTCGATCAAGCGCGGCACCAAGATGATAATCCCGAGAGGGCGGCATCAGCTGGAGCCGGGCGATATAATGACCCTGTTCGGCCAGCTGGACGAGATCAAAACCATGAAGGATTTCCTGCAATGATATAGTTGCGTCACAACCCAACCGGGGGTCAACCGGGGGTCAGGTCTTGAATTATAAGTTTTTTATGAAAAAATCATTATATTCAATATGTTGCCGATATTTCTGAAATCTGATGCATCTTTACGCCTAAAGAAGCTGCATCCCGTAATGGGTATGCCTGTCCGGTGATTTGAAGTAGTGAAAAACTGATAATTCAAGACCTGACCCCCGTTTAGCTAGCAATCCAGGTATTCCAATATTCCTTCTGCCGCCTGCCGGCCATCCGCTACTGCCGTCACTACCAGATCCGAACCCCTCACCGCGTCGCCGCCGGCGAAAATCTTTTCGGCGCTGCTCTGACCTTCGCAGCTTCCTATTATCCTGATCCGGTTCGAGTCATCCAACTCAACGCCATTTTCCGTCATCCATGCAGCCGGATGCGGTCTGAATCCGAACGCCGTCACCACTGCATCGGCTTCAAGCACATGTTCCGAACCTTCAACCGGTTCCGGGCGTGAACGGCCGGAGGCATCTGGTTCGCCCATCTTCGTTTCGATCATCTTTACGCCGATAACCTGTCTGCGGTCATCGACCTCGATCGAAACCGGCTGGAGATTCCACAGGAATTCAACGCCTTCAGAGCGGGCATTGGCGACTTCCTTGGCCGACCCCGGCATATTACGTTCGTCCCGGCGATACGCGCAGGTCGTCTTCTCCGCTCCCTGGCGGACCGCCGTGCGCACACAGTCCATGGCCGTATCGCCGCCACCAAGCACCACCACCCGCTTGCCGGCAAAAGAAATGTAATCGTACGCGTCGTACGGGTAATCCCGTTCCCGGCAGATGTTTGCGATCAGGTACGGCAGCGCATCGTAGATCCCCTCGATATCATCATGGTCTAACCCGCCGCGAATCGAGCGGTAGGTGCCGGTACCGATAAACACAGCATCGTACTCGGCGACGATGTCGGCAAATTTTATATCGCTCCCGACCTCGGTGTTGAGCCGGAATTCGATTCCCATGCCGGTAAAGATTTCCCGGCGCCTGGCCATCACTTCCTTTTCCAGCTTGAAATCGGGAATGCCGAAGGTAATCAAGCCGCCGATCTCCGGATATTTATCGAACACCACCGGACTCACCCCGTTGCGGACGAGCACATCAGCACAGCCGAGCCCCGCCGGTCCGGCACCGATTACGGCAACCCGTTTTCCGGTCGCCGGCACCCGCGACAAATCCGGCCGCCAGCCCATTTCGAAAGCGGTATCGACGATATATTTCTCGACGCTGCCGATCGTTACCGCGCCGTACTCGTCGCTGAGTGTGCAGGCTCCTTCACAGAGCCGGTCCTGCGGACAGACACGACCGCAGACCTCGGGCAGGCTGTTGGTCAGGTGGCACAGCTCCGCCGCCTCGATAATCCGCCCCTCCCCGGCCAGTTTCAGCCAGTCGGGAATATAGTTGTGCACCGGGCACTTCCACTCGCAGTAAGGGTTACCACAGCCGAGACACCGGTCCGCCTGCATGCGGGCCTGGTTCTCGTTAAACAGCCGGTATATTTCGACGAACGAACTCCTGCGGGTTTTCAGCGAGCGCTTCTGCGGCTCGACCCGTTCGACTTCGAGAAACTGAAATACATTTTCATCCATATCCTATTTCCTGCCGGTTAGCCGGACAGCTCCACTATTGCGTGGTCAACAGCAGTTCGTTGGCCCGGCGCCCTCGTTTACCGAGCAGATCCTCGACCTGGAGCCCCCGGGGTTTCACGAGCTTGAAGCGGTGGCACAGATCGGGAAAATCGTCAAGGATCATTTCCGCCCGCTCACTGCCGGTCTCGTTGAGGTGTGCGTCAATAATACCGCGCAGGTGCTCGCGCATCAGCGGGTAATCTATGACCGGCAGAATATCGACCAGTTCCTGGTTTACCCGCTCTGCAAAACGGCCGAATTCATCGTACACGTAGGCAAATCCGCCGGTCATGCCGGCCCCGAAATTGATTCCGGTTTCGCCGAGAACCGTAACCACGCCGCCGGTCATGTATTCACAGCCGTTGTCGCCGATTCCCTCGACTACCGCGCGGGCTCCCGAGTTGCGCACCGCAAAGCGCTCGCCGGCCCGTCCCGCTGCATAGAGCCGGCCGCCGGTCGCACCGTACAGGCAGGTGTTGCCGATGATCGCCGACTCATGCGATTTATACGACACCCCGATCGGCGGCCGCACGACGAGCATACCACCGGCCATCCCCTTGCCGACATAGTCGTTCGCGTCGCCGGTCAGCACCAGCTTCAGGCCGCCGGCGTTGAACACCCCGAAACTCTGTCCCGCCGTCCCCTGCATCTCTACCGTCAGCGGCGCGTCGTCCATGCCGAGATCCCCGTGATGCTTTGCAATCAGCCCGGACAGGCGGGCACCGGCGGAGCGGTCGGTGTTGCGGATCGACATGACCCCGCGGCCGCCGGTTTTATTGATTACTGCGTCCTCGTAGCGCACAACCAGGCGGTTGTTCAGCTCTCCTGCGTCATGCGGGGGATTGCGCTGGAGGTTGTGCAGGGAAGATCCGGCGGGCGCCGTCGGGGCAACGAGCAGATCGTCGAGGACCAGATTGCGCTGCTTCTCGTTTTGCCCGTCGATCAGCTCGAGCAGGTCAACCCGGCCGATCAGGTCGGTGAGTTTTTCGGCGCCGAGCTGCGCCTTCATCTCGCGGGTCTCCCGGGTTACGAACCGAAAATAGTTCATGACCATCTCGGGCAGCCCCTTGAAATGGTCGCGCCGTAACGTATCGTCCTGGGTCGCGACCCCCGTTGCACAGTTGTTGAGATGGCAGATGCGCAGGTACTTGCAGCCCAGGGAAATCAGCGGTGCAGTACCGAAGCCAAAGCTCTCGGCACCGAGAATAGCCGCCTTGATGATATCAAGGCCGGTCTTCAGGCCGCCGTCGACCTGCAGCCGCACCTTGTGCCGAAGGCCGTTTTCGACGAGGGCCGTATGGGTTTCGACCAATCCCAGCTCCCACGGGCTGCCGGCGTACTTAACCGAACTGAGCGGGCTGGCGCCGGTGCCGCCGTCATAGCCCGAAATCGTAATCATGTCGGCATAGCCCTTGGCGACACCGGTGGCAATCGTGCCTACCCCCGGCTCCGATACCAGTTTCACCGAAATCAGCGCGTCGGGATTGACCTGTTTTAAATCAAAAATGAGCTGGGCGAGGTCTTCGATCGAATAGATGTCGTGATGCGGCGGCGGGGAAATGAGCGTGACACCGGGCATCGAGTGCCGCAGCTTCGCGATCATGGCCGTTACCTTGTGTCCGGGCAGCTGTCCTCCCTCGCCCGGTTTCGCGCCCTGGGCCACCTTGATCTGGATCACCTCGGCGTTCATCAGGTATTGCGGGGTTACACCGAAGCGTCCCGAGGCCACCTGTTTGATGCGGGAGACCCGGTCGGTGTGGTAGCGCGATGCGTCCTCCCCGCCCTCCCCGCTGTTGGAAAAGCCGCCCAGCCGATTCATCGCAATTGCCAGCGCCTCGTGGGCTTCGCTGCTCAGCGCGCCGATCGACATCGCCGCGGAATCAAACCGCTGGTAGAAATTTTCCGCCGGCTCGACCTGATCGATATCGATCGCACCAGCGCCCGAACCGACCCGGAGCAGGTCGCGGAGACTGGATACCGGCCGCTCGTTGACCAGCGCGGCATACCGGCGGTAATCCTCGTAGTCCCCGCTGCGCACCGCCTTCTGCAGGGATACGACCACATCGGGATTGTACGCATGGTATTCGCCGCCGTGCACATATTTGATCAGTCCGGCTCCTCTCAGCGGCAGGTGCGGTTTCCAGGCCAGTCTCGAACGGCCGGCGCTGTCCGTCTGCAGATCGCTGAAGCCGGCTCCCTCGATACGGCTCGTCACGCCTTTGAAACAGCGCTCGACCACCGGAGCCGACAGGCCGACCGCCTCGAAGAGCTGCGCACAGCGATACGATGCGATCGTCGAAATCCCCATCTTCGACATGATCTTCAGCAGCCCTTTGTTGATGCCGGTGCGATAGTTGATCAGCACCCTGCCAAGCGGCAGTCTGATGCCGCCGCCGTCGATCAGTTTGGCCAGCGTCTCATACACCAGATACGGGTATACGGCCGTGGCCCCGAAACCGATCAGTACCGCAAAATGATGCGGATCGCGGGCTTCAGCCGTTTCGATGATGATATTTGCGTCGCAGCGCAGGTTGTTTTCCGCCAGCGCCGTCTGCACGCCGCCCACCGCAGCGGCGGCCGGGATCGGCAGGGTGCCGGGATCGATATTGCGGTCCGACAAAATGATCAGCACCGCTCCATCCCGCACCTCCGCCACAGCCGTATCGGCAATGCGCCCAACGGCCTGTTCGAGCCCCTCTTCGGGATCGTAGTTGAGGTCTATTATGCAGTGGCGGTAGTACTCGTCATCCAGGCTTTTGAGCTGTTCGAGATCGCTGTACACAAGAATCGGGGACTGGAACAGCACCCGGTGCGCATGCCCGACCGTCTCGTCGAACACGTTCTGTTCACGACCGATGCAGGTCGCCAGCGACATCACGTGCTGTTCCCGCAGCGGATCGATTGGCGGATTCGTAACCTGAGCGAATTTCTGCCGGAAATAGTCGAACAGCAGGCGCGGCTTGTGGGACAGGACGGCCATCGGCGTATCGTCGCCCATGGACGCGACCGGTTCCCGGCCCGTCTCGCCAAGCACCCGCAGCACCTGGTCGATCTCGTCGATGGAATAGCCGAACAGTTTGTGATATGCGAGCAGTTGGTCATTGGACAGCGCCCGCTGCCCGATTTTTTCCTCGCCGAGTTCCTCGGTCGGGACCAGGCACTGGCAGCTGCGCTGCAGCCACTGCCGATACGGGTGCCTGGCCTTCAGTTCGTTGTCGATATCCCACGAACGCCACAACTTGCCGTTCAGGGTGTCGATCACCAGCAGCTCGCCCGGACCGACCCGGCCCTTTTCAACCACTTCGTCCGGGGTGTAATCCCAGATGCCGATCTCGGAGGCCAGCGTGATCAGCCGGTCCCGCGTAATCACGTAACGGGCCGGCCTGAGGCCGTTGCGGTCCAGGCCGCAGGCGGCGAAGCGGCCGTCGCTCATGACAATACCGGCGGGGCCGTCCCACGGTTCCATGTGCATGGAATTGAAGTCGTAGAACGCGCGCAGATCTTCATCCATCTGCGGGTGATTCTGCCACGCGGGCGGGATCAGCAGCCGGAAGGCCCGGAACAGGTCCATACCGCCGGCAAGAAACGTTTCGAGCATATTGTCGAGCGAGGCCGAGTCGGACACGTCGTCGAGTACAAACGGGGCGGCCTCCTGCATGTCCGGCAGCAGCGGCGACTGCAGCTTGTACGAGCGGTTCCGCGCCCATTGCCGGTTGCCGGAAATCGTATTGATCTCACCGTTGTGGGCAAGGTAGCGAAACGGCTGCGCCAGCGGCCAGCGCGGCAGCGTATTGGTAGAGAATCGCTGGTGGAACAGGCAGATCGACGACTGCATGCGCAGGTCGCCGAGGTCGAGGTAAAACTGCGGCAGGTCGCCGGGACGGCACAGCCCTTTGTAGATCATGACCAGGTTGGAGAGGCAGGATATGTAAAAATCCGGATCGCCGGTGATCCGTTTCTCGATCCGCCGCCGTATCATGAAGAGGCGCCGTTCGAAATCCCGCGGCCCCCAGCCGTACTGACCGTTCACGAATACCTGCATGATCACCGGCAGCGACTCGGCGGCAATCTCACCGAGCACGGAGGAATCGATCGGCACCTTCCGCCAGCCGGCTATGGACAGCGTCTCCGCCGCCAGTTCTTCGGCAAAAACCTCCTGAACGGCCTGCAGGCGCTCGGCCCCATGCCCGAGAAAGACCATGCCGACACCGTAGCGTGAACTGAGACTCCAGCCTTCTTCTTCCGCCACAGCCCGGAAAAACGAATCCGGCTTCTGCATCAGCAGGCCGCAGCCGTCGCCGGTTTTGCCGTCGGCCAGAATAGCGCCGCGATGATCCATCCGGTCGAGGGCCCCGATCGCCGTTCTCACCAGCCGATGACTGGGTTCGCCGTCCATATGGGCAATCAGGCCGAACCCGCAGTTAGCTTTACATACTTCCCGGTCATAGACGGGCATGATCCGTTCTCCTCTCTGTAAATCGCTCAAGACCACTGCCGAAGCGGAAATCCAGGCAGGTTTAAAACAGCGTTTGGCAAAATCTATTGAACCGTGCCGCACAGAATTCAAGGCTGTCTCAGATCATACGGCAATCGGCAGAGAAAATCTATCTTGTCGGGGGTTATTATTATCATTGCAGCCCTCTGGTGCAATGAGAAAGGAGGATAAATCTATACCGCAGGACAGGGTGAAATAAATGCAAAAACGGGGAAAAAACCAGCCGGTCCTTTCCCCGCTGCTGATGTTGTGTTACTCCTCGGTCTTGCTGATCCGAGCCAGCCGCTGCTCGAGGGCAGCGATCGTCTTCTTCAACTCATCGACCTGGGCTGTCAGATTGGCGTCACTTCCGCCCGGCTGATTCGCAAACCGCATACCGCGTCCGCCGAAGCCGCCGCGCATTCCTGCGCCGCGTCCCCGGCCGCGCCCTGCGCCCCTGCCGAAACCGAATACCGTGTCTGTTGATGCATTGCTTCCGCACCGGCCCATTCCGCGTCCGGTCATTGCGCCTTCACCATTAGGTCCTGATTGATCAAATCCTGGCATTGTGCACCTCCTTGTGTCTATTGCCCGGGGACATGCTCTAGCGTGCCCCCTGATTCCTGCCCCGGGGGGGTAAGCGCTTTGTTATCGATCAGTTCGATTGCTGGTTCCTTTCTGGCCGCTGCCCGCCTGGCTGCCGAACAGCCGGTTGCGGACACGTTCCATAATGCCGTTTTGCTGACGGCGTCCTGCGCCGCTGCCGGCGCCGCATTTCCTTTTGCTTCTATTGCGCATGTGCATTCACCTCCTTATATCGGTGTCGTATCAGGGGACACCCTGAAGCACGTCCCCGCCCTTCCGAGTATTTCACGGTCTGCCAAAGCCGCGGCCTCCGCCGCGTTTCCGGCGTCCTTTGCCCATTCCCTGGCCCCGGCCGGGGCCGCGGATTTCAAAATCACCGCCCTCGACCTTCAGCACCTTGCCGGTCACCATCGCATCGGCTACAACCGACCGGCCTCTGGAAAGAAGCCTGCCGAACGTATGCCGGGACACCCCCATCATGTTTGCCCCGCTTTCCTGATCGAGTTGCTCGAAATCGCTCAGCCGGATCGCCTCGAATTCATCGACGCTCAGGATCGCTTCGCCGGTGATGTTGATCCCCTGCGGAACAAACGCGGTGATCATCGGGTAAGCAGACACGAATCGTGGTTTTCTGGGCCGTACCATGAGTTCTCCTTTTTGCTCATTTGAGCATATTATAGATACTGGAAACCCCTTGGTCAAGGTTTTTATGCTCATATGAGCAATTTAATTACGATAAAATAACAGGAATTTATCAGATGTTATAGAAATATGAGCGTATAAAATACGAGACCAGGGAAGGACCTGAAAAAATTGATACATCCCGGTTGCCACTGAATCAATCAATCTTCTTTTTAATATCGACAATCGGCGTCTGGTCCAGCATGTCAATGCCCTGCACTGCGATGCGTCCACCCTCGATATTGAGCACTTTCAGTTCCGAGATAGCAATCGGGTTCGGGCGTACCGGGCTCCGGGTATCAAAAACGCCTCTCTGCCTCCTGCTTCGATCCCCGCGCGGGTGAACCTTCAACACATCACGGGCCGCCTTGTGCAGCCAGAACAACACGACGATAATCCGGCCTATCTCGATGCCGTCCAGACCTTCGACAAATTCAGGAAAGATCTCTAACGTTCCGATACGCGCGGACTCACTGTAATTTTTTGGAGCCTGCTCCAGATCTGAAATATCAGTATGGGCTCTTCCGATATACTGCAGTTGTGGTTGAGTCATAGCGGTTAAAAAGGGGAAGATTTTTATAACGATTCACGCCAGTATCGAAAGCGTCACCAACGAAGCCATCGTTGAGTAAACAATCGCCAGGCCGATACTGTCCGCCCTGACCTTGTACTGAAGCGCCAGAACAAACGGCATCGCCCCGCACGGACCGGCAGCGGTAAGGTGAATCGTCGCGGTCCAGATCTGCTCGAGTTCGCCGACCCAGCCGAGCAGCCACCATACCAGCAGTGGATGGATCACGATTTTGATCGCGGTTACCAGCAAGGCCGGGCCGTCCAGGGGCAGCAATCTGCTCCGCGCAAGCGTTACCCCCAGAGCAAACAGCGAAGCCGGAGGCGCCGCCTTCCCGGCGAATGATGCAAAGGTGTGTATGCCGCCATGGAGTTCGATACCGGCAATATTAATGATCATGCCGAGCAGCATCGCCATCAGCACCGGGTTGCGCAACAACGAATAGAAAACCGCTGCAATTGATTTTCCCCGGTTCTCGACAAGTTCCATGCAGACGGTCATACCGCCGAAAACAATAACGGTATCGAGAAAAATCAGCACAGACAGCGGTACCAGCGCGTCGGCGCCGTATAGTTCGGTGACGATCGGCATGATAAAAAACACATGATTGACGAATCCCGACGCCATCCCGACCAGCACCGACTCGGCAACGCTTCTGCGGAAAAAACGGCGAATAATGATCGCCGCAACCACAAATACCGTAACTTCAGACAGGAGATAAAAGAAGATCAGTCGAAAATCAAGCCCATTGATCGGTGCCGCCACGATCAGCGAGAAAACAAGCGGAGGAAGAGCCGCATAAAAAACAAATTTATTGACCGCCCGCGCATCCGCGACACTGAAAAAATCCCGCCTGCCCATGATCAACCCGATCAGCATGACGGAAAAAACAGGAAATACGGGGTTCAGAAATGTCTGAATAACGATGTTCATTTGCCAGCAAGGGAACAAGAAAATTTTTCTGCAGATTACCGCAGATCAGCACAGAAAAAAAATTAAAATGCAAAAGAGCGGCAATGCTGGCCAGCAAAGCTCCCTTCTGGCGGTTATCCCATGGAAATCCAACATCAGGCTCGCGCTTGCAAAGCGGGTGGAAAAATGATTATTGTTTAAACTCTAAGAACAGGTCATATTCAGGCTGCCTTGAAAAATCTGGATTTTCGTGCAAAATCGAGGCGCAAATGGAGTTTTTCCCGCTGGCATCGACGATATGTCGAGTAAAACATTGACATCCGCAACGAAGCGTACGGGCGGAAAGACAATTTTTCAAGATCGCCTTCAGCGGCGGCTGGATAAACACGTTGCACAAACAACCTAAGATACTGGTTTCCGATGAACAAACGAGACCATCCGCGCGTCGAGGTAGCTGACCTGCAGGCGGATATTTCAGACGGCAACGACTTCTTTTCCGGGACGGTGAAAAATATCTCGCGGTTCGGGCTGGCGATCGATGATGTTCCTGCTGCGCTGGATCGGGATGCCGATATGTATTCTGTTATTCTCGATGGGCCGGGGGTTCATTTCAAGCTGCTGGTACGGCCCGTCTGGGAGCTTGAAGATGGCGGGGTCAAGGCTTTCGGGGCCCTGATCGAGAACAGCCCCTGGACCTGGACCGATTATGTTATGGGCAAGGAGCCGTTGACGAGCTAGAGCCTTCCAAACATAAACCTGAAATACGACGCGCAGATGCCCTCCTGGGCTACCATGCACGGGCCCACCGGATGTTTCGTGGTGCAGGATACGCCAAATGACGGGCAGTCGGTGGGGACGTTGCGGCCGGCGAGCATGTCGGCGCA
>Ga0180435_10005736_pt1 | contig 12017 bp, 10 predicted proteins | sample SS_ome_3_FD_132467 | JGI IMG/M metagenome (GOLD analysis project Ga0180435, IMG submission 132467) | Hypersaline lake sediment archaeal communities from the Salton Sea, California, USA - SS_3_S_1 metaG | ecosystem: Environmental > Aquatic > Non-marine Saline and Alkaline > Hypersaline >...
CGGAGCAAGACCAAATAGGGGAACATAATGCGTGGTCCGCGCTGTTCCCGGGTAGGTTGCTTGAGGCGTATGGTGACATATTGCCCAGATGAATGATTGCCCGCGACAGAACCCGGCTTATCGGCCAACTCCATTCTTTTTATTCTTCCTGCCGTGTTTTTTCCCTCTTTTTTTGATTTTTAAATCAAAAAATATCATTTTTATTGCTGTTCGTTATAACTGAACTGTGTAACTTAAAGTGAATTATTAGCTTTTTATATCAAGCTGATGATTTAAAAATGATAACAAATATAAGCATAGACTGTTTTTCTAAACTGCAAGCTAAGTTGCTGTCACATAAAGACTTTTTTCCATAATTCACCTTCAAAAATGCTTGACATGTGGGGTGTTGAATACCTATAGTGTCAACATGTGGGGAAAAGTGGGGAATTGTGGAAAACAGTGGTTCTTCCTCTCCATGAGCAAGGGTCTGTTGGCATAGTTCGTCACAAGTCCCGTACCGGCAAACGCAGGCAACGATAATAACAATATAACAATAACAGCATGCAATTCCGCGGAATCAACAATATATCGGTCGATGCCAAAGGCAGGATGGCGATGCCTGCGCGCTATCGTGAGCGCCTGCTCGACGGTTGCGGCGGCAAGCTGGTCGTCACCGTCGACCGTGATCATTGTCTGCTGGTTTACCCGTTACCCGAGTGGGAGATCATCGAGAGCAAGCTCATCCAGTTGCCCAGTCTTAACAAGCAGGCGCGCCTGTTGCAGCGCCTGTTGATCGGCCATGCCACAGAGCTGGATATGGATGCCCAGGGCAGGATCCTGCTGCCGTCGATCCTGCGCGAGTATGCGGGCATCGAGAAAAAGGCCGTATTGATCGGGCAGGGTAAGAAGCTGGAGATATGGGACGAGTCGACCTGGAATGAGAGCCAGGAGGCCTGGGTCGAAGCTGTACAGGCGGATGACGGTGAGTTGCCGTCTTCGCTTGAAGAACTGTCGCTGTAGGCGCCCTGAATGAGCAGCCGGGAGACGGGTGACTTCACCCATCAGTCGGTGCTGCTGGATGAGTCGCTGCAAGCGCTCAGCATCCGGCCAGAGGGAGTCTATGTGGATGCGACATTCGGCCGCGGTGGCCACAGTCGGGCGATATTGCAGCAACTGGGTGAGGCTGGACGCCTGATCGCATTCGATCAGGATCCGCAGGCTATCGAATATGCCAACGAGGTATTCGCTGATGAGTCTCGTTTTAGTATCGAACATTGTAATTTCAGCCAGGTAGAGGACGTGATAACAAGACACGGCCTGAGCGGAAAAATCGACGGTGTGTTGATGGACCTCGGTGTCTCGTCGCCGCAGCTCGACGATGCCGGTCGTGGTTTCAGCTTCCTGCGCTCAGGGCCACTGGATATGCGCATGGATACGACAACAGGTGAAACGGCTGCCCAGTGGCTGGCGCGGGTGAAGCACGCAGACCTGGTGCACGTACTGCGAAAGTATGGCGAAGAGAAGTTCGCCAAACGCATCGCGAACGCCATCATCGATGCGCGTGCGCAACGCGAGATCAAAGACACAGGCGAGCTGGCCGAGATCATCTCGTCAGCAGTGCCGATAAAAGAAAAGCATAAGCACCCGGCCACGCGCAGTTTCCAGGCGATACGCATCTATATCAACCAGGAGCTGCAGGCGGTTGAGCAGGGTTTGAAAGGCGCGGCGGCAGTGCTGGCAAAAGGCGGCCGTCTCGTGGTTATCAGTTTTCATTCGTTGGAGGACCGTATCGTCAAGCGGTTCATGCGTGACATCTCCAGCCGGCCGAAACTGCCGGCTGGTCTGCCAGTGATGGATGCCGACATCGATGTTCCGTACCGACTGGTTTCCCGGCTGGTGACTGCTTCCGAGCAGGAGCTGGAATCAAACCCGCGAGCGAGAAGCGCACGGCTGCGTGTGCTGGAGAGGTGCATATGAGTGACAGACAACGAATGCTGGTCGTGGTAACGGTGTTGTTCAGCCTGGTGCTTGCTTCGGCGATCCTGCTGGTGTACAGCAAGCATCAGAGTCGCAAGCTGTTCGTGCAGTTGCAGCAGTTGGAGCGGCAGGTGGATGCGCTTAATACCGAGTGGAGTCAGTTGCAGCTGGAGCAGGGCGCGTGGTCTGACCACGGTCGTATCGAGCGCATTGCGCGTAAACGCCTGTCGATGGTGTCGCCTGATGCAGACGAAGTTATTTTTATCGAGCAATAGAGCCGGTCATCGGGGTAAGCGCCCCGTGGCTTGTGAACAGTGAGAGTGCAGACAGAAAAGTGAAGCCCTGGAAGCAGACAAGATCGAAAGACATGAAGCCGATCGTGTGGCGACGCACGGCGGCTTCAGTCGTATTTGTCTCGTTGACTGCCGTGCTCGTGCTCAAGGCGCTGGAAATCCAGATATTGGACAGTGACTTCTTCGAGCGCCAGGGAGATGCCCGTCAGCTACGCACCCTCGAGATCAGTGCGCATCGTGGAGACATACTCGATCGAAACGGGGAGCCGTTTGCTATCAGTACGCCGGTAAGCAGTGTCTGGATGAATCCGAAGCTGGTAAAAGACGATTTGGATTCCCTGGATGCGATTGCCGGGCTGCTGTCGCTGGATGCGGTCAGTCTGCGTGACAAAGCCCGGCGCTACCAGGACAGAGAGTTCGTCTATCTGAAACGTCACGTGTCTCCGGAACTGGCCGACAAAGTGATGGCGTTGCGTGTCCCCGGTATCGCGTTGCAGGATGAATACCGGCGTTTCTATCCCAGCGGAGAAGTCGCAGCGCATATCATCGGTTTCTCTGATATCGATGATAACGGCCAGGAAGGCATCGAGCTGGCTTTCGATGACTGGCTGAAAGGTGTGCCCGGCAAGAAACGTGTGATTCGTGATCGCCTCGGTCAGATATTCGATGATATCGAGCGTATCGAGCCTGAGCAGCCGGGTAAGGATCTGCAGCTTAGTATCGACAAGCGTCTGCAATATCTTACCTACCGTACACTGAAAGCAGCGGTGATCAAGCATAATGCTGTCGCAGGCTCGGCAGTGGTGCTCGATGCGCGTAGCGGCGAAGTGCTGGCCATGGCTAACCAGCCGTCGTTCAATGTCAACGACCGTAAGCAGCTCAAGCCGCAGGCGACCCGTAATCGTGCCGTCACCGATGTGTTCGAGCCGGGGTCCACCATGAAGCCGATCAGCGTCGCGGCAGCGCTGGAGACCGGCCGCTGGAAGCCTTTCTATAAAGTCGAGACAGCGCCGGGGTATATGCGTGTCAGCGGCAATATGATCCGTGACGAGCGCAATTATGGTGACCTCGATATCGGTGGAGTGCTGGAGAAATCCAGTAACGTCGGTGTCAGCAAGATCGTTCTGGCTATCGATGCGGACGAACAATGGAATATGTATCAGCGTGTCGGTCTGGGCATGTCCACCGGCAGTGGTTTCCCCGGTGAGGTGAGTGGTCGCCTGTCACTCGATGCGCTCAATAGTGATTTCGCACGTGCCACCATGGCGTTCGGTTACGGTATCTCTGTAACGCCGTTGCAACTGGCGCAGGCCTACTCGGCCATCGCGGCAGATGGTGTCATGTATCCGGTCACTTTCATCCATGATGACCGGGAGCCGGTCGGCCAGCGCGTCATGACTGAGAAGACAGCGAAAGCGGTACGCAAGATGATGCGGCGTGTGGTCGACGGCGATGGTACCGGTGAGCGTGCAGCGGTAGCGAACTACAGCGTCGCAGGCAAGACCGGTACCGTGCATAAATTCATTGCAGGTGGATACGCTGACGAGCGTTATCGTTCTATCTTTGCCGGCATGGTGCCGGCGGAGGAGCCGGAACTGGTGATGGTGGTCATGATCGACGAACCCAGGAACGGTGAGCACTTCGGTGGTGAAGTCGCAGCGCCGGTATTTGGCAAGGTCATGGCAGGAGCCATGCGTCTGCTTGATATTGCACCGGATAATTTTGCGCGTAATGCCCACAGGGCTGCGCCGGTGAAAGCTGCTGTCTCTGAGCACGGGGGGGATGCCTGATGCGGTACGAAGTGGAACTCGACTACCTGCTGGAAGGTTTCATCGATGATGCGCTCATCGATCAGTGCAAGGGTGTCACCATCAATGCCATCGTGCAGGATAACCGTAAAGCGCGCGCAGGCAACCTGTTCATCGCTCATCAGGGCTTCCATACTCATGGCCTGCTATATGCGCAGGATGCAGTTGCCAAAGGTGTAAGCGTCGTGCTCTGGGACGGTGACCTGGACAAGCGTGACGAGATACTTGATTCGATATCTAACAAGGTGCTGTGCATTCATTGCGAGAACCTCAAATACAAGGTCGGCCCGATCGCCTCGCGTTTCTATGATCAGCCATCGCTCAGCCTGAATGTTATCGGTGTTACCGGTACAGACGGCAAGACATCGATCGCGCACTTCCTGGCCCAGTGTCTGGATGCGCACGATGTCCATTGTGGCGTGCTGGGAACGCTGGGTAACGGGTTTATCAACGACCTGCATCCGACCGGCATGACCACGGCTGATGCCCTGCTGGTGCAGCGTACCCTGGCTGATATTCAGCAGGCCGGCGCCAGGCACGTGGTCATGGAAGTGTCTTCACATGGCCTCGATCAGGGGCGTGTTAACGGTGTCGCCTTCACTACAGCCGTGTTCAGTAATATGGGTAGCGATCACCTGGATTATCACGGCAGTCTTGATAACTATGCTGCGGCCAAGAAACGCCTGTTCTATACCCCGGGGCTCGGTGCCGCAGTGATCAATCTCGATGACGAGTTCGGCCGGTCGCTTGCGCAGGAAGTGCGCGAGCATGTCTGTGTCTGGGGTTACAGCCTGAAGAAGGATGTCTCTGAATACAAGGATTGTGCCGATTACCTGGTCCATGCCCTGGACTACGTGCCGTTTGATCGTGGTTACCATCTCACCGTCGAGACACCCGGGGGTGAGGGCTGCTTCGATATTCCCCTGCTAGGGCATTTCAACGTGATCAATTCACTGGCAGTGCTGGCGACCTTGCTGGTCAGCCATGTCTCGTTCGAGGACGCGACCCGCAGTCTGTCAGAGGTGCGTTCCGTCGATGGTCGCGTCGAGATCATCGCCGAAGATGACAAGCCAGTGGTGGTGGTCGACTATGCGCACACGGAGCAGGGGCTGCGTGCTGTATGCCAGTCGATGCGGGCACACTTCAAAGGCAGGTTATGGTGTGTGTTCGGTTGTGGCGGTGACCGTGACCGAAGCAAGCGTCCGTTGATGGCGAAAGTAGCTGAACAATATGCCGACAAGGTGATCGTCACGTCTGATAATCCCCGGCACGAAGACCCGCAGGCCATCATCGACGAGATCATGACGGGGTTCAGTAGTACCGGGAACGTCGAAACGGTGCTCGACAGGCGTCAGGCGATCGATATCGCCATCTCCAATGCGCAGCCCGGCGATGTCGTGTTGCTCGCGGGCAAGGGGCATGAGACCAGCCAGATCGTCGAGGGCATCCATATCGCTTTCGATGACAGGCGAGTGGCCCGTGAGTGCCTGTCCATGCGCGACACCGGGGTGCTGGCGTGATGAGAATATCGCAAGTTGCCGAGGTGCTAGATGCAGAGGTGCATGGCGAAGACGTCATGCTTTATGGTGTATCCAAGGATACCCGTGATATACGCGAAGGCGATCTGTATGTCGCCCTGATCGGTGAACGCTTCGACGGCCATGTCTTCATATCCGGTGCTAACGATGCCGGTGCGGCCGGTGCCCTGGTCAGCGAGATACAGGCGCTGGATATGCCGCAGGTGAAGGTCGGCGATACGCGCGAAGCACTGGGCAGGCTGGCTGCCTACTGGCGCAGTCAGTTCAGCGGCAAGCTCATCGGTATTACCGGTAGCAACGGCAAGACTTCCGTGAAAGAGATGTGCAGCAAGATCCTTGGCGACTATGTCGGTGGTGAGGCGGTGCTCGCGACGCGCGGTAACCTGAACAATGATATCGGTATGCCGATGATGCTGCTGGAGCTGCGTGACCGGCACCGCTATGCAGTGATCGAGATGGGTGCCAACCATGTCGGTGAGATCGGCTACCTGACCAATATCGCAAGGCCCGATGTGGCGCTGGTGAACAATGTCGGTCCCGCGCATCTGGAGGGTTTTGGCTCACTGGATAATACCGCGAAAGCGAAAGGAGAGATCTACGACGGCCTGGGTGAAAATGGAACCGCGGTCATCAACGACGATGATGTCTACAGTGCGCAATGGAAAAAATATTGTCGTGAACATACCTCTGTGTCGCGTATCTTTACCTTCTCCATGCGTAATCCCGGGGCGGATGTGTTCGCCAGGGTCGTCGGTGACGGTGTCTACCGGATCATCACAGAAAAGGACAGCGCCGAGCTAGCGCTGAAGGTGCCGGGTGAGCATAACGTGATGAATGCACTGGCAGCGATCAGTGCGACTCTCAATGTCGGTGTGCCGCTTGACGACATTATCAGCTCGCTGCGCTCATTCGAGAATATCGGCGGTCGTCTCACCGTGCATGAAGCTGAATCCGGCTGCAGGGTGATCGACGACAGCTACAATGCCAACCCGCTTTCCGTGAGTGCGGCGATAAAGGTGCTGGCAAGCTTCGAACAGCCAAAGGTGCTGGTACTGGGCGATATGGCCGAGCTCGGTGATGATGCCGAAAGGCTGCATGCCGAGGTTGGCGAACTGGCGAAACAGTCGGGCATCGACCGGCTTTATGCAGCGGGCGCACTGTCACGTGCCACGGTCGATGCTTTCGGTAACAGCGGTTTTCACTTTGACGGCAAAGCAGAATTGATTGACGAATTGCAGAATGCTCTGACTGGCGACGAGGTCGTGCTGGTCAAAGGTTCACGCAGTGCGGCGATGGAGGAAGTTGTTGAACGGATATTGAGCCACAAGAATAATGACAAGAGGGCGAACTAGTGTTTCTGACATTAGCTGAATATCTGCAACAATATGAAAGCGGCTTTGCCGTTTTTCAGTACATTACTCTGCGTACCATTCTCGGTACCATCACCGCGCTGATTTTATCCCTGATGGTCGGGCCATATATGATCCGCAAGCTGTCCAGCTACAAGATCGGACAGCAGGTGCGTGATGATGGCCCGCAATCACACCTGTCCAAAGCTGGCACACCTACCATGGGTGGTTCGCTGATCCTGGTGTCAATCGCTATCAGCACGCTTTTGTGGAGCGACCTCAGTAGCGAGAAGGTCTGGGTCGTATTCGGTGTCACCATGAGCTTCGGTCTGATCGGCGGTATCGACGATTACAAGAAACTGGTGTACGGCAACTCAAAGGGTCTGTCGGCGAGGGTAAAATATTTCTGGCAGACGGTGTTCGGATTTGCCGCTGCTTATTTCATCTTTGCCAATGCAGAGACAGCTATCGAAACGTCGCTGATCGTGCCTTTCGTCAAGGACGTCGTGATCCCGCTCGGCGGCTTCTTCGTCGTGCTGGCCTATCTGGTGATCGTCGGTAGCAGTAACGCGGTCAACCTGACCGACGGCCTCGATGGTCTTGCCATCATGCCGACGGTGATGGTCGCCGGAGCACTGGGTGTGTTCGCCTATGTCACAGGCCATCTCACGTTCGCGAACTATCTCGGTATCCCTTATGTCGCGGGTGTCGGCGAACTTTCGATCTTCTGCGGTGCGATGGTCGGTGCAGGCCTGGGTTTCCTCTGGTTCAACACTTATCCGGCACAGGTATTCATGGGTGATGTCGGTGCGCTCGCACTGGGTGCTGCGCTGGGTGTGGTGGCGATCTATGTACGCCAGGAACTGGTGCTGGTGATCATGGGCGGTGTATTCGTCATGGAGACTGTGTCGGTCATCCTGCAGGTTGGTTCATACAAGCTGACCGGCAAGCGCATTTTCAGGATGGCGCCAATCCATCATCACTTCGAGCTGAAAGGCTGGCCCGAGCCGAGGGTGATCGTACGTTTCTGGATCATCACCGTGGTACTGGTGCTGATCGGGCTGGCATCACTGAAGATACGCTAGGGAAGATCAGATATAACAGCTGGCCGGGGCTATCGACAGGTACTCACGGGTAATCGAACAACAAACATGAATGCAAACACGATGACACAACAAACTGAACAAGCCGGGTATACGCTGGTTGTCGGTCTGGGCAAGACAGGTCTCTCTGTCGTGCGTCATCTGCGTGCGCATGGCGAACAGGTGGTGGTCGCCGATAGCAGGGATATACCACCGGGACTCAGCACCCTGAAGCAGGAGTTTGCTGATGTCCAATACAGCACCGGTGCATTCGATAGCGAACTGTTCAGCAAGGCAGCCAGGATTATCGCCAGTCCGGGTGTTGCGCTGAGCGAACCGGCGCTGGCCTGTGCGATCGAGAAAGAGATAGAGGTCATCGGTGACATCGACCTGTTTGCAGAATACGTGTCAGCACCGGTAGTCGCTATTACCGGCTCCAACGGCAAGTCGACGGTGACTGAACTGGTTGCGCAGATGGCGAAACGTGCCGATACCGAAGCAGTCGCCTGTGGAAATATCGGCTTGCCCGTACTCGATGCGCTCGATGATTCTGTTGGCCTTTATGTCATCGAGCTGTCCAGCTTCCAGTTAGAAACCCTGCATCGTCTGCCGATGAAAGCGGCGGTGGTACTTAACGTCACGGCTGACCATCTGGATCGCTACGACAGTATGGCATCCTATGCACAGAGCAAGCAGCGTATCTACAGGAATGCTGAAACCTGTGTGATCAATCTCGATGATGCCCTGGCCAGAGATACAGGCGCGGTGGAATGTAACTGTGTCGGCTTTACCCTGGGTAAGCCTGCTGAAGATTCATTCGGAATCGACAATGATCATATCTGTTTCGCTGAACAACAACTGATTGCGATCGATGACGTAGCTATCAAGGGCAGTCATAACATACAGAATGCTATGGCAGCACTGGCACTCGGCTACTCGGTCGGGATGCCGATGGGTACTATGCTCGAGACCCTGAGTGAGTTTCAGGGCCTGGCACACCGCATGCAGTTCGTCGCCACCATCGAGGGTGTTGACTGGATCAACGATTCCAAGGCGACCAATGTCGGTGCAACCATCGCGAGTCTGACCGGCCTCGCCGGCAGGCATGTTCTGATCGCCGGTGGTATCGCGAAAGATGCCGATTTCTCACCGCTGCATGACGTGGTGCGTGAACACTGCCGTGCGGTCGTCCTGCTCGGCCGTGATGCTGACAAGGTTGCAGCTGCCATGCCTGATGATATCAGCGTCGAGCGTTGTGCTGATATGCAGCAGGCTGTGGCCAGGGCAAGTGAGCTGGCGCAGACAGGTGACAAGATCATCCTCGCGCCGGCCTGTGCCAGCTTCGATATGTTCGATAGCTTCGAACATCGGGGTGAAGTATTCATGCAGGCGGTGACAAAGCTGGCAGCAGAGGTGCATGCATGAGTGCCGCAGCAGAGATGTTCAACCGTCTTGTCAGCCAGCCGGATGGCAAGCAAGGTAATATCGCCAGGAAACGCTGGTTCAGTGTCGATCTGGATGAGTTCGATCCGGTACTCGGTCTGGCCTTCGTCGCACTGTTGTCTATCGGCCTGGTGATGGTCGCGTCTGCATCCATCAGTATCGCTGACAGGAACTTCGATAACCCGTTCTACTATTTCCAGCGTCAGCTTGCGTTCGTGATCATCGGTATCACGGCAGCGTTTATCGTGTTCAGGGTGCGTCTCGTGCAGTGGGAAAAATCCGGTATGTCTCTACTGGCCTTCGCCCTGTTCCTGTTGTTACTGGTGCTGATCCCCGGAGTCGGCAAGACCGTCAATGGCAGTACGCGCTGGTTGCCGCTTGGCATCATCAACCTGCAGGTGTCGGAGTTGGTCAAGCTTTTCCTCGTCATCTACGTCTCCGGTTACCTGGTCAGACACGGTGATGCTGTACGCAGTACCCTGTGGGGTTTCCTCAAGCCGATGTTGCTGGTCGGTCTTTGTGGCCTGCTGTTATTGCTGGAACCGGATTTCGGCGCCACCGTGGTCATCATGGGTACGGTCCTGTGTATGACTTTCCTGGCCGGAGTACGCTTCACCCAGTTCATCGCTTTCGTCTCGCTGTTTGTCAGTGCCGCCATGATGCTGGTGGTGACGTCGCCATACAGGATGGAGCGGCTGACATCGTTTACCAATCCCTGGGCTGATCCCTTCGATAGTGGTTTTCAGCTGACGCAGTCGCTGATCGCTATCGGCACCGGTGGCTGGTTCGGTACCGGTCTCGGTGGCAGTGTTCAGAAGCTTTTCTATCTGCCTGAATCCCATACTGACTTCCTGTTCGCGGTGTTATCAGAGGAGCTTGGCTTCATCGGTGTACTGCTTGTCATAAGCCTGTACAGCATCATCTTCTTCCGTTCGTTCCGCATCGCCGCGAAAGCCGAAGCTAGCGGTAATTACTTCGCTGCCTATGTCGCTTACGGTATCGGTATCTGGTTGAGTATGCAGGCCGTGATCAACATGGGAGTGAACGTCGGGCTGTTACCGACCAAGGGGCTGACCTTGCCATTGATGAGTTATGGCGGCAGTAGCCTCATCGTCAGCTGTATGGCTATCGGCCTGTTGATGCGCATTAATTTCGAGGTCAGTGGCCTCGCTACCCAGGCCCGCAAACAGACGCTCAGGCAGGTCGAGAAGAAACCGCTGCGTCGTGCCACGAAAGCAGCGACGGGCAAGACCAGAAAACCGGCTGCGGTGATGATGGAAGATGACCGGGTGGCGGGTTCCGCACTGGTCGATGAGGAGGAACTGGTGACATGATCGATGTCCGTCCCATACTCATCATGGCCGGTGGTACCGGCGGCCATGTGTTCCCTGCACTGGCTGTTGCCGACGAGCTCCGTCAGCGTGGCGTACCGGTGGTATGGCTGGGCACGCGTGCCGGTATCGAAGCAAGGCTGGTTCCCGAAGCCGGCTACCCCATCGAGTGGATGAGTATCACCGGGTTGCGCGGCAAGAACGCGATGACCTTGTTGCTGGCGCCTGCACGTCTGCTGCTTGCCTGCTGGCAGGCGATGCGGGTGATGCTGCGTGTGCGTCCAGGTGCTGTCCTGGGTATGGGCGGGTTCGCCTCCGGGCCCGGTGGACTGGTGGCCTGGCTCATGCGCAAGCCTCTGCTGATACAGGAACAAAATGCCGTGCCGGGTCTGACCAACAAGGTGCTGGCCAGATTGGCCGGTGTCGTCATGCAGGCGTTTCCCGGTGTGTTCACTGGCGCCCTGACTACCGGTAATCCGGTACGCCAGGCGATATGCGATATAGAAGACCCTCGCATACGTATACAGGCCGATGATGAGCCGCTCAAGCTGCTGGTTATCGGCGGTAGCCTGGGAGCAGTAAAACTCAACGAGATCATCCCGCGTGCCATCTCGAAGCTGGCAGACGACAGGCGTCCTGAAGTTGTCCATCAGACCGGTACAAAAAATATCGATGAAGCGAAACAGTGTTATGCACAGGCAGGAGTCGAGGCCGATATCAAGGCGTTCATCGACGATATGTCTGCCGCCTACAGCTGGGCAGATCTGGTCATCTGCCGTTCAGGTGCGATGACCGTGTTCGAACTGGCTGCGGCGGGCGTTGCATCTGTGCTGGTGCCTTATCCGTTCGCTGTCGATGATCATCAGACAGCCAATGCCAGGTATCTGGAGCAAGCCGGAGCCGCGATCGTGCGTCAACAGGATGAGCTCAGCGAAGACTGGGTCGCGGAGACGATCGAAGCCTTTTCATCTGACCGCAAACGCCTTGTCGAGATGGCCGTGGCAGCAAGACGACTGGCGATACCTGATTCAGCACGCGTGATCGCTGATACATGTATGCGTAGCGGAGGGCTGGTGTGATGAGTACCCAGGACAAGATCCCTGTTGCGAATTCCACCGTCTCGGGTGATAACTTCATGCGTCGTATACGCAGGGTTCATTTCGTTGGCATCGGCGGTGCCGGTATGAGTGGTATCGCTGATGTGATGAATACCC
>Ga0180435_10005737_pt1 | contig 12016 bp, 13 predicted proteins | sample SS_ome_3_FD_132467 | JGI IMG/M metagenome (GOLD analysis project Ga0180435, IMG submission 132467) | Hypersaline lake sediment archaeal communities from the Salton Sea, California, USA - SS_3_S_1 metaG | ecosystem: Environmental > Aquatic > Non-marine Saline and Alkaline > Hypersaline >...
GAAGAGAAGGCCAAAGCGGAATCAACCGTGGTGAGCCTCCTCCAGTGAGACAAATGCAGTAGCCCAAGGCGATATCGAGCACCGCCTGCTCGAGGTCCCCTTCCGGTCGAGCCCGGCGGCACGGCCGGGAGGGGCATTTTTTTGTCCGGATCAGGCCAGCGCTTCCCCCGTCAACTGGCCGCAGGCCGCGCCGATGCCGGCCCCGCGGCTCCGGCGGATGGTGGAACTGACCCGGGCGTCGTGGAGCAGCTGCTGGAACCGTTCCACCCGTTCCTCCGGGGGCGGGCCGAACCTGGCCCCGGGGAAGGGATTGAAGGGGATCAGGTTGACCTTGCAGGGGATGCCCGCCAGCAGGCGGGGCAGACGGAGGGCGTCTTCAACGCTGTCGTTGATTCCGTCGAGCAGGACATATTCGAAGGTGATGCGATTGCCGCTGCGCAGGGGGATGCGGCGACAGGCCGCCATCAGGTCGGCCAGCGGGTAGCGCCGGTTCACCGGCATCAACCGGTTGCGCACTTCGTCGGTGGAGGCATTGAGCGAAACGGCGATCTTCGGCATCACCGCCATGCGTCCCAGCCGCTCCAGCTCGGGCACCACGCCCACGGTGGAGAGGGTGATCCGGTTGTGTGAAACGGCCAGTCCGGCCGGGTCGGACAGCAGGGCGATGGCCTGGAACGTGGCCTCCGCATTGTCCAGCGGCTCGCCCATTCCCATGAGCACCACGTTCCAGCCTTTCAGTTCCGCGATGTCGCGGCGGATGGCCATGAACTGCCCCACGATTTCGCCGGCCTCGAGCGAGCGGCGGAACCCCACCGTGGCCGTGCGGCAGAAGCGGCAACCCCGCTTGCAGCCGACCTGGGTGGAGAGGCAGACGGTGCGGCGCCTGCCGTCGGGGATGAAGACCGCTTCCACGACCAGGCCGTCCCGTGCCAGGGCCATCAGGAAGCGACGGGTGCCGTCCCGCGAGTCGATGGTGCGGTGGACGGTCAGCGGCAGCCGGCTGTGGAAGACTGCTTCCAGCCGTTCCCGCAACTCGAGGGACAGCACGGTCATCCCCGCGAACCGCTCCTCGCCCCGGGCATAGATCCAGCGGTAGAGCTGGTCGCCGCGGAACGGCCGTTCACCGAAGGCTTCCATGGCCCGGCGCAGGGCCCGGCGGTCCATGCCCACCAGCCACTCCCTGTTTCGGGGTTCGGCGGATTTCGAAACGGTGGTCATCGGGTATGCCCTGAAAACACGGGGGGCGTCACCTGGTCGCGGGAACGGTGACGGCCCTGGTCCAGCCCCCTTTTCTCACAGGATGTCGTCGCCGCAGATGGATTGTGAGCTAGTCGTCTTCCTCGTCGTCGGTTTCTGCGGCAGGGTCTTCGTCGTCGTCACCCCGGGTGCCGGCAGACTCGTCCACGCTGATGCGCAGGGAGCGGAGGAACTGCTCGTCGTCGGGGCTGACCTGGAAGACCACTTCACGGTCCTTCTCGTCCAGCGGGATCTCCCGGGTCTCACCGCCGGTGACCGCGCTGATTTCGATCGACGATGCCGGCCGCGTGCTCGCGGCGGCACCGTCCCCCTCCCCGGATCTCGGGTTGAGGCCGATGGTGGCCTCGAGAATGAGAAAGATGTCGTAGCCTTCCTGGCGGATGCGGTCGATGGTCAGCGACAGGTCGTCCGATGCGGAAAGGCTGTCGTTGATCGCCTCCCCCATCTCCCGCAGCAGTTGCTTCATCTTGTTGTCCAGCTTCACGGTTCACTCTCTTTCAGGCGGCCGCCGCGTCGTGCGGGCGGGGTAAAAGTTCAATGAAATTATAGTGTTCACGCCAAAGAGGTGTCAACGAAGCGACCCTGCCGGCGTGCCCCGCGCGCCTGCCGCCCACGGCTGGACGCTCCGTTCCGGCCGGTGGTATAGTGATTCGATCAGAGAGGGCCACTCACCCGATGACGTCACTGCTGGCAATCGAGAATCTCCGTACCCGCTTCTCCGTCCCCGGGGGCGAGGCGCGCGCTGTGGACGGCCTGGACCTCGAGGTCGGTGCCGGGGAAACGGTGGCCCTGGTGGGGGAATCGGGATGCGGCAAGTCGGTGGCTGCTCTTTCAATTCTCGGGCTGGTGCCGCCGCCGGGAAAGGTCGTGGGCGGCCGGGTGCTGTGGGACGGTCGTGACCTGCGTACCCTTTCCGCCGCCGACTACCGCAAGATCCGGGGCAACGAGATCTCGATGATCTTCCAGGAGCCGATGACCTCGCTCAACCCGGTGTTCACCGTAGGCGAGCAGATTGCCGAGACGCTGCGGCTGCACCGGGGCCTGGGCCGGAAAGCGGCCGCCGCACGCGCCGTGGAAGCCCTCGAAGAAGTGAGTATCGCCGACGCCGGGCGGCGTGCCGCGGAATACCCGCACCAGCTCAGCGGCGGGATGCGGCAACGGGTGATGATCGCCATGGCCCTCTGCTGCGGCCCGCGACTGCTCATCGCCGATGAGCCCACCACGGCCCTCGATGTCACCATCCAGGCGCAGATCCTCGCCCTGATCCGCGGCGTGCAGGAACGGCGCGGCCTGGCCGTGCTGCTCATCACCCACGACATGGGGATCGTGGCGCAGACCGCCGGCCGGGTGGCGGTGATGTACGCCGGCCGGGTGGTGGAGGAGGGGCCGGTTCGGCGGATCTTCGCCGACCCGCTGCACCCCTACACCCGCGGCCTGCTGGCCTCGCTCCCCGGTGAGCACGCCAGCCGCCGGCTGCGGGCCATCGAGGGCACGGTGCCCGACCTGCTCGACCTGCCCCCGGGCTGCGCCTTCGAGCCCCGATGCCCCGAAAGGCTGCCCCGCTGCGGCACCGTGCCCCCGGCGGCCGTTGAACCGGAATCCGGGAGGCGCGTGCGCTGCTACCTGCACTCGGACGATCCCGGGGAGGCGTGATGACTTCTGCGGCCCCTGAAATGAAACCGCTGGTTCGCGTCCGCGGCCTGGTCAAGCATTTCCCGCTGCGCCGGCGGCAGGTGGTGCGTGCCGTGGATGGCGTGGACTTCGATCTCGCCGCCGGGGAAACCCTCGGCCTGGTGGGGGAGTCGGGCAGTGGCAAGACCACGGTGGGCCGCTGCGTGCTGCGGCTGGCCGAACCCACCGCCGGATCGGTACTGCTGGACGGCGAGGACCTGCTGGCCTGTGCCCCCCGTCGGCTGCGCGAGCTGCGGCGTCGGATGCAGATCATCTTCCAGGATCCCGCCGCCTCGCTCAACCCGCGGATGACCGTGGGGGCCATCGTCGGCGAGCCGCTGGCCATCCACCGTATCGTTCCCCGTGGTGAGGAGCGCCGGAAGCGGGTGGCGGCACTGCTCGAGCGGGTGGGCCTGGACCGGGGCTGCCTGCGCCGCTACCCGCACGAATTCAGCGGTGGCCAGCGCCAGCGCATCGGTATCGCCCGGGCCCTGGCCCTCGACCCGGATTTCATCGTCGCCGACGAGGCGGTTTCCGCTCTGGACGTGTCGGTGCGGGCCCAGGTGATCAACCTGCTCAGCGACCTGCAGGAGGAGCGCGGGCTGTCCTATCTCTTCATCGCCCACGACCTGCGGGTGGTGGAACACCTTTCCCACCGCATCGCCGTAATGTATCTCGGCCGCATCGTGGAGACCGCCCCGGCGCGGGAACTGATCGCCGACCCGCGTCACCCCTACACCATCGCGCTCAAGGCCGCGGTGCCGGTAGCCGACCCCGAGCGCCGACTGCCGCCACGCCCGCTGGAAGGAGAAATGCCCTCGCCGGTGGACCCGCCGCCCGGCTGCCCGTTCCACCTCCGCTGTCCGCTGGCCGAGGCTGTCTGCCGCCGGGAGGCGCCGCTGCTCCGCGAGATCGCCCCCGGGCGCCTCGTCTCCTGCCATCTCGTGTGACCGTGGCGGCCATTCTTCACCTTTCTTAATGAAACAAAACGGATTTGGACTGCGTATTCTCATTGACCTGATGATACGATTGGCAGCGCGACGGCGGCAGGGGGTGCCGCGGTCGCCGCTCGGCCTGGCCCGGGCACCACCGGTCGGTTCCGGATTACAAGGTGAGGTGAGAAATCCCATGGAGAAGAGAAACTGGTTTGCTGCCGGTCGCGGAATCCCCGCCACGGCGGTCCTGCTGCTGATGATCACGGTGCCGCTCTTTCCGGCCACAGCCGACACCACGGGAGGGGACGGCGCGATGGAGCTCACCCTCCGGGACTGTATCGAAATAGCCTTGAAGAACAACATGGACATCGAGGTGGCGCGGTTCGACCCGCAAATTTCAACCACCGCCATCGACCAGGCCTGGGGCTCTTTCGACCCCTCGGTCTACCTGCAGGCGCGCAACTCCGAGGAGGATCGGCTCTCCTACTTCGGCTACGAGGTGCAGGGCACAGAATCCTCACGCTGGCTGGCCACCGGATACGACCAGACGTTCACGCCGGGCACCAACCTCAGCTTTGACTTTTTCCTGCGCAGCAACACCTCGGAAGAGTCGGCGATGGGCGATGTCACCTCCTCCGATTCCTGGCTCGCCGATGCCCAACTCACCGTGACCCAGCCCCTGCTGCGCAACTTCGGCAAGGACCTGAACAAACGGAATATCTATGTGGCGCAGAACAACCTGGACATTTCCCAGGAGGCGTTCCGCAGCGAGGTCATCACCATATTGAACAGCGTGCAGAACGCGTACTGGGACCTCAAGTACGCCATCGGCTGGCTCGGGGTCCAGGAGCAGTCGCTCAAACGGGCCCAGGACCTTTACGAGTTGAACAAGGTCAAGGTGGAAGTGGGCGCTCTGCCGCCCATCGAGATCACCACCGCCGAGGCCGAGGTGGCCGCCCGCCGGGTGGGGATCATCACCGCGGAGAACGACGTGCGCGAGGCCAAGGATGCCCTGCGTGAAGTGCTCAACCTCGCCGAGGAGATCTCCGACTGGGAGCGGGACGTGATCCCGGTGGACAAGGCCGACTTCCAGCCGGTGGAAGTCGACTGGCGCCAGGAGATCGAAGAGGCGATGGCCAACCGGCCCGACCTGGTGCAGGCCCGTCTCGACCTGAAAAACAAGCTGATCGAGATCGACTTTCGCCAGAACCAGGTCAAGCCCGACCTGAGCCTCGAGGCCGGGTACGGCCAGGCTGGCCTGAACCAGGACCAGTTCGACCCGGTGACCGGCGAGCGTACCGGTACGGCCAGCCTCGGTGACGCGCTGAAGGGCATGTTCGACGGCGACCTCGCCGACTGGTACGTGGGGGCGACCTTCTCCATGCCCCTCCGTAACCGCACGGCCAAGGCCAACCACGCGGCAGCGAAGCTGGAGAAGACCCAGGCTGAACTGTCGATGCAGCGTCTCGAGCAGCAGGTGGTGGTGGACGTGCGAACCGCCATCCGCATCCTCATTGGCTCTGCCGAGCAGGTTTCCGCCTCGAAGATTTCGGTGCGCCTGGCCGAGGAGAAACTGGCCGCCGAGGAGAAGAAGTTCGAGAACGGGCTGAGCACGAGCTACAACGTGCTGCTGATGCAGGAAGACCTCGTGGAGCAGCAGAACGAATACGCCCGCTCGCTGCTTGACTTCAAAAAGGCCGAATACGGCCTGGAAGCCGCCAAGGGTACGCTGCTCTCCTTCGTTGGCGTGGAAATGACCGGCGACGATGGCAACGACGTGCAATAGAGACCAATGCTGATCCGTATCGAATCCCTGGCCAAGTCCTACCAGCTCGGCTCAACCCGGGTCGAGGCCCTGCGGGGCGTGGACCTCGCGGTGAATGCCGGGGAGTTTCTGGCCATCATGGGGCCCTCCGGCTCGGGCAAGTCGACGCTGATGAACCTCATCGGCTGTCTCGACACCCCCAGCCGGGGCACCTATGCCCTTGAGGGCCGTGAAGTATCCTCACTGGATGACGGTCAGCTGGCCGCCATTCGCAATCGTAAGATCGGTTTCATCTTCCAGACCTTCAACCTGCTGCCCCGGATGAACGCCCTGCAGAACGTGGAACTGCCGCTGGTCTATCGCGGCTTCCCCCCGGCCCGGCGCCGGGAGTCGGCGCTGCAGGCGCTCGAGGCCGTCGGGCTGGCTGACCGGGCCGGCCACCGTCCCAGTGAACTTTCCGGCGGCCAGCGTCAGCGCACGGCCATCGCCCGCGCCCTGGTCATCGGCCCCTCCCTGCTGCTCGCCGACGAGCCCACCGGCAACCTGGACAGTGCCACCGGCGCCGAGATTCTCGAACTGTTCGACCGTCTCAACGGTGACGGGCAGACGGTGATCCTGGTCACCCACGAGGATGAAGTGGCCGCCCGGGCCCGCCGCCGCATCGTGCTGCGCGACGGCCTGATTCGCTCCGACGAACGTGCCGCCTGACCCCCGGCCCGCCCCTCCGCATTGCCCCCCGAACCCCCCGATTACCTTGACACGCTTTTTCGGGGTGTGCTATAAAGACCGCTCCGAATTGAGTCGTTTGTAGGTCGGTAAAAGATCAATGAAATCATAATTTTAAACTCTGTAACACATCCAAGGAAGGAGGTGTTGGTCAGGGCCTGGAAACGTCTTCACCGGTCATATTGCGCGTACATCCCGTTCGGGAGGCGTCATGATCGTGTCACCGGTCTTCCCCGGGGCGTTCGTCCCTGCGCTATAATCAGGCGTAGAAAGGAGGAGGACTGAACTGAAAACCGCTCCAACGTCCGCCGTCTTGGCCGCAAGCAACCCGAGTCCCCGCTTTTCACGGCGAGTTTGACGGACAACTCATTCAAGCCGGAGCTGCACAGCGTTGTTTCGTTTAACGGACGCAGCGTCTAGGAGGTAGTTACCTTGTTCAACGTTATCGACAGTTTCCTTCTGAAATACATTCGTGACGGCGGCCCGCTCATGTACCCCCTGGTGGCGGCATCGATCATCGCCCTGGGCTACACCATCGAGCGGTGGTGGGCGCTGCACAAGGCCAAGATCAACACCGCTGAGTTCACCGGCAAGCTGCGCACTGTCCTGTTGAAGAAGGATGTCAAGGGCGCCGTCCGCCTGTGCGAAAATTATCGCGGCCCCATCGCCTCGATCCTCAAGGCCGGCCTGCTGAAGTACGGTTCGCCCAAGGAAGAGATCGAGCAGACCATCGAGACCGCGGCGATTCACGAAATGGCGCGGCTGGAGCGCGGCCTCAACGTGCTGGCCTCCATCGCCAACATCGCCCCGATCCTCGGCTTCCTCGGCACGGTTACCGGTATGATCAAGTCCTTCGACCAGATCGCCAAGGCCGGTTTGAACAACCCCGCCGCCGTGGCCGCCGGTATCTCCGAGGCGCTGATCACCACTGCCTCCGGTCTGATCATCGCCGCACCGACCCTGATGGTCTACAACTTCTTCACCACGAAGATCGGTAAGTTTGTCCGCGAGATGGGTTCCAGCTCGAACATCCTGCTCGAGACGTTCGCCGAGATGGAGAAGAAGGCATAGCCGGAAGGCCAGTATGGTAGCTCCATACCATCCAAGGAGTGCCCGATGAAAAAAGTTAAGATCAGACCCATCGAGGCAAACATCCCGACGGCGTCCATGGCTGACATCGCCTTCCTGCTGATCATCTTTTTCATGGTGACGACGGTATTCACTGTTGACCGGACGAATGTCAACCTGCCCCTTTCGGTGAAGCGCGAAGAGGTGCCCAAGGGCGCCGCCGTGGTCACCGTGACCATCGACCAGATGATGAAGTTCTCGGGCGGGCGCGAAGAGAGTTTCGTGGTCAGCAGCGCCGAAGACCTGATTTCGCTGGCCGCGGCGGAAGTGGCCAAGAACAGTCTTCATCCCTTTGTGATCAAGGCCGACGGGGAGGTGCCTTTCCGGGCGGTTGACGAAGTGATGGACCGGTTGAAACAGGCGCAGGTTCGCGTGCTGATCCTGCTCACCAACCAGAAAACGGTTGAATCCTGAGCCGGGCTGACGGGAGTACGACATGTTAAAGCTTGAGAAACGCAATAAGGTCGACTCGGAGATCCCGTCCTCGTCCATGGCTGATATCGCCTTCCTGCTCATCATCTTCTTCATGGTGACCACGGTGTTCAGTGCCACCAGGGGCCTGGAGTTCCAGCTGCCCAAGGAAGAAGATGCCGCCGTTCTCGACGAGGTCGAGGCGGTGATCATCACCATCCGCCAGGACACCAAGATCCTGGTCTTCGACGAGCCGAAGGAACTCGACCAGCTCGTCGACTACCTGGTGGAGAAGTGGCTGAACAACAACCCGGAAAAGCCGGTCATCCTGATCACCGATCCCAAGGCGCCTTATTACGCCATGGTCAACGTGCTGGATGCGCTTCAGCGGGCCAAGGAAGAGAAGAACCTGGTAAAGGACATCAACGTCGGTATCCCCACGCAGCGAGAGATCGAGGAAATGTGGGGCGGGATTGTCTGACGGCTGACGACGTTTGCACTCAACAGAGGTGTATGAATGGCTGGGGAAAACAAGGACAACATCCAGACGGGAAAACCAGCCGAGCCCGCGCCGGATCCGAAGAAGGCCAGTGTGGATGCGATGTTCCTGGAAGAGCATGACAACAAACCGTTGAAGGTTGCTCTTCTCATCGCCATCTTCCTCCACCTGATCCTCTTCTGGTGGAACATCTGGCCCGATTTTTCTGCGAAGGCGATCGCCAAGGAAGAGAAGAAGATCGTCCTGGTCAAGCGCTTCATTCCCAAGAAGCCGCCACCGCAGAAAAAAGAGATCAAGAAGATGAAGTCGAAAAAGGTCCCCATTCCCGATCCGACTCCGGACGAGCCGGAACCGATCGTGGAACCGGACCTCGAGCCCGAACCCGAGCTCGAGATGGACGACGACTTCATCATCGGGATCCCCGAAGGGCCGCCGGTGCCGGACGGTCCGGTTCGCGCGGGGTTCGGTGCCACCACCCCGGTGGTGATCCACCGCGTGGATCCGGTCTACCCGGAACTGGCCCGTCGGGCCAAGGTCCAGGGCACGGTGATCCTGGAGGCGATCATCAAGCGGGACGGAACGGTGGGTGACATCAAGGTTCTTCGTTCGCTGGGTAAGCTCGGCTGCGACGAGGCCGCCGTGGCGGCGCTGAAGCAGTGGCGCTTCCAGCCTGGCGAGATGAACGGGCATCCGGTGGATGTCATCATGACCTTGACCATCAAGTTCGTTCTGGAGTGATCGCGGCCGGACGGTTGCGGTGTGATTTCTGCTGATTATCCCGGGCCGCCCGCGGGCGGCCCTGCCGGCAGGCCGGTGCGCTGCTGTCGCATCGGGTACCGGTAAACAATCCCGGCCCACTGGGCCGGGATTTTGTTTTTGGGCAAGAGGAGCGGGCCATGGCTTTCGAGGGATACCTCAGCGGCCTGCAGCTGCACGAGCTGCTGCAACTGGCCGTCGGTTCGAGAAAGACCGGCATGTACCGCTTCAATGGCCGGAACAACGGGCAGGGGAGGGTCTACTTCTTCCAGGGGCAGGTGGTCCACGCCGAACTCGATTCCGGCGGTGAGAGCATCGAGGGGGAAGAGGCCCTGGGGCGCCTGGCGCTCTGGGAAGGCGGGCGTTTTGAGTTCGTGGCCGGGGCGGTGACGGGGCGCAAGACCGTCACCCGGGGGACCACGGCGATTTTGCTCGAGGCCGCTCGCCGTCACGACGAGTCATCGATGGGCGGGCCGTTTTGACGGCTCAGGCCGCGGTCCGGTCGTAGGGCTTGCGCTCCACGGTCGAGGTTTCCTGCTCGCCGTGGCACATCACCGTGTACTGCTCATCCTCGGTGTAACCGACGAAGACGATGCTGCGCTCCGTCCAGCCGGGGAAGTACTCGATGATCCGTGTGTGCCACTGGCAGGCCGTGCGTTTCGCCGTCTCCTCGTCGACGATGCTTTCTGCCGAACCGTAGAGCGTCATGGTGTGCGATCCTTCGTGCACCTTGACATGGGTCAGCTTGAGCGGGTCGAGGTCGCCGGCCAGGTAGACCTTGTTGGCCACCGAACGGGCCTTGACCGTGTCACCGGACCAGAACTTGCTCTGCTTGCGCATGGTCCAGGCGCCGGAGTGGATCCAGCCGGTCTTCCCGCTGGGGGTATGTGTGACCTTGCCCCACTTGTCCTGCACTTCCAGCAGGTCGAGGCGGTCACCCTCCAGGACCTCGGTGAGCACGGCGCTGTTGTCGTTGGGGCTCTCCAGCAGCAGGGCGTCCATGGTGGTGAGGCACAGTTCGTCGTCTTTCGGCGGTTCCGTGGAAAAGACGATGGACTTGGATTCCACGTCGGACTTGCAACAGCCGGCGCAGAGACAGATGGCTGCTACGACAGCCAGGATTGCCGCGTTCTTCATGGAATCCCCCCTTTATTCTTGGATCTTAGATGATTTTTGTTAATTAAAATGTAACACCTGGCTCGAAGAACTGTCAAGGAAGCGAATTCCGAATTATAATAGGAGTATATGGTAGTAATACGGTCCTGGTGTCGGCAAGGTTCGGATTGGCTTCCCAAGGGAGTGGATGTTTGTGGTATGATGCCCGTTCCATTTGGGCGCCCGGTGCCGGCCGGGATGGAGAAAACAGCAACCATCAACGAGGCAGAATGACGATGAAGATGATCCGTTACACTCTTACTGCATTGATTCTCCTGGGGTTCGTCGTCGGCGGCCAGTTCACCCCGGAACTCTATGCCGACTACAAGGAAGCGGTGCAGAAATACAACCAGGGTCAATACGTGGAGGCCGCTGCCGCCTTTCGGGCCGAGGTCGAGGCCTTCCCCAACTGGTGGTTCGTGCAGTACTACCTTGGCAAATGCAACCTCAAGCTGAAGAAATACGACCAGGCGCTGATCGAATACAACAAGGCCAAGGGACTGGCCAAGGCCGACCAGGAGGTCTTCGCCACCGGCTATGACATCGCCCAGGTCTACTACAAGCAGAAGAAGCTCTCCGCCGCCCTCGACGAGCTGCAGGCGGTGGAGGGGGCGGCCAAGGCCGACGCCGAGAAGAAGTCGCTCTACAACCTGATGGGCAACATCTATTACGGGCAGAAGAAATACGGCGAGGCCGTGCCGGTGCTCGAGCAGAGCGCCGCCGTGGCCCCCGACGACTCGGGCCTGGCCTTCAAGATCGGCTACAGCTACTACAACCTCGGCGAGTATGCCAAGGCCTACGAGACGCTGAGCAAGGCGGCGCGCCTCGACAGCAAGAGCACCAACGCCCGCTACTGGCTCGGGGTGACCGCCCTGACCCTGGGCCGGACGACCAGCGACAAGGCGAAAAAGCGTGACTGGTACAACAAGGCCGTGGAGCAGGGCGAGGCACTGGTGCGGCTCAAGCCGGGCGACGCCACCTACACCTCGCTCATCGGTCAGGCCTACCTCGGCGCCAAAGACTACGACAAGGCGATCGCCCAGTTCCAGCGGGCCCTGGAGTCCGACCCCGGCGACTGCCAGAACCAGCACAACCTGGCCAACGCCTACCTGGGCAAGAAGGACTGGACGCAGGCCGAGTCGGCGTTCAGGAAGGTGATCCAGTGCAAGCCCGGGGACGCCTCGGTCTACAACTCGCTGGGTTTCATCTACGAGCAGGTCTCCAAGAACTTCGCCAGGCAGGCGGAGAAGGACGCCTCCAAGTACACCCAGGCCATTTCACAGGGTGAGAAGGCGCTGGAGAACTACCAGAAATCGCTGCAGAAGAAGTCCAGCTCGGCCGTATCCTCCTCCATCGCCCGGGTCGAGGGGAACATTGCGATCTATGCCGAGAACATGGCCACCGACGCCGAGAACCGGCGGATCGCCCGGGAGAACGCCCAGGCCGAGGAGTACAACGAAGCGTTGGTGGACGAATTTGGTAACGAGGTCCTGGAGGCCGGCGAGGAACTGCCCGACCCCGACGAGGAATAGCATCCGCCATCCGACACTGCCGCGTTGAGATCAGACGCCGTCCCTTCGGGGACGGCGTTTTTTTTTGTGCGCCGGGCATGGCGCGCAGCGCCTTGACCGGCGCTGGTAACCGGCAAGCGAAAGCGAACCGGGAAGTGACTTGGAGGTGCAAGTCCTCTGGGGGCCCTGGTGGCGGGAACCC
>Ga0180435_10005738_pt1 | contig 12016 bp, 14 predicted proteins | sample SS_ome_3_FD_132467 | JGI IMG/M metagenome (GOLD analysis project Ga0180435, IMG submission 132467) | Hypersaline lake sediment archaeal communities from the Salton Sea, California, USA - SS_3_S_1 metaG | ecosystem: Environmental > Aquatic > Non-marine Saline and Alkaline > Hypersaline >...
CGTCGTTTCTCTGACGAGTACTTCGACCGCGACCATGATGAATACCTGGAGATGATGAACGGCCGCTTCCTGGTCGATGATGTCACCTCGCCGCTGATACAGGACCTGCTCGACGAGGTCGAGGCGGATGAGTATCTCGACCGGGTGCTGGCGGTCGATGTTACTACCCTGATCGTCGATGATCCGGTCAAACGCGTCGATAATATGACCATGGCGTGGGGGCTGGAAGCGCGTGTGCCGTTCCTCGATACCGAGGTGGTGGCGCTGGCCGCTTCCATGCCGCCGGAGATGAAACTGCCCAATGGCGGCAAGCATGTATTGAAGGAACTGTCACGTGGATTCCTGCCCGACATCGTGGTCGATCGGAGCAAGGCCTATTTCCCCATGCCGGCCCTGAAGTATGTGCGAGGTGAATTCCTCGAGTTCATGAAGCAGATACTGTTGTGTGATGAGGCTAAGGCGCGTGGACTCTACAAGCCGGCCTATGTCGAGAAGTTGCTGGCCAGTCCCGAGGAATATCTGACACGCCTGCAGGGCAGCAAGCTCTGGCACCTGGCGGCACTCGAACTCTGGCTACAGCAGAATATCGACAATCGATAAGGGTTCAATCGATACCTGAAAGCGCAATGCCTGAATAATCCAAGCCTGAATGATCCGGGACTGTAAGATGAACGCTGGAAATATGAATGCTATTATCAGCCTGGTTACCGTATTCGCCAGGAGATCCCTGCATGAAAAGACTATCTGCCGTCCTGGCTCTGTTCGCATCAGTATTGGTGACGGGCTGTCAGTCCGATGTGAAACCGGATCCGCGGCCGGGCTGGATCGATAATCCGGGCGATAACTTCGTGGGCAAGTGTGCCACCCATGTCAGGGGCCCGATCGCGCAGGAGCAGTGTGCCTACAGGAAGGGGCTGACCTATATGGCGATGTCGAAGGGTGTCTCGGTCGATGTCTCTTCTAATATGACCATGAAGCAGACAGCGACCGAGAAGAGCGGAAGCAGTTACGGTAAGGTCGAGGCGTCTGTGACAATGGAGGAGAAAGATATCCGGGTTGCTGGTACCATCATCGACAAATGGCATGACAAGGTCGCTGATATCATGTACGTGTTGATCGAGGAGAATTAATCAGCAAACTGCTGTATAGACTCGTCGTTTCAGATGAGCTGTGAGCGGCTTGAAAACCTGTAATTTGCCGCCATATCCCACTATGTACACGAAAGATAAGGGTAATTTCTCATTTTTCAGGGGTATAATCCCCGTATATTCAAACTCACAGGTGAAAGATGGCTGACGTATTAGACAGAATTGATGAGCAGGTAAAAGGTAATGCGGTGATGATCTACATGAAGGGTACACCGCAGTTCCCGCAGTGTGGTTTCTCCGGCAGAACGGTGGAGGCATTGAAACAGGTAGGTAAAGAGTTCGCCTACTGCAACGTACTTGCCGACCCGGAGATATTCCAGAACCTGCCACGCTATGCCGACTGGCCGACCTTCCCGCAGGTCTATGTCGATGGTGAACTGATCGGCGGTTGCGATATCACGCTGGAGATGTTCGAGAACGGTGATCTGAAGAAGATCATCGATGAGGCATCCGAAAAAGCGTAGCGCATAGCCGGGTAGGCAAACCGGCAAAATACCTGTTTCAGAAACAGCGTATACAGAAGCCATCATCCATGTCGTCAGATTGCACGGCATGGATGGTGGCTTTTTTGTGCCAGCGGGATTTTTCGCCTGGATGAATAAGTCCGGGTCAATAAGCGATACTGTGGGCGATATTACCCCTGGCGTCATCGAGCTTGCTGCCTGCCAGGCGGATCATCTCCTCCACTGTGATCATATGCTCATCGCTGCGGTAGTAATTGGCGCCTATACTGCCGTGTATCGACAGGTTTCCGGCCGTGGTCTTGTATTCGCGATTGTCGATCATGGACAGGATACGCTCGACCGATGATTCCTTGTAGTTCTTCGCCTTGGTGTGGTGCATGATGATACCGAACAGGTCGTTGTCCAGGCGCGCGATGACATCGGTCGGCCGCACAGCCCTGCGCAGTCGGCGATGCTGGCTGACCAGTACCTCGTCAGCAACGACGCTGCCATAGTCCTGCTTGATCTGGTCCAGCTCCCGTAACTCGACCAGTGCGAGGCAGACACCGCCCTGTCGGGTAGCGGCTTCCTGCAGGTGGGCCTTGAGATTCTTCAGCAGGAACTGCTGGTTTCCTGCACCGGTCAGTTCGTCGACCAGTGCCAGCTTCTTCAGGCTGTCGATGGTCTGTTGCATCTGTCTCGATGTTTCCAGAAGGTCGTTCTGTAACGATGCGACCCTGGCTGCAGCATTCACCCTGGCTGCCAGTTCCTGTGGATTGGGTGGTTTACACAGATAGTCATCGACACCATGATCGAATGCCTTGACCAGGTACTCGACACCATCGTGAGCGGTGAACAGGATGATTGCCGTATAGGTGCCTTTCTCTTCATCGCGCTGACGTATCCGTGCGGTCAGTTCAAGGCCGTCCATCTCCGGCATCATCCAGTCTGCCAGCACCACGTCGGCCGGCTTCTGGTCGATCATCAGCAGTGCCTCACTGGCACTGTCGGCCATGCGCACGCCGTTATAGCCGGCTTTCTTCAGTGCTGTCTTGACCACGATCCGGCTGAACTGCAGATCGTCGACGATGATGATGGAGAGGTCTTTGTCACTCATGCAAATATCAGGTTGTTGATGTCCGTTTCACTTGTCTCAGTATAGATACTATATAGACAAAGTATGCCATATTTCCCAATGAATCAATGCTTTCATCCTGCAAGCTGTGCAGGATGCAATGATGCTATCTGACCAGGCTGTCCTCAGCGGTTTCCTGCACGGCGCCATTGTTCTCGTTGCTCCATACCGGGCCGGCTGCTTGTGCCCAGCGGTTGATGATTATGCAGAACAGTTCCGCTGTCTGTTTTGCGTCATAGAGTGCGGAGTGTGCTTCGTTACTATCCCACGGCAGGCCTGCTGCCTGTGCTGCACGTGACAGCACCGTCTGGCCGTAGGCGAGACCGCCCAGGCTAACGGTATCGAAGGTGCTGAACGGGTGGAAGGGGTTGCGCGATATCCTGTTACGTTCCGCTGCGGCGAAGATGAACTTGTGGTCGAGAGTCGTGTTATGCCCGATCATGATGGCGCGCTTGCATTTGTGCTGCTTCATCTCCCTGCTGATGAACTTGAACAGGTCGCGCATGCCTTCATCCTCGTGGCTGGCGGCCGCGATGCGGAACGGGTGATGCGGGTCGATGCCGTTTATCTCCAGCGATGCGGGGTCCATGTTGGCGCCTTCGAAAGGATTGATGTGCCTGTGGAACTCCTTGTTGACCGTCATCATGCCCTGCTCGTCGATCTTCAGCGTCACCGCGCCGATCTCCAGCAGCGCATCCTTTTTCTCATCGAAACCACCGGTCTCGACATCGATGACGACCGGGTAGAAACCGCGGAAACGGCGAGACATCAGCTTGTAATTCTCTTCACTCATAAGCGCTATTTTACATGTGTGGCCGGGTCGGGTGTGACCGGATTGGTATGATGACCAGGTGGATTGATACAGGTTAAAGGTGAATGGTTACCGGATTCAGTATGCGAGTTTCCAGTGCAGGGTCTGTCCGGCGAGCAGCGGTACCAGGGTATCTTCACCCGCACTGTCGTTAAAGGGGTACTCGTCAGGCACCTGCCAGTCTTCGCGTAGCAGGGTGATGCTGGATGTATTTCGTGGCAGACCATAGAAATCAGGTCCATTGAAACTGGCGAAGGCTTCCAGCTTGTCCAGCGCGCCCGCCTGCTCGAAGATGGTAGCGTACAGTTCGATGGCGGCATGTGCAGAGAAGATGCCGGCACAGCCGCAGGCCGACTCCTTGCGGCGCTTGCCGTGTGGTGCGCTGTCGGTGCCGAGGAAGAACCTGTTACTGCCGGAACGGATGATATCTAGCAAGGCCTGCTGATGAATATCCCGCTTCAGCACAGGCAAGCAGTAGTAATGCGGCTGCAAACCGCCTTTGAACAGGGCATTGCGGTTGAACATCAGGTGCTGTGGCGTGATGGTCGCGGCAATATTGTCACCACTCTGAGACACGAAGTCGGCGGCATCATTAGTAGTGATGTGCTCGAACACGATCTTCAGCTCGGGGAAACGTTCTGTCAGCGGGATCAGGGTACGCTCGATGAACACTTTTTCCCTGTCGAACACATCGACATCCGGACTCGTGTCCTCGCCATGCACCAGCAGCGGGATGCCGGTCTCCTGCAAGGCGCCGATGGCATCATCACAGCGGCGGATATCGGTGACGCCGGCATCCGAATTGGTAGTGGCCCCGGCAGGATAGAGTTTCACGCCCTTGATGAAGCAGCTCTTGCGTGCCGCGATGATCTCGTCTGCCGTGGTGTTATCGGTCAGGTACAGGGTCATCAGTGGCTCGAAGTCTGTGCCTTCGACGGCTGCCAGTATCCTGTCCAGGTATTCGACCGCCCGCGCCACGGTGGTCACCGGCGGGGTCAGGTTAGGCATGACGATAGCACGGGCAAATTGCCTGGCGGTAAACGGCGCAACGGCCCTTAGCGCATCGCCATCACGCAGATGCAGATGCCAGTCATCAGGCCGGGTGATTGTTAAAGAGGTTTTTGTCATAATAGCTCATCGACGGATACCCCTATTATGCCTTAGTTGTGAGCTCAAATCTTTACCGATTCTTCCTGCTGCTGTTGCTCAGGTGCAAGCCGCAGGACATTCCTTACAGTTCTCAGGTGGCTATCTATACCGCATTTGCCTATGTGCTGACGGGTGTGCTGGTGCTGCAGTCGACGATTCAGCCCGCGCATGTGGTGCAGGGGATGATACTCGGGCTTTTCGTCCAGCTCGTGTTCACCTGGGCGATACTGTCTTCGATGCAGCGGCAGGCCCGGTTCATACAGACGATAACCGCGATGCTGGGCGTCAGCATGATGTTCAACCTGCTGTCCTGGCCGATCTTCTATCGCCTGGCGGATGTGCCGGTAGACGAATCGGTGCAGCAGACCATGTCCCTGTTGTTCCTGCTGCTGATAAGCTGGGAAGTATTGGTGAAAGCGTACATCTACCGTTATGCCATGGAGATACAGATGGCGAGTGCTTTACTGCTATCCTTATGCCTGTTGTTCGTCTCGTTTGCGCTGACCCAGATGTTATTGCCGCAGCCAACATAGTCGGACGTAATCCAGCATAGCCGAACGTAATACTGAGGAGTCGATCTTGAAAATACATATCCTGGGCATCTGTGGCACCTTCATGGGCGGCATCGCGTTGCTGGCCAGACAGGCCGGTCACCAGGTCAGTGGTTCTGACCAGAATGTCTATCCGCCGATGAGTACCCAGCTCGAACAGCAGGGTATCGAGCTCAGCGAGGGCTTCAGCAGTGAACATATCCCCGATGATGTCGACGTGGTCGTGATCGGCAATGCCATGTCTCGTGGTAACGAGGCGGTGGAGTATGTGCTCAACAACAATATCCCTTACAGCTCCGGGCCTGAATGGCTGGCGAAGCATGTACTGAAAGATCGCTGGGTGCTGGCGGTCGCCGGTACACACGGCAAGACCACGACATCCAGCATGCTGGCATGGTTACTGGAATATGCCGGTCTTGAACCGGGTTTCCTGATCGGCGGCATACCGGCCAACTTTGGCTTATCGGCCAGGTTCGGCAGTGCACCGTTCTTCGTGGTCGAGGCCGACGAGTACGATACGGCATTCTTCGACAAGCGTTCAAAATTCGTCCACTACCATCCGCGCACCGCTGTGCTGAATAATCTCGAGTTCGATCACGCCGATATCTTCGAAGACCTGGAGGCGATAAAGAAACAGTTCCATCATCTGGTACGCACGATTCCCGGTGACGGGCTGATCATCAGTAATGGTGATGAAGCGGAACTCGATGAGGTACTGGAAATGGGCTGCTGGACCGACGTGGCTTATTTCTCTACCAGGATCAGCGACGAGGACTGGGGGGTGACGAATGTCTCTGGTGACGGTGCCTGCTTCGATGTCATGCTGGAAGGCAAGAAAGTCGGCACTGTGAACTGGGCCTTGCATGGTGAGCACAACAGGCTGAATGCACTGGCGGCAATCGCGGCAGCGCAACATGCCGGCGTACCTGTCGAGCTGTCCTGCGAGGCGCTGGCAGAATTCCGCGGTATCAAGCGACGCCTCGAAGTGCGGGCTGAGGTCGGCGGTGTCACCGTGTATGACGATTTCGCGCATCACCCAACGGCCATCATCGAAACACTGAAAGCCATGCAGGAACTCAAAGGTGACGGGCGTGTGCTTGCGATTCTCGAGCCGCGATCGAACACCATGCGTATGGGGGTACACGCCGGGGCGCTCAGTGAGTCACTGCAGCAAGCTGATGATATCTGTATCTATCAACCAGCCGGGCTGGACTGGAATATGACAGAGGTTTTCGCGGATTCCGCTAAGCCGGCGACGATCTGCGCCAGTACCGATGACATCATCGACCATGTCAAAACCATGGTAAAACCCGGCGACCATGTGCTTATCATGAGCAATGGTGGTTTCGAGGGCATACATGCACGCATGATTGACGCGCTGGAGGCGCGTAGTGAAAAGTGAAAAACGAAAAGTGAAAAGTGACAATCGTAAAATAATTTCGCTTGCTATCACCGGGGCCTCAGGTGTTCAGTATGGCTTCCGCCTGCTTGAACTGTTATTGAAAGATGGCCATACGGTTTACCTGATGGTCAGCAAGGCGGCGCAGGTCGTTATCGGTATGGAGACCGATATTCAGCTGCCGGGTCGTTGCAAGGATATGCAGGCCTTTCTGTGTGAGCGTTATGACTGTGGGTCGGAGCAGCTGCATGTCTTCGGTGAAGATGAATGGACAGCGCCGCCCGCCAGCGGTACCGGCCGGGTCGATGCCATGGTGGTCTGCCCCTGTTCCATGGGGGCGCTGTCTGCCATCGCCACCGGTGCCAGCAATAAACTCATCGAGCGTGCTGCAGACGTCATGCTCAAGGAGCGCCGCAAGCTGATAGTGGTTCCCCGTGAGACACCGTACTCCGATATCCACCTGGAGAACATGCTCAAACTCTCCCGCATGGGTGCGGTGATGTTATGTGCCAATCCCGGTTTCTATAATCGTGCCGAGACCATCGATGACCTGATCGACTTCGTTGTCGCCAAGATCCTCGACCAGCTGGATGTGAGACACGCGTTGATGTCGCCCTGGGGTGAGTAGGCTGATGAGTCGAGTAAATTCTGAGACGAACAAACCCCGTGCCGAGTAGATCCTGAGTTCAGTGTATAGAGAGCGAACAGGTCATTTGCAATCGTGTCATCTCCAACGTTAGTGAGAGATGACAGTCTAAAAGTATGAGTACAGAATCTGCTTTCTGGGAAGTAAAACCCCTCGACCTACTGAGCAATGAAGAATGGGAGGCCCTGTGTGATGGCTGCGGCCTCTGCTGTCTGGTCAAGCTGGAAGACGAAGACAGCGGTGAAGTGTTCAATACCACGGTCAGTTGTCGCCTGCTCGATATCGAGCATTGCCGTTGCAGTGATTATGAAAATCGTTTCGAGCTCGCTCCCATGTGTACTGCGATCACGCCTGAAACAGTCGGCGGCATGAACTGGCTACCCGAGACCTGTGCCTACCGTCGCCGGCATCTCGGCCAGGCCTTGCCTGAATGGCATTACCTGGTATCAGGTGACCGCGATGCAGTGCACCAGGCCGGTGTGTCAGTAAAGTGGTTTGCCATGTCGGAAGAGTTCGTGCATCCGCGGCAGTTGCAGGATTTCATCATCGAACGTGATGGCGAGTAAAAGATGAAGACGGTTAACAAGCTACTCGACAAGCACAGGCAGCTCAATCAGAGTGATGCTATGAAAGTCATATCACATGTACAGCGTGAGCAGGGTGAGTGGGTGCTGAACACGCTGATGATCGACGGCTATGATGTTCCGTTCAAGTACCGGCGCAAGAAGCGTTATAAAAGTGTGCAGGGTCAGAGAGTCAACCTGACCTATTACCATGCCACTGAATCAGTCGCAGGTATCGAGATGGAAGTGATGAAGGTGGTCAGGATAAAGATCGCCTGATTGATGTAAGTACACGTTGCCATTTTTTGTAGGAGCGGTTTTTCGGCAATCGCTCGACTTTGTCTCCTGAGTCGTTCTACCACTTACATCCATGTAAGCGTCCTGCATTGCTCTAGTACCGTCCATCCGACGTGCAAGGATGCACTAGTGTCGCGTTAGACAGGATGTCGAGAGAGACCATGGACATAAACCGCGAACAGTGGCATACATATATTCGAGTGATTCGCGGTTAAAACCGCTCCTACATGAGTGCAGTAAGCAAAAACGATCCTTCTTGAGTCTATGTTTATCAATACCAGAGTTAAAAAATACCTGTTGACCGGGCTGTCCTACCTGGTGATCTTCTTCGTGCTCTCACAAGGCATAAGCTGGTGGAAATCGCGTGATGCACAGACGGGCAACCTGTCCGGGTTCAGCGCTGAATTGATGGATGGATCTCGTTACGTGATCCCGGAATTTTCAGAAAAGCCGGTATTGCTCCATTTCTGGGCAACATGGTGTCCAGTGTGCGATGTTCAGAAAGGCAGCGTGCAGTCGATCTCCGGGGATTATCCGGTGCTGACGATAGCTTCATGGTCTGAAGGTGAGGATGAAGTAAAAAAATATATGCAGGAAAACGGTCTGACATTTCCGGTTATGCTGGATAACAGCGGGCAGCTCGCCCAGGATTTCGGTTTGAAAGGAGTGCCCGCCAGTTTCATACTGTCCCCGAATGGCGAGATAAAGTATGTTGAAACGGGCTATACCACCGAACTGGGTCTTCGCTTTCGTCTATGGCTGTCTTCCCTGAATGCGGACAATGCTACTGACGCTGCCGCCGACCCCGCTGAATAGTTACTGTCAGGATCCAGATGGCTTTTCCGAATGACTTCTCCGTGATTACTGCCCACAGCTTATATTGCTATACTAGCTACGTTTAATATCACCTCTAAATCCATCTGGTCCGCCATGAGTCACAGCATAGACGATAGTCGTCATACAAAGCGACCGATCGCCATCTCCAACTGGCTTTATAGCGTCGCATTCCTGGTCTTTATCATGGTTGTCGTCGGTGGTATCACGCGACTGACCGAATCGGGTCTTTCCATCACCGAGTGGAAACCCATAACCGGCGCCATACCCCCGTTGAGTGAGGCGGAATGGGTATCAGAGTTCGAGAAATATAAACAGATTCCCGAATACCTGGAGATAAACGGCCCGGCGGGGATGACCCTGGATGATTTTAAATTCATCTATTTCTGGGAATGGGCACATCGCCAGCTGGGTCGGTTGATCGGTCTGGCTTTTGCCCTGCCGCTTGCCTGGTTCGCGTTCAGACGCGCCATACCTGAGGGTTATGGTGGACGACTTGCCGCATTACTGGTGCTCGGTGGCATGCAGGGGGCGATCGGCTGGTGGATGGTGAGTTCGGGTTTGACGGAACGCACGGATGTCAGCCATTTTCGGCTGGCGACGCATCTGTTGACAGCGTTTGTCATCCTGGGTGCACTGGTCTGGACGGCGCTGGATCTGCGTCAGCTGGCCAGCGCTCAACACAGCAAGGCAAAACTGACCGGTTTCGGTCTGCTGGTTATCGCTATATTGTTCGTGCAGTTATTATTTGGCGCCTATACAGCAGGGCTGAACGCGGGTCATGTTTCCAGTACCTGGCCCCTGATGAATGGCTCTCTCATGCTGGCAGGCATAGACTGGTCGGCTGGTATCTGGACAATGATCAATAATGACCCCTATGTCATCCACTTCATTCACCGCTGGTGGGCATGGGTCACGGTTGCTTTGCTTATCGTACTGGCGCGGCGTATACGCGCACAGTCCAGGAAAGCATCGATCGCTATCCACAGTGCCTATGGTGTTCAGGTGCTGCTCGGTATCGCGACTGTCATGACCGGTGTCGGCATCCATTACGCTGTACTGCACCAGGCTGTGGGTGCGCTGGTGGTTATATCGACTGCGTGGGGTGTGCATCTATTGGGTCGGGATCGACCAGTCGCAGGCAGTTGACGCCCGGTCGAGGAATCGATCAAAAGGTCACAACTGTCGCCTTGCGGCCGAGGCTGTATGAAAACTCTCATGCTGACGCACAAACTCTTCCAGTCGCCGTCATCCCGGCATGCTTCTGGCTGGGATCCATGCTTTATAGATTAACCTTCATGCGGGAAGTAAATGGATCCCATCCTTCGGTTCGTTAACGACACATCCCTGTGCCACTACTCCAACCAGAAGCATGCCGGAATGACCAAAATCAATCGAGTCGGCCCTGATTGACTTTCTCTTTGCTTTCTCTCGTTTGCTCAAGTGTAAATGATTATGCTTGATTAACTGCCATCGATACCCTTTGTCATAAGTGTTGCGCAGGAAAACTGACCGATAACCATTGAAGCATCCGGGTATTCGGCTCAGAATAAGAACATGAAACAGATAATCTCGATTGGCGTGAGCAGTTGCCTGCTCGGTAGTGAAGTTCGTTTTGACGGAGGTCACAAGCGTGACCGTTTTGTCACCGATATCCTTTCTGAATACTTTGAATTTATTCCCTATTGCCCCGAGCTCGCCATTGGCCTGGGCATCCCCCGGCCGACGATACGGCTAGCCCGCATTGATGGCCAAATTCAACTGGTCGAGGGTGATAACTATCAGCACAATTACACGGACAAGATGCGGCAAACTGCAGATGCTTACTGTCTTCAACTAGATAATCTTTGCGGCCACATCCTCAAAAGCAAATCACCCAGCTGTGGTATGACCCGGGTCAATTTGTACGAAGAAAACGGCCACGCCTCAAAACAGGGTGTAGGTCTGTTTGCTGAATCACTGATGAAGAAACATCCCAATCTGCCGGTTGAGGAGGAAGGCCGTTTGAATGATGCAGGTATTCGCGAAAATTTCATCGAGCGTGTTTTTGCTTACCATCGCTGGCAAATGATGGTTGCCGAAGGCTTCGCTGTTAATGACCTGATGAATTTTCATAAGCAGCACAAGTTGACCTTGCTGGCCCATAATGAGGCGATCTATCGTCAGCTTGGCAGACTCGTTGCCCAAAGTACGAAAGACAACCTTACCGACCAGGCTGAGGAATATATTCAGCTGTTTTCCGAGGCCATGAGCAAACATGCCTCTCGCAACAGTCATGTTAATGTGCTCCAGCACATCATGGGGTATTTAAAACAGGCAATTGATAGCGAGGATAAGCAGGAGTTGCTCGAGATCTTTGAAAAATATCAGCTTGGAGAGCTTCCCCTTATTGTGCCCGTTACCCTGTTACGGCATCACTTTCGCAAACATCCCAATGACTACATCCAGGAACAGTATTATCTGAATCCCTACCCCGGGGAACTCATGCTGAGAAATCATGTATAGCAATTTTCCGGCATTCATTTTGATGCAATAGAGCATCTGTCGTTATCGAATTAAAAAAGCCACCGGTATTTACCGGTGGCTTTTTTAATGGTGAAGCGCTGACTTGTATCAGGCGCTGGTCACGTCGACCGCCTGCAGGCCTTTTTCGCCTTCGGTCACGGAGAAGATAACAGCCTGCCCCTCACCGAGAGAACGATGCCCCTTGCCCTTGATGGAACGGAAGTGGACGAATACGTCTTCGCCGTTCTCGCGGGTGATGAATCCGAAACCCTTGGCAGCGTTGAACCACTTGACCGTGCCACGTTCCTGGCCACTTTTCACAGAGTTTTTTGCAGCTGTTGAAGGTGTTACCAGCATATAGGTGACGATGCAGGCAAGCAGGATGCTGATAAACGATATCATCCAGCTGGTGTAATGTTCAGCGGAAACGAGCAGGGTAAAACTGTCGGTGATACTGGCCGTGCTGCCAGAACTTTGCAGGCTGGCGATCGATGCGATAACAGATGTGATCAGGCTGATGATGAGTATTTTTATA
>Ga0180435_10005739_pt1 | contig 12015 bp, 14 predicted proteins | sample SS_ome_3_FD_132467 | JGI IMG/M metagenome (GOLD analysis project Ga0180435, IMG submission 132467) | Hypersaline lake sediment archaeal communities from the Salton Sea, California, USA - SS_3_S_1 metaG | ecosystem: Environmental > Aquatic > Non-marine Saline and Alkaline > Hypersaline >...
ACCGGATGGGCGGCCTACGCCTGGATCTACCTGTTCGCAGCCTTGATCGGGTTTTCCACCACGGTTGCCGAACCGGCTCTCCTGGCCGTGTCCCTGAAGGCCGGAGAGGTCTCCGGAGGAGTAATAAGCCCCTGGGGACTGCGGGTGACCGTGGCAATCGGGGTAGCGGTCGGGCTTTCCCTGGGCGCTTTTCGTATCGTTACCGGCACTCCCCTGTATATGTATATCCTGGCCGGATACCTGGTAGTCGTTCTGCAGACCTTCACCACCCCCAAAAAAATGATTGCGCTGGCCTATGATTCCGGCGGTGTCACCACTTCGACCGTAACGGTCCCATTGGTTGCGGCCCTGGGGCTGGGATTGTCCGAAACCGTCCCGGGTCGCGATCCGGCCCTGGACGGATTCGGGTTGATCGCCTTTGCCAGCCTGTTTCCGATCATCGCCGTGATGGGATACGCCCAGATTTCCCATTGGACCGCCATCCGAAGGGAGAAGAGCCGAATACAAGGAGGAAGTACATGAGGTTCAAGATCGTTTTCGCGCCGGTGAAAACCCATAAGACGGACGCGGTGGTAGACGCGGCCAAGGAGGCGGGCGCCACCGGAGCAACCATCATCGGCGCCCGCGGTACGAGCATGCATGAAGCAAAGACGTTTTTTGGTCTAACCCTCGAGGACCAGACAGACATTATCTTTTTCCTGCTGGAAGAGCACGTCGTCAAACCGGTTCTGGCAGCGATCGAAACGGCCGGTGAGTTCGACAAGCCCGGAACGGGCATTGCCTTTGTGCTGCCTGTGGAGGAGGTGACCGGGATGGAAAGTCAGATGGAGGCATTCAAGGAAAAGGTCCGGGACAAATACCTATAAGGTGGTCTGTAGGAGGGATCATGAATGAGATAATTCGGGTGAAAGACCTGATGCATAAGGAAGTGTTGAGCATCGACGGCATGGCCTCCGCCAAAGAGGCGGCCGCCATGATGAGGGAGTCCGGGGTGACGGAATTGCTTGTATCCAAGCGCAATGACGACGATGCCTGGGGAATCGTCACCGTGATGGGTATCATCAAGCACGTGCTCGTGCCCGAACGGGACGCGAATACTGTTTATGTCTATGAGATCATGACCAAGCCGGTGATCACGCTTCCGCCACGGATGGACATTCGCTACGCCATTCGCCTGCTGGACCGGGTCGGCCTTCGCCGAGCCCCTGTGGAAGACCAGGGGAATATCGTCGGTATGGTTACCCTCTACAGCCTGATCCTAGATGCGGACATTCTGTGATCTTTGCTTGTGAACATGTACAGCAAATGACGGGGAGTGGGCTTTTGCTGATTGATGACCGGGGGGATGTCGCTGACCTGTGCAACCTGGTGGCCGGTCCTCACGTTCATCGTCCTCCTCACATTCCCGGAGACCGTTGATCCGATGCGGCGAAGAGATGCACATCGTCTCGTTCATCACCGAGCCACACACGATTGCCAAAAACGTCGGACACGTGCGCCGGACGCGGAGGTCGTTGAGCGCTCTTGAATTGATGGCAAAGCGATGTGTGTATGTCGCAAGGAGGGTGAACAATTCTACGAGGTATTCCTGGAACGGCTCGAAACGTTCAGCAACGCATATGATGCAGAGAGTCTGTCGGACATTGAGAATGCTCTTTGACATGAGAGACAGGTGCCACGAAGAGTACAAGTGAGTTTTCCAGCTCACAGCCACCGCCGCCTAATCCGATAGTTTCCAGTCCACCAACCAACAGGTTAATATTGTCGCGGATCCAGGGGGAAGACCCGCAAAAGACAGGCACGGGACGTTTGGTGTCGGCATCGACAATCTGACTGCCGCCTCCATGTATTCGGTATTGCACGGGACGCCATAGCGGTGCGGTATGCATCGAAGGGCGTGCTGCGTGTAGTGCAGTGCGTGATACGTTGCGCGATCGGTCTGAGTTTTCTCGGGTAACTCTTCCTGGGCTCCATCTTTTCGAGCATCGCCTGGGAGAGCAAATGAAAACCGCAGTCTGGATTTCCATCACTGTTGTTGCGCTGATTCCTTCCGTATCCACAGCACAGGACGAGTCGCACCTAAACGACCTCCAAGCCGCAGGCGAAGCCGGCATAGGCCAAACAACAATCGGTGGCAAATGGTACATCAACTTCAGAATTGGAGATGTCGACGGCGACAAAGTCAGCCGATTTGGATTAGATCGAGGCTACATAATCATCAAACACCAACTCACCAGTCGACTCAGTGGCCGCATAACTCCTGACATTTCGATGGATAGAGAAGGGGACGGCGAAGGTGACTTGGAAGTTCGTCTCAAGTACCTCTTTTTGGATTTCAAGTTTGATGATCTTTGGCTCTTTACCGAACCGCACGTAGAGTTCGGACTTGCCCACCGTCCCTGGTTGGACTATGAGGAGCATATCAACCACTACAGGGTGCAGGGTACCATGTACCTCGAACGCAATGGAATCTTCAACTCCGGAGATTACGGAATAGGGCTTTTCTCTTTACTCGGTGGGAGCATGGATGACGGGTATCGTGCGAGAGTAAGTGACAATTATCCGGGGCGTTACGGTAGCCTAGCGGTTGGTATCTACAATGGTGGTGGATATCACGGTATCGAGCGAAATACCAACAAGACGTTTGAAGGCAGGTTGAGTTTACGTCCGCTGCCCGACTATCTGCCGGGTCTACAGTTCAGCTACCACGGTGTGTACGGTGCTGGCAACGATGTGGACGGTACTGATTGGACCGTCAACTTGCTGTACGCTTCATGGGAGAGCGAGTATTTGGTGGTCTCAGGTCAACGCTATTGGGGTGCAGGGAATTTCAAGGCAACGGACCTCGACGCGAACGGTAGTGCATTGAGGCAGAACGGCTATTCCTTTTTTGGGGAGCTTCGTTTACCTCAACACCATTTGAGCCTAATCGGCCGCTACGATCATTTTGACGATACCCCGTCGGCAGAAGGTGGCGAAGCACAACGGTTCATTGGCGGTGTCGCCTATCACCTCAAGAACCAGTCCAAAGTCGTCGTCGACTACGACGCGTACGATCGGGATGGTGTTGCTGGAGTGTCGCAGAAACTGTTTAAGCTCAGCATGGAGTTCAGCTTCTGAAGCTGTAGTCTCTACCGACCAAACAGCGGGTTGGCGGAGAGTCGGTGAAACCGATAAGGGCCCTTTTCTCTTGTCCGCGTGTCCTGCTGGATACAGGAAAGCCACCGGGCGCGGCGGTGACCAGGACCACCTCGATTTTCTGCATCGCGCGTCCGAAATGGACTCACCACACAATGTGATCCGCTCGGCGGCCGAGTAGGCGATTGAATTCATCAGAGTATTGTCAGCCTGAGCGAAATCAACTGCAGTCGCCGCATGCTACTGTGGTGCATTAGTCGCATCGGCGGGTTCACGGGTGAGGCGCTGTACGCGCGCACAGAGCTCAAAAAAGCGGGGGCGCAAAAGCGCCCCCGCAGATACCTGTAGCCTATATAGCTTGCCTACGTAATCGGCCTCCTGTAAACCTCCACTCCGTCAATCACGGTCAGATCAACTTCGATCTTCCAGATGTCTTCGGCCGGAATCGTCATGTAGTCCACCGGTATGGCGACAAAGTCCGCGAGTTTGCCCACCTCGATGGACCCTAGATCGTCCTCAGCAAACATCGTGTAGGCGGCTCCCATGGTCGCCGCGCGCAGAGCCTCTTCGCGCGTCATGGCCTGGTCGGGAATCCAGCCGCCCGGAGGGTTGTTTTCCCGGTCCTGGCGCGTGACGGCTGCGTGGAGCGTGTACCACGGGTTGTAAGGCGAGACCGAGTAGTCGGTCCCGGTCGCCATCGGCACGCCCATGTCTATCAGGTCCCGCCAGATGTAGGCGTACTTCAGACGCTCAGAACCCATGCGTGCCTCAGCGAAATGCATGTCTTCCGTTGCATGGAGCGGCTGCATGGAGGCGATGATACCCAAGTCCACGAGCCTGGGCAGGTCGGAGGGGATAAACACCTGAGCGTGCTCGAGCGCGAACCTGGCATCTCTGCCGTCGATCCCCGTGGCCTGGAGGGCCCTTTCATACGCATTGATCGCAACATGATTGGCGCCGTCGCCAATGCAGTGCACCCTGAGGTTGAACCCCATCGGAAGCATCTCGGTTGCTAACGCCGCCAGCTCGTCTTCAGTCCGTCTCGGCTCCCCGGTGTAGTCCGGGTAGTCGCTGTACTCCTCCATGAACAGGGCGCCCCGCGATCCCAGCGCACCGTCGGCGAACTCTTTCACCGACCTCACGAAGTATTTGTTGTCGTGGTTCAGCGGCTCACCTAGCATTCTCGCCGCGCTAGGGTGCACCATCTCGTTGATTCTGATTCTGAGAAGACCCACGTCGTAGAGCTTCATGCGCCGTTGGACCTCGTTGTAGCCGGTCATGCTGGCGCCGTGGATCGTCGTCAGGCCGCTGGCGATTGCCAGCTCGGTGCCGTCAACGAGGTTGCGGCTCCGCTCGTAGTCGGTAAGCGGCGGCAGGTCGGGAATCAACCTGGTCAGCTGTGGCGGCGCCCTTTCAACGAATTCGCCGGTGGGCTCGCCGTTTTCGTCCTTCTTGATGTGACCGCCCTCGGGGTCAGGCGTGTCACGAGTGATGCCGGCCAGCTCCAGCGCTTTGCTGTTGGCACCACTGCCGTGCGTGTAACGGCTGATGAAGACCGGATTGTCGGGTGCCGCCTCGTCCAGAAGCTCCTTGCGGAATACCGGTGGGTCCCAAACGGCCGACATCCAGCCTCTGAGAACGATCCATCGCGGTTCCGGCCCCGGACGCATTCCCTCACCAGTGGCAAGTGCGTTCCTGATGACCGCCTGCATCTGTTCCACTGTCGCCCACTCTCCGAGACCAGGCCTTATGTCCGGCGTGCGCGGGTAGAGTTCCCTCTCCCCGTACCGGATGTGGACATGCGCGTCGTGCAGGCCGGGAACGATCGTTTTCCCATCCATGTCGATCACGTAGGTGTTCGGCCCGATGTGCGCCTGAACTCCCTCGTCGTCGCCGACATAAATGAACCTGCCGTCCTGAATCGCGAGGGCGGTAGCGGTGCTGAAGTTCTCGTCCACCGTGTAGATGTTCGCGTTGACATAGGCGCGATCGGCCACCTGCGCGTGGGTCGTTGCCGGCAACGCCAGGAAGCAGATCAACAGCAACAGACTGAAGACTGCGTTTTTGAGGAGACTTCTCCTGTGTGTCATATAGGGTGCTCCTGTTGAGATCTCGGGAACGCGGTATGCCGCCCGGTCAGAAATGATTTCCCGTCTAATCGGAACCTTACGAGCGGGAGGCTTTTGTCAACTGGAACTACGAGCGGGTATTCTCGGGTTTCTTTTCGAATTGAAGCAGTTCGATCGGTGCACCGTCATGCAAGATCATCGCGACCCTAACACCTTCCGACGGCGAAGCAGGTGCGGATAAGATCTCCTTGCCATCCAGCGCCCTTTCCAGATCGTCCACCTCGAATGCGAGGTGAGGCACGTTTTGGATCAGTTCGGAGATTGGGCTGTCTACGTCGAATCGCATCCATTCGACACCATAGGGACTGGTGTCGAATCCGGTCACGTACATGCCGAACTCTTTGAGGTATCGTTCTCCCGGTATCTGCTCTTTCGTCGGAATGCCGAGATGGTGATAGCGCCAACCCCACTGTTCAATGGCTGCGGGTAGATCCGACTCTCTTCGTTTCGGGTCCATTCAGACGGTCCTCACAATTTGGTGCCTTTCACGATGTGCCGGATTGTGACATAGCCCACCGCACAACTGATCGCCAAATGGGACTATTATTAGGTAGTCTAGCAGGATCTCCACAGCACAGATACTGAGACAGAACTATGAAGCGACTATCAACTGCCGCCGGGCTGATGCTGGCCTTGCTGACAAGCGCAACCTTGACTGCCCAATCCTTTACGGATGGCTACGGACTCGACCCCCAATTCTCGATTGGATTTCGAGGGGGCTACAATGCCGGCGTCGGTTTCGAGGCGTTTGGAACGGTCAGCAATTTCGCCGTCGGGTTTCCGTTAGCGCTGAGGCTGGGTATCTCCCGCACCGACGTTGAGCCGGGACGCGCCTGGGATGCGCGGCGCATATTCATCAACGACGCCACCAACGGCGACCCGGAGAAGAAGGGAAACACACTCGCCGTGAAGCTGGATTTCCTGCTACCTGTCAACACTTCTGTTCCCAACACCCTTGCGTACGCCGGTATCAGGCACTCGAGGTTCACCGGAAACTTCAATTTCGTGGGCGGTAACGAGGATTTCGATATCACGAGCGGCCAGTGGGGCCTTGGTGTCGGCCTGGAAAGTTCGTTCGCCATGAGCAGGAACGTCGATTTCGTCATCAACGGCGGCATGGACCATTTCTTCTCGGCAACGCTGTCGGGGCACGACACCTCCTATAGCCCTGACGGTGAAGATGTGAATGGACGGAATGACTATACGTTTGCGGACGCCGACGCCGCCGTGGCGCAACCGAAGTGGGAACCGGTCGTGATGTTGGGAATCGCTTATCGGTTTTGAGTGTTGGCAGTTCGGTACTGGCGGGACCTTTTTCTCAGATTTTCCCACCCCACGCCGCCACGCCGCGCATGATCATCTCGACGGCGATGGTTCCGACGTACAACGCCGTTATTCGCCCCGCTACCTCTATGTAGCGTTCCACTAGCGCTTCCCGCCGGGGGCGCACCCAGTCGTGGAGCGCCTTGAGCAAACACACAATCACCAAAGAGGTGAACACGGCGCCTACGATGGTCGCGCATGCAACAAAAGGACTCAGCCGTTCTCCAATGATGATGCTGGCACTGAGCGTGCCGGGTCCAATCAGCACCGGCATGGCAATCGCGCCCGATACGTGCGCCGACTCACCTCTGAGAAACTCCATGGCCGTGGGCCCGCGAAACACGAACTGCAGGCCAATCAGCAGTAGTACCAACCCTCCAAATATCTGGAATGAAGCAAAATCGGCCTGCAGTAGGCTTGAGAAGATGGCGTCGCCCAGAATAGCGAAGCAGCAAAAGACAACTGTCGCAATGATGCCCGCACGAAGCAACACGCTGCGGAACTGGGTCTGGTCGAGAGTCTTTATTAAGTCGACGAGATAGACGACCAGTAGAAAGGGATTCAGCAGGGCTAGAAGGAAAGCGCCCTGAGTGGCTATCTCAACCATGGATTTCAACCCACTGGGTTACGGGAGCCGACCAAGCAACCTAGATATCGACTGGATTTTGCACCGGATGGGTTCTTGTGGCAAGCGTGAGCCTACCCGCCAACGGCTCCACTACAATCGACGAACCGGTCGGCGGAAAGTGCGGCCAGGTCTTCGCCCGATTCGAGGAACCGTTCGTCGAGTTCCTCGAAGGCAGCAGAATTCGACTCCCAAGCAGCGGCAAATGAATCCGCTTCTTTCCCGATTTTCCATGCGGCACGAAGAACGGCGGCCGTCTTTGCCGCACCAATCTGCTCCAGGCAGGCCAGCGTTGCGTGAACGGATCTTCCGTCGGTGTTGGTCAGGTACTGCCCGACCCCGCCGTTCATCACCTCAGATTCCAAGAGGCCAACTAAATACACCACTTTGGGCCAGGGCTCGAGCGTATCCAACTCAGGTTCCTTTTCACCCAACAAACGCTCCCAGACCTCGTAAAACACCTGATGCCGCGGATCAGGCTCAGGGACGGTTTCTTCGCCCGCTCTGACCGAAACGTTCACCGAGACGATATCTGCGTTTTCGAAGGTTTCGACCACCAACTGCGGGTATCCGCTTTTCGGTGAATGGAAGGACATCGCACCAGGAGTCTGGCCCTGCTGACCCGACCCAAACTCGTGGCCCGGAAGGGAGGCGACGAGAGTCGCGAAGCGCTCATTACCTTCCGCTTTCAACACGGTGAGTAGTTCGTGTTCCAGCGACGCTCGGGCCTCGAAAGACGCAGTGCCATCGGCAATCGCTTTAAGGATCGCTGCAATAGAAGCTGGATCGAAGTTCATCTGTAACCTGAAAGTATGAGAAGAATTCTCGTATTGTAATGCGACCAGCTTCGGTATTGTGATGAGTTGACTTCAGCGTTCCTCTTCTTCGATCTCAACTACCTCCTCAACGAACGGCACCCAAGGTGACGCAACCGCTCGTGGGCAACCGCACCCAATCACAGATTAGTTCTATTCTGTCCTGGGAAAGCCGCACACAGGGCAGTGCCAATCTTCCTCGTTTGGTGGGGCGGGATGGACATGGCGTCCCGGTGTGCGATACGCGTGAAACTCATCGCATTCTTTCTCAAACGCTGCCTTACGGGATCTCGCGTAGCTGAACTTGAAGAACATCCTCTTGGCGACTATTGACGACCACAATTTCAGCCGAGCCCTGAGATTGGAATCGGACCGCCCAAGGTGCTCTACTTCAAAAGCGCCGTCCGCTGCCTCGCTTCCAATCGCGTAGTTGCCCGGCTCCTCCTTCTTCACAACCGTATCGACTATCTCAGTCTTCAATGGGTATGGTCCACGCATCGTAGTTGGGTTCATCCTCCTAATCCCATTTCACTGTCTGTTTTCGATTGGCGGTTTTCGCGGCTTTCGTCCTTAATCGGCGCTGGACCCTCCGACGGGCTGCCGCCGATTTTCGGCGTCTCGCAATACAAGGTTTTTCGAAACGGCGCTTCGCCTTCAAATCGGCCAATATCCCGGCCCGCTCAACCTTGCGCCTGAATTTCTTGATTACCTGCTCGATTCGGTCACCTTTGGACAAAGTCACTTGAGTCATACGGCATGGTGCCCCTTTCTCAGAACCGGTTTCGCAAAACTCAATCGCGCTACTGGGTTCCCCCCGCCCTTTGGGACGCACGTTTTTCTAAATCCTCTTGATCTCATCCTTGTTGGTCTGGAAAGCCGTTGAGCGGCCCAAGCTCCAACTTGTCTCGCTCGAATGTCGGCGGAGATTGAACATAGAGACCGATCAACCTCACCAAATGCAGAAGGCCGTCGATGTGGCATCTCTCCCACCCGTGAGAAGCGTCCACGCCGAATGATGCCAGTGCCGTACGTATGTCGTTGCCTGCGTCAACGGCAGTAGCCGCATCGCTCCGGTAGTAACGAAACACCTCTCTTCTCGTGGGTATTCCGTGTTCCTCAGCCAACTCGATCAACTTGTGACTCAGGTGGTAGTCGTAAGGCCCGGCACCGTCCATCATCGCTATGTGAACATCGAACTCGGTGGAGTTTCTTCCCGGCGCGGGCGTTGCGTTGTCGACTATGACCATTTCCGCAACATCCTGATGCAGTACCGCCGACGCTCCCGATCCCACCTCCTCCGAAATGGTAAACAGCACGTGGCAGTCGACTGGCAGCGCGGGTTCAGCCTCCTTCAGAGCCTTCACCGCCGAGAGTAGTGCCGCCACACCTGCTTTGTCATCGAGGTGGCGGGCCACAATGAAGCCGCTGTCACTCACCTCGGCTTGCGAATCCACGCTCACGTAGTCGCCTACCGAAAAACCGGCGACCTCGAGGTCCTGCTCGGAGCCGACCCGCTCGTCTACGCGAATCTCAAGGTTGTCCCATCCCACCGGCTGCTTGTCGATTTCATCACCAAACACGTGTCCGGAGGCCAGTAGTGGGAGTACGGTACCGCGACGCTGGCCGTCATCGGTGTGTATCGAAACTCGTGCGCCTTCGGCAAACCGTGCGGACCAAGTTCCCACCGGGCACAGGGCGAGTCGGCCATTCGGCTTCAGGCCCGACACCATGGCGCCGAGTGTATCGAGGTGGGCCACCACCGCACGATCGGGGCTGCTCTGAGCGCCCTGGAGGTTTGCTCTAATCGCACCCCTGCGAGTCAACTCGAAGTCGACCCCCAGACTCTTCAGCTCATCAGCGACTCTATGCACGATGCTATCGGTTAAACCGGCTGGACTCGGAATGTCCAACAATTCGAGCAACAGGTTGAGCAGATAGCCCCTATCGGGTTCCAACGACCTCACTTGTTTTCCGAGCCGGCCAATGCCGTTTCTGCCGTAGCCGTCTCCGGAAATAGCAGGTCGACAAATCGCTCTGCGGTTGGCTGCGGTTCATGGTTTGCGAGGCCCGGGCGTTCGTTGGCTTCGATCACCGCGTAGTCGGGCCCATCCAGATCGGGCACGGCGAGGTCGAGCCCAGTAACAGGTATACCGAGCGCACCGGCGGCGTTCACCGCTGCTGCTCTGAGTTCCGGATGCAGCTGTGGAGTGATGTCGTGGATCGTGCCGCCGGTATGCAGGTTTGCCGTCTTTCGGGCACTGATTGTCTTGCCGTCCGGCAGTATGGAATCCATGTTGAATCCCGCCAGGCGAATGCAGCGTTCCGTTTCCGAGTCGAATGGGACGCTACTCTCTCCACCTGTCGCCGACATTCGCCGTCGATTGTATTTCTCGAGTAGCTGACGTACGGTCAGCTCGCCGTTACCTGTAATGCTGGGCGGCCGTCGCACTGCGGCGGCGACCACTTCGGTGCCGATCACTATGACTCGGACGTCGTGACCTTCAACGAAGCTCTCAATGATCACGTCGCTACACAGGGCGGACGCAGCCTCGACTGCACTGTCGAGTTCTTTTCTGTCCATGAGGTCGACGAATACGCCGGTTCCCTGTTCGCCGCGTGCCGGCTTGACCACAACTCTTTCGTACCGCTCCAGGAATTCGTGATTCACCTCAGCGTTGTCGGCATCAGTCTGAGCCGGCACCTTGATGCCGGCAGCCTTCAGCACTCGGTGCGTCAACCTCTTGTCGTCGCAACGGCAGAATGCGATAGCGGATGTGAGTTCCGTGAGCGACTCTCGGCAGGTTATTGATCGCCCGCCCAATGTCAGGCGGAAATAGCCGAACTCTCCATCGATCACTTCGACCGAAACGCCGCGCCGTCTCGCCTCATCGACGATAATGCGAGCATAAGGATTCAAGTCGGCACCAGGCTGAGATGCCAAGAAGAGGTTTTCGTTTATGGGGTTCTTGCGTTTGACGCAAAAGACCGGAACGCGCTGGTAACCGAGTTTTTCGTACAACGCGATTGCATGAACGTTGTCGTGCATCACGGAGAGGTCCACGAACTCCCTACCCCTCGCGAAGTAGTGCTCCACGAGCTGCCTGACGAGTGCCTCCCCAATTCCCGGAACCGAGGACAACGGATCGACGGCAAGGCACCATAGGCTAGTGCCGTTTTCCGGATCGTTGAAAGCCTCGGTATGGTCGACTCCGACCACGACTCCTATCAGCCCGTCATGGTCAGGAGTTTCCGCAACCAGGTAGGTTCGAAGCTTTTTGGCATGCTCATCCAACAGGAAGTCCGGATCTGATTCGACCATGTTGCGACTCGCCCAGATCCGATTCGCCTCACGCGCATCCTCTTTGGATTCCAAACGCCTTATCACCACCTGCTTGTTCAATTCAATCGCAGGGCGGTAGTTGTACTCCCACAACCTGAAAGTGTGCGACGGATCCAGGAAGAGATCGGCGGGTGCAAGTGATAGCAGTACATGTGGATCGCGTATGTACAACGCGATGTCTCGCTCACCATCGCGTTCCGCGAGCAGCGTTTCCGCGAGTTCTTCGGTGGACCGATAGGTGTGGCCGAATACTAGCCGGCCCCAACCCATCTCCAAAGCGACGTCGGATTTCATCGTGTCGGCGGCCTGGCCGGACGCACTCTCCCAGTTGCGGATTGATGCGCCTCCGCTTCGGTCAATTCTGTGACTGATGTTACTCCTGTATGCCATTGGTCGGCCCCTCAGATTTCGTGTGTTTGCAGCCAAAGCTCCAGTAGCGCCACTTGCCAGAGCTTCGAACCTTTGAGTGGCGTGATGTGATGTTCGGGTTCATCGAGAAGAGCGTTCACGTAACTAGGGTTGAATAGTTCTCTCTCGCGAGCGGCCGTTTGGTGCAGAACATCTCGAACCATCGCGAGGTATTCGCCTCGGATGTACTTCAAGGCCGGTACGGGAAAGTACCCTTTGGGCCTGTCGATCACTTCA
>Ga0180435_10005740_pt1 | contig 12015 bp, 9 predicted proteins | sample SS_ome_3_FD_132467 | JGI IMG/M metagenome (GOLD analysis project Ga0180435, IMG submission 132467) | Hypersaline lake sediment archaeal communities from the Salton Sea, California, USA - SS_3_S_1 metaG | ecosystem: Environmental > Aquatic > Non-marine Saline and Alkaline > Hypersaline > Sediment...
CTTGTTCTTGCCTCTTGTCGTGGGATTGCCCTCGCTTGCCCCTCGGCGAGCCACGCAAAAAACGGCCACGGGCTTGCGCCCGGACCGCTTGTTCACGTCTTCCAGCTTGACAGGAAAACTACCCTCAAGAGATCTATCAGTCAAATTTACCCGCCTGAATTGCGCGCCCTCGACTTACACAATTTCAACCTTTCTCGCGCATCCCCCACCCTGCCCCGTCGCCATGCGCGCAGACGATTCTTCCTTTTTCTGGCGCAGCTTGCGTCCCGTTTCACTGCGATCGGAGAGAACCCGCCCAGCACCCCGCCATCGCCTTGCTTTCGCTTTCCTTGCGACAATTCCTGCGATAGGGTCCAAGCGGCGTCCGGAGGCAACCGGGTGCGAGGGGACGACGACGGCTCGCTGATAGATGAAACCGAATTTCGCGCTCGATCTCAGCCATGAGGGCATCAACCTGCTGCATCGCGGCAAGGCGGGATGGACGCTGGTGGGCAGTGTCGCACTCGATGACCCCGACATGGGCGCGCGGCTCGACGATCTGCGCCGAAGTGCCGCGATGCTGGAGAGCGGCGGCTTCACCACCAAGCTGATCATCCCCAATTCGCAGATCCTCTACACCACGGTCGATGCCGCCGGGCCGGACGATATCGCGCGCGAGGTCCAGATCCGCGCTGCCCTCGACGGGCTCACGCCCTATGCCGTTGGCGATCTGGTGTTCGACTGGCGCGCCGAAGGCGACCGCGCCCGCGTCGCCGTGCTGGCGCGCGAAACCATGGACGAGGCCGAGGCCTTCGCCTCCGAATACAAGTTCAATCCGGTGAGCTTCGTCGCCCGGCCCGGCCGTGGCGAGTTTTCCGGCGAGCCCTTCTTCGGCAAGACCAGGGCGGCGACCCGACTCCTGCCTCCTGGCGCACGCCTCGAACCCGACACCAGCCCGCTGCCGAGCAAACCCCGCGCGCTTGAGCTTTCGGCCGAGGCTCGGGTCGATTCTCCTGCGGGCGAAGCAGATGCCGCCCCTGCGCCCGAGACCGAAACGCCGCAACCAAGCGCCACGCCAACCAAACCCGCCGAGGCGCCAGATCACGTGGAGTCTGCCACGCCCCCCCCTGATGGCACACCGGCGTTGCCGCCGCAGGATACCGCCCCTGTTGCGCCCCCCAAACGAAAGCCACGCGCCGAACGCGGCGACGTTGGCCGCGTGTCTGCTCCGGCGCTCGCCCCGTTCCCGCCAACGCCCGATGAACTGGCCGCAACACCCAAGGTTCCGCCGCGCAGCATCGCCCCGGTGTCGCGAACGACAAAGGTGCCGCGCTCGACCGGGCCAAAGCTCGAAGCGCCCGCCAGACCACGCCCCGAATCCACCGACAAGCCGCCAACGCCCACAGCCGAGGCGCCGGAATCCGCAGCCTCGGCGCCCCGCGCCAATGGTCCGGACACAAGCGACAATACAAAACCCGATCTTGCGCCGCCGGTTTCCGACCCCGCGCCCGCCGCCTTCCATTCTCGCCGCGCCGGTGCGGCAGGCAGCGCCAAGGAAGGCGCGCCGCCCAGCGAACACCCGGAAGGCACGCCGCTGCAGGATGGCATCGGTGCCGCCGCAGACACGTCGCCCGCAACCAAGTCCGAAGAACCGCCGGGATCGACAGAAAGCACACCTGAGGAGCCGCCCCGCAAGGTCTTGCCGCCGCCGGCCGTTTCGCCGCCGGTTGTGCGCGCCCACGCCGACATGGCGGATGCATTGTCGCGCCCGCTGCCGAGCGCCGACCAGCCCAGTGAACCGGCATCCGCGAAGGGCAACATTTTCAGCGGTTTGCTGGGGACCGCCCGCGGCGTGACCGAACAGGCGGGCAATGGCCTGAAATCCGCCGCCAGGACCGTGAAATCCCGCGCCGAAGCCCGCCGCGCCTCCCGCAGCGAAGCCGACGGCGATACCGCCGCCGAACCGCAAACCAAGACATCCGCAGCGGGCGAAAAGGAAGATGCCGCGCGGCCCCCGCGCAAGGGGCTGGCAACGATTATCGGTAAACGCAAGTCGCAAGAGCGCAGCGAGATCGAGTCGCGGCGCGCCCGCGAAGCCGAGGCGCTCACCGTCTTCGGCGCGCGCAAGTCGCAAGACACCCGCGGCAGACCGAAATATCTCGGCTTGATCCTGACCTTGCTGTTGTTGCTGGCCATGGCCGTGCTCGCGGTCTGGTCAAGCTATGTCATCGACGACGACGTTGCCCTGTTCAACCCGGAACCTGGCAACATCACCTCGCCTGCATCGCCCCCCAGCGCGCCCGACCAGCCAGACGATGCAACTGCCACGCTTGCCGATCCGCCAGCCGACTCTTCCGCCGTGCTTTCGCCCGAGGCCGCCGCCGCGCGCTACGCGGCCACCGGCATTTGGCAACGTGCGCCCGAACCGTTGGGCGAACCCGAGACGACCCGCCTCTCCACCCGCGATCTCGCCGGGCTGACTCCGGCCATGACCGACCGTGCGCCCCTGCCCGTCCCCGGCGAACTCTCCGGCGCCTCGCGCGATGCATTGTTGGCAACGCCAGTGCCGCCACCGCCTCCGGGCACGAGCTTCGATCTCGACGAAAACGGTCTTGTCCGACCCACGCCGGAAGGTGCGCTCAGCCCAACCGGGATTCTTGTTTTCTCCGGCCCGCCCGAGCGGGTGCCACCCGCTCGCCCCGGCGACCTTCCGGATGTCGCGCCGCCCTTCGCGCTGCCGGATGTGCCCAACATCCGCCCGCGCCCGCGTCCGGCCGATTTCGTCCCACCGGCCAACCCGATCGCGCCCCCCGACGTGCCCGCACCCGGCACAGCCGCCGAGGAAGCACCTCAGACCGCTCCGGAAACCGAGACACCGCCTGAGGCCGCCCCGGAGATCGATGGCGAAGACAACGCCGAACTGGCCCCGACAGACGACGAGGCCGACGCCAGCAGCGAAACTGCCCTCGCCGCCGTCCCGCGCCCCGAGCCACGCCCCGACGATCTGGTTGTCTCGACCGCTTCAGCCAGCGCCGCGATCGACGCCGCCGTGTCCGACGCGATCGCCGCCGCGCTCGTCAACCCGACCGAGCTTGCCGTCGCAACCTCTCGCAAGCCCAGCGAGCGGCCCACGAACTTCGCCGCCATCATCGATTCCGCCCGCGAAGCCGCCTCCGACGGCTCCCGCGTTGCCGCCGCCGCCGCGGCAACCCCGGCAGTGGCTGCCGCGGCCAGCGTTGCACCCGCGATCCCCACAAGCGCGAGCGTCGCCACTCAGGCCACGGTGAAAAACGCGATCAACCTGCGCGAAATCAACCTTGTCGGCATCTACGGCACATCGAGCGCCCGTCGCGCCCTCGTTCGGATGAAAAACGGCCGCTACGTGAAGGTCGAGGTCGGCGACAAGCTCGATGGTGGTCGCGTAACCTCGATCACCGCAACCGAGCTGACCTACCAAAAGGGCAACCGCGCCTACAAACTCGGAGTCCTGCCGCTCGGCTGAGCCCCGCACCGTTCACTCCGCGCCGCTCAACTCCCCGCTTTCGATCTGCTCACGCTCGATCGATTCGAACAGCGCCTTGAAGTTGCCCTCGCCGAAACCGTCATCGCCCTTGCGCTGGATGAACTCGAAGAAGATCGGCCCGATCACCGTTTTCGAAAAGATCTGAAGCAGGATGCGGGTCTCGCCCCCGCCGAGCACGCCTTCGCCGTCGATCAGGATTCCGTGGCGCTTCATCCGCTCGATCGGCTCGGCGTGATCCTTCACCCGCTCGCGCGACATCTCGTAATAGGCATCGTTCGGGCCGGGCATGAAGCGCAGCCCGCGCGCGGCGATGGCATCGACCGAGCCATAAATGTCCTCCGTGCCCACGGCGATATGCTGAATGCCCTCGCCGTTGTATTTCCGCAGGTAAGCCACGATCTGCCCCTCCTCGCCCCGGTCCTCGTTGATCGGGATGCGGATCTTGCCGCAGGGGCTGGTGAGCGCCCGGCTGTAAAGGCCGGTGAACTTGCCCTGGATGTCGAAAAACCGGATTTCGCGGAAGTTGAACAGGCGCTGGTAGAAATCGAACCAGCGATCCATGTTGCCCTTGTGCACGTTGTGGGTGAGGTGGTCGAGGTAATGGAACCCCACGCCCGCCGGGTGTGCATCGCTCAGCCAGTCGAACGCGGCGTTATAGGGGCTTTGCTTGCGATACCCTTCGATGAAATAGATCAGCGAGCCGCCGATCCCCTTGATCGCGGGCACGTCGAGCGTCTTGCCGGGGCCGTCATAGGGTTCCGCCCCGTTGCTGACCGCGTGATCGAAGGCGTGGCGTGCATCCACCACGCGCCAGCCCATCGACGGCGCGCAGGGCCCGTGCTCGGCCACGAACCCGGCGGCATGGCTGCCCTGCTCGTTGTTGATCAGGTAGGAGATATCGCCCTGCTGCCACAGCTCCACCGCCTTGGTCTTGTGCGTGGCGACATGGGCATAACCCATCATGGCGAAGAGATCGCGCAGGGCCTGCGGGTCGGGGTGCGAGAACTCGACGAACTCGAAGCCGTCGGTGCCAGCGGGGTTGTCCGGCGAGATCTCGGCGGGCGGTGCGTTGTGTGGAAATGGGCCCATGATGTCCTCCTGTTCGCGATTGCTTGACAGAATGTCGCACCTGATGCGAGATTTTCACGCGAACCGCGCTGAAAATGCGATGTATATCGCGGGTTTTCCGCACCAGAAAGACAATACTTGAAAGATCCCCGCATGCCCGACGATATCGATTCCCGCCTGCTCGACATTCTCCAGCGCGATGCAACCCTCCCCGCCGAGGCCCTCGGCTCCCGGCTCGGGCTATCCGCCTCACAGGCCGGGCGGCGGCGGCAAAGGCTCGAGGATCAGGGCTTTATCCTCGGCTACCGCGCCCGCCTCGACCCAGCCCGCCTCGGCCTTCACGTGCAGGGCTTCGTGCAGGTTCACATGGCCAGCCACGACCCGGAAGCCGCCCGCGCCTTCGCCAGGCTGGTAGCCGCCAGGCCCGATATCGTCTCGGCATGGACCCTCACCGGCGAGGCCGACTACCTGCTGCGCGTGTTCTGCGACGACCTCGCGGGGCTCAACCGGCTGATCCACGAGGTGCTTCTGCCGCACCCCGCCGTCGCGCGGGTCCACAGCCAGATCGTGATGGACCAGCTCAAGCCCGACGCGCCCCTGCCCACCTGATCGCGTTAACCGTCCGGCAAGTCTTCTGCGCTAGGCCTCGATGCGGGAATGCGCGCAAGCACCGGGGTTGACCAGTGAGCTTCATCGAGAACCGCAACGAAATCCGCCCAGCCAGCGGCGAAGCACCATTCAGCCTCGCGGAAGTGTTCTTTTCACGCACCGACGAACGCGGCATCATTCTCGCCGGCAACTACGTCTTTCGCCGCGTTGCGCACTACGATTGGCCCGAGTTGCTCGGCGCGCCGCACCGGATGATCCGCCACCCCGACATGCCCCGCGCGGTGTTCTGGTTGATGTGGGATTATCTCAAGCGGGGCAAACCGGTGGGTGCCTATGTCAAGAACCGCGCGAGGGACGGGCTGCACTACTGGGTCTTCGCCATCGTTGCCCCCTCGCCGGGCGGCCACCTGTCGGCCCGGATCAAGCCGACCAGCCCGATCTTCGCCGAGGTCGAACGCCTTTATGCCACCCTCCGCGCGGCCGAGAACGAAAGCGATATCTCGCCCGAGGACAGCGCGAAAGCCCTCGTCGAAAATCTCGCCGCCATGGGCTTCGCCGATTACGATCACTTCGCCGCCCACGCGCTCAGCGAAGAACTCACGGCACGCGATGCAGGGCTTCAGGCCGCACCCGACCCACGCATCGCCGCGGCCCGCAACATGCTTGCAGCGGCCGGTCGCCTGCGCGCGCAGACCGAGGGGCTGGTTGCCGATTTCCACGCCATGCGCACGATCCCGCACAACATGCGGGTGATCGCCGCGCGGCTTGAACCCACGGGCGGCCCGATCTCCACCCTGTCGCAGAATTACGGCGCGATCTCGCGCGAAATGGCGGATTGGTTTGCCGAAAACGTCGTTGGCACGGGCAGCACCTTCGCGGCAATCGAGGGCACCGTGCACGCATCCGTCTTTCTGCATGGCATGGCCCGGATCCTTCGCGAATGCGATCTTCAGCTTGACGAGGAACGCCGCAAGCTCGGCGAGGTCGATCTGCCGAACGAAAAACGCATCCTGGCGCAGCACCACGCGGCATATCGCGAGAAGTCCGCGCGCGGCCTCACCAGGGTGCGCGACGAAGCCGACCGGATCGGCCGCGCCTGCGAAACCATGCACCGGCACGTTCTCGGGCTGTCCTCCACCCGCGTGCTCAGCAAGATCGAAAGCGCGCGAACAGCGGGCGCAGGCGAAACCCTGGCCGACATCATCCAGCAACTCGGCAATTTCCAAACCCGCATTGCAGACCGGCTTGACAGGATCACCGCCGAAAGCGCGGCCATCCTCCGCCTCACAAGCTGACGATAAAAGGCACCCGCACCCGGCGCATCCGAGAAAACCGGGCGAGGCGCGGCTCTGCGGGGCAGATCGGCCTCAGCCTTGAGAAACCCCCGCCTCCGCGAAGGTCGCCATGCCCGAGTGGCAGGCAATGGCGCCCCTGAGCACGCCCAGCGCCAGCGCCGCGCCCGACCCTTCGCCCAGCCGCATGTCGAGCGCGAGCAAGGGCGCCTTGCCCAGCGCCGCCAGCAGCCGGCCATGCCCGTGTTCCGCCGAGACGTGGCCCGCCACCGCGTGATCAAGCGCCCCCGGCGCCGCGCGTTCCAACACCGCCGCAGCCGCCGTGCATATGAACCCATCGAGGATCACTGGAATCGCCTCCGCCCGCGCCCTGGCGATCGCCCCCGCCATCGCCGCCAGTTCACGCCCGCCAAGGCAGCGCAGCGCCTCCAGCGCGTCTGCGCCCGCATCCGGATTGGCCGCCAGCCCCTCGGCCACGACCCGCGCCTTGAGCGCGAGACCCGCGTCATCCACCCCGGTGCCACGGCCGACCCAGTCCTCCGGCGCGCCGCCGAACAGCGCATGAGCGAGCGCGGCGGCGGATGTGGTATTGCCGATGCCCATCTCCCCGGTCACCAGCACATCCGACGCCGGATCGACCGCCGACCATCCCGCCGCAAGCGCCGCAACAACCTCTGATTCGCTCATCGCGGGGCCTGCCGTGAAGTCTGCGGTCGGCCGGTCGAGGTCCAGCGCCACAACGCTCATCCGCGCGCCGAACTCCGCCGCGAGCTGGTTGATCGCCGCGCCGCCCGCCTCGAAGTTGGCCACCATCTGCACCGTCACTTCCGCCGGAAAGGCCGAAACCCCGCGCGCCGTCACACCGTGGTTGCCCGCAAAGACGATCACCTGCGGCGACGCGATCCGGGGCCGCGCCGTGCCGCGCCAACCCGCATACCAGATCGCGAGGTCCTCCAGCCGCCCCAGCGCGGTCGGCGGCTTGGTCAACTGGCCATTATGCGCCCGCGCCGCGTCCGCCGCCGCGCCGTCCGGGCCGGGCAAACCACCGAGTAGCGCACGAAACTCGTCAAGCGTGGTGAAAGGGGCGTTGGCCATCGGGCTCTCCTGTTGAAACGTTGTAGCGACCTGATTAACGAGGAAGGACCCCGCACAAAAGCCCCGAGGACCGGCCATGACACCCAAATCCGACCCCCTCGCCCGCCCCGGCGACATCGCCGCGGCGCTTTCCCTGCTCACCCGCCTTCCGGTGCCCCCGCAAACCGAGAACCGCGGCGCGCGCGCGGCGTGGGCCTGGCCGCTCGCGGGCCTCGCAGTGGCGTTTCTCGCCGGCATCGTGGGATGGCTTGCGCTGGCGCTCGGGCTGCCCGTGCCGCTCGCCGCCGGGGCAATCCTTGCCGCCCAGATCGCCGCAACCGGCGCGCTGCACGAGGATGGGCTTGCCGACAGCGTCGATGGACTATGGGGAGGACAGACCCGTGCCCGCCGCCTCGAAATCATGAAAGACAGCCAGATCGGCAGCTACGGCGTGCTCGCGCTCGTGCTGTCTCTCGGGCTGCGCTGGACGGCACTCGCCACGATCCTCACCGCAGGCGGGCTCTTTGCCCCGCTGATCGCCGCCGCGGTGCTCTCACGCGCGCCGATGGCGGTGCTGATGGCGGCGATGCCCAATGCGCGCGGCGCAGGTCTCGCGCAAAGCATTGGCCGTCCGGGGCAGGATGCCGCCACGCTCGGCGTGCTCATCGCCCTCGCCCTCGCCTTTCTTGTGCTCGGCTGGGGCGCGCTCGCACCGCTGTTCTGGGCGGCACTCGCCACCATCGCCCTCGCGGCCATCGCCCGCGCCAGGATCGGAGGCCAGACCGGCGACATCCTCGGTGCAACGCAGCAACTGGCCGAGATCGCCGCTCTCAGCGCGATTGCGGCAACGCTCTGAATCCCTGCCCAAACGAAACCGCCGCCCCGAAGGACGGCGGCTCGCACAATTTCCATCGTCTGCCTGGATCAGGCCGCGCGCGAGGTCAGCACGTCATCGACCTTCTTCTGCGCCGCCGACTCGTCGCCGTCAGACACCGCCGCAACCTCGCGGGTGAAACGCTCCAGCGCCGCCTCGTAAAGCTGGCGCTCGGAATAGCTCTGCTCGCGCTGATCGTCGTTGCGGTGCAGGTCGCGCACTACCTCGGCAATCGAGATCAGGTCGCCCGAGTTGATCTTCTGTTCATATTCCTGGGCCCGGCGCGACCACATCGCCCGCTTGACCCTGGCCTTGCCCTTGAGCGTGTCCATCGCCTTGGAAACGATGTCGGGGCTGGAGAGCCCACGCATCCCCACTTCGGTGGCCTTGTTGGTCGGCACCCGGAGCGTCATCTTGTCCTTCTCGAACGAGATCACGAAAAGCTCCAGCGCCAGCCCGGCAATCTCCTGCTCCTCGATCGAGATGATCTTGCCGACACCGTGCGCCGGATAGACCACGAAATCATTGGGGCGGAACTCGGGCTTCTTGGCTTTGCTCATATGTTTTGTCTTCCTCTTGATCTCCATCGGCCCGCGTAAAAGAAACATTGGCGGTCGGCGCAAGCCCACCGTCGTTGCAGCCTTTAACGAAATCATACGCGCGAATGGTGCAGCCCCACCCAACGCGCACGAGCCTCCGGTTTCATACCAAGATATGAATATAACGCAGAATCAGCAGATTTCAAAGCGCCGCAACGCAGCACAGCGAAAACAAGCCGTTCCCGGCGCCTTGAACCCATCCCGCACCACGGGGCGGGCAATCCCGCAGATCTCAGCCGCCGGGCTTCTCCGAGAAGTATTTCTCGAGCTTGCCTTCCTCGCCGTCGCGCTCTTCAGCCTCGGGCAGCGGGTCCTTCTTCGAAACGATCACCGGCCAGAGCTCAGAGTATTTGCGGTTGAACTCGACCCATTTTTCAGCGTCCGGCTCGGTGTCGGGGCGGATCGCATCGGCGGGGCATTCCGGTTCGCAGACGCCGCAGTCGATGCATTCGTCGGGGTGGATCACCAGCATGTTCTCACCCTCGTAGAAACAATCTACCGGGCACACCTCGACACAATCGGTGTATTTGCAGGCGATGCACTTGTCGTTGACGATATAGGTCATGGGAACACCCTGGATGCCGTGTGGTCGCGCCTAGCTAACCGGCTTCGCCCGATCAATCAAGTTGCCCCGGCTCATAAAGCCGTGCCTTGCGACGATCTTTCCCGCTTGGCCGCCCGCCACCGTCATAGCGCGGGGCCGGCGGCGGAGAATCGGCAGGCGGCGTGAGGTCGTCGTAGAGCGTCTGCGCCTCGACTGCCGGTCCGCGACGTTCCGACAGGGCGCGCACCTTCACCACCCGGATGCGCCGGGCCTGCGGAAAGGTCAGCACATCGCCCGGCCCTACCGCCCGCGCGGTCTTGTGCACCTTGTCGCCGTTCACCCGAAGGTGTCCGCCCGCGATCACTTTCGCCGCGAGCGCGCGGGTCTTGAAGAACCGGGCGTGCCAGAGCCACTTGTCGGCACGCATGGTGGCGCGCGGGGCCTCGGGCGCGGCGGGCGGCACTCAGCTCTTGTCCTTCAGTCCCATCAGCGCGGCGGCAAAGGGATTGTCCGGGTCGATCGGCTTGTCTTTCTTGGGCGGGCGGGCCTCGAAGGCGCGCGCCTTGCCGCCCGGCTGGTCCTTCGGCCCCTTGCCGCGCGGCTTGCCCCCCTTGGGCTTGCCACCGCCGCCGCTGCCGCCACCCTTGCCGCGCCGTGCGCCACCGCCGCCGCTGCCGCCCCGCGGCTTGGCGAAACCGGCCCAGGTGAAGGTGTAGAACACGTCCGGCTCGTCACTGGCCGCTCGCGCCTCGGTTTCGGAGGCACCTGCGGCACCGGGATGCGGCTCGAACTCGTCGTCGTCATCCACATCCGGCTGCGCCTCGACAGAAGAAAAGCCCGAGCCTTCGAGGTGATCGATGTGCAGGTGTTTCGAGTGCCCCGCGCCGTCGGCTTCGGGGGTCGCCTCGACCTCGCTCGCGCCGTGATCGCCGGGGTGCGGTTCTGGCGGCCGATCCGCCCAGGGCTGGGCCTCGACCTCGGAATACCCCGACGATCCGGCGTCATGATCCGCGGCCTTGGTCTTCGGCCGCTCGCCCCGCGCGGCGGCATAACCGAGGCCCTGCATCAGGTCGGCGAACTGCTCCAGCGTCATGCCGGTGATCGACAGCATGTCGGGGTTGGCCTCGAAGCCGCCCCGGCTGTCCTGCGCGCGCAACTGGTCGGCGAGCCGCTCCAGCATGTCGATGCGGATCGCCCGCGCCCCGGCAGGCCGGTAGCCCGACAGCGCATAGATCTCCGGGTCCACGCCCTCGACCACCGGAATCGTCACCAGTCCCGGCGGCGGCGCTTCGGGGAACTCGTCGAGCCCCTGCACGAGGCTCCACAGCACCAGCCGGAGCCGCGTCGGCGCGGGCTTGAGCAGCGCGGGCATGAAAATGGTGAACTGCCCGAAGCGCACGCCATGCTTGCGCAGCGCGCCGCGCGCCTCCTGGTCCAGCTCCTTGACCTCGCGGGCGATCCGGTCACGCGGGATGATGCCCATCGCCTCGATCAGCCGGAACCCGAAGCCACGCGCCAGCCCCGAAAGGCTTTCGTCCTTCTGGATGCCGAGCAACGGCTCGAACAGCGCCGCCACCTTGCGGTCGATGAAATGCTGAAGCCGTCGGGCCACCTTCTCGGCCACCTCCGCCCCCGCCTCGTCATCGACGAATGCCTGGGCCTGGGGTTTGAGCGGGTCATCGCCGCGCACGAGCTTGCCAACGGCATGCTCGCCCCACATCAGCCCGCCCTGCTCGGTGTAATCGAGCTCGGTATCGGGGGCATTGTAGAAGCGATCCGCCCGCAACGCGAAATGCGGCGCCAGCGCGGCCACGGCCGCGGCGCGCAGGGTCTTGGCCTCTTCCGGACTGGCCGACGTGTCCTGCCGGAAACGGAACCCCTCCAGACGACCGACGAATTCGCCCTCGATCGTCACTTCACCCTTGTCGTTCACCTCGGCCACCAGGCCCTCCTTCTGTTTCAACCGCCGCAACAGCACCGAGGTGCGCCGGTCAACAAATCTTTGCGTCAGCGCCGCGTGAAGCGCATCCGACAGGCGATCTTCTACCGCACGTGTCTCGCCACGCCAATGGTCTTCGTCGGCCAGCCAGCCGCGACGCTGCGCCACGTAGGTCCATGTGCGGATGAAGGCGAGCCGCTTCGACAGCGCGTCGATATCGCCGTGGGTCTTGTCGATCCGCGCCACCTGCCGGGCGAACCAGTCCTCGCGCACCTGCCCGCGCTCGTGCAGATCGGTGAAGATCGCCGCCAGCATCCCGGCGTGTTCGGCATGGCTGATGCCGCGAAAATCCGGCACCCGGCACACGTCCCACAACAGCTTGACCGAGGCACCATCGGAGGCGCGGGCGCGGATCACCGGGTCCTCCGCCAACGCCTTGAGCGCCATCTGGTCGTCGGCCTCACGCGCACGGGTGAGCCAGGGGTCGTCGGTGCCCGCTTCGAGCGAGGCGATC
>Ga0180435_10005741_pt1 | contig 12014 bp, 11 predicted proteins | sample SS_ome_3_FD_132467 | JGI IMG/M metagenome (GOLD analysis project Ga0180435, IMG submission 132467) | Hypersaline lake sediment archaeal communities from the Salton Sea, California, USA - SS_3_S_1 metaG | ecosystem: Environmental > Aquatic > Non-marine Saline and Alkaline > Hypersaline >...
GTTTATGATTTGGTAACAAACTGGCCAGAGAGGACGGAAAGAGATTAATTTCAGAAAGTTGCTGAACTGGCTGCCACTCCACACCAACCTGGTGCCTGTCCGGGCGATGACCGTTCCTGACCTCATAAGAATCTGGCACTGAACATGAAAAGAAATATTCCACCTGCTGGCGGTAAGTATGTGGTTCTGTGCCCCTGGGTTTAAAAAAGTCCGCCAGGTAGATTAGTTCGCCCAACTCCACCTCCTCACCGATCTCTTCATGGCACTCCCTTTTAAGGGCATCTTCAAGCGTTTCCCCTAAATCCTGAGAGCCTCCGGGCAATACGAAGCGTACCGATCCATCCTCATACTCCTTGCGTAACAGGAGCAAATGATCATCCCTGATGATCACCGCACGAACGCCATTTCGAATACCCGGAACCAGTTCCATTCAGATGCATTGTTGTGGTCAGTGAATTACAACTATATTCTAGTGTATGGAGCACTTACTTCACAGTGAATCCTTTCGCTTACAGCGAGTACAAAATACGCCACAATGAAAACAATAAAAGTCACAAGAACGGTAAAATTACCTGATCCGGTAAGAATTAGTCGTTACCATCGAGCGCCAGAACTGGGCCCCGAAATACTTTTTTTTAGTGGTGGCACAGCACTAAACCAGTTAAGTACCAAACTTAAGAGCTTCACACACAACTCCATCCACCTGGTAACACCTTTCGATTCAGGTGGCAGTTCTGCGAAATTGCGTCTTGCCTTTGACATGCCCGCTATAGGTGATCTGCGTAGCCGAATGGTTGCGCTCGCCGATGAAACTATTACCGGTCACCCTGAGGTTTATCGACTTTTCACCCATCGCCTTCCCATCAATGAGCCACAAAAGGCACTGGCGCTCAAACTAGTAGAAATGGCTGAAGGCAGAGACGCTCTCGTCAGGGACATCCCAAACCCAATGCGTAGACTTATCCGAAACCTGCTTGGATATTTTACCGATCAGATGCCAGATGATTTTGACCTACGTGGCGCCAGTATTGGGAACCTGGTCCTGGCCGGGGGGTATCTGAACAACCACCGTCACCTGGACCCTATTATCTTCCTGTTTTCAAAACTGGTCAGCGTACAGGGGACGGTTCGGGCTACGGTTAACAATAACCTTCATATTGCAGCAGAACTTGCAAATGGTGGTGACATCATTGTTGGACAACACCGTCTTACTGGCAAGGAAGTTGGTCCCATACATTCCCGTATAAAGCGTCTGATGCTGTCGTCAAAACTGGATAAATTTGAGCCCGCAGAGGTTTCAGTACGCAAGAAAACAAAAGCTCTTATCAAAAATGCAGACCTCATCTGCTTCCCACCAGGCAGCTTCTATTCCAGTCTGGTCGCTAATTTATTACCAGATGGGGTTACCGAAGCCATTGCCTCAAATGATAATCCCAAGGTTTATGTACCCAACCTTGGAAAGGACCCCGAACAGATTGGTATGTCACTGAAAGACACAGTAAACACCTTGCTGGATTACCTGCAACACGGAGTTACCGGTGCAGCACCCAGTGATTTGCTGAATTTCGTACTGATAGATAAAAAGAACGGGGAGTACTCAGGCCCCATCCCTGTGGGCCTGCGTAAGAAAGGTATAGAAATTATCGATGCGGAATTAATAACTCCGGAGAGTGCGCCCTACTACGATCCGGTTTTGCTCTCCAATGCCCTGCTTTCACTGACCTGATCAAGCATTCCATGGGCTCTTTGCGCCTGGAATATCAATCATTCAGGTCAAGCACATCCTGCATATCAAACAAGCCAGCACTCTTATCTTCCAGCCATTTGGCGGCGCGTACTGCACCCTTGGCAAAGGTCATGCGGCTCGATGCCTTATGCGTAATTTCAACACGCTCGCCGATACCAGCAAACATCACGGTATGTTCACCGACTATGTCACCTGCACGAATGGTTTCAAACCCGATTGTCTTACGATCACGTTCTGCCATTATCCCTTCACGACCATAGACTGCACACTCTTCGAGATCACGCCCCAGAGCATCTGCCACGACCTCACCCATGCGGATAGCCGTCCCTGAAGGCGCATCAACCTTAAATCGGTGATGAGCCTCAATAATTTCGACATCGACATCGTCACCCAATACCTTGGCGGCAAGTTCCAGCAACTTCAGGCTCAGGTTGACACCTACACTCATGTTGGGTGCAAAGACAATCGCAATATCTTTAGCCGCATCGGTAATACGTTGTTTCTGATCATCGCTAAAACCAGTGGTACCGATAACCAGTTTCTTGCCATGCTCTCGACAGATAGCAAGGTGGCCCAGGGTTGCAGCCGGGCGAGTAAAATCTACGACAACATCAAATCGATCAATGACATTGACCAGGTCATCGACAAGGGCAACATCAAGACGTCCAAGACTAGCGAGTTCACCCGCATCAGTTCCCAGCAGGCTACTACCCGGCAGCTCGGTCGCTACGGTCAGGTCAACATCGGGGTTCTCATAACATGCCTCAACAAGGATACGACCCATGCGGCCGCCGGCACCTACGATTGCAACTCTAGTCATTATTTTTCGCCTTTTTATTTATTGGCTGTGGCTACCCACGACACCAGATATCACCAGTTAATATAGGCATATCCCTGCTCCTGAAGCTCCATGAGATCTGCAGCTCCAACTTCTACTACGGTGGCAAAAGGAAGCATGTCGTCCTCCCCCCACTTCTGTGTTTTCATTGTATTACCACAGGCATGAAACTCTACCCCATATTGGGCCAGGCTGGCGACCCGAGATTTTATCATCGGGGGCACCGCTCTATTAGGCTCCTTTGCAAGTACATGAATGCCAGGACCAATAGCAACGACGACAATACGAATATTGTCCCCATACTTTCTTAGCATGGCCCCTACAGAGAAAAGGACACTCTCCTGATACTCCCAGTCAGCCTTATTGAACTGGTAGACCACTTTATGTGCCGGCTCATCGCCAGGGAAAACCAGTTCATCCACAGGATTACCCGTCTTAAGGTCATCCTGGGCACCAGAAACACCGGGCATACCAGTTAAAAAAATGAGAAATAGAAAAATATTGCACAGGGAAAGTGCTTTCATAAGGCGCTCCCTTAAATGGAGGACGAACAGGATTGGTAACACCTACTGATTAATTGCGCAAAATAACGCCTTTAGGCGGTGGTTTTTCAGTTCGAAGGGAATATTAGAATTTCAGGTTTTCAAAGAAACTTTTAACTCCGTCCATCCAGCCATGCTCGCGTGGATTATGCCGATTACCACCCTCTTTCATGGTGGACTCGAATTCTTCAAGCAGTTCTTTCTGCCGCTTGGTCAGGTTTACAGGTGTCTCAACTACGACGCGACACAGCAGATCACCCTGTCCACCACCACGAACCGGGGTGACACCCTTGCCCTTCATACGGAACATCTTGCCGGTCTGCGTCTCTGCAGGAACCTTCAGGACCACCTTCCCACCCAGGGTAGGCACCTCTAGCTCACCACCCAGGGCAGCAGTTGAAAAGCTCACAGGCACCTCGCAGAGCAGGTTGCTGCCATCACGAGTAAATATCTCGTGTGGCTTTACGACAACCTGTACATATAGGTCACCCGGTGGGCCATGATTAACCCCGGCCTCACCCTCCCCGCTCAGGCGGATACGGTCACCAGAATCGACGCCCGCAGGGACCTTTACGGAAAGTGTCTTGTGCTTCTCAACACGACCTTCGCCATGACAACTCTTACAGGGATTGGTAATAATCTTGCCGTTACCATGACAATGCGGGCAGGTCTGCTGGACTGAGAAAAAGCCCTGCTGCATACGTACCTGACCAGCACCATGACAGGTTGGGCAGGTCTCTGGCTCACTATCGCCTTCAGCGCCACTACCGTCACAGGCCTCGCAAATGACCATGGTCGGTACACGGATCTCAACCTCTGTACCATTAACCGCCTCTTCCAGGCTTAGCTGCAGGTTGTACTGAAGATCTGCACCACGGTAGGCACGCTGGCCGCCGCCGGCCCCTCCTCGCGCACCACCAAAGATATCACCGAAGATATCCTCGAAGATGTCACCAAAGCCGGCACCGGCACCAGCGGCTGCACCCTGGTTAACACCCGCATGACCAAACTGGTCATAGGCAGCACGCTTTTGTGCATCTGAAAGTACTTCGTAGGCTTCCTTGGCTTCCTTGAAGTTGGCCTCCGCCTCAGCATCATCAGGATTGCGGTCCGGATGATATTTCATGGCCAGTCGGCGATAGGCCTTTTTCAGATCGCCTTCGCTGACATTCTTTTCTACACCAAGGATTTCGTAATAGTCTCGCATTACCTGCCGTGACCTGTTCTGGAGGGAGTTTTAAAAACAACAGGGCCAGACACAATGGTCCGGCCCTGCATACTTACACTTTATTTCTTGTTGTCGTCGACTTCTTCGAACTCGGCATCAACAACATCATCATCGGCTGCAGAAGTGCCTTCTGCCTCGGCACCTGGAGCACCTTCTGCACCTTCAGGGCCCTGCTGCTGATACATGCGCTCAGCCAGCTTGCCAGAAGCCTCTGCCAGCGCCTCGGTCTTCTTCTCGATGACATCCTTATCATCACCCTTGAGGGCTTCCTTGAGGTCGGACACTGCGCTCTCAATAGCTGCACGTTCTGCGGCTTCAACCTTGTCACCGAGCTCGCTGAGAGATTTCTCAGTGGCGTGGATCATATTGTCGGCCTGGTTACGCGCACTGACCAGTTCCTGGAACTTACGGTCTTCATCAGCATGCGCCTCTGCATCCTTAACCATCTTTTCGACTTCATCGTCAGACAGACCGCTTGAAGCCTTGATAACGATAGACTGTTCCTTGCCGGTCGCCTTGTCCTTGGCCGAGACATTCAGGATACCGTTGGCATCGATATCAAAGGTAACCTCAACCTGTGGTACGCCACGTGGCGCAGGAGGAATATCCTGCAGGTCAAAACGTCCGAGTGACTTGTTAGCAGTCGCCATTTCACGCTCACCCTGCAGGACGTGCACGGTAACCGCGGTCTGGTTGTCTTCTGCGGTTGAGAAGACCTGCTGTGCCTTGGTTGGGATGGTAGTGTTCTTGTCGATCAGTTTGGTCATTACACCACCCAGGGTTTCAATACCCAGAGACAGCGGCGTGACATCAAGCAGCAGTACGTCCTTAACATCGCCCGCCAGTACACCGCCCTGGATCGCAGCACCGATGGCTACGGCCTCATCAGGGTTTACATCTTTACGGGGCTCTTTACCAAAGAACTCCTGAACCTTTTCCTGAACCTTGGGCATACGGGTCTGACCGCCGATCAGGATTACATCGTCGATATCTGAAACACTCAGGCCTGCATCCTTAACAGCCACCTTGCAGGGATCGATAGTACGGGAAACCAGATCACCTACCAGAGACTCCAGTTTGGCCCGGGTCAGCTTGATATTCAGATGCTTGGGGCCAGACTGATCAGCAGTAATATAAGGCAGGTTAATATCGGTCTGCTGGCTGGATGATAGTTCGATCTTAGCCTTCTCTGCCGCCTCTTTCAGACGCTGCAGGGCCAGCGGATCGTTATGCAGATCCATGCCGTTTTCTTTCTTGAACTCATCGGCCAGGTAATCCATCAGGCGCAGATCGAAATCTTCACCGCCGAGGAAGGTATCGCCATTGGTGGCGAGAACTTCGAACTGGTGTTCACCATCAATTTCAGCGATTTCGATGATAGAAATATCAAAGGTACCACCACCCAGATCGTAGACAGCAACCTTGCTGTCGCCGCGTTTCTTGTCCATGCCATAGGCCAGCGCAGCAGCGGTAGGCTCATTGATAATACGCTTAACCTCGAGACCGGCGATTTTACCGGCATCCTTAGTCGCCTGGCGCTGGGAGTCATTGAAGTAAGCAGGAACCGTGATCACAGCTTCGGTCACCGGCTCACCCAGGTATTCCTCAGCGGTCTTCTTCATCTTCATCAGAACACGTGCAGATACCTCGGGGGCAGCCATCTTGTTGCCGCCGGCTTCTACCCATGCATCGCCATTGTCTGCCTTGATGATCTTAAAGGGCACCAGCTTGATATCTTTCTGCACGGCATCTTCATCGAAACTACGACCGATCAGTCGCTTGATGCCATACAGGGTATTTGTGGGGTTGGTTACAGCCTGACGCTTGGCAGGCTGTCCGACGAGCACTTCGCCATCATCAGAGAATGCGACGATGGAAGGTGTAGTGCGATCGCCCTCGCTGTTTTCAATAACCTTGGGCTTGTCGCCTTCCATTACGGCAACACACGAGTTCGTGGTACCCAGGTCGATTCCGATAATTTTTCCCATTTTTTCAATGCTCCAGAAAAAAGTTTGATCTTAAAAACTGAACTTAACGCCTAGTTTGGGGCTGCCACACAGTTTTCAAGGGATTATTTCGTGGTTTAAGATCTGTTTTTGTCCTAGCCCTGGCTGACAATAACCATGGCTGGGCGAATCAGCCTGCCATTCAGGGTGTATCCCTTCTGAATGACCTGCAAAACCGTGTTGGCTGGATGATCCTGACTCGGCTGCATAGTCATAGCCTGGTGCAATTCGGGGTCAAATTTCTCGCCCGTTGGATCAACGGCTTCGATGCTGAACTTATCCATCGCCTGTTCCAGCATTTTCAGGGTAAGTTCCTTGCCCTCACGCAGCTTCTCGACATTGGCATCGGCCTCCTGGGCCGCTGCAACACCTAGCTCAAGGCTATCTCTTACACCGAGCAACTCCTTGGCAAATTTTTCCAGCGCATATTTATGCGCATTTTCTACTTCGCGAGCCGAGCGTTTCCGCTGATTGTCCAGCTCCGCCTGCATACGCAGCATCTGGTCACGATATTCTTCGGCCTGCTTCTGGGCCTCTTCCAGTTGCTTTACCAGTTCTTCAGTACTGATTTCGACACCTTCATCGGTGCCTTCGGCAGAGGCCTGTTCCTCTGTTACCTGCTCAACATCATCAAGCTTCTGCTGGTCGTCCTGTTGCGACATTGGGTACTCCAGATAAACAAAAAGTGGGATTTCCGCCGTTAAGGCAGGCAGTCTGTGGGGTATATGGGGAATCAGTCCGGGGAATTCAAGGCCGAACTAAGCAATTTTGCCGTGATGTCGACCATGGGAATCATACGATCGTATGCCATGCGGGTTGGCCCGATGACTGCTAGTACGCCAACCACCTCCCCCTGAAGCTCGTAAGGTGCTGAAATTACACTGCAATCACTTAGCACATCCTTCCCAGTTTCATGGCCAATAAAGATTTTCACACCATCGGCTGAGATACACTGATCGAGAATGCTGAGAATATCCTGTTTCTGATGAAATGCATCAAACAGGTGACGCAGGCGTTCCAGGTCCGAGAGTTCCTGGTAACTCATGAGGCTGGTTTCCCCGGCCATGACGTAATCTTCTTCTGCCTGTTCTTCCGAGGCAAAGGCCTGCTCACCCAGGCGTATCGCCTCGAGCATGACCTCGTTCATATCCTTCTGGACCTGCTTCATCTCCTCGAGCAGGCGGACATGTATCTGGCGTAGTTCCATGCCCGCGTACGTGGCATTGAGGTAATTGGCCATGGTCCCTAGCTCAGCATTATCCAGTTCACGGCCAGGCGAGATAATCCGGTTATGGACTTCCTTGGTATTGGTCACCAGGATGACCAGCACCCTCCCCTCTGACAGCTTCATGAACTCGATCTGCTTGAGCGTGACATGGTCATGCCTGGGCAACGTTACCAGTCCAGCCATGTGTGACAGGCTGGATAACAGGCCAGAAGCGGTCTCAATCAGGCCATGAGTATCCCGGGTACTGGAGAAACTGGCGCGCAACTGATCAACCTCGGCGCCCTGAAATGGCTGGACGTTAATCATGGTATCAACAAACAGGCGATAACCCTCGACGGTCGGCACGCGTCCCGCAGAGGTATGCGGTGAGGCAACCAGCCCCATTTCCTCAAGGTCAGACATGACATTGCGCACCGTCGCAGAACTCAGCCCTAGACCCGAGGCATCCACCAGGTGTTTAGAACCCACTGGCTGACCAGTACGGATATAGTCCTCGATCAGGGTTTTCAGCAGGCGCTGCGAACGATCACTAAGATCCAGGTCTGAAAAACCATCTTGAACCATCGAGACAAATCTCACCTGCTACTGTTATTGATATCCAAAAGTCTCCCTGCGCACCACGAACCTGTCAAGCAGAAAGGCTTGGCGGAAACTCGCAAAAAAGATAAGGTGGGATGAGTTTTCCTGGAACACGACTATGTCCGTATTTAAGCAGCTTGGCCTGATCGTAAAGCAGCCAGCAGTACAGCACGAAGACACGCTGAATGCACTTGTTGAACTGCTCGATGCCCAGGCCGTGCCCTTTGTATTCGATCACTCGGCCATCGACTATGCTGAGCCCCGGGGCCATGCCTGTGTTTCCAGAAAAGAACTGACCAGCTCATGTGATCTGGCCATTGTTATTGGCGGTGACGGCACATTGCTCAATGCAGCACGGTCCCTAGTTGATGAAGATGTCGCAGTTGTGGGTATTAACCTGGGACGTTTGGGTTTCCTGGTTGATGTTTCTCCCGAGGAGATGTCTGTTCAGCTCACGCAGATCCTGGAAGGCGAATGCATAGAGGAACCACGCAGCCTGCTGACAGCGCACATCAGGCGTAATCAGGAAGAAATGGGATCATATTACGCCCTGAATGATGTCACGCTACACGTGCGTGATGTGGTGCGCATGATTGAATTTGAAACCAGCATCAACGGACATTATGTCAACACGCAACGGGCTGATGGCCTTGTTGTTGCCACGCCAACCGGTTCAACTGCCTATGCCCTGTCTGGTGGTGGACCTATACTCCATCCCAACCTGGAAGCATTGACCCTGGTACCCATCTGCCCACACACCCTGAGTAATCGGCCGCTGGTCGTTTCTGCTGACAGTGAAGTCAGCATTCGCATGTGTGGTCATAGCCGTAGTACCGGCCAGGTTGCTTTTGATGGCCAGGACAACGTTGATCTCATGGATGAGGATATTATCGTGATAAGGCAACACCCCAATCGGCTGCGCCTGATACACCCACCTGGATATGACTATTTCCATATCCTGCGCGCCAAACTGCGCTGGAGCGAGCAACCTTAACACCATGCCCGCATTACTAGCCTCCCTGATCATTCACGCTTAATTCGACGATGCTACGCCAGATACATATCCAGAATTTCGCCATTATTGACGAACTCGATCTCGAGGTCAGCTCAGGCATGACCGCCCTGACCGGAGAAACCGGTGCTGGCAAGTCAATTTTAATTGATGCCCTGGGCCTGCTACTGGGTGACCGCGCAGACAGCGGCACCGTAAAACATGGCGCCAGTAAGGCCGATATCACTGCAGAGTTTGACCTGACAGATCTACCCGAGGCCCGCGCCTGGCTAGATGAACTCGAGCTGGGCCAGGATGGAGAATGTCTTATTCGCCGTGTCGTTGGCAGTGATGGTCGCTCCAAATCCTTCATTAACGGCACGCCCGCAAATCTCAGTCAGCTTAAGTCCCTGGGTACTTATCTGGTTGAAATCCACGGTCAGCATGAACATCAGTCACTGATGAAGCGTGATACCCAGCGCCGTCTGCTTGATAGTTATGCCGGGCATGAGGACATGGTTCAGGCAGTATCGAGCTCGTTTGCGCACTGGAAAAGACTGCAAGAGCGGTTTACAGAGCTCAGTACAAACCAGGATGAGCGACAGAGACATACAGACATGTTGCGCTACCAGGTAGATGAATTACAGAAGCTGGAGCCCACCGAGAATGAGTGGCCGCAGCTGGTCGAGGAACATGATCGACTCGCCCATGCAGGTCAGCTACTGGAAACCACGCAACAGGCCTGTTCAGTTCTATATGAGGCCGATGATCAGTCCCTCTACACCATACTCAGTGGACAGACGCATGCGCTTGAAGAGGCCTGCCGCATCGACAGCAGCCTGGAAACCGCGCTCGATTTGCTGCGAAACGCCCAGATCAACACCCAGGAAGCCCACGATGAGCTACGCCGTTATAGCGATCGCATCGACATGGATCCAGCCCGCCTCCAGTGGCTGGAACAAAGGCTGGGTGCTTACAAGGAGCTTTCTCGTAAACATCACTGCGCACCAGAGGCACTGGCCGAAATTCTCTCCCAGCTGACCCGGGAACTTGTATCCCTGGACCTGGATGAGAATGACCTGGACAAGCTCGAACTCCAGGTGAAACAGGCCGCAGAAACCTATACCACTCTGGCCAGGCAATTACATGAGAGCCGTCATCAAGCCGCCATGAAACTCTCTGCGGGTATCACTGAGGTCATGCAGGAACTCGGCATGCAGGGTGGACAGTTCGATATTTCCGTAAGCTGGAACGATGAAGCCAGCTACAGTGCGAATGGCCTCGACATGATCAACTTTCAGGTCAGCGCAAATCCTGGACAACCCCTGAAACTGCTCACCAAGGTAGCCTCGGGGGGTGAACTCGCTCGCATCAGTCTTGCCATACAGATGCTTGCTACCGAAAATCTCTCCGTACCCACACTGATCTTTGATGAGGTCGACAGCGGCATCGGCGGCGGTGTTGCTGAGATCGTTGGTAGGTTACTTAGAAAACTGGGTGGAACACGACAGGTTATGTGTGTCACTCACCTGCCCCAGGTTGCCGCCCAGGCCCATCACCATTTCATGGTTGAAAAGAGCCGCGGGGACGCCCAGACCAGCACTTCTATCAGGGTACTCGAGTCAGAACAACGTATAGACGAGGTCGCCAGGATGCTGGGCGGCGTGGAGATGACAGACCAGACCCGGGCCCATGCCAGCGAGATGCTGGACCGGGCCAGCCTGGGTTAGTTAAGTCTCCCTGGCCTGACAGTCGGGGCAGATCCCATAGATAATCAGAGAATGATCCGTAATGCGGTAGCCTGCTGAATCAGCAATCTTGTTCTGGCAGGCCTCGATGGTTTCGTTCACAAACTCCTCAACCTTGCCACAACGCACACAGACCAGGTGGTCATGATGCTCCCCGCTTTCCAGTTCGAATACAGCCTGACCACTCTCAAAGTTATGACGGGTTACCAGCCCCGCGGCCTCAAACTGGGTCAGTACACGATAGACCGTTGCCAGGCCAATTTCTTCACCGGCCTCAAGCAGTAACTTATAGATTTCTTCAGCTGTCAGGTGTTTCTGCTGTGCGCTATGCAGCAGATCCAGAATCTTCATCCTCGGCAGTGTTACCTTTAATCCTGCCTTCTTGAGTTCGCCAGTTTCCAACGTGGTTCCCCTGGTGCTTCAGGTTTAGCATGGGTGGATGTCATGCAAACAGAGAGGTAATCGGGTATCATGATGCCCGTTATTTCGAGCCAGATCATAATGCAAAAGCTTCTCATTTCTCTTATCGCTATTGCAAGCCTCACATTGAGTGCCTGCTCCTTCGACATGCTGACGGTCTACAAGATCGACGTGCAGCAGGGCAACGCCTTAAGCCAGGAAGATATTGATCGGATCAAGGAAGGCATGAACAAACGCCAGGTAAAATTTCTGCTGGGCGAGCCACTTCTGAGCGACCCATTCCACAGGAATCGCTGGGATTATGTATTTTACTTTAAACCCGGTCATGGCGATCCACACAAGGCTCGCCTGACATTGACGTTTGAAGGTGATCAGCTGGTACGGAAGGAACAGGAAGGCATCTTCGAGATGCCTGATGACATCGCGAAGATTGAAAAAGACCGCTAAGTCTCGGCGTCTCCCCCGCCACGCTTCATCTTCTTGCCCTCAGCAGCCCGCTTCTTACGCACTTCCTTGGGATCAGCGATCAGGGGGCGATAGATCTCAACCCGGTCACGGGAACGCACTGTATCGCTGAGTTTACTGATTTTGCCGAAGACACCCACCTTGTTGGCTGAAAGGTCTATCTCTGGGAACTGTTCCAGAATGCCCGACGCCCTGATGACCTCTTCCACGGTACTGCCATCA
>Ga0180435_10005743_pt1 | contig 12012 bp, 6 predicted proteins | sample SS_ome_3_FD_132467 | JGI IMG/M metagenome (GOLD analysis project Ga0180435, IMG submission 132467) | Hypersaline lake sediment archaeal communities from the Salton Sea, California, USA - SS_3_S_1 metaG | ecosystem: Environmental > Aquatic > Non-marine Saline and Alkaline > Hypersaline > Sediment...
CCTGCCGCTGGTCGGTCGACTCGAAAGCCTGATCGATCTGAAGACCGACGCCACCAATCTCGAAGCCGCGCTCAAACTCGCCCAAGCAACATTCGCCGAAGACTCAGCAAAACGGATCGTGATCGTCACGGACGGCAACGAGAATCTGGGCGACGCACGCGGTGTTGCCGAGATGCTTGCCGAAAGCGGGATCGCCTTCGATGTGCTGCCGATTCGTCTGTCGGCGCGGGCCGACGTGGCATTGCAGCGTGTGATTCTGCCGAGTGACATCCGCAAGGGGCAACCGTTTGAAGTCCGCGTGGTAGCGAACAATACCACACCGGTCGACAAGGGCGGACGGCCCGTCCCGGGACGCTTGAAGCTTTTCCGCCGCACCGAAGATATCACCGCCCCGATCGGCGACCCCGAGGGAATCCCCGTCACGCTCGAACCCGGCAAGAAGGCGTTTTCGTTCGAAGACGTCATCGACGAGCCCGACTTCTTCACCTACGAAGCCCGTTTCGTACCCGACGACGCCAAACTCGACCGCGTGCAGCAGAACAACATGGTCAGCGCGTTCACGCACGTGCATGGGCAGGGACACATCTTGCTGGTCGAAGATTGGCAACATCCCGGCGAATTCCGCACGCTGGTCAATCGTCTTCGCGAAAACAATATTGAGGTCACGGTGCGACCCAGCAATCGGCTCTTCGAGTCTCTAGCGCAACTGCAACGATACGATTCGGTCGTGCTGGCCGACGTACCCCGTTCGGCCGGCGACTCGGCCGATTCGGTCGCCGGTTTTAGCGACGCCCAGGTGCAGATGCTGGTTCGAAACACCCAGCAGATGGGCAGCGGGCTGGTGATGGTCGGTGGCGATCGTAGTTTCGGCGCCGGTGGTTGGGCGAATACGGAACTCGAAAAGGCGATGCCGGTCGACTTCCAAATCGACAATGCCAAAGTCGTGCCGGTGGGCGCCCTCGTGCTCGTCATGCACGCCTCCGAAATGGCACGCGGCAACTACTGGCAAAAGATCGTCTCGCGTGAAGCGATCAAAACGCTCGGTTACCACGACTACTGCGGCCTCGTCCACTGGAATGACAGAACGTGGAAGGAGGGTTGGCTCTGGGCGGGTGACAAGGGTGGTCTGGCGAAGGTAGGCCCGAACCGTGACATGATGCTCGCCCGACTCGACCGCATGACGCCGGGCGACATGCCCGAGTTCAAACCGGCGATGGAAATGGCGTACGCCGGATTCACCCGTGTGCCGTCGGCGTCGGTCAAACACATGATTATGATCAGTGATGGCGACCCCGCAGCGCCACCGACGTCCACCATAGCCAAATTTGCAAATTTCACGACAGAGGCCGGCGTGCGCAACCCGATCAAGATCTCGACGGTTGCGATTGGCTCGCACGGTGCGGCAGGTACGATGGGCAACACGCTGCAAAAGATCGCCACGGCCACCGGCGGAAAGTACTATGTCGTCAAAGATCCCCGAGCCCTGCCACGGATCTACCAGCGTGAGGCCCGCCGGGTCGCCCAACCGCTGATCTACGACAAGCCAGTGCAACCGCGTATCAACTCGGTTGGTGGTGCGAGGGTGCAACACGAGGTCGTCCGCGACATCGCCGACCCGCTGCCTCCGTTGACCGGCTTCGTGCTCACGACCGTCAAAGATCACCCGTTGGTCGAGGTCTCGATCGTCGCAGATATGCCAGACGCATTCAAAAACAACGCTACGATCCTCGCGGGTTGGACCTACGGACTGGGCCGCACCGCCGTCTTCACGAGTGACGCGGGCAAACGCTGGGCCACGCAATGGACCGGCTGGGAGAACTACGACAAGCTGTTCAGCCAACTGGTGCGGTGGTCGATGCGACCGCCCGGCGACGACGAGAACTTTTCGATCATCACCGATGTCCGCGATGGTCGCGTGCAGGTGATCGTGACGGCTCTCGATAAAGACGACGAATTCCTGAACTTCCTCGACATGTCGGCCGCGGCGACCGATCCCGAGATGAAACCGTTCGACTTTGCCATCCGGCAGACGGCGCCGGGGCGATACGTGGGCGAGTTCGAGGTCGACAAGTCGGGCCCCTATTTTGTAACGATCGTGCCGGGCCCCGGGCGGCGACCACTGGTGGCCGGTGTGGATGTTCCCTATTCGACCGAGTTTAGCGACTTCGAAACCAACGAAGCCTTGCTGCTGACGATCACCGACTTGACGCCAACCGGTGGTGAGTCGGGGCAGATCATCGTCGGCAGTCTCAATAACGAAAACGTCAACAGCCTGCTCGACGTCGATACCTTCCGCCACAACCTACCCAGGGCGGTTAGTATTCGCGATATTTGGCCCCTGCTGCTGGTGATCGCTTCGTGCGTGTTTTTCGCCGACGTGTTCGTGCGGCGCGTGTCGATCAACTTCGCCTGGCTGACACCAGTTTTTGAGGCAGTCAACGGCTTTATCCTGCGGCGCGAGAAACCCGATGCCCCCGACGAGCGACTCGCGCGGCTAAAAAGCAAGAAGTCGGAGATCGAAACGGGCATCAGCGAACGTAAGGCCACCGCGAGATTCGAGCCCGAACCCGACGAACAGGTCGACCTCGATGCACTCGACCTCGACGCTGGCGTGTCAGGCGCCCCGGAAGAAAAGAAACGACCCACAACGCAGGAAGTCACCCCCGAAGACGATCAAGAAACCTATACCGAACGGCTACTCAAGGCCAAGAAGGACGTTTGGAAGAAGGACTGATATGACCAGCGAATCGACGATTCAGGAAAAAGCAGAACAGTTTCGACAGCGATACGCGGATGTGCGCAAGCAGATCGGCCGGGTAATCGTCGGCCATGACGAGGTGGTGCACGGCGTGCTGACTTGCCTGTTCGTCGGCGGACACTGCCTGCTGGAAGGCGTGCCGGGGCTCGGCAAGACGCTGCTCGTTCGCACGCTCGCCCAAACACTCGACCTGAAGTTCAATCGCATCCAATTCACCCCTGACTTGATGCCGGCCGACATCTTGGGCACAAACATGGTGGCCGAGTCGCCCGATGGTCGACGCAGTTTCGAGTTTCAGCAGGGGCCGATCTTCACACAGATCTGTCTGGCCGACGAAATCAACCGAGCCACGCCCAAAACGCAATCGGCCATGCTCGAAACGATGCAGGAGCGAACGGTCACGGTCGGCGGCGTGCGATACCCGCTCGAAGCGCCGTTCTTCGTGATGGCGACGCAAAACCCCATCGAGCAAGAAGGCACGTACCCGCTGCCAGAAGCCCAACTCGATCGCTTCTTCTTCAAACTGGTTGTCGGATATTCGTCCCGACAGGAACTTTCGACGATTCTCGATCGCACGACCAAGGGCGAAGATGCGGAACCAGAGAAGGTAATGGATGGGGCCGAGATCATCCAGTGGCAGCAACTAATCCGCGAGGTGGTGATCGCCCCGCACGTGCAGGACTACCTGATTCGGCTCACGCTGGCGACGCATCCCGAGGGGCAATACGCCGCCGGCGTAACCAACCAGTATCTCCGTTGGGGAGCAAGCCCCCGGGCCGCCCAAACCATCGCCCTGGCCGCCAAAGTGCGGGCGTTGCTCGAAGGCCGTTACAACGTTAGTTTCGAGGACATCCGCCGCGTTTACCTGCCTGCTATGCGGCACCGTGTGATTCTGAATTTCGAAGCACAGGCAGAGCAGATCGACACCGACCAAGTGCTGCTCGACGTCCTCGAACAACTACCCGAAAAGGCCGACGAGGAACCGGTCGCCGCAGCGATTGTGGAGTAGCCGCCAGCCTGCCGCTTGCGGCTTAGCCGACGGAGTGTAATTTCTGACAGGATGAACGGGATAGACAGGATGAGAAACACAACCAGTGAGCACCTCGACTGACACCACGAAAGTCGAACCGCAGCAACCCGAGCCGGCGACGAAACCGGCTCGCGGCTCGGCGTTTGTACGCGCGCCTGACAAGTCGTTGCTCAGCCCGGAACTGCTGGCCCGGCTCGAACGGATGGAGTTGGTCAGCCGCAAGATTTTCAAGGGCCGGATGAAGGGCGAACGTCGCAGTCGCCGCAAAGGGCAGAGCGTCGAGTTCGCAGACTTTCGCAACTACGTGCAGGGCGACGATCTACGGTTCATCGATTGGAATCTTTACGCCCGCCTCGATCGGCTCTTCCTCAAACTGTTCATCGAAGAGGAAGACTTGCACTTTTACAGCCTAGTCGACGCCAGCGAGTCGATGAATTTTGGCGAGCCGACAAAACTCCATTTCGCCAAGCAGTTGGCCGCCGCGCTGGGGTTTGTCGGCCTCTGCCGGGCCGATCGCGTGCGGGTCGAAACTCTCGGCTCAGCATCCAGTCGACCGTCGCCCGTGCTGCGGGGCCGACACAACATGTGGCAGCTGTTCGACTACCTTTCCGCCATCGAGCCATGCGACAACCTGCCGCTTGCCGAGGGCGTGAAGAACTTCTGCCTGCGAAACACGGGCAAAGGTATCGTCGTACTGATCACCGACCTGATGGACAAAGAAGGCTACGAGGCAGCGATACGACGACTGGCGGCCCAACAGTTCGACGTGTTCGTCGTCCATGTGCTCTCGCAGGAGGAACTGCATCCCGATCTGGTTGGCGACCTCAACCTGATCGACTGTGAGGATGGCGACAGCGAAGAGATCACGGTCTCTCGTCCGCTGCTGGAGAAGTACCGGCAGACGCTTGCCGCTTTCGTCGATGGCGCCAGGCAGTTTTGCGTCCGTCGCGGTATGACCTATCTGATGACTAACAACCAAACCCCGGTCGAGAAGCTCGTGACCGGCTATTTGCGAGAACGCGGGCTCGTGAGGTGAAGGAAGAGGGGCAAAGGGATTGAGAGGCAAAGGGGCCGAGGGACAGAGGGATTCAGGGAGAGACTGAGTGTGAAAGGGAAGAGGGAGGTTGGTGGATGGGCGTGAAGAACTACAGAGACTTGATCGTTTGGCAGAAGGCGACGGAGATGGTGTTGGTACGAGAACATGCATTGCCTTGTCTACTCGGTACTCAGTACGGAGTACAGAGTTCACGCGAAATCAGTGTGATGCTCAGCAGCTTGCGGAAATCCCTGAAATCACGGCTTGAGGAACAGTAGTGATGCTTGAGTTCTCCTCAGTCTTTTCCGGTATTCACCTTAGCGCAACCCAAACGCTGGCGCTAACGGCGGTTCCCTCTGCCTCTCAATCCCTCCTCGCCCCCTCTCTCCCTCTCGCTGCAATTTGGATCAACACCCTCCATTGGTGGCAATGGGCGATTCTCGCTGCCATTCCGCCGGCGATCATTGCACTGTACTTCCTCAAGTTGCGTCGTCGGCCACTGGAAGTGCCGAGCACATTCCTCTGGCGACGAACAATTGAAGACTTGCGCGTCAACAGCCTCTGGCAGAGGCTCCGGCGCAGCTTGCTGTTGTTGCTGCAGTTGCTGCTGATCGCCCTGGTGATGTTTGCGGTTGTTCGGCCAGGTTGGCGCGGCAAGACGCTCTCGGGCAATCGGTTCATCCTGCTAATCGACACGTCGGCCAGCATGAGCGCGACCGACATCAAACCGAATCGCCTGGAACTGGCGAAGAGCCGAGCGGCGGAGATCATCGATCAGATGAAGTCGGGCGACGTGGCGATGATCATTAGCTTCTCCGACCGCGCCCGCGTCGAACAACCGTTTACCGACAACCGTCGGCAGTTGCTGCGGCGTCTGCGCGATATCGAATTGACCAATCGAACAAGTGACCTGACCGAGGCATTGCGTGTGGCGGCGGGGCTGGCCAACCCCGGCCAGAGTGGCGAGCGAGATTCCAACGACGTGCAAGTGGCCGACGCCCTGCCGGCGTCGCTGTTCATTTTCAGCGATGGTGGTTATCGCCGGGTGCGCGATTTCTCGATGGGACAGCTCACGCCTACCTACGTTCAAATCGGCAAGCCCACCGCCAGCAATGTCGCCGTTGCCGCCTTCAGCACGCGCCGCAACGAATTGCAGGCCAGCGAGTTGCAAGGCTTCGTGCGGCTGGAAAACCACTCGCAGCAAGACGAACTAGTCAGCGTCAAACTCTACCTCAATGGCGAGTTCTTCGATCAAGCCCGGGTTTCTGTACCGGCGGGCGGCTCGAACGGAGCGGAGTTCGAGTTGGGCGACTTGGTTGCCGGCGAACTGAAGGTTGTGCTCGAAGAACCGGACGATCTAGCGGTCGACAATAGGGCCTACGCCGCCGTCACGCCCAGTCGTCGCGCCCGGGTGCTGCTAATCACCGAGGGAAACCGGCGGCTGGAATGGGCGCTGTCCACCGACCGCGCGAAGAGTCTGGCCGAGGTTTCCAAGGCTGCGCCCGAAATCTTACAAACCGACGAATACAAAGCAGCGGCGACTGGCAACTACGACCTGATCATCTTCGACTGTTGTGCTCCGAAGGACGCCAAACAAATGCCGCAGTCGAACACGCTGTTCATCGGCAGCGCGCCGCCGATCGAGGCCTGGAAGATCGGCGAGCCGCACGGCGTGCCCGGCATCATCGACATTGATCGGGCGCACCCGCTCCTAAGATTGATCGACCTGGGTAACGTGTTGATCGCCGAGGCGAAGACGGTCAAGCCGCCGAAAGGGGGCAGCACGCTGATCGAATCGCCAACGGGCCCCATCTTCGCCATTGCACCGCGTGGCAGCTTCGAAGACGCGGTCCTCGGTTTCGAAATCATCGGGCGAAAAGAAGACGGAACGCGGTACGCCAATACCGACTGGGTGCGCCGCTTCACTTTTCCGATCTTCGTACACAACGTGCTCGAGTACTTCGGTGGCAATCGCTCGACGACCTCCTTGAAGACCGGCCAGCCAGGACAACCGATTACCATTCGCACCGATCAGCCGGTGGACAAGATCCGCGTCCGTTTTCCATCTGGCGAGAACACGACCCTCAAGCGACGCGAGGGTGCCGCCTTCACGCTGATGAACCCCGACGAGTTCGGCGTGTACGAAGTGATCGCGGGCGAGGACAAGACCGTTTCGCAGCGTTTCGCCGTCAACCTGTTCGACTCTCAGGAAAGCAACATCAAACCGCGCGACCACATTCTCTCGGGCTACGAGAAGATCGAGGCCGAAACTGCTTGGCAACCAAAACGCCGCGAATTGTGGAAGTGGCTGATCGGCGCCGCCATCGTTGTGCTGGGGATCGAGTGGTATATCTTCAACCGGCGGGTGTATTTGTAGACGCTACTTCTTTCCCAATCGCCGCTGCTCTTGAAAAAACCGCGTGAGGATCTCGCCGCACGGTTCGGCCAGAACACCACTGACGAACTCGGCTCGGTGATTCAACCGCGGATCGCTGAGCAACTTGAACAACGAATAGACAGCACCGGCCTTGGGATCGGTCGCCCCGTAAACAACGCGCGGAATTCTTGCTTGCACGATCGCGCCGGCGCACATCGGACACGGTTCCAGCGTGACATACAACGTGCAGCCATCGAGTCGCCAACTGCCGAGAGCCTCTGCCGCCTGTGTGATCGCGATCATCTCGGCATGGGCGGTAGGGTCATGCAGTTGCTCGCGTTGGTTGTAGGCCGCGGCGATCACGTGACCGTCGTGCACGATTACCGCCCCAACCGGGACTTCCTTCTCGGCATAGGCACGCTCGGCCTGTACGAGCGCCATTTGTATATACATTTCGTCCATGGGAGATCGGAGGTTGGAGGTCGGAAGTCAGGAAATAACAACCCAACGTATCGCCTCAAGCCTCATCGCTCAAGCCACGCCCCTTTCTCAATGCACGAACTGAGTCTTGCCGATGGGCGGGGCGCCTTTGTTGCCAAACGTGAGGGCGCTGAAATCGACGCTCGTGAACTCACCGGCTAGGCGGATACGGTGCCAGCCCTTTTCAAGAAACACAGGGATGTAGTGCTTCTGCCGATCTTCGTTGCGGGCGCGGAACACTTGCACCCCATTGACGTAGATCTCCAAGGTGCCCATGTAGTAAGCCTGGAAACCGACGATGCTAGTCTTCTTCGCCTCGTGTAGTCCGTCCAGGGTGAACGATTCACCCGACTTGACTCCGGCGGCGGCAAGCCAGTTCTTTTTGGACGTGGTAGTGATCGTGGCGACCGACTTGTCTGCTTTCGTCAATCGCAGGCCCGCCGTTTTTCCGGAGCCACTTAGCGGCGTAATTGGGGCAAACGGCCGCGGGATCACCACTTCGATCGGCAACGGCTTTGCCGCAACATGATCGTTCTTCTCGGGCGAGCCGATCCCGATCGCCTGAATCGTCGTCGGCCCGAAGCCCAGTTGGCTCGAATCGACTTTGAGGATTCCCTTGGCTCCGCCGATGCGTCCCAACAGCCGCCGGTTTTGGTAAACGAGAATCGTGCTCGAACCGGGTGAAGTCACATTCACCGCCAACTGTGAACCGAACGGCACGCGTCCTCTCGGACCGGTCGTACATTGAATCTTGCGGCCATTGTTGTTCACCTTGACGGGAACGATGATCCGCCCTTGTGTTTCGATGGGCGTATCGTCTGTCGCGACGATTCGGAACTCAAGATGTCCATCCGGAACGGTCGTCGTGTCGAATTCGTATGTTTCACCCGGGGGGATTTCTTTCCGCAACTGGCCGTTGACAAAGATGCGGAAGTGCGCCGCCTCGGTCTCTCCCGAGAACTTTGCCCCAGGTCTGAGGGTGACAACGCCTTGCACTTCCTCGCCCGCCTTAACGCCGTCGACCGACACAATGGGAATGCGTGCCCAGGGGCGGCAGAGCGCATCCCCCACGATCAGCAGTTGGTAGGGGCCGTTGACCGACTGATAAAACGCCTCGGCCAAGGAACAACCGCGTGCGTAGTGCACGTGAATCATCGGATGCGGAAATTTCGCCTGAATGGCGTACGGTTCCACAACCGTGCCGCTGGAACCCGCTGCACCGTGCCTCGTGAATTCGGTCAGGGGTGTTTGGCCCGCACCATACCGCATGATGCCGCCGTAGCTAGTAAGGTTCTCGCAAATCGCCCCCGGCAACATCGTGCTACCGCTTTTTGGCCAGGAAAAAGTCGCCTTGCCGATCACCGCCCCAATCACGTCGTCCTTCTGCACCGGCAACACGCCGTCGACAATCTCAGCTTTCACGCCCAATTTCTTTAGCTCTGCGGCGGTCGGTGCAAATGCGCGTTCACGGGTGCGAGAGCGAACATCTCCATTCTTCACGAAATAGACGGTGCCGCGCGGTTGCGACCCATCGGCCGATGCAGACTTGCGCAGGTAGTTGAGAACTTCATCGACCGAGTTTCCGCGGCCAGACGTATAGCCGAGCATGGTCGAGAGCAGGTACCGTTGCCCTTTTTCCTTCTCCTTGATCACCTCGCCAGAGCGGTCGAAGATGTAGCGAGAACTGAACCCTCGCGTCTGCTTGGTCAACTGCGCACCATTGAAAGGCCGATAGTACCAGTTCGTATTCATGCCGTGCAAAATGTTCGGCGCGGAAAGCGTCGGTTGCACGAGGTACGTCAAACTGGTAATCGAAGCGGTGGCGAACTTCGTCTTCGGGGGTAAATCCTTGGAGACATCGATCGCGTAGGGAAAGTCGCTGGAGTAGATGACGTAGTCGATTTGATGCCCGATCTTGCGCCGATTGATTTCTTCGAGGATCTTTTTGAGGATTTTTTCGCGGAATACCTCGGCCGTGGTTTCTTCGGAACCTACCCAGTCAAAGCGATAAACGTTGCTGGCCGGAATCTTGCGGAGTTGTGTGTAATAGTTGGCGATTGTTTGCGACGCCCAACTGCGACCGTTGATCACCAGAAACACGTTTTCGGGGCCGCCGCCCGCCTGCACGGCACATGGCGTGCTGAGGCAGATTGCCAACAGAACGACGATCGCCAAATGCCGCGGGCGCATTGAAAAAGACATGTCGGCCACTTTTGTTCCTGTTATTGCCGTTTGCCAACGATCGCTCGGCTGACCGCGTCAATCACCCGGTTTCGATCGGCCGTGGTTATTTGCGACCCGCTCGGTAGGCAAAGCGCGGTCTCGAACACCCTTTCGCTAACCGCTCCGCCCCGACATCGACAACCGCCAAACACCGGTTGCCGGTGCATTGGCAACCAGACGCGACGCGATTCGATGTTCTCCGCTTCGAGTGATTGCCGCACTTGTTCGCAGTCGACGCCGGCCTCATCGGAATCGATGACAACTACCGAGAGCCAGCAGTTCGACTCGCCATACGGCGCCTGTGGCATCATTGTCACGCCGGGTAGCTGCGCCAACGTATCTCGATATACGGCGAAGGTCTCGCGGCGCGCAGCCACGCGGTCGTCGAGCACCTCCAGTTGGCCCAATCCGACTCCCGCAAGGATGTTGCTGAGCCGATAGTTGAAACCGATCTGACTGTGCAGATAATACGGTGCGTCGTCGCGAGCCTGCGTCGACAGGAAACGAGTCTGCTCGATCAACTCCCGGTCGTTCGAACAAAGCATCCCACCGCCACTGGTTGTGATGATCTTATTTCCATTAAACGAAAACGCGGCGGCCCACCCACGCTGGCCGATCGGATCGTCTTTGTACGTTCCGCCCAGGGCTTCAGCAGCGTCGTCGATGACAGGAATCTCGTAGCGATTGGTGATCTCAAGAATCGCGTCCATGTCGGCTGCTTGCCCCAGGATGTCGACCACGATCACCGCCTTGGGCAGTTTGCCGCGGCGGTCGCATTCGGCCAGTTCGTCGGCAAGCAGGTTGGGATCCATGTTCCACGAAACCGTGTCGGAATCGATGAACACCGGCTGAGCGTTCTCGTAGACGATCGGATTGGCCGATGCGCAGAACGTGAAGGTGGAACAACAGACCTCGTCGCCGGGTTGCAGCTTCAAGGCCCTCAGCGCCATGTGCAGGGCGGCTGTTCCCGACACGACGGCGGCCGCGTGCTCCACGCCAACCCGGGCAGCAAACGCCTCTTCGAACTGCGTCAAATGCGGGCCGACCGGCGCGATCCAATTCGAGTCGAAAACCTCGCCCACCAACTCGCGCTCGCGACCCGACATGTGTGGCGGCGACAAAAACAATCGCGGTTGGGGCATAGGTGATTGGGGGTCGGGGTTTAGGGTTCAAAGGTCAGGGGCAGATGTCGCGCATCGCGTAGCCTGCATTTAGGATACCCCGTCGCGCCGCACCTCTCAAGCTCAGCACCTTACCGACTGCCTTGACGGACAGTTGTGCCGGTGAGCCTTTGTTAGGGACGGAGGCGGTCGGCGGGTGTTGTTCGGCACGGCAACGCAGCTTGCCCGCGCTGCCGAGTTTGCCGCCGATTAATTCTCGATGGATGTCGAGGGAAGGGCTTTTTCTTGTTTCGAGGCGTCTCAGGGGTTCCCTTAAGTGCCGAACAATTATCGACTCCTTGAATTATTCGGCACAATTACCCAATGTGCCAAAGTGAATTATCAAAGAGCGGCAGGCAAGCCCGGCCGCATGCGAGTCACAGACTTCACCGATATATCATAGGAAGTAGTCATCACTTAGTCAAGTATTTACAGGCGAAACGGTCGCATCAATTCCCATATTGCAAAGCCTGCGGCACGCAACTGCCACTCATGGGGTAAACGACGTCTCGGCCGCCGACGGTACGTTTGCCAGCCCTACAAAGGTGACGCATGAGGATTTGGGGCCGGAGACAGACCTCACACGTCGCGCAACGCGTGTTTAAGATAGCCCCTCAAGACTCGCCCCGCACGCTCAAGTCTCATCGTCCCTAGCGTTTGACGACGATCTGCGATCGCTCGGAGAGAATGGCGTAGACGTCGTCGAGATCGCGATCGCTCAGGGCGATGCAGTTAGCCAGCCGGCCCTTGCCGTGGATTGCCATGCCACCGCCCAGGGAAAGCATGCGGCCGCCCGCTTGGGGTGGATAGATGGCCCGTTGGTAGCCGGATGTAGAACCGGGGATCTTTCGTTCAACGCGAAGTACCTGATCGTGCGGCGGGCGGTTTTGCCCCAGTTCCACGGCGAATCGGCCGGCGTAATGACCGCCCACCATCAGGGTCAACTCG
>Ga0180435_10005744_pt1 | contig 12011 bp, 11 predicted proteins | sample SS_ome_3_FD_132467 | JGI IMG/M metagenome (GOLD analysis project Ga0180435, IMG submission 132467) | Hypersaline lake sediment archaeal communities from the Salton Sea, California, USA - SS_3_S_1 metaG | ecosystem: Environmental > Aquatic > Non-marine Saline and Alkaline > Hypersaline >...
AAAGAAGTGATCGGTGGTGCTGTAGCTACCGCTATAAACAGTGGTCGGGTGTATACCGCAGCAGGTGGTGGCGGCCTTAGCGTCCTGAAATAAGTTGTGTTGCGAAAGCCACAGAGGAAATTCACAATGAATAAATCAGTAAATCTGCTACTTGCATCGGTCGTTGCACTATCTTCAGGCTCGACCATAGCTGAAACAGGAAAGTGGTATGCCGGCATCGGTGCCGGCTACTCTTTCTATAACGACTGGGTGACCGAAGCAGATATAACAGCATTCAAAAATGAGTTCGGTGCCGGTCTGGGTGCCGTCAATTTCGATGGCGCCCAGAGTGCAGACTCTGAGGACACCGCTTTTGGCTACAAGCTGTTTGGCGGCTATTCGTTCTACAAAAACTTTGCTGTCGAGCTCTCGTATATCGACATGGGCGAAGTCGAAGCGAATAGTCGTTCGTCTGGCACGTTTTACGATGCCGCGGACAACAGCCTTGATGGGGATCTGTACGCAACGGCCAGGGCCAACGTCGATGCCTTTACGCTCGACATCAAGCTGGATATACCGATTACTTCATTTGCTGCTGTGATGATAAAGGGTGGCGCATATTCCGCAGACACAGAGATGAACATCAGTGCCGGCGGCTCAATCAGCCCGGAAAACTACAATTCGTCTAATACAGAGCGTTCGACCGATATACATTACGGACTTGGTATCAACTTCAGGGTAACCGACAATATCGGGCTGCGTGCAGAATGGGAGCGGCTCGACAATGTAGAGGCCAATGGCGGGAAAAACGATGTAGACCTGCTCTCCGCCGGGCTGATGTATAACTTCTGATAATAGTAAACAGGGCAACTGGCACGACGAAGCCATATAAAGCCTTTTGAAAACACTTTGAAAAACCTGCGAGCCACTGAAAGACGGCAGGCTTGCTGGCAGCAATGCCATGATGCGCGACCCATGCTGCGCGACATCTTCCTGAACACCATTACTATTGCTGCACACTTCAGACAGCAAGCCAGTTCACCACTCAGCTTATTGAACCTGAGCCATTCGATTCTGACCCACTTAAGCCGCGCCGAATTAGAATCACCGCCTGCTTCAATAACAAGCAGATCTCGGCAAGCATATCTATAACTAAGTTTTATTCGAAGTAACAACAGATTAAATTCGAATTATATAAAAGGAACGATACAGGTAAAGATACAGTCACTAACTAGCAGCAAGTGGATCATCAGCACTCCCGGTGGCCGCTTATCCAAGCTCTCAAACAGTGACAGGAGAACCGATATCATGAGTTTAAATAATCTACTCAACCAGTTCCTGGGGTCCACGCCCTCTTCCACAGCAGATAACCAGGGTCAGTCAGGCGGACTGGCACAGACTCTATCCAGCCTGACCAGCAATATTCCGGGCGGCCTTGCCGGCGGCGCCGCAGCCGGTGGAATAATGGCGTTAATCATGAGCAACAAGTCTGCACGCAAGGTTGCCGGAACCGCTGCAAAATACGGTGGCGCAGCCATGCTTGGCGGCCTCGCGTTCAAGGCCTATCAAAACTGGCAGAGCAATGATACTACCGGCGTACAACAGACATCTGCTTCACAGCAACCCGCCACAAGCGAGACCTTTCATCAGCAGGCTATCGAGCAGGCCACAGCCAGTGACGGTGATTTTGAGCTGACCATCATAAAAGCCATGATCGCTGCGGCGAAGGCCGATGGGCATATCGACGCTCAGGAGCAGCAACGTATCTTTCAGGCAGTAGAAAAGATGGATCTGTCTGCACAGGACAAAGGCATGGTTTTTGATTACCTGCAAAAGGATATCCCGATCGAGGAGATTGCAAATGGTATCGGCAACATGGAGCTGAAAGCCGAGGTCTATCTTGCCTCCTGCCTGGTCATAGACACCGATCATGCTGCAGAGCGTGAACACCTCGATAAGCTGGGATCTGCGCTGGCCCTGCCCAGAGAGTTATTGCAACAACTGGAATTGCAGGCACATCAGGCATACGCAGAAGCCGCCTGAATTGCGATAACCATTCGCGCACGGGGTACCGACAGGCCCCGCGCGTTTTTATAACCAGCCCGCCTCTGCATCAGTTCAGCAGCATGATGCGCCGATATTATAAATAACCCGGTGCAGTACTCACTCGCAAGCTCCTTTCCCAAGTCAACAGTAAAGCACTGTGGCTCGGTCCCATAACTTCGTATTTTTCGAACAATTTAGACTAATAATTCGATTTGTTTTACAGACATATACCTATAGTTTATATGTATGAATCAGCTAAAACATACGGGTATGATCTGTATTGCAGCATAACCGAACACGAGCAATACCTCGATAATGTTTTTATATGATATTTTCGATATGGCTGCCAGTAACGAGGCCTGCCTGTAACAAAGCCACGAAAAAAATGCCCGATCAGGTAATAGTGATATTAATGAAAACACTACGCACGACAACAGGCTGGTTTGTATTGCTGCTTACCGTATGGTTCATGCTGACCGCCGGCAGTGCTGGCTCATGGATCATAGGGCTGCCATTTGTCGCCCTGGCAATTTGGTTTCAGCCGCCATCAGCCAGCAGTCCCAGCCAGTCCGGCACGTCGTTCAACATTGGCGGCCTGATGCAATTCACCTACTTTTTTATAGCTGAATCACTGCGGGGAGGCATCGACGTCAGTCGTCGGGTACTCTCATCCAGACCCAGAATCGATGCCGATTTTTATGACTACGCCATGCGCCTGCAGAAACCTCATGCACAGAAGCTGTTCATCAGCAGTATAAGTTTATTACCCGGCACACTGTGTGCAGACCTGAATGACAGTCAGCTGCGCATCCACACCCTGGACCGGAACATGGATACTCCCGATGCTATCAGGCGTCTGGAATCACTGGTCGGGAAGACATTTGGAGAAGCCCTGTGATTTCCGCTGGCGCTGCAAGTTCGATACTGACGATTGCCCTGTTGTCTGCAGTCATCGTTTTGCTGCTCAGCCTTTTCATCGGACTGATCCGTGCCTGGCTTGGACCGAGTGTGGAGGATCGCTTCAGCGCTGTATTGTTGATCGGTACCGGTGGTGTGGCGATATTAATGATCCTGGCCATCGTTTTGCAAATATCAGCGCTCTATGATGTTGCGCTGGTACTGGCGCTACTGGCAGTAGTGGGTACCGTAGCATTGATTCAGAGCGAGAGAACTCATGATTGACAGTCTTGCAGTGCTTGCTGTTTTTTTCGGTCTGTTCTTTTTCCTGTCGGGCAGCATCGGTCTGCTACGCCTGCCGGATGTGTTTTCAAGACTGCATGCACTGGCGAAGGCCGATAATATCGGCCTGGCTTTTGTCGCCCTCGGCGTGATCTTGTTAGAGCCGGGCCTGCTCAATGATATAAAGGTAGTCATCATCTGGTTACTGGTCATGGCAGCCAGTGCTGTCTCGTCACATCTGGTGGCAAGACGCGCACTGCGTAAGGAGCGTGACGATGATTGAAATACTCTGGTTCATGGTTGATGTCATGCTGGTATTGCTACTACTCGCTCTGGCCTGGACCACCTGTTCGAGCAGGGATGTGATGCGGGCGGTGACCCTGTTTATCGCTATGGGTCTGTTACTGGCGATTATCTGGGCGCGCCTGAAGGCGCCTGACCTTGCGCTCGCTGAAGCCATTATCGGCGCCGGCATCTCGGGCGCGTTATTATTAAGCGCAATCAGGGACTACCCTTCAACCGCGATAGCCGTTGATCGTTCACCGCTGATGCACAGCATCATCAATACCTTCACCATGGCATTGACCATAGTCATGAGCTGGGCCGCCTGGCATGGCCTGAATATGAGCGATGGTGTACGCTTATCCGAACAGGTTGCCTCACAGCTGGCGGTGAGCGGTGTCAGCAACCCCGTCACCGCCGTATTATTAAACTTCCGTGCCTACGATACCTTGCTGGAACTGGCGGTGGTATTGACCGCTGTTTTAACGGTACTCATACTCAACGATAAACGTGCAGACTCTACAGCACCGGGCCCTTTACTGCAGGGTATGACGAGGTGGCTGGTCCCTCTGCTGGTAGTCACTTCCGGTTATCTGTTATGGGTCGGTGCGCATGCACCCGGCGGCGCCTTCCAGGCAGGCGCCATGCTGGCTGCGGCGATGATCCTGCTGCAGCTGGCCTATCCATCCATACACCAGGGATTTAACCTGTACCTGTTAAAGATCCTGCTGGTTATCGGTATCTTCATCTTCGTACTGACCGGACTGTGGATGATGTCTGTCAATGATGACTTTCTGGCGTTTTCTCCCGCCCATGCAGGAACACTTATACTGGTTATCGAGACCGCGGCCACCATATCGATTGCCGCCGCGCTGACACTCGCTTATATCGGTGGCAGGCCCACAGGCTGGGAAGCTGACAATCATGGTAACCGTGCCATGACTGAAAAGGGGGGCGCAGAATGATAAGCACCCAATTGCTGTATGCACTGGCAGGTGTCGGCCTGTTTGCCATAGGACTGCGCGCCACCCTGTTACATCATCTGCTATTACCACGATTACTGGCACTCAACGTCTGTGGTGCCGGAGTGTTCCTGATCTTTATCGCCATCGCCTATGCAGGTATCGAAGGCATGCCCGACCCGGTACCTCACGCACTGGTTCTTACCGGCATCGTCGTCGCCGTCAGTGCGACGGCGATGGCACTGGCTCTTGGCAGAAGACTGGAGAACATAAAATCTGACGCCATTAAGTCAGAGGCAACGAAATCAGAAACCTTGAAGTCAGCGGCAGTGAAACCAGAGGCAATGAACGATGAGTAACGCCATCATCTGGGTGATCATGATCCCGCTGCTCGGCAGCCTGATCAGCATAATCTGGTCACGCTACGCCAGCCTCATCGCCATCATCAGCAACCTGGTCGCGCTCGTTGCCAGCACAGCTGTTCTCATGCGGGTGTATCAGTCAGGGCCTTTTCTCCATGAGCTGGGCGGCTGGCATGCAGGCCTGGGTATAAGCCTGCGTGCCGATGCGCTGTCGTCCATCCTGTTAGTGATGAGCATGACGGTTATCAGCGCCGCGACTTTTTATGCCAGCGCATATTTTACCGATGCTGCCAAACGCGCCCGTTTCTGGCCACTGTGGCTCATGCTTACCGTTGCACTGAACGCCCTGCTGCTGTCGGGTGACCTGTTCAATCTCTATGTGACACTGGAATTACTCGGCCTTTCCGCCGTCGCGCTGACCGCGCTCAGCGACAACCGTGCCGCTCTGCAGGCAGCGATCCGTTACCTCAGTATCGGTTTACTCGGCTCGCTGGTTTTTCTTGCCGGCGTGGCGCTGGTGTATGCCGGCTACGGCACCCTGGATCTGGCCACGCTTGCCAGCCTGGTGCAGGCGAACCCGCTAAGCCAGGTAGCCTTTGGCCTGATGACTGCAGGACTCTTGATCAAGTCGGCATTGTTCCCTTTGCATTTCTGGTTACCCTCGGCCCATGCCAGTGCTCCGGCACCGGTCAGCGCGGCTCTTTCAGCCCTTGTGGTAAAGGTTGCGGTATACATCCTGCTACGCTTATGGGTAGATGTATTTGACCTGGTATTGACTCTTTCATCTACGATGCTGCTGGGTATCCTTGGTGCCATCGCGGTGATCTGGGGATCCTGGCAGGCCTTGCAGGCACAACGCCTGAAATTGATGGCAGCCTACTCGACCGTGGCCCAGATAGGTTATCTGTTTATCTTCCTGCCGCTGATCGCGGCCTTGCCTGAAGGGGCATTGCAGGATGCTGCATTTACTGCCCTGCTGTTGATGGCGCTCACCCATGGATTTGCCAAGAGTGCGTTTTTCCTCAGCGCCGGCGTCATCCAGCAATATTGCGGGCATGACCGTATCGCCGAACTCGGCGGCACGGCACGCGCCTTGCCACTGACGATCTTTGTCATCTCGCTGTCGGGTGTGGCGCTGATCGGACTGCCCCCCAGCGGCAGCTTTCTTGGCAAGTGGTACCTGATATCGAGCAGTTTCCAGGCAGGGCAATGGTGGTGGATACCGGTGGTCCTGGTCGGCTCGGTTCTGGCTACGGCTTATGTGTTTCGCATCCTCGGCCACGCCTTTGGTCCGGGAGAAAGTATTGGCCGGGTATTGAACCGGGGCCGTGAAGAGATCCCTGCACTGATACTGGCGCTGTTCGCGACATTGATACTGGGCTTCGGATCGGCTGAATTGTGGGACCTGGTCGCGCAACACGCTGAGGCGGCGGGGAACTGATATGGATTTTTTTGATAACCTGCCGTTGCTCATCCTGCTGAGTTCGTTACTGCCCGGTCTGGCAATCTTCCTGGTCAGGGAAGAGAACCACGTCCTGCGTACCAGTCTTAACATGTTTGGCGCGCTGACCAAGCTGGCGCTGGTCGGCCTGATGATCTGGGGCGTGTATCACGAGTGGGTAAGCGATATGCGCTGGCAGATCGCACCCGGCCTGGAACTGGTGTTACACGCAGATGCATTGTCCGTCGTGTTCGTGACACTGTCCACGGTGTTGTGGCTGGTCACTACCATCTATGCCATCGGCTATCTCGAGCACTCGCCACACCGCAGCCGCTTCTTCGGCTTCTTCAGCTTGTGCGTGACCGCGACCGTCGGCCTCGCGCTTGCAGGCAACCTGTTCACCTTTGTCATATTCTACGAGTTGCTGACTCTTGCCACTTATCCGCTGGTCGCCCACAAGGGCACACCAGAGGCTGTTCGTGGCGCCCGCACCTACCTGACCTACACACTGGGTGGTGGCGTGCTGTTGCTTATCGGCGTGGTCTGGCTACACACCATTGCCGGGCCGATCGATTTTCAGGAGCGCGGCGTGCTGTCCGGCCTGACTCACCTCGACCCGTGGACCTTGCGCTGGATATTCCTGTTCATGATCATCGGGCTCGGCGTCAAAGCTGCCCTGTTCCCGCTACATGGCTGGCTGCCCAAGGCCATGGTGGCGCCGGCACCGGTCAGTGCACTGCTGCATGCGGTAGCCGTGGTCAAGGCCGGTGCGTTTGGCATCATCCGTGTGGTCTACGACGTATTCGGTGTCGAGTATGCTGCCGCGCTCGGGCTACTGCCGTTTCTCGGCGCCATCGCTGCCTTTACCATCATCTATGGTTCGGTAAGGGCGCTGTCTCAGGACCACCTGAAGCGGCGGCTGGCGTACTCGACCATCAGCCAGGTTTCATATATCGCCCTGGGCACGGCGATACTGGGGCCACTGGCCACGATCGGTGGCGTAGTACACCTGGTACACCAGGGCGTCATGAAGATCACCCTGTTCTTTGCTGCCGGTAACTATGCCGAGACCCTGGGCATTCACCATGTCAGCGAGATGGACGGCGTCGGCAAGCGTATGCCGGCGACCACCCTGGCCTTCTCGGTCGCGGCCCTGGGCATGATAGGCATTCCGCCGATCGCCGGCTTCATCAGTAAATGGTACCTCGGACTGGGCGCTTTTCAGGCCGGTGCAGGATTCTGGGTGATACCGGTACTGGTAGCCAGCAGCCTGCTGAACGCGGCGTATTTTCTGCCGATCCTGTATCGCGCCTGGTTCAAGCCCGCGGTGGTGAAATGGCCGGCAGAAAAGCCGCAATCGGGACGCTGGGAGATGCCGGGCGCCCTGATGTGGCCGCCCGTGATCACTGCAATCCTGGCGCTGTTATTCGGCCTGCTGGCCGGCGCGCCTTTCAGCCCGCTTGAATGGGCAACACTGATCGCGGGCAGGGAGTATTGATCATGTATGCAGAATACCTGTTGATCGCCACTCCCCTGCTGCCCTTGCTGCTGGCCCTGATCGTGCCGCTGCTTCGCTCGGGCCATATCATGGTACTTGCGCCATTGACTGCGTTATCGGCGGCACTGCTGATCCCGGTCAACAGCAGTGTCTATCTGCCCTGGTTACTGCAGGGCGTGCACTGGAAGCTCGACAGCACCAGCCAGCTATTCCTGGTTTTCAGTGCCCTGATCTGGCTGGTGACCAGTCTGTACGTAACCTATGGCCGTGATGCGCTGACAAAACGCGTCACCTACCGCTGTCTGTTCATGCTCGCCATGGCCGGTAATATGCTGCTCATCGTGGCTGCCGATATGATCAGTTTTTACCTGGGATTTGCCATGATGGGGCTGTCGGCCTATGGCATATTGTTGCGGCCGTCACAACGTGCGCGCCGGGCGGCCCGGATCTATCTGGGCTTTACCCTGGTCGGTGAACTGGCTCTGTTCATCGCCATGCTGATCCTGTTCAGCAGCAGCAACTCGATGCTGTTCACGGATATCATGCAAGAGCAGATACCTGATCTTGCCGTGGCATTTATCCTGCTCGGTTTTGGTATCAAGCTCGCGTTGCCAGGACTACACCCATGGTTGCCACTGAGCTACACCGCAGCGCCCTTGATCAGTGTCGCGGTGCTGAGCGGCCCGATGATGAAAGCAGGCTTGCTTGGCTGGGTACGCTTTCTGCCGGCCGGCGCGGAAAACCTGCAGACCTGGGGCGGTGTGCTGTTCTGGCTGGGTGTCGCAGGCTTATTGTTCGGTACTGTACTGGCATTATTGCAATACCGCGCCAGCGCTATCCTGGCCTATTCGAGTATCGCCAAGATGGGCCTGGTAAGCAGCCTGTTCGGTTACTCACTGGCATACCCGGAACAGGCCGATACGGTGATCGCTGCCCTGGTGCTGTTTGCCATGCATCATCTGCTGGTCAAATCAGCCCTGTTTATCGGCCTGAATGATTACCTACAGCAGCGCGGTAATTCCCGAATATTTTATGGCCTGGCACTGTTATCGCTCAGCCTGATCGGACTGCCGTTCAGTGGCGGCTCAGGCGCCAAGGCTGCACTCGATCTGGCTACAGATGGAGACCTGGGCCTGCTACTGATATTTTCGGGGTTTGCCACAGCGCTGATGATGATACATTTTTTATGGACGGTAAAAAACCAGCCAGTAACCCGTCTTGATAATGCTGCCGAATCTGTATCCCGATCAAACATAAACCTGGCCTGGTGGTTATTGCTTCCGGTCGCCTGGTTTGGCCCGTTTATGCCCGGCACGGTCATGTTCGACGCCAAGAGCTTGCTGGTCACCGCGTCGGCTGTCGTACTGTTTTTCTATATACGTCACAACTGGCGCAGGGCATCAATACAGGCGGATATCTTTAAACCCGGTGATATCTACCATCTGCTCAAACATCTACGATTGACAAACCCGGTTTTGCTCAAGCGTCAACTCAGCCTGTCAGCAGTGTTCACATGGCCGCAAGCCGAGCCTGGCAAAACTGCAGACAGTCTGTCCCTGACCATACCCGGCCTGCTCTGGTTTGCTGTGCTGGCATTACTCATGATCAGCTTATTGCTACTGTCATAACTGCGCTTACAGGAGGAATCATGAAACGTTTTAAAAATATATTACTCTTTGCTGATGGCTCGGAAGAGATCACACCGGCACTGCGCAGGGCTGTTCAACTGGCCGAATCCAACCATGCCCGTCTGACCGTGGTGGATGTGATCGAACCCATGAAGACACCGGACGAGATATCCTCAAGGTTTGATATCGATCTTAGTGAGATACTGAGGGAACAGCGCAAGCAGACGCTGGAAACTCTCAGTCAGTCGATAGAACAGGACGAGGATCACCTGGACGACAGCCTGGACGACAGCCTTGTCTACACCAAAGTCCTGTCAGGCATACCTTTCGTCGAGATCATCAGGTATGTGCAAAGTGGTGGTTTCGATCTGCTCATCAAGATGGCGCGAGCACCGGCAGGTATCAGTGAAAAAGTGTTTGGCAGTGTCGATCTTCACCTGTTGCGAAAATGCCCATGCCCGGTACTCATCGACAGACCCAACTCGAGTACGCGTTACCAGCGCATACTGGCCGCAGTCGACACGGAATCTTCAGACTCGCAGGGTTGCGATGATCTGATCATGCAGCTGGCGACATCACTTCGTGACCGTGAACAGGCTGAACTTGATATCGTCCATGCCTGGGAACTACCCTATGAATCGAACCTGCGTCACGGCCGTTTCAAACTGGCAGATATCGAGCTGCAGTTACTGCTGAAACTGCAAGAGCAAAAACACCGGCTCAGACTGCAGGCCCTGTTAGAGCCCTATGGCATGACCACCGACGATGAAAACATACACCTGGTCAAGGGTGAAGCGGCTGAAGTGATCAACCAGGTCGCTGAGACCAATAACAGCGACATCATTGTCATGGGAACCCTGGGGCGTGCCGGTATACCCGGACTGTTCATCGGCAATACAGCCGAGGAGATAATCCAGACCACGAAATGTTCGCTGCTCGCAGTAAAGCCGGCCGGCTTCCAGTCACCGGTAGAATAGTCGCCACAATCATACCTGCACGGCATGTTTCAGTGATGGTCCGCCGGCACCGTCGCTGAAACCCAGACACAAAGCAAATTCAGCCAGCAGCAGGATTCAGCCGGCAACGCTGACAACCAACAAGAACAATGCGCGAGATATTCGCCGCCCTTCACATTTTCTTCACGCCGGATTGACGCCCGTTTCACATAAGGCCGTATAGATTAGCCGTGCAATCTAACCAGTCCTTACCGATACGGGAGACAACAGCATGAAAATTAACAACATTTACAGAAGCACGCTGATAGCAGGCGGCATAGTGGCCGGCACAGCTCTTATCACCGGCTGCAGTAGTGATGACACAAGCCCGGGCAACACATCAGTACGCATCATCCATGCATCTGCAGATGCACCGCCTGTCGATATCAAACTGAATGACGACGTCGCGGTTAGCGCCCTGGACTACCCCCAGAGCACCGGATTCGTCAGCATCAAGGCAGGCACATATGATGTCGCAGTCGACGCGATCGTACCAGGCGGGAATCTGGAAGTTATCACTATCGACGATATAAGCCTTGCAACAAACCAGCGCTACACAGTGGTAGCACTGGATGACACCGCCAGCATCACTGAATTCCTTGCTGAAGAAAGCGCAGCATCTCCTGCCGCAGATCAAGTCGCGATCGCCGTGCTGCATGCCGCCACCGCAGCCGGTAATGTCGACGTTTATGTCACCGCGCCGGATGCATCGCTGGCCGATACAGACCCGACATTCACTTTTGATTTCAAAGGCCAGGTCGATGCAGGCGCTCTACCTGCCGGTGAGTACCAGATTCGTGTCGTTGCGAACGGCGATAACACCAAGGAGCCAGTATACGATTCAGGCACTGTCGATCTGAGCGACTTCGGTGGTCAGAAGCTGATGCTGCTGGCAGTAAATACCGTCAACGCTACGGCAAAGGCCAGCTCGCCGGTAAAGCTGGTAGCCTATACCGACTCGGCCCAGCTCGAGTTGCTCGACAGCGACACACAGACGGGTGCCAAAGTTGTACATTTATCGCCCAATGCGCCGACAGTCGACGTGCTTGCTTCTAGTCCTGCACTGGAAACTTCTCCTGCCAAACTCATCGACTCGATCAGCTATGCAGAAGTACAGCCTGCTGCCAACAGCTATGCAGCTGTTCCAGCGGGTAGTTATACGTTCGATGTTGTAGTTGAAGACGACATCATCGACAATAGTGTGTTCACCACAGCAGCACCGCTGCCACTGGCTGCAGGCAGTGAATACACCGTGATCGCTGCAGGACTGCTGTCTGCCGACCCGCAATTTGACCTCTGGCCTACACAGGATAACAATCGCGCTATCGTCACCCAGGCGAGCGTAAAAGTCGTGCATGGATCACCTGCGGCAGGTCCGGTCGATGTTTTCGTAACACCCGCGAATGCATTTACTAAAGAAGAAGTTGAAAACGGTGCAGCCGGTGCCCCATTACTGGATGATTTCGAGTTCGGCACCATCACTGACTACGTTGCTGTGCCTCCGGGTGATTATGACATCCGCGTCGTCACTGAAGGTGGTGCAGGCTTTGCCGCGATCGACGAAGAAGACGTCACCCTTGCACCTGGCTCTGTATCCACGGTGATCGCACGCGAGCCGGTCACTGGCGGCGGAGAACCA
>Ga0180435_10005747_pt1 | contig 12007 bp, 7 predicted proteins | sample SS_ome_3_FD_132467 | JGI IMG/M metagenome (GOLD analysis project Ga0180435, IMG submission 132467) | Hypersaline lake sediment archaeal communities from the Salton Sea, California, USA - SS_3_S_1 metaG | ecosystem: Environmental > Aquatic > Non-marine Saline and Alkaline > Hypersaline > Sediment...
AAGCACGAGGGCGTATTTCGTGACCTTGAAGGCGATGATCTGCGCGGTGATCGTCGTGCCGATATTGGCGCCGAGGATCACGCCGATCGACTGGGGGAAGCTCATCAGCCCGGCGCTGATGAAGCCCACTACCAGCACGGTGGTCACCGAGGAGGACTGGATCACCGCGGTGACCAGCGTCCCGGCCAGCAGTGCCGTGAAGCGGTTGGCGGTGAGCCGGGCGAGCATGCGCTTCATCATCCCGCCCGCCGCGATCTTCAGCGAGTCGGTCATCTTGCGCATGCCGTAGAGGAAGAGGGCCAGGCCGCCCCCCATGCCGGTGATGATGGCGCCCCACTGCAGTACGGTTGTCGGCGAGTTGATCATCTGGTCCCCGCGATGCCGGTGGCGTAGGCCGCGCCGGGCAGGCCGAGCAGGGCGAGGTCGCCCACCATCACCACGAGGATCTGCGTCTGATGTTCCATCGTGTGGTGATTATAACGGAAGAGAGTGCATCAGGGGACGTACAGCAGCTGGGGACGCAGTTGGGGACGTACTTGCGATTATGCGTTTCACGACGGGAAACGCATAATCGCAAGTACGTCCCCACAGCGGACCGGCAGAAGCTGCATGAATACAAGTACATCCCTCATGCGGATCGAAGGAAATCGCATAATCGCAAGTACGTCCCCTGTGCCTGTGCCGGAATGGCACGGCGTTTACCCGGCTTCGGGGAGCTGGGTGTCGAGGATGGAGCGCACCCGGCGGGCCAGCTCCTGGGGGCGGAAGGGTTTGTGCAGGAAGTGGTTCGCCGACTCGAGCACGCCGTGGTGGGCGATGGTGTTGTCGTCGTAGCCCGACATGTAGAGCACCTGCACGTCGGGTTTGATGCGGCGGATCCGATCATAGAGCTGCTTGCCGTTCATCCCCGGCATGACCACATCGGTGATCAGCAGGTCGATCTCGTCGGCGTGCTTTTCCACTTTCTCCAGGGCCCGGATGCCCGACTCGGCTTCCAGTACGGTGTAGCCCCGTGAGCGCAGGGCCCGCACGGCGAGGTCGCGCACGTCCTCCTTGTCTTCCACCATGAGACAGGTTTCGCTGCCCGTGGGGTCGGCGCCGGTTTCCACGGACGAGCGTTTGGCCTCCCCGCCAGCGGTGCGGGGCAGGTGGATGGTGAAGGTCGTGCCCTGGCCGGGCGCCGACTCGACCATGATGTGCCCGCCGGCCTGGTGGACGATGCCGGTGATCGTGGAGAGACCGAGCCCGCTGCCCTGCCCCACGCCCTTGGTGGTGAAGAACGGTTCGAAGATCTGCTTCTGCAGGTCCTCATCCATCCCTTCGCCGGTGTCCCTTATCGTGAGCCTGACGAACTCCCCCCTGGCGGCGTCGAGGCAGTGGTGGCAGCAGGGGGTGTCCAGGGTGACGTTGGCCGTTTCCATGGTCAGTGTGCCGTTCCCCGGCATGGCGTCCCGGGCGTTGAGGGCCAGGTTGACGATGATCTGGTCCACCTGAACCGGGTCGATCATCGTTTTCCACAGTTCAGTGCCGGGGATGAACGACAGTTCGATGTTCTCCCCGATGGTCCGGCGGATCATTTTTTCGGCGGTGGCCACGGTGCGGTTGAGGTCGATCAGCTTCGGTGTGACCAGCTGCTTCCGGGAGAAGGCGAGGAGCTGCTGGGTCAACGCTGCGGCCGTTTCGGCGGCGTTCTGCACGTGGGTCATGTCCCGGCGCAAGGGGTCGGTGACGTCGAGGGCTTCGAAGACCATCTCCGAGTAGCCATGGATCACGGTGAGCAGATTGTTGAAGTCGTGGGCCACGCCCCCGGCCAGCCGGCCGATGGCCTCGAGCTTTTGCGATTGCTGCAGCTGTTCCTGGAGTTTCTTCTTCTCCGAACGTAACTCGATCTGCCCGGTGATGTCGGTGTGTGAGACCACGAGCCGCAGTGGTTTCTGCCCCTTGTCCCGCACGCAGATCCCGCGGGCCAGGACCCAGCGACAGGTGCCGTCCCGGTGGCGCAGGCGGTGCTCGAGCCGCAGCTCGGCAGTGTCGCCCCTCAGATACTGCTGCACGGCTTCCCAGGCCGGTGCCGCGTCGTCGGGATGGAAGCGCTCCTCCCAGACCTTGTGCGAGTCGCCAAGATCCAGGTCGCCCAGGCCCAGCATCGCTTTCCACTTGTCCGAGTAGTAGACCGTGTTGGCCTCGATGTTCCAGTCCACCAGGCCGTCGTTCAGCCCTTCCACGACAAGGGCGTAGCGTCGCTCGCTCTCCCTCAGCTGCTGCTCGGCCCGTTTCCGTTCGGTGATGTCCCGTCCGATGCAGTAGAAGAGCTGTCGGTTGACCATCGGTGTGCCCGACCAGGAGATGGTGCGCACCGTGCCGTTCTTGTGCATGTAGCGGTTCTCGTAGTCGATGGACCGGCGGCCATTGAGCAGGTTGGTCACCTCCTGGTCGTTCACGTCATGGTCGTCGGGGTGGATGAAGTCGAGAAAGGGACGGGAGAGCAGCTCTGATTCGCTGTAGCCGAGCAGCCGTCGCCAGGCGGGGTTGACATACTTGAAATAGCCCGAGGCGCCGGCGATGCAGATCAGGTCCTGGGACATTTCGCAGATGCGGGCCAGATCCGACTCGGCCTGTTTTCGATCGGTGATGTCCTGGACCGTGCCGCTGATCCGGATCAGCGTGCCGTCGGACTCGAAGTGGCCGGCTGCCGTGGAGATGACGTGGCGGATCTCGCCATCGGGCTGGATGATGCGGGCGCCGAAAGTGAACCCGCCGGAATCGGCGCTGGCTTTGGCCAGCACGGTCTCGCTGGTCCTGCGGTCTTCGGGGTGAAAGTGCTCGATAACCCGCTGGAGGTTCGGCTCGAACGAATCACGTTCGAGGCCGAAGATGCGGTAGACCTCGTCACTCCACTCCACCTTGCCGGTGGCCACGGTCCAGGACCAACTGCCGAGGTGGGCCAGCTCTTCGATGTCGCTGAGCCGCCGGCGCAGGCCGATGAGCTCTTCGATGAGCTGTGATGCTGGTTTTTCCTTGTCTCTCATCGTCATCCGTACAGGCTGAAAGCTGTCGAAACCGGGGCCGCCCCGGCTTCCGGGTCAACTCTTCGATTCGTAGGATTGCGCGAGGATAATAACAGTTACTATGTCAGTAATATGGAATCACACCTGTGGAAAGTCAAGGAGTCACTTCGGATCAGCCAGGGGAGGCGCTCGATTGCCGGTCCGGCTCCACCCTGGAATAGGCAATTATGTAGGTTTTTGTAAATATTGGAGGCAATGGTCTTGGTGGATATAGTATACATAATTATCTGGTCAAATTTCGGACATTATTTTGATTGAACGACTAATTTGATTCAACTGTTTGGACGATAAGGAACGGGACAGCCGGATTCACGATTCGAGCAAGAGCCCTCGCCAGGCACGGGCATCAGCCGGTGCCCGGGGCGTGTGGCCAGCGGGAAGCGACTTCGTGGAAATCACGACACTCGATTCAAATCGTATCATCGAGCATGAGGAGGCCCTCTTCAAGGCCATCCGTGTCGCACCCTCGGCCGCCGTGATCATGATGGATTCCGATGGCCTGGTGATCTTCTGGAACAAGGGCGCCGAAAACATCTTCGGCTGGACCGCCGAAGAGATCCAGGGCCGCAACCTTCACGATACGATCGCGCCCGAGCGATACCGATCGGCGCACGTCGAGGCGTTTCCCCACTTTCTGAGGACCGGCCAGGGCGGGGCCACCGGCAAGACGCTGGACCTCACCGGCCTGCACCGCGACGGCCACGAGGTGCACATCCAACTCTCCCTCACCGCGATCCGCCGGGAGGGTGGCTGGGGGGCGGTGGCCATCATCCACGACATCACCGAGCGGATGGAGATGGAGAACGATCTGATGCTCGAGCGGGTCCAGCTCATCTCGCTCTTTGACGGCATGATCGACCCGGCCTACGTCATCGACCCCGCGTCGTTCAAGGTTCTGTACATGAACGAGCGGGCGATAGAGTACTGGGGCAGTGGGGTGGGGAAAAAGTGCTACGAGGTGATCCACAACCTGGACAAGCCCTGCTCGTTCTGCAACAGCGATCAGCTGCTGGGCGAAAACCTTGGTGCGAGCCACGTCCGCGAGCGGAAGAACATGGTCACCGGCCACTGGTTCCGCTGCGTGGACCGCGGAATCAAGCTCGCCGACGGCAGCGAGCTGCGCCTGGAAATCGCGGTCAACATTACTGAAAAAAAAGAAGAGGAACTGGCTTTGGCCCGGGCCCTGGACGAGGCCCAGCAGGCGAGCCAGGCCAAGAGCCACTTCATGGCCAACGTGAGCCACGAGCTGCGCACGCCGCTGAATGGAATTATCGGCATGCTCCAGCTGCTGGACGATTCCGAGCTTACCGATGAGCAGAAGGATTTTGTCCGAACCGCTGGCGCCTCGAGCGATGGCCTGCTCAAGCTGGTTGAGGGCCTCCTCGATTTCTCTGCGCTGGAAACGGGTACCATGGCGCTGGAACTGGACACGTTCTCACCGCGCAGCGTGCTGAACAAGGCGGTGGACCAGCTGCACACGCTGGCCGAAGAAAAAAGCCTGGTCTTCAACGTCACCGTGGACCCCGACGTCCCCTTCCTCGTCCGGGGTTATTCGAGCCGCCTGAGAAAGATCATCCGCAACATCGTGGACAATGCGGTCAAGTTCACGGACCAGGGATCAGTGAACATCGGGCTGGCCCTGGAGCGGGAATCCGCGGAAGAGGTGGTGCTCAGCTGCACGGTGGCCGACACCGGAAAGGGCATCGACAAGGAAAAGCTCGGGGAGATCTTCAAGCTCTTCAATCAGGCCGATTCGTCCCACACCAGGGCCTGCGGCGGGCTTGGCCTGGGGCTCACCCTGGCCCGGCGGCTGGTGGCGACGATGAGCGGTCGCATCACGGTCGAAAGTGATGGCCCGGGCCGGGGCGCCACCTTCCGCTTCACCTTCAAGACCGAAACCGCCTCCTGAACCTGCTCGCGATCCGGTTTGCCGCGACCCTCAGGCGTCCGGCGACTCGATCTGCTCCGCCGCATCGAGCGCGTCGGCTTCCTCTCCTGCCGTCCGATCCGTCCCCAGCGGGAACTGCACCGAGCGGAGGTCGATGCCCAGCGGCCGGCCGACACCCTCGTCCTCGGGGCCCGAGGCGGTGAAGGTATTGGAAACGATGCGGATCGTTTCGATCTCGCGGACGTCTTCGGGGATGGCGAAGTAGTAGCGGCGCACTGGATTGTCCGCCGGCCCGAGATAGGTCGCCCGCCGGTCGCCGTTGAGGTAGACCTTGAGCCCGCTGAGCGAGATCTGCCGTTTGCGCCAGTAGGGCATCTCGCCGAAGGTCTCCAGCATGAGCACCATGCGTTCGGGGTCCACGGCCAGGCCGTCGAAGGCGATCACCGCGTTGCCGTTGGTCCAGCCGTAGCTCTGGTCGGCGGAGCGGTGGAACCCGGTGGTGGAGCTCACGGCCTTGTAGACCCGGGTCCGCTCGTCCGCCGGGGCGATGAAGGTGCCGGGGGCGATGGGCTCCTGCTCCCACTGCGGGCGGGTGGTGAAGCAGGTCATGTTTTCGATGGTGAGATCGTATTCGCCCCTGGCCGCAATGACCATGCGCGCCTGGCGCAGCGGGCGCACGATTTTCGTGTGCACCGCCCCGTGGAAGCGGGCCGGAATGCTCGGATCGGTGCTGCTGATCGATGAGCGGTGGAGCGAATCCCGCGAGCCGTCCTGGTCGACAAAACGAAAGCGGATCTGCCGCCCCGCGCCGTGGAAGGCCAGGTCGAAGTTGACCACCACCAGGGTGCCCAGCGCCGTCCGGTCCAGCGGCAGCGGCGGGGAAACGTGGAGGTTCGTCCAGCCGTCGCTCGTGCCGGCAAATCGCTTCGACTGGACCAGGGGCCGCTGCTCGTCCCCGTACCCGGCGAGCTCCGAGGTCAGCACGCAGGAGCGGACCTTGTGGCCCTTGAACTCGTGGCTGGCCACGCTGAAGTCGTTCTGGAAGAGAAGCCGGTCGAGGGGCTGGATGTGGCTGGCGTAGACTGCCACCTGCGGGTGTTCCTGGCACTTTCGCAACAGCACGCCGGTGGTGTAGAGACGGCTCGCTTTGGCCGTGAGTACCGTGGGTTGGAAGGTGGAGCCCAGGTCTTGGTAGCGCCGCGATATGGTCCGGTGAAACTTCGTGTAGTAACGGAACGAGGGGTGGCCCGTGCGATTGACCAGCAGGGGCGCAGGTGGATGGCGCAGGGGGGCGCCGGCCAGGTGGACCAGGGCCGCGCCCGATTCGCGCTGGACCACGCGCCGCCGGGCGTAGTCGTCGAAGGCCACCGGGAACTGCAGCGAGATGAGCACCACCGCGGCGAGGCCCGCCGGCAGAAAACTGTCGGCCCCGGGCAGTCGGACCCGGAGCTCGTCGAGCAGCAGCAGCGGGGGGAAGATGACATAGGCCACGAGGAAGAGGTTCATGCGCAATGGGCCGAAGGGCCAGAGGCCGAGCAGGTTGAAGGGGACCATCACGAGCAGCGGCAGGACGAAGAGGCAGCAGAAGAGCAGGAAGCGGCGGCGGTCGCGCTGGAGGACCGAAGCCGCGCCGGCCAGGGCCATCAGCGGGTAGGCCACGGCGAGGAAGCGGCCCGCCCCCTCGAGGATCGCGTAATCGGAGAAGCCGATTTTTTCGAAGAGTGCGAGGTAGCGCTGGAAGAACCAGGCCGCCATTTCGGGGATGGTGTTGCCGGGGCAGAAGTGTACGTGCCAGTAGCGGGCCAGGTTGTTGAGACTGCCGGAGACGATGGCCCCCCGGAGCAGGAAGACGTAGTAGAGGATGGATCCCCCGAGCATCGCGGCCACGGCGATGAGCGCCGGTCCGGCCGGCCTTCGGCCCCGGCCCCCCGGCGACCGGGCCAGCAGCAGGATGGCGGCGCCGGGAAAGGCGAAGATGATGTTCGGTGAGAAGAAGAGCAGCAGGAGCATCAGTGCGGCCAGGCCCAGCGTGGAGCGGGCGGTGGGCTTGCGGCGCCAGTCGAGGATCGTGACCAGCGCCAGCAGGTGCACCAGCAGCCCGAGGCTGTAGGGTTTCAGCTCCTTGGCGAAGATGGTGGCCCAGGGGGTGAAGGCGACGAGGAAGGCGGCGAGCAGGGCGGTCCAGCGGCAGGTGAAGAGGCGGCGGCCGGCAAGCCAGGCGAGCAGGATGGCCAGCACCCCGGGGATGATGGCCGACAGGCGCAGCACCAGGTCGGTGTTGTGCCGCTTCGCCAGCAGGGCGATGGCCAGGTTGAACGCCGGCGGGTCGATGACGTTGGGGGGCGAGACCGTCTGGCGCAGCAGCGAGTCGGCGTTGAGCAGGTTGATGATACGCCAGGCCTCGTCGAACCAGAGCGAGGCGGAGCTGCCGGCGGCGGTCACCCTGGCCCAGGCGCCGAGAAGGACGAAGAGGGCCAGCAGCAGGGGGACCAGACGGTCCTCGCGCCCGTTGTTCGTCGGTGGGTGCGTCATGGGATCGGGATCAGCCCGAGTAGTGGCCGGTGCGACCGTTCTTCAGCCCCTTGAGGCGGTTGATGCCGTTGAAGGCGGCGATCTTGTACCCCTCGGCCAGGGTGGGGTAGTTGAAAACCGTGTCGGCGAAATAGTCGAGGCTGGCGCCGAGGCTCTGGGCCACCATGCCCACGTGGACCAGGTCGCTGGCCTGTTCGCCGATGATGTGCGTACCCAGCATCCGGCGGCTCTCCGGGTCGAAGACCAGCTTGAGCAAGCCGCTCACGTCGCCCATCATCGGGGCGCGGGCGATCTCGCGGTAACCGGCGCGGCCGATCTCGTACGGCGTGCCGTCCTCCTTCAGCTGCTGTTCGGTGCTGCCGAAAAAGGAGATCTCCGGGATGGTGTAGATGCCGATGGGGAAGGTCACCGGACGCACCACGATCTCCGCGTTGAATGCGCTGCTCGCCGCCATCCGCCCCTGCATCATTGCCGTGGAGGCCAGGGAAGGGAAGCCGATCACGTCACCGGCGGCCATGATCCCCGGCTGGCTGGTGTGGAATCCCTCGTCCACATCGATCTTGCCCCGCTCGTCGGCCTCCAGGCCGGCGGCCTCGAGGTTCAGTTCGGCGGTGGCCGCGGTGCGGCCGATGCAGTAGAGCGCCTTGTCGACGGTGAGCGGATCGCCTTCCTCGGTCTCGATGCGCACCGCCTGGTCCGGCCGGCCCATCACCGTCACGTCCACCGCTTCGACCTTTTTGATCTGCTCACCCAGCCGGAAGACCATCTGGCGTTTGCGCAGCAGCTTGAGCAGGGTATCGACGATCTCGCGATCGACAAAGGGCAGCAGGGTGTCGTTGCGCTCGAAGAGGGTCACCTGCACGCCGAGGGCGGCGAACATGCTGGCGTATTCCAGCCCGATGATCCCGCCGCCGAGCACGGCCAGGGTTTGGGGCAGCCGGTCGAGGTTGAGGATGTCGTCGCTGTCCAGGACCAGCCTTCGGTCGAAGGGGATCGTCGGGTCGTGGCGGGGCACGGTGCCGGTGGCCACGAGGATGATGTCGGCGGTGTACTCGGTGTCGGCGCACTCGATGTCACCCACCACAACGGAGCTCGGCCCGGAAAACCGCGCCGACCCGTAGATGATCTCCACCCCGTTCTTGGTCAGGTAGTTTTCCTTGACATTGATTTCGTGCTTGATCACCTTGTGCACGTGGCGGTAGAGATCGCTCACGCCGATCTCGTGCCGGTCCAGCGACCACTTGCCGTAGACGTCGTGCATACGGAAGCCGGTGAGGTGCAGGATCGCCTCGCGCAGGGTCTTGCTGGGGATCGTACCGGTGTGTGTGCAAACGCCGCCGAGCACCGAGCGGCGCTCCACCACCATCACCCGGCGCTTGAGCTTGGCCGCCTGCAGCGCGGCGCGCTGGCCCGCCGGGCCGGAACCGATGACGATCAGGTCGTAGTGGCGTTCGCTGGTGGTCACGGTGCGGCCGGCCTCCATCCGATGACGTTGAATGCGGGATCGAGGTCAGTCTACCGGGGCACCGGCGGCGATGCAAGGGCCCCGGATCGACCGCAGTGCCATTGCCGAAATGCGGGGCGTTGGTTATATATAGAGGAAATGGTTTCCTCGTCGGAACGGCCCGGCTGGTACAGCATGGAGGGCGGCAGATGCATCGAACGGCATTGTTCTTCACCCTCATCCTTCTGTTTTCCTCACTCTCCCCGGCCGGCGTGATCCGTGTCCCCGATGATCAGCCGGCGATCCAGAACGCTATCGATGCCGCTGAACACGGTGACGAGGTCGTGGTGGCTGACGGTGTCTACACCGGGCACGGCAACCGTGAGATTGACTTCCTGGGCAAGGCGATCACCGTCCGCTCGGCCAGCGGGCCGGCCAACTGCATCATCGACTGCCAGTCCGATCCGTACGGTGAGCGATACCGGGGCGTTCTCTTTACCTCCGGTGAGGGCCGTGACTCGGTGCTGCGCGGCTTCACCATCCGCAACGGGCTGGCCCCCCGGGGCGGCGCCATCTATTGCGAGAACGCCTCGCCGGTGATCGAGGGGAACGTGATCACCGATAACGGGGCCTCCTGGCCCAGCGGTTCGGTCTCCGGCGGCGGGATCTGCGCCGTGGGCGGGGCGCCGCTGATCACCGGCAGCATCATCAGCCACAACACGGCCGGGGCGGTGATCGACGACTGGAACAACGGTTCGGGCGGCGGCATCGCCTGCATCGATTCCGCGGCCCGCATCGAGAACTGCCTGATCGTCGGCAACTTCGCCAGCGGCTGGACCGCGGGCAGCGGCGGGGGGATGAAGATCAGCGGCGGCGGCCCGGTGATCAGCGGCTGCACCTTCTCCGGCAACAGCGCTTTCGGCGGCCATTACCTCGGAGACGGCGGGGCAATCTACGCTTACGGCGGGCCCTACGGGTTCACCGTGGAGAACTCGATCTTCTGGCACGACGAGGCGATCGGCGAAGGGCCGGAGATCGCCCTTCGCGACGCCTTCATGGCCATCGCCTGGTGCGCCGTGGAGGGTGGCGAGGATGCCATGTTCCTCGATACCAGTATCCTCGACTGGGGCCCGGGGATGATCGACGCCGACCCGTTGTTCAGCGAAGGGCTGCTCGGTGAGTACTGCCTCTCCCAGGTCGCCGCCGGCCAGTCGCAAGACAGCCCCTGCGTTGATACCGGTGACCCGGAGGCGCCGGTGCCCGAAGGGACCACGCGCACCGATCAGGTGCAGGATATCGGCGTCCTCGATATCGGCTTCCACTACCCCCTGCCTTTGGGGGACCTGGTGCCGCCGGAAACCGTGATCCTCTCGGGCCCGAATGGGGCAGAGGACAGCCCGGTCTGCACGTTCACCTTCACCGGTGTCGATTTCAACGATCCGCCCGAGACGCTGGTCTACTCCTGGCGTCTGGACGAAGGCGACTGGAGCCCGTTCGACGCTCGCCCGCGGGCCACGATCACCGATCCGGGGGATGGGGAGCACACGTTCAGGGTTCGTGCCCGGGATTCGACCGGGCTCATCGACCCCACGCCGGCGGAGCGGGCGTTCCAGTGGACAGCGTGGTCACCGCCCAGCGGCTGGGCCCGCACCGTGGCCGGCCCCGGCCCGGGGTGGTACAACCCGCCGCTGGTCCGCGCCCCGAATGCCGAGTGGATCGCCTACGGCGCCGGCGGGTTCGGGGTGAATGTGGCCTGCGGTGATGTGGACGGCGATGGTCTGGACGAGGTGCTCACCGGCCCGGGCCCGGGGCGGATTTACGGGCCGCATGTTCGCGGCTGGTCACTGGATGGGTCGCCGATCGCGGGTCTCAGCTTCCTTGCCTACGGGACACCGCGTTTCGGCGTGAACGTGGCCGCCGCCGACCTCGACGGGGACGGCGTTGATGAAATTATCAGCGGGGCCGGTCCGGGCGCGGTGTACGGCCCGCACGTTCGCGGCTGGTCGTACAGCGGGAGCGGGTGTCTCCAGGTGCCCGGGGTCTCGTTCTTCGCCTACGGCACGCACAAGTGGGGCGTCAATGTCACCGGCGGGGACGTGGATGGCGACGGCATCGACGAGATGGTCACCGGCGCCGGCCCCGGCCGGGATTTCGGGGCCCACGTGCGGGGCTGGGGCTGCGACAGCGGTGCGGTAGCCCAGCTTCCGGGCCTCAGCTTCTTTGCCTACGGCGTGTCGCAGTGGGGCGTCAACGTGGGGTGCGGTGACATCGACGGCGACGGCATCGACGAGATCATCACCGGCCCCGGGCCCGGATACACCTTCCGCGACCACGTCCGGGCCTTCGACTACGACGGCGGTGGGGTGACCCAGGTGCCCGCGGTGAGCTTCTTCGCCATCTGGGGTTACTACGGTGCCCGGGTCAGCGCCGCCGACGTCGACGATGACGGCATCGACGAGATCCTCAGCGTTCCAGGGGCAGGTCCGGATAACGCCGCCGTGGTGCTGGCCTGGAATGCCGACGGCGGCGAGGTCAGCGCGGTCCCCGGGTTTTACGAGCTGATCTTCACCGAGTGGATGACCCACGGCGGCACCGTGGCCGGGGTGCGCGCCGATTGAAGGTCAGTTGCGATCACCCGCCACCTTCACGCCGTAACGGCTGCCCTCCCCGGTGTAGGCGAGGAAGTCGATGCCGGTCATCGCGGTGAGGGGGCCGCCGTCGTAGTTGAAGCCCCGCACCCGGGCCAGGTAGTCGGCCCCCGGCCCCGGCCCGGTGATGATCTCGTCGACGCCGTCATCGGAGGTGGGATTGATGTCCCGGAAGACGATGACCATGTCGGGGATCCCGTCGCCCGTCACATCTTCGGGATAGATCGACTGGGGCTGGAGAATGGACTGGGTCGGGAAGCGCCTGGCCGACTCCAGCAATTACGAGGCGTGCAGCTCCACCGCCGGCACCAGAGAGCCCAGCAGCATTGCGACCAGTGCACTTGTCAGGATGCGGAGCCGGACGGAAATCAAAGGCCGTCTTTTCTTGATCACCGCTCCCCCAGTTTCGGAAGTGGTGTGCAGGTCA
>Ga0180435_10005748_pt1 | contig 12006 bp, 10 predicted proteins | sample SS_ome_3_FD_132467 | JGI IMG/M metagenome (GOLD analysis project Ga0180435, IMG submission 132467) | Hypersaline lake sediment archaeal communities from the Salton Sea, California, USA - SS_3_S_1 metaG | ecosystem: Environmental > Aquatic > Non-marine Saline and Alkaline > Hypersaline >...
GACCCGGAAGACGCGATGGGGGACGATATCCGCAGCCAGGCGCTGGCGGCCATCGATGAAGCCGACATCATCCTGTTCCTGATGGACGCCAAACAGGGGCTGATGCCGGCCGACTACGAAGTGATCAAGATGCTGCGCCGGGCCGACAAGAAGGTCCTGTATGTCGTCAACAAGATAGACGGCCCCGAACAGGACGAGGAATTGCTGATCCCCTTTTACGAACTCGGCGTGGAGCAGCTCTGGTCGGTCTCCGCAGAGCACAGTTACGGTTTTGCAACGCTGATGGATGGGGTATGTGAAGCGCTGCCCGCAGAAAGCACAGACGCCGGCATCCCCGACAACACGGTGCGCATCGCCTTTCTCGGACGCCCCAATGTCGGCAAATCGTCCATGATCAACCGCATCGTCGGCGAAGAGCGCATGGTCGTGTCCGATATTTCCGGGACCACGCGGGATTCAGTCGATACGCTGGTCAATCATAAAGACAGGAATTACCTGCTGATCGACACCGCCGGCATCAGGCGCAAGGGCAAGACCAGGGAGAAGCTGGAAAAGTTCAGCATCCTGAAAGCGCTGGCGGCGCTCGGGCGCTGCGATATCGCAGTGGTGCTGATCGATGCGCTCGAGGGTATTACCGAGCAGGACGCGAAAGTGATCGGCTACACCCAGGACGAGGGCCGGGCCCTGATCCTGATGGTCAACAAGTGGGACCTGGTGCAAGACGACAAGAAGCGTCAGCAGCAGATCATGGAAGAGATCGCCCGGGCCGTGCCGTTCGTCGGGTTTGCCCCGCTGCTGACCGTTTCAGCCCAAACAGGGTACGGCTTCAAACGGTTGTTTCCGGCGGTCGGCTCCGTCTACCGCCAGTTCAACGCAACCTTTCCGACCTCGGCGCTGAACCGGCTGCTCCGGGACGCGACCGACAATCATTCGCCGCCGATCTACAAGAACAAGCGCCTGAAGCTCTACTATACGTCGCAGATCAGCACCGCCCCTCCGACCTTCGTAATCATGACCAACAGCTACAAGGGGGTGCATTTCTCCTATCGCCGCTACCTGGTCAACCGGTACCGGGAGGGGCTCGACCTGGACCGGGTGCCGCTGCGGCTGATCTTCAAGGACAAGAAAGAACAGCGCAGCCGGAAATCCTGATTTCCAGGGCTGCGACCCTATGCGGTCGCTTCTTTCATGGCCGCTTCGAATCCGTCGGCGGAACGGGTGATGTAATCTTCCTCGACGCAGAAGGCGAGCCGGAAATATCCCGGTGCGCCGAATCCGCGTCCCGGCACGGCGAGGATCTTGTGGTTCTGCAGTATGCCGCAGAACGCCGCGTCGTCTTCGATCGGGGATTTCGGGAAGAGGTAGAATGCGCCTTTCGGTTTGATGAAATCGTAGCCGGCGTTGTCGAGCACCTTACAGAACAGCTCCCGTCGCTTTTCATAAATGGTGCTGTCCACGGAAACATCCTGCAATTCCGCAACCACGCGCTGGATCAGCGCCGGGGCGTTGACGAATCCGAGAATCCGGGTCGCCAGCGTCATCGCGTTGAGCAGATCCTGCTTGCAGTCGGCTTCCGGATGAACGGCGACGTACCCGATGCGCTCTCCCGGCAGAGACAGGTCCTTTGAAAAAGATGACAGGACGATGCTGTTTTTGACATGCTGAAAAATCGGCGGCACTGCGAGGCCGTCGAACACGATTTTCCGATATGGCTCATCGGAGACCAGGTAGATCGCGGCGCCGTACCGCTGCGAGGCGTCGTCGAGCAGTTTGCCGAGCGCCGTTATTGCCTCCGCTGAATAGACCTGGCCGGTGGGGTTGTTCGGTGAATTGATGATAACCGCCCGGGTCCGCTCATTCAGGGCCTCCTCGATGGCGCCGAGATCGATGTTGAACTCAGCGTCGGTCTGCACGACACGGCCGACGCCGCCGTGATTGTCGACATAAAAGTTGTACTCGACAAAATACGGGGCGAGCATGATCACTTCATCGCCCGGATTGAGCAGTGCCTTCATCACCACGTTCAGCGCCCCGGCGGCGCCGCAGCTCATCAGCATATCCCCGGCATTGACGGTTATTCCCTGTTCGGCGGACATGCGGGCGGCGATGATCTCCCGTACCCACGGCAGCCCGCCGTTCGGCATGTAGGCGTGTTGGCCGGGGACGGTTTCGGATGCGACCCGGATCAGCGTTTCCCTGAATTTCGGCGGGGGAGGCAGGTCGGGATTGCCGAGACTGAAGTCGAATACCTGGTCGGCGCCGTATGCCGCTTTCAGGCGTGCGCCTTCTTCGAACATTTTCCGAATCCAGGATGATTTATCAGCAAAATCCTTCATCTTTTCTGCAATGGCCATGATTCTATCCTTATGAATTTCCGAATTTTTTCTTGAAGTAGTCGTATGCCGCATTGATTTCTTTCATCTTGTCTTCTGCGACACTTTTGAACTCGTCCCCGAGGTGGGCGACTTTGTCGGGGTGGTATTTCATACTCAACTGCCGGTACGATTTCTTGATTGTATCCATATCGGCGCCCGCTTCGAGACCGAGCACCGCGTAGAACCTGGCGTCGTCCTCATAGGCCTGGGTTGCCTGCTGGCGGCGGTGATACATGTATTTTGCTTCGATCGTGCGCAGGTCATAGGAAGAAATTTCCAGGAATGCCGCGATCGAGCGGGCTTTCTCGAGCTCATCCGGCGGGACGGGATCCTTGGTGTAGACGATCTGGTAGATCAGTTCGAGCAGGATCAGGCGGGGTTCGTACGCGAAGCTCTGTTTGAACTCCCCGAGCATCGATTCGAGCGATTGCGTGGACTCCGTGGCCTCTTTGATCAGGTTTTTCACCCAGGCCATCTTGGTCTGGTTGTAGTGCAGGTTGTACTGGAAAAACCGCTGAATCGTCTGGACCTCGTCCCTGGACACGTGGTCGTCCATCTGCGCGATCTTGACGAGGATATGTACGAGCAGCCAGACGAACCGGTTATGGTCTTCGCTCTGCGCCGACGCGTAGGCGGAAACCTTGCGCTGCAGCCAGAACTGAAAACCGAAAAACAGCGCGGCCGATACCAGGATAAAAATGAAAAAGGAGTAGAACAGGAATCCGAGGAAGTTGCCGAGACCGGAAAAGCCGCCGGTTACCAGGGCAATCAGACAGCAGACGACCAGGCAGCCGCCGCACCCCGGTCCGTTTGTTTGATATTGATAGCGCATAAAATTATCGTCTGGCTGGGGGTTATTCGCTTGCAAACAGGGCTTCGATGAACTCGTCGGCGTCGAAATCGCGCAGGTCCTCGACCTTTTCGCCGACACCGATGAACCTGATCGGGGTCTGCAGTTCCCGGGCGATATTGGCCACGATTCCACCCTTGGCGGTGCCGTCGAGTTTGGTCAGGGCGATACCCGACACACCCACCGCTTCATCGAACAGCAGCGCCTGGGAAATGCCGTTTTGCCCCGTGGTTGCATCGATAACGAGCAGAACCTCGTGCGGCGCATCGGCAAGCTGCTTGTTCATGACTCGCTTGATTTTCTTCAGTTCTTCCATCAGGTTCACTTTCGTGTGCAGACGGCCGGCCGTGTCGACCAGTACGACATCATAGTCGTTCGCTTTGGCCACGGTCATCGCGTCGTAAACCACCGAGGACGGATCGGCCCCCTCGTGCTGGGCGATTACCCTGATGCCGTTGCGCTCACCCCAGATCTTGAGCTGGGACGTCGCGGCGGCCCGAAACGTATCGGCGGCGACGAGCAGGACGGAGCGCTCAGCCCGCAGGAATTTCCGGGCAATCTTGCCGATTGTGGTGGTTTTTCCCACCCCGTTCACGCCGACAACCATGATCACGAAAGGTTCACCTTCAGGGAGTCTCATTTCGGCCGACTCGACGCCGGCGCTCATGAACACCTTGAGCTGGTCTTTGATGATCTGCTTCAAGGACTGGGGATCCGACAGGTTGTCCCGGGCAACCTTTTTGCGGGCGAATTCGAGCAGCTCCTGGGTGGTGGCGATGCCGAGGTCGGCGGTGACGAGGATCTCCTCCAACTCGTCGAACAGCTCCGCGTTGATTTCCTTTTTGCCGAGAAACAGCTCATCCATCCGCTGGGTGAATGATTCCTTGGTTCTCGACAGCCTCTCAGAAAGCCGGGCGAACATCGATGCAGGTTTGTCCTGAACGGCAGGTTCCGGTTCCGCTTTCGCGTCCCGGTCCGGATCAGCTTCGACCGCAGCCGGCTCGGAGTCTGGTTCTGGAACCGGCGGTTCGGTTTCATCCGAGTGGTCCGGTATCGGTGATTGCGGGGGTTCCGGTTGGGCGGCGACCGCGTCGTCACCGGGTACCGACGGTGGTGCTGCATCCGGCTCCTCCGCAGCCGTATCGGGTTTTACAACCGGTTCTGACTCTTCTTGTGTCTGCTTTTTTTTCCTAAACCAGCCAAGCATAGAACGCACCCTTGTCTTGTGGAAGATAAGATATTTTCAGTGAAACAAACAATATTACGGGCTCTGGATAATAAACGCAATAGGTTGAGGACAAAAAGCCTGCAAACGGCTGGGCCGAAGAGCGTGTCCGATGGTCGTTTTACAGCGTCCGAAAATTATTGCAATTAGCAAAAGCGGAGTTACTGTAGTGATGGCAAATACCGGCTCGGTCGATTACATGCCGATAACGGCATGGAGAACATAGTTCGGGGCTTTACACGCCCTGCCTTATCAACACAGGAGGTACAAGATGTCTCATTCATGCGGTGGATCCGCAGCACAGGGATCCAATGAAGCTCAAAATGCCGCTCTCGCACAGCAGGACAACGCCATTACGAGGTCGCTCGGAAAGATTAAAAACAAGATTCTGGTCATGAGCGGCAAGGGAGGTGTCGGGAAGTCCACGGTATCGGTCAACCTTGCCCTGAGTCTGGCCAAGAAAGGCTTTCAGGTCGGCCTGATGGATGTCGATATTCACGGGCCCGACGTCATCAGAATGCTCAACATGACCGGTACGCTTGAACCACCGACGTCGGAGAACGAACTGGTCAAGCCGCTGTTCTACAATGAAAACCTCAGGGTCGTGTCGCTCGAATACATGATGCGCGACCGCGACGAAGCCATTATCTGGCGCGGTCCGCTGAAGATCCAGGCAATCCGCCAGTTTGTCGCCGATTTCGACTGGGGTGAGCTCGACTACCTGGTCATCGATGCGCCTCCGGGCACCGGCGACGAACCGCTGTCCGTGGCCCAGACGATCCCGCTGCTCAAGGCGATTGTGGTGACCACGCCGCAGAAGGTCGCCCTTGCCGACGTGCGCAAATCGATCAACTTCTGCAAGACGGTCAATGTCGATATCGTCGGCGTTGTCGAGAACATGTCCGGATTTGTGTGCCCGCACTGCAACGAAAAAGTCGATATCTTCAAGTCCGGGGGCGGGGAACAGATCGCCCGCGAGTTCGACCTGCCGTTTCTCGGGGCCGTCCCGATGGACCCGAAAGTCGTTGCCGCCGGAGACGACGGGCAGCCGTATCTCTCCTCGGAAGCCGACAGCCCGTCGATCACCGCTTTCAACAAGATCGTCGAAGGCGTCGAACGGCGCATGCCGCCGGTTGCGCCGCTGCCCATGTTCGGCGGAGCTGCAGCAGATGACGGCTGTGCCTGTAAAAACTGATCAGGCTCAGTAACCACCAACCACAAGCGAACAGGCCGACATGAAAGTAGATCAGCAGATGGTGGGCATGATGGGGGTGTGCTGCTACATCCTCAGCTGCGAACGAACCGCCGAAGCGGCGATTGTCGACCCGGGCGGGGATGAACAGCGCATCCTGGACCGGGTAGCGGAGCTGGGCCTGAAGGTGATGTACCTTATCGCCACCCACGGCCATCCCGACCATGTCTGCGGCAACCGGAAACTCAAGGAAGCCACCGGTGCCGACATCGTCATGCACGCGGACGACGATGAGTTTTTCTCCCGGTCGCAGGTGCAAAGCTACTTCTCCATGCTCGGCCTCGAAGCCTCGCCGCCGACCGACCATATCGTAAAAGAAGGGGACGTCATCACCTTCGGCGACGTGTCGCTCCAGGTCATCCATACCCCCGGGCACACCCCCGGGGGTATGTGCCTCTACAGCGCCCCCCACCTGATCACCGGCGACACGCTGTTTGTCGGCGGGGTCGGGCGGACCGATTTTCCCGGCGGATCCCACAAGGATTTGCTCGACTCCATCCGCGAAAAACTGCTCGTACTTCCCCCCGATACGATTGTCTGGCCCGGTCACGGCTACGGCGGCAGCCGCTCAACCATCGACGAGGAACGTCGCTCCAATCCGTTTATCAGATAAAGGCAGGCTCCATGCGTGAAATTGTCCTCGGTACCGCCGGTCACGTCGATCACGGTAAAACAAGCTTCATCAGGGCCCTCACCGGCATTGAAACGGATCGCCTGAAAGAGGAGAAGAAACGCGGTATCACGATCGAACTGGGGTTCGCGTATCTCGACCTTCCGTGCGGCCACCGGCTCGGCATCGTCGATGTCCCCGGGCATGAAAAATTCGTCAAGAACATGGTTGCCGGGGTCACCGGAATGGACCTGCTCGCCTTTATCATCGCCGCCGATGAAGGCATCATGCCGCAGACGCGTGAGCATTTCGATATCTGCAAGCTGCTCGGCGTGGATCGGGGGTTCGTCGTGGTCACGAAAAAGGACATGGTCGAGGAAGACTGGCTGGACCTGGTGGTCGACGAAATTCATGAGTTCTGCGCGGGCAGTTTTCTCGAAGATGCGCCGATTGTCGCGGTGTCGTCAACGACCGGTGAAGGTATCGACGAGGTCGTGGCGACCATCGATAAAATGGTGCTGGAGCACCATTTCAATGAAGTATTCGGTCCGTTCAGGCTGCCGATAGACCGGGTGTTCGCGATGAAAGGCTTCGGTGCGGTCGTCACCGGTACATCGATTTCGGGGAGGACCGCGGTCGGAGACGACCTGCGCCTGTACCCGTCGAAGCGGACCGCTAAAGTGCGCGGCATCCAGGTGCATGCGGAATCCGTCGACGTGGTGGAGGCCGGGCATCGCACCGCAATCAACCTGCAGGGGACCGAGAAAGAGGAAATCGAACGGGGCATGGTCCTGGCGGATGTCGACAGCCTCGCCCCCACCTATATGCTCGACTGTTCGCTGTCGTACCTGTCCTCGGCGGCGAAACCGCTGAAACACCGGACCCGCGTGAGGGTTCACCTCGGCACCGCCGAACTGATCGGCCGGGTGTCGCTGCTCGACCGCGACGAGCTGCAGCCCGGTGATCAGGCCCCGGTCCAGCTGCTGCTCGAATCTGAAGTTGCGGTGTGGCCGCGGGACCGTTATGTGATCAGGAGCTATTCGCCGGTGGCAACCATCGGCGGCGGCGAGGTATTGGGCAATATGCCGCCCCGGAAGCGCAAACGGCTGTCTGACAAGGACCGCCAATACAACGAAGCGGTCTTTCAAACCCTCCAGGGCGGCACCCCCGAGGATCGCTGTCTGCTCTACCTGGGCGAGGCGGGTATGGCCGGTCTCACGTTCGATGATCTGGCGATCAGGCTCGGGGTGTTCGGCAAGCACCTGACCAGACTCCTCAATGTGCCGCTGTCGACGAAGCAGATGGTGGTGGTGGATTCTGCCGGCCAGCGCTATGTGGACAAGGCGGTGGCCGATGACGTCATAGCCGCCATCGTATCGTCGCTCGAGGCGTTTCACCAGGCCAATCCGCTCAAAGCGGGGCTTTCCAAGGAAGAAGTTCGATCGGGATTTCCGCAGTTTGTCGATCCGAAAGTCTTCAATTACTGCCTCAACGACCTGATGCGTAAACAGACGGTGGTCCAGGAAGAATCGGTCATCCGGATGGCCGGCCACCAGGTGGCGCTGAAAGCCGATGAGGCCCAGCTGCGCCGCGACCTGGAACAGTGGTATAGCGCTAACGGGCTGACCGCGCCGACGCTCAAGGAAACCTTCGAGCGCTTTGCTGCATATCCGGACAGCCTGGTCAAGGAGGTTCTCGCCCTGCTGCTCAAGGACGGAACCCTGGTCAAGATCAGCGAAACCCTCTACTTTGCCGCAGGGCCGCTGCAGAAACTGCAGGACGACGTGGTCGCCTTCATCAAAAAAGAAGGGGAGATCGACGCGCCGCGGTTCAAGACGCTGAGCGGGCTGACGAGAAAGTTCTCGATTCCCATCCTCGAACACTTCGACCGGATCAAGCTGACGATCAGAATCGGGGACGTCCGCAAACTGCGCGGCCGGTAGGGCGGCAGTTCACACGGTCGGTTCGTCGAGCCAGCGGAGCTGCAGCAGGCGGGCGGTCTGATCGGTAACGGAGCAGCGTTCGTCTGCGCACAGGCCCACCACGCAGACGATTTTATTTTTCGACACCAGCACCGGGTAACGGCTGCGCAGGTACGTCGGGATTTTTCGATCATTGAGGTAGCGCGATACTTTTCTGCTGCCCTGGCCGTTTTGCGGATAGAACCGCTCGCCGGGAATCGGCGTCCGGAGCGTAAGCGGGAACGCGATCTTGTCGAGATCCAGCAGCAGCAAGTCGGCGTCATCGCCCTGGTATGCTGCCGGTACGTACAGGGAGAGCCGCTTGTTCAGTGGGTTGCAGCGATAATCGCCGGGACCGGGGATTTCCATTGCGAAGCTGTCCGCCGCCTGGATACTGCCGCGACTGTCCTGTTCCGGCGCTAAGCGGGCAACAACTGCCTGATCCTGGTTTTTTACCATCCTGACCCGATCGGAAAAATGCAGTTCGCTGCCGGATTTACCATGCATACAGAGCTGTAAAAACGATTCGATAGCCGCTGAATCGGGCCGCGCCCCGGTTTGCCACAACACCTGCTCCGCGATTCGCCGCTGCAGGGCCGGATGCCGGTTTACGAGTTGACTGCAGGATACGCTCAGCGACGGCTCGCCGACGGTCTGCGGTGATTTACAGGAGCTAACGACGTCAGCGAAGAAATGCGCCGTCTGTTCCTGTAGATACGCGTCTTCATCCTTCAGAATCGCGGCGGTCTTCACCAGCGTTTTCCTGATGGCCGGATTGAATCGGGCTTCAAGCAGCGGCAGCAGGTCATGCCGCACCCGGTTGCGCAGGAAGGTTTTATCATCGTTTGTCGAGTCAAGGCAGAAGGGGATGGCGCGGTCGCGCAAAAAATCGATGATCGCGGATTTGTCGATATCGAGCAGCGGCCTGACAATCGCACCGTTCTGGTAATCCATGCCGCCCAGGCCTTTTAAACCGCTTCCCCGGATCAGCCTGATCAGCACTTCTTCGGCCTGGTCGTCGGCGGTATGACCGACGGCAATCGCATCGGCGCCGACGGAACCCATGACTGCGTGCAGCTGTTCGTAGCGCAGTCTCCGGGCGCAGGCTTCGCCGGATTCACCGGTTGCTGCTACGGTCCCGGGGACGTCGACCGTGCACACATGCAGGTCAACGGACATGGATATGCACTGCGCTTTGATCAGCTCCTGCTCTGCCGGGGATTCGTGGGGACGCAGGCTGTGGTCGACATACACCGCGTGCATGGTGGTTTCCGGATAGAGCGCATGGGTGAGGTGAAGCAGGGAAAGCGAGTCGGGTCCTCCCGATACGGCGACGACGATCGTTTGACCGGGGCGGATCAGCGAATGCTCGCGTACGGTTTTGCTGAAGGTATGAGCAATGGTCGTCATCAGCCGGCAGATTCAGAATTTATGCTAGATGGTTGCGAATTCTTAAAATGTCGGTATACCATAATACCTGAAAGCATGGAGCAAAATAGTAATTCATGGGGAATGGCGGATATCAGCTGAAAAAAACAGATATTCGGCAGCGATGCCGCAGAGGGCGAGGGGACACGAAAAAAGCACCGACATGAGAGAACAGGTTATCGCGCATATGAAGTCCCAGTTCGGGCTTTCCGAATCGCAGCTCGAATCAATGATGCCGACGTTTATCCAGACGCTGGGTGAACATCTCGACGAACTGGAAACGGCGGTATCCGGCGGAGATCTTGCCCATATCGGCCGTGCCGCCCACACGCTCAAGGGGGCGCTGCTCAACCTCGGTCTCGGCAGCAGTGCCGACACCGCCTTGACCATGGAGAAAGACGCGAAGGCAGCGGCGGATGGAACCGATTATGCCGGGCTGCTGGACCTCATAAAAACAGCGGTGCGGCCGCTGTTTGACTGACCGGTGCGGCTGCCCTAGTTCGCCCTGTCCAGCACGTCCAGCAGGCGTTCATGGATGTTGTCGAAACCGCCGTTTGACAGCACGGCGACAATATCTCCGGGTGAGGCAATGGCCTGTATATGATCGATGATCAGGCCGGTATCACCAAAGGCGCGGGCATCCTGCCCCTGTTTGGCCAGGTCTGCGGCCAGCTGCTCTGAAGAAAAGCGGTCGTCGGCGTCGACCGGTTTGTCTCCTGCCACTTCCCGGATCAGAGAAATATCGGCGGCCTGGAAGGCGTGCGCGTACTCGTTCTGGAAGATGGCCCGGCGCGACGTATTCGTGCGCGGCTCGAACACCGCGATGAGGCGGTTGTCCGGGTAGGACTTTTTCAAGCCGCTGAGCGTCTCGCGCACCGCCGTCGGGTGGTGGGCGAAATCATCGATTACGGTGATATCGTTGACCACCCCCCTGATCTCCTGTCTGCGTCTGACCCCGTCGAATCGATACAGGGCGCGGGTTATCGTATCGGCGTTGTAGCCGAGATGATGCATCACCGCGGCAACCGCGGCGCCGTTCATGCCGTTGTATAAACCCGGCTGCCGGATGCGCAGGGTGGTGAAGCAGGAGCCGTGGTAATGCAGGTCGAAACGGCTTTTTCCGGGTTCATAGTCCTGGCTGGCAAGCCGCCACTGGGAAGCCTCCGTCAACCCGTATGATTCGACCCTGCAGCGGGCCTCGGTCACCACGTCGGCGACGTTTTCATCTTCGAGGTTGGCGATTATCAGGCCGTCTTCCGGCAGCAGCCGGACGAATTTCCTGAACATGCGCTTGATCTGGTCGAGGTCGTCGAAAATATCGGCGTGATCGAATTCAAGCGAGGTGATCACCGCAATATCGGGACGGTAGTGCAGGAACTTGGCTTCCTTGTCGAAATAGGCGGTGTCGTATTCGTCGCCTTCGGTCACGTAGCAGGGCCCGTCGCCGATCCGGTAATTCGCATTGAACTGGCTGACGATGCCGCCGATCATGAAGCCGGGATCGCCGCCGGCGTCATGGAGCGCCGCGGCGAGCATCGAGCTGGTGGTGGTCTTGCCGTGGGTTCCGGCGATCACCAGCGATTTTTTGCCCTCGATGAAAAACCGGCTGAGAGTCTGCGGGAGCGACAGGTAAGGCAGGCGCTGGCGGGCCAGTTCCTGGGCTTCGGCATTGGGTTTGCTGATCACGTTGCCGACGATGACCAGGTCCGGCGGCGGAGTCAGGTTCTCCGCCCGGTAACTGGCATGTACGGCGATACCGATCCGGTCGAGAAAATCCGACATCGGCGGATAGACGTCTGCGTCGGATCCGGAAACGGCAAAGCCCTTATCCTTCAGCATGCCCGCCAGGGCCGCCATCGCCGTGCCGCAAATACCGATGAGGTAGATGTGATGCACGTCCGCCGGACAGAAATTACGTTCGGGATCGAGATCCAGCAGCGTATCAGTCGTCATCGTTTACCGTTTCAGCGATGGTGCGATAGATGGATTTGAAGGCCTCATCGAAGGTCGCCGGGGTCAGGCGGCCGACTTCGATAAATTTCACGCTGATCTCCTTGGCGATTTTCAATATCGCATCGGACGAAACGGGTTGTCTGTCCTGCCCCGGCTTTGTCATGGTTTGTCTCCTCGACGAAAAAAGCACCTCTGCTGCCGGAAGAAGGCCAATTCGTCTCGAAACAGCAGAGGTGTGTGGGCCGGATAGAATCTGCGAAACCCTACCCGGTTCTGAATGCTGGTAAATGTACAACATAGGCAATGGACGGGAAAGCTGAATTTTTATCGGTTCCGGGTTTGCCGCAAACTA
>Ga0180435_10005749_pt1 | contig 12005 bp, 8 predicted proteins | sample SS_ome_3_FD_132467 | JGI IMG/M metagenome (GOLD analysis project Ga0180435, IMG submission 132467) | Hypersaline lake sediment archaeal communities from the Salton Sea, California, USA - SS_3_S_1 metaG | ecosystem: Environmental > Aquatic > Non-marine Saline and Alkaline > Hypersaline > Sediment...
AACGCGGATTTCGGTCGTGGCGTTCTGGCCATTGCCAAGGCGCGCTGTGAATATGGCGGTTTCCGACATCACCGGCACGAGAACCATGACGCTGCCTTCGGGCCCAAGTTGCTCGGAAAACCGCAGATCGCCATGTTCGAACCCAACATCTTCCCCGGAGTGGCACGGCGCCTCGAATGACAGCGCGACCAAGGCGGCTTCTGCCGGCTCGGCGTTGAAGCTGATATCGCAGTTCACCTCCGGCACGGTCGCGGGAACGACTTCGGGTTCACTTATTGTCTCATTTGCGCTTTCGAGCGCCGCGAACAGCAGGGGGGCGTCCGGCTTCGGCTCCGAAGGAAGTGCCGCGGGCTTGGGTGCTGCGGCGATTTCCGACACGGGATCCTCATCGAATCCCAGGAACGGGGTGGCGCTGCCACGCGTCACTTCCTCTTCCTTCGGCTCCTCGAATGATTTTTCCACCGAGGCGACCACCGGATCGGGCGCAAGGGCCTCCGCTTCCGGGATTTCAGCCAAGATGGGCGTTTCGTCTGCCGACACCGGAGATTCGACGGCAGCGACCGTCGCCGTTGATCCATCAGAGCTGTCACGCGCCGGGAGGATGCTGGGCCCGGTAACCGAAGCGGTGGAGGGCGCGGAACCTGCCAGGATCGGCGCATCGGCGCCCGGTGTTTGGGCCGAACGTTGCATGAATTGGCCCGCTGCCCCTGCGATCAGGAGCGTTGCGGCGGCTGTATAGAGCCGCTTCTTGTCAATTCCTGCAGCCTTTTCTTTCAGATCGGCGAACATGGCGATCTCCAATTCATTCCGTCAGCATGCAGTGTCCCGCAGTAATACGCCGAAGAAATGAACAGAAGGTGGCCTTTTCCGGTTTTGTTTCGATTTTCGAAAATCATATAAGGCTTTGTAAATCAAAGCCTATTTCGAATCCTTGCGGACTTCGCCATGTTCGCGTCACATGCTCGCCGCGGCCTTGCCCGGAAAAGCGCCCGGTTCAGAATTTCCCGTGGCAATGCTTGAACTTCTTGCCCGAACCGCAGGGGCAGAGATCGTTCCGACCGGGGTTGCCCCAGGTGTTCGGGTCGTTTTCGTCGAAACCTGCCACCGCAAGGCCCTTGGGCAACTCGGCCTTACCGGTGATCTTTTCGGCCGCCTTGCGTTGCGCTTCGGCAAGCGCCTGCTGTTGCTGGAGCATCTGCTGCATCATCTGCTCCTGTTCCTCTTTACTCATCGGCCGCACCTGGCCGAGCTTTTGGGTGACATCGGCGCGCAGCCCGTCGAGCATGCCCTCGAAGAGCTGGAAGGCTTCCGTCTTGTATTCATTGAGCGGATCACGCTGCGCGTAGCCACGGAACCCGACAACCGAGCGCAGATGTTCGAGCGTGAGGAGATGCTCCCGCCATTTCGCGTCGATGGTTTGAAGCAATATCTGCTTTTCGATCGAGCGCATGGTTTCAGGGCCGAAGGCCTCTGCCTTTTCCGCCATCTGTTTTCCGGTCGCGTCGTAGAGCCGTTCGCGGATTGCCTCGTCGTCAACACCTTCCTCCTTCACCCAGTCGGTTACCGGGAGATCGAGGTTGAGCTTGTCGATGATGGCGGCATGGAGACCTTCGGCATCCCATTGCTCCGCGTAGGTCTTGGGTGGGATGAAAGTTTCAACCAGGTCGTCAATGACCTGGGTGCGCATGTCTTCCGCCACATCCGACAGATCTTCTGCCTCCATGATTTCAAGACGCTGACTGAACACGACTTTTCGCTGGTCGTTCATGACGTCATCGAACTTCAGGAGCTGTTTGCGGATATCGAAGTTGCGCGCCTCGACCTTGCCTTGCGCCCGCTCAAGGCTCTTGTTGACCCATGGGTGGACGATGGCCTCGCCCTCTTTCATCCCGAGGGTGGAGAGCACCTTGTCGAGCCGTTCGGAGCCGAAGATGCGCATCAGGTCGTCATCGAGGGAAAGGAAGAACGCCGAACGGCCCGGATCGCCCTGACGGCCGGAACGGCCACGAAGCTGGTTGTCGATCCGGCGGCTCTCGTGGCGCTCGGTGGCGAGCACGAAAAGCCCGCCCGCCGCCTTTACCTTGGCCTCCTCGTCGGCGTGCTCGGCCTCGATTCGGGCGCGCACCTCGTCGGGGGTTGCCTCCGAAAAGAAGGCGAGAGCCTCCAGCACGATCATTTCAACGTTGCCGCCGAGTTTGATGTCGGTTCCGCGTCCGGCCATGTTGGTGGCGATGGTCACCGCGCCGAACTTGCCCGCGTCGCCCACGATCTTGGCTTCCTGTTCGTGCTGCCGCGCGTTCAGCACGTTGTGGGGGATGTTTTCCTTGGTCAGAAGGTCCGACAGGAACTCCGATTTCTCGATCGAGGTGGTGCCGACGAGCACGGGCTGGCCCTTTTCGTGCGCCTTCTTGATCTCTTCGACAATCGCGGCGAATTTTTCCTGCGCAGAGCGGTAGACGGCATCGTGCTCGTCAATCCGCGCAATCGGCAGGTTGGTGGGCACCTCGACCACGCCGAGCTTGTAGATATCGTCGAATTCGTCGGCCTCGGTGAGCGCCGTGCCGGTCATGCCCGCAAGCTTTTCGTAAAGCCGGAAATAGTTCTGGAATGTCACCGAGGCGAGGGTGACGTTTTCGGGCTGGATGTTGCAGCCTTCCTTTGCCTCGATGGCCTGGTGCAGGCCTTCCGAAAGCCGCCGTCCCGACATCATGCGCCCGGTGAATTCGTCGATCAGCACAACCTCGCCGTTGCGCACGATGTATTCCTTGTCGCGATGGAACAGCTTGTGAGCGCGCAGGCCCTGGTTGATGTGGTGCACGATGGTGGTGCTTTCGGGGTCGTAGAGCGTCTGGCCTTCGGGTAGCAAGCCCAACGCGTGCAAGCGTTCTTCGAGAAACTCGTTGCCTTCATCGGTGAAGGTCACGTTTCGGGTTTTTTCATCGAGAGTGAAGTGATCGTCCTGCACTTCGGGGATGACCTTGTCGATGGTCACATAAAGCTCGGAACGGTCTTGAGACGGACCGGAAATGATCAGCGGCGTGCGCGCCTCGTCGATCAGGATCGAGTCGACCTCGTCAACGATCGCGAAATGGTGGCCGCGCTGATACATCTGGTTCAGCTCGGATTTCATGTTGTCGCGCAAGTAGTCGAAGCCAAGCTCGTTGTTGGTGGCATAGGTGATATCGGCCTGGTAGGCGGCCTGCTTTTCCTGATCGGGCTGCTGCGGGTAGATGACGCCCGTGGTCATCCCGAGTGCGGCATAGACCTTGCCCATCCAGTCGGCATCGCGCCGGGCGAGGTAATCGTTCACGGTGACGATGTGCACGCCCTTGCCGGTCAACGCATTTAGGTAGGCCGGAAAGGTGGCGACGAGGGTTTTGCCCTCGCCCGTCTTCATCTCGGCGATATTGCCCTGGTGCAGAAAGATGCCGCCCATGAGCTGCACGTCGAAGGCACGCAACCCGAGCGCCCGCCACGCGGCTTCACGGCAGTTGGCGAAGGCTTCCGGCAGGATATCATCGAGCTTTTCGCCTTCGGCGACGCGCTTCCTGAATTCTTCCGTCTTCTGCTTGAGCCCTTCATCGGTGAGAGCGTGGAATTCCTCTTCCAGCGCGTTGATCTTTTCGATGATGGGGCGCGTTGCCTTGATCTTGCGGTCGTTCGGGGAACCAAACACCTTCTTGGCGATTTTTCCGATACCCAGCATGTTCACTCCGCCCGATCTGCTCTCTTGTTCACGACATTGCGGGCAGCGCTTGCCCGTGCCCGCAAGGCCCCATATCAAGGGCGTGAGAACGGCCCCTGTGAGACCCTTGCGATGTAAGGGCCGGAGCCGGAATAGTCAACGACACCGGGCAACCGGTCCGACCAGAGGAAAACCCATGAAAACCTTGGCCAAAACCACTGCTATGCTCGCCAGCGCGGCGCTGATGCTCGTTGTCTCCGGGCCACTTCGGGCCGAGGAGGCAACCGCCGCTTCCGCCGATACGGTCGTGGCTGTCGTCAACGGAGAGGAAATTACGCTTGGCCATGTCATCGCGGCCCGGTTTGCTTTGCCCGAAGAGTATCAGGCCTTGCCCAACGAGGTCCTTCTGCCGGGTCTTGTTGAGCAGCTCATTCAGCAAACCGTCCTGGGTCAGGCCATCGAAGAAATGTCGTCCCGCGCCAAGATCCAGCTCGACAACGAGCGGCGCGCCATCGTGGCCACCGAAAAACTCGACGAGGTGATCCTGGGTGCGGTGGACGATGCCAAGGTGCAGGCCGCCTACGAGGACGCCTATGCCGATGCCGAGCCGACGCAGGAATGGAACGCTTCGCATATCCTGGTGGAAACCGAGGAAGAGGCGCAGGCCCTGGTTGAGGAACTGGCTAACGACGCGGATTTTCCCGCGCTTGCACGTGAGCATTCCACCGGGCCCTCCGGCCCCGCGGGCGGCGAGCTTGGCTGGTTCGGCCCCGGCATGATGGTCGAGCCCTTCGAAACCGCCGTCGCGGGCATGGAGGTCGGCGACGTGGCCGGGCCGGTCCAGACCCAGTTTGGCTGGCACGTCATCAAGCTCAACGAGGCCCGCATGAAAGGCGCCCCGGCATTGGAAGAAGTGCGCGGGGATATCGAAGCCCAACTCGAGAACGATGCCGTGGAACAGGCGCTGGCGGCACTTCTCGAAGCGGCAACGATCGAGCGTGCCGACGTCGAAAGCATCGATCCCGGCGTTCTGAACAACGTCTCGCTCCTCGATTGAGCAAAGGAAAGGTCCGGACGGTGGGAAGCAAGGCCAAGATACGAAAACTCAAGAAAAAGGTGGCGAACCTCAAGGCCCGCTTGAAGTCTGCCGAAACACATACGTTCACCGTCTCGCCGCTCGCACCGAAGGGTGGTTTTCCGCGCCTGCCGGTGATTGGCGGCGCCCGCTTTTCGGCGGTGCAGGCCGGGGTGCGCTACGCCGGGCGGGTTGACGTGATGCTCGCCGTGCTCGACCCCGGAACCTCGGTGGCCGGCGTATTCACGAGATCGGCAACCCGCTCCGCACCGGTCCTTGATTGCCAGGCCAAGATCGGCAGTGATCCATCCGGCGGCGCGGCTTTCATCGTCAATTCCGGTAACTCGAACGCCTTCACCGGTGCGAACGGGGTGAAGTCGGTCGCCGCCATTGCCAACGAGGTCGCGCGCGTGACTGGTGTGCCGGAAAACAGGGTCTATTCCGCGTCAACAGGGGTCATCGGCGAACCCTTGGCGCACGAACGGATCACCGCACGGATCGAAGAGTTGAACGGCACGCTGACCGCCGATGCAATCGAATTGGCGGCGCGGGCGATCATGACCACCGATACCTACGCCAAAGGCGCGGGCACCGAGGTTCAGATTGGCGGCAAGACGGTGCGGATTGCCGGGATCGCCAAAGGGTCGGGCATGATCGCGCCCGACATGGCAACGATGCTCGTCTATATCTTCACCGATGCGAAGATCGAACAGACACTGTTGCAGAAGATGCTGGGTGGCCTGACCGACGCGACCTTCAACAACATCACCGTTGACAGCGACACTTCGACCTCTGACACGCTGCTCATCGCCGCCACCGGCGCGTCCGGCGTGGAGGTCACCGAAGACACCGCCGCCTTCCACGCCGCGCTCCAGCGGGTGATGCTCGATCTCGCCCACCAGGTTGTTCGTGATGGCGAGGGAGCGACCAAGTTCATCGAGATCCGGGTTACCGGCGCGGCTTCCGATAGCGATGCGCGCACCCACGCCATGGCGATCGCCAATTCACCGCTGGTGAAAACCGCCGTCGCCGGGGAAGACCCAAACTGGGGCCGGGTTGTCATGGCGGTTGGCAAATCCGGCGCAGCGGCCGATCGCGACAAGCTCACGATCCATTTCGGCGAGATCCTCGTTGCTTCGCAGGGTTGGGTTTCACCGGCCTACCGGGAGTCGGAGGGCGCGGCCTATATGAAGAACGACGAATTGGTGATTTCCGTCGATCTCGGGCTGGGGAAGGGCACGGCCACGGTCTGGACCTGCGATCTCACTCACGGTTACATCGAGATCAACGCGGATTACCGCTCGTGAGGATCGTTCTGGTTTCGGCCGTCGCGCTGATCGACATCGATGGGCGCGTGCTGCTCGCCCAGCGCCCGGAAGGTAAGGCGATGGCCGGGCTGTGGGAGTTTCCCGGCGGCAAGGTCGAGGGCGGAGAAACGCCCGAGACGGCGCTGATCCGGGAGTTGCACGAGGAACTCGGGATCGACACTCGCGCCTCCTGCCTCGCACCGCTCGCATTCGCCAGCCACAGCTATCCGGATTTTCACCTTTTGATGCCGCTGTTCGCCTGCCGACGCTGGGAAGGCTCGGTGGTCCCGCGCGAGGGCCAGAAGCTGGCGTGGGTCCGCCCGCACGACATGCCGAGTTACCCGATGCCACCGGCCGACAAACCACTGATCCCGATCCTGCGCGACTGGCTCTGACCGAACGTCGGGGCGCGTTTGCAAGAATTTGTTTACCATGGCGGGATTACTGGGGCACAATAGCCTTGGGTCAGGGGGATGTGGCCATGGTCAGAACAATCACTGTCGGAAACTACCTGTCGATTCAGGGAATTTTCGTGCGCAATCTTGCCGACGGGCGCATCGTCGTGCGTGTCGGCAAGGACGAATTCACCGGTCGACCGGTTTCAGCAGACATCGCCGCCTGAACCAATGGGGCACAACAAGAAAGGGCGCCCGCAGGCGCCCCTTTTTTCCTGTTCGCAGCCTCGTCGGCTCAAGTCAGTGACCGTTCCACTTCCTCGCGCTCGAAAATCTCGATGACATCGCCCGCGCGAATGTCGTCGTAGTTCTCGAAGGCCATGCCGCATTCCTGGCCCGACTGCACTTCCTTGACCTCGTCCTTGAAGCGCTTGAGCGTTTTCAGGGTGCCTTCGTGGATCACAACGTTGTCACGCAGCAGGCGCACCCCGGCGGACCGGCGGGCCACGCCCTCTGTGACGAGGCAACCGGCAACCTTGCCAACGCCCGAAACCTTGAAGACTTCGCGGATCTCGGCATAACCGATGAAGTTTTCGCGCACTTCCGCCGAGAGCAGACCGGACGCGGCCTTCTTCACGTCATCCACAAGATCGTAGATCACGCTGTAATAGCGGATCTCGACACCCTTCTGGTTGGCGCTGTTGCGCGCGGGTGCATTGGCGCGGACGTTGAAGCCGATAACCGGCGCGCCAGACGCTTCCGCCAAGCCGATATCGGTTTCGGTGATGGCCCCGACGCCCGAGTGCAGCACGCGCACGCGCACTTCCTCGTTGCCGATCTTTTCCATCGCCTGGATGATCGCTTCGGCGGACCCCTGCACATCGGCTTTGACGAGGATCGGCAGTTCCTTCACGTTCTCGTTGGCCTTGGCTTGCGCCAGAAGCTGTTCGAGCGACGTTCCGGCGCCGGCGGCAGCACGTTTGTCCTTGGCAACCTGCGCGCGATACTCGGCGATCTCGCGGGCCTGCGCCTCGGTTTCGACCACGTTGAGCACGTCACCGGCTTCCGGCGTGCCGTTGAGGCCGAGCACCTCGACGGGAACCGAAGGCCCGGCTTCCTTGACCCGCTCGCCGCGATCGTTCTCCATCGCGCGAACCTTGCCCCATTGCTCGCCGACGACGAAGATATCGCCTTGCCGCAGGGTGCCGTTCTGCACCAGCACGGTGGCAACCGGGCCGCGCCCGATATCGAGTTGCGCCTCGATCACCGCGCCTTGTGCCGGGCGATCGGGGTTGGCCTTGAGTTCGAGGATTTCGGCCTGAAGCGCGACGGCTTCAAGCAGCGCATCAAGCCCCTGGCCGGTAATGGCGGAAACCTCGACATCCTGAACGTCGCCCGAAAGCCCTTCAACGATCACTTCGTATTGCAGAAGCTCGGTGCGCACCTTGTCGGGGTTGGCATCGGGCTTGTCGCACTTGTTGATCGCGACGATCATCGGAACGCCGGCCGCCTTGGCGTGGTTCAACGCCTCGACGGTCTGCGGCATTACGGAATCGTCCGCCGCCACCACGAGGATCACGATATCGGTGACCTGAGCACCGCGTGCGCGCATCGAGGTGAAGGCCGCGTGGCCGGGCGTATCGAGGAAAGAGAGCACCTGACCCGAGTCCGTCGTCACCTGGTAGGCGCCGATATGCTGGGTGATGCCGCCGGCCTCGCCCGAGGTCACCTTGGTGTGACGGATCGCGTCGAGCAGCGAGGTCTTGCCGTGGTCGACATGGCCCATGACGGTAATGACCGGCGGGCGCGGCTTGAGATCTTCGGGCTTGTCTTCAACAGCGTCGATGACGTCTTCGACATCGGAATCCGAGACGCGAACGATCCGGTGGCCAAACTCTTCAACGATCACTTCCGCCGTGTCGGCGTCGATCGACTGGTTCTGCGTCACCATCATCCCCATTTTCATGAGCGATTTGACAACATCGGCAACACGCTCAGCCATGCGGTTGGCGAGTTCCTGCACCACGATCGTTTCGGGCACCTGCACATCGCGCACGACCTTTTCATGGCTTCCGCCGCCACCCATGGCCTTCTGTCGCATCCGCTCCTGCTTGCGGCGCATCGCGGCAACCGAGCGTTGCCGCCCGCCTTCGCCACCCGCCAGCGCCTGGTTGAGCGTGAGCTTGCCGGTGCGGCGGCTGCTGTCGTCCTTCACGGCCTTGCCGCGCGTCGGGCGTTCTTCAACAACCCGCTCGCGATCCGTCTTGCGTGGGCCGGGAGCCTTGGCACCGCGAGCCTCCGCAGCCTGTGCCGCGGCAGGGTCGGGAACGGCGGCAGGCGCCGCCGGGGCAGCCTTGACCGCTTCCGCTTCTGCGCGCTTGGCCTCTTCTTCCTCGGCCTTGCGCTTGGCGGCTTCGGCGCGTTCCCGCTCCTCGCGTTCTTTCTCTTCCGCCTCGCGACGGCGGCGCTCGCGCTCTTCTTCGCGCGCCTTCTCTTCTTCAGCCCGGCGTTTGGCCTCGTCGGCTTCGTTCGCCCTGGCCGCAGCGAGAGCCTTCATCCGGCGTTCCAGTTCGGCATCGGAAATACCGGCAGGCCGTTTGCTGGGATCAACCCCGGACCCTTGTCCAGTTGACCCGCCTGCAGCTCCGGAAGACGCACCCGGCTTGGGAACGACAACGCGCTTGCGCTTCGTTTCCACCACCACGTTCTTGGTGCGTCCATGGCTGAAGCTCTGCTTCACCTGGCCCGACCGGGCACCACTACGCAGTCCAAGAGGCTTTTTGCCGTCGTTATCGTTCATGTCGTCTTCGTACCTTTCCGATGGGCGTTCCCACCGTCGTTTCTGCGCAAGCCCGAGAGCTTTGCGGCTTCCTCTACTACACGGGCGGTGAGTCCACCAGCCGCGAGCGCGCCATGTATCACATTTTCCCGTCCGAATGCCAAACCCAATTCCCCGGCCGTCAGACAGCCGATGAATCGGCCTTCTCCCGGTGGCGGGCGCAGCTTGGTCTTGCCACGCGCCGAGCCGTCGGAGGCCTGGATCAGAACTTCCGCCTGATCCTTCGTGAGCCAGTCCTTTACCTTCTCGTAGCCCGCGACCGCAGCACCCGCCTTGCGGGCGAGCGATATGAGCTCGACAACGCGGTCGGTCATCCCGGCCTCGATCCGGTCCACCAGCCCTTCCGGCACTGCAACGGGCTGGCGCGCCGCACGGGCAAAGAGGTTCTTCGCCACCGCCTTGTCCAGCGCCGCGCGATCTGCCGCCACCCATATGCCCCGGCCCGGCAGCTTTTCCCGCAGGTCGGGCACCAGCTCGGAACCCGGACCAACGACAAAACGGATAAGCCCGTGCTTCGGCTGCACCTCGCCGGTCGCGATGCAGCGACGCTCAGGGCCTTCTCCCTGCGTATTCGGCCGACCACCTCGGGTCATCTGGCCCTACCCGGAGCCTGAGATCAGGCTCCGGCCTCCTCTTCGGTTTCGCCCTCTTCGGCCTCTGCTTCCTCTTCCACGAGGTCAGCCGGATCGACCCAGCCAAGCAGAACCCGCGCTGTCATCACGAAGTTCTGGGCTTCTTCGAGGCTCACCTCGAACTTTTCGAGAAGTCCCTCGTCCTTGACGCGCTCGCCATCAACGGTCGTCCAGCCACCGGCAAGCTCCCAGTCGGCGCAGGTTGCGAAGTCTTCCAGCGTGAGCACACCATCTTCCGCCAGCGCCTCGATCATCTGCGGGGTCAGCCCCTCGAAATTCACCAGGCTGTCTTCGACGCCAAGCTCTCGGGCATGTTCCAGCGCCTTGCGGTTCTGTTCCTCCAGAACATCGCGGGCGCGGGCCTGAAGCTCGTTGGCGGTATCTTCATCGACACCGTCGATCACCAGAAGCTCGTCGATATCGACATAGGCAACTTCCTCAAGCGAGGTGAAGCCTTCCGAAACGAGAAGCTGGGCAAAGAACTCGTCGAGATCAAGCGTGTCCATGAAAAGCTTGGTGCGCTCGGCAAACTCGGCCTGGCGACGCGCGCTTTCTTCTTCTTCAGTGAGGATGTCGATATCCAGCGCGGTGAGCTGGCTGGCCAGCCGCACATTCTGGCCGCGCCGACCGATGGCCAGCGAAAGCTGCTCGTCGGGCACAACCACCTCGATCTTCCCGGCGTCTTCATCGAGCACGACCTTGGAAACCTCGGCGGGCTGAAGCGCGTTGACCAGGAAGGTCGGCACGTCCTCGTTCCACGGGATGATGTCGATCTTCTCGCCCTGAAGCTCGTTGACCACGGCCTGCACCCGGCTGCCACGCATACCGACGCAGGCACCAACCGGATCGATCGACCCATCGTAGCTCACCACGGCAATCTTGGCGCGGCTGCCCGGATCACGGGCCACGGCCTTGATCTCGATGATGCCATCGTAGATTTCGGGCACTTCCATCTTGAACAATTCGGCCATGAACTCGGGCGCGGTGCGGCTGAGGAAGATCTGCGGACCGCGGGTTTCGCGGCGCACATCCTTGACGTAGCAGCGGATGCGGTCGTTCGGCCGGTAGCTCTCGCGACCGATCTTCTCGTTGCGGCGCAGGATGGCTTCCCCGGCGCCCACATCGACGATGATATTGCCGTATTCCTCCCGCTTGACCACGCCGTTGATGATCGTGCCGGCACGATCCTTGAATTCCTCGTATTGCCGATCACGCTCGGCCTCACGCACCTTCTGCAAGATCACCTGCTTGGCGCTCTGCGCCGCGATCCGGCCCATCTCCACGGGCGGCACCTCGTCGACGATGGTATCGCCGATCTTGGGATCATCGAGATACTGCTTTGCCTGTTCCACGGTCAGCTCGGCCTGGTAGTTTTCCAGCTCCTCGTCGGCCACCACGGTGCGCACACGGGTGAAGGTCGCACGGCCGGTCTTGCGGTCGATCGACACGCGGATGTCCATCTCGGCGCCGTAGCGGCTCTTGGCGGCCCGCGCGAGGCTCTCTTCCATCGCCTCGATCACGAGGCCAGGGTCGATCATCTTTTCGCGCGCCACGGCTTCCGCGGTTTGCAGAAGCTCGAGCTGGTTGGCAGAGGTGATAGCCATGGGTCAGTCCTCCTCAGAACTGTCGGTCAGGATTTCATCATAAAGCGTTTCGTCGATTTCGCTCGCGTGCTTGCGTTGGCGCAGGGTCTCGCGGATCAACTCGTCGGTGAGCAGGAGCTTGGCTTCGGCCAGCAGATCGAAGGTCAGCCCGATGGTCACCGGCTCGCCGTTCTCTTCGATCTCGATCAGAACCTCGTCGCCCTCGGTGCCCGCCAGGATGCCCTTGAACCGCTTGCGCCCGTCGATCAGCTCGCTGGTCTCGATCCGGGCGACATAGCCGTTCCAGGTATCGAAGTCCTTCAACCGGGTCAGCGGCCGGTCAATGCCTGGGCTGGACACTTCGAGGGTGTAATTGTCGGTGATCGGGTCTTCCACGTCGAGCACGGCGCCCAGCGCCGTGGTGATCTCGGCCAGATCATCCACCTCGATCCCGCCCTCGGGCTTCTCGGCCATGATCTGAAGCGTGGG
>Ga0180435_10005750_pt1 | contig 12005 bp, 7 predicted proteins | sample SS_ome_3_FD_132467 | JGI IMG/M metagenome (GOLD analysis project Ga0180435, IMG submission 132467) | Hypersaline lake sediment archaeal communities from the Salton Sea, California, USA - SS_3_S_1 metaG | ecosystem: Environmental > Aquatic > Non-marine Saline and Alkaline > Hypersaline > Sediment...
CGCCGGAGAGAGTTTCGCGGCTCGATCGGAGCGTCGACAGGTCTGTGCCGGTTCCCGAACCGTATTTGAAGAGCATCGCCTCGTCCTGGGCCAGACGCATGATGTCTTCCATTGTGTCGTCGACCGACTGGATGAAGCACGCCGAAGCCTGCGGATACTCGTAGCTCCGCATGGTGCGTTCGGGCTTGTTGGTTTCGGCGTTCCAGTGGCAGTTGCCCTCGGAGCCGTTCACGCCGTATTCGTGGAAGAGGCCGACGTTGAACCAGACCGGTGAATTGAACGCTCCGTACTGATTGACGCAGAGATACGACAGTTCGTTATAGAACGTTTCGGCCGCGTCGTCATCGGCGAAGACCCCGTCGGCCTTGCCCATGTCGGTGATGGTTCGCGTGACTCGATTGACCAGGCTACGGATCGATCGCTCCCGCTCTGGCGAACCGTGCTCACCGTAAAAATACTTGCTGACGACTACATTCGTCGCCAACTGGCTCCACTCGGTCGGTTTTTCTATATCGGTCTGCTCGAATATCGTCTCACCCTTGTCGCCGGTGATGTGCGCCGAGGACATTTCCCATTCGACGTCGTCGAACGGGTTGACTCCAGGCGTGGAGAATACCTGCGGAACCTTTAGGCCTTTGCTCTGCTTAGAGGTCTTGTTATTCGTCTGTGGGCCTTTTGAGCCGTCCGAAGAGCCTTTTGAGTCCCGCTGCGTCATCGCCACTCTCCCGTCAAAACAGTTGAACAGTTTTCGATTATGAGGATATTTATATACGAACTAATAAACTTGCTTGCGTGATGAACCCGACTTCAAGCCGGCAAGGTCAAGCGTCTCCTTGCCGTGTTCATCCTTTCTTCAAACCGACGATTCGCCAATTGTTTTTAGAACTCTTCGTCAGCAACCCTGATGACCTGATACGGCCAACGAGTTAGAATCTTAACCACTACATGTGGTAGTCAACAAGCCAAAAACAACCCAAGTGTTGTGATTAATTGTAACTCTTTATTCCAGGCAATGTTCTGGTGCACATTTTTTTTTACCAACAGGGCAAAACACCCACACACAATCCTAACATCTCAAGACGTGAAAGTCAAGGCACAATATGCTGGGGGCCTTTAAATATTTGTGTACAACCTGTAGGCAACTTGTGCAGCTTGTGTGAATGATATGTTCGTTACTTGTGGTATGCAAGCGCCGGTTTTTTTTTATCGGGCGCATATAATGATTGAAGAACCGGATTTCATGGCCTGACAATCACAAAAGTCTCCATTTTGAGAGCAGTTACGACACGAATACTCCGATAAGGTAATTGTAGCAATAGTTGCCATGGATTATGCCTATCCAAGCCGTAAATCACGAAATATGAATTCAGAATCGAGCAAACCAACTGCAGGACGACTCGCCGAGCATGGATTCTGGCCTACAGAAAGGCGATATTTTGAGCGGCGAGACACTATGGGTCCGAGAGATTCCCGGGATACTGACCTGAGGCGGTATCGGTCGATGAAACTCGGCGACATTCTAACGCCTGAGCGGATCAAGGTTCCGCTGGTTGGCGCGACCAGAGGAGAGGTTATCGAGGAGTTGGTTGATCTGCTAGTCGGCGTTGGTGATATCAGTAACAGGGATGAAGTGCTCGCGGCAATCTTCAGCAGGGAGCAGACCAGGAGCACGGGTATCGGCAGCGGGTTGGCGATACCTCACGCAAAAACCGCGCAGGTCAGCGACGTGATTATGGCTGTCGGGATGTGTGCCCAGCCAGTTGACTTCGACAGTATCGATGGTGTCGGCGTGCGGCTTGTAGTTATCCTGATCGGTCCGGAGGAAATGACGCCGCAACACATTGGGGTGTTAACACGCATCACGGACATGATGGGTTTTGCCTCTGTTCGCGGCAAGTTGTTGGAGGCGCGTTCGCCCGAGGCCCTGTACGAAGTCATCTGCCGATACGAAGCGGCCGCGGGATAGGCGATTCATATCCTGACACGCAACGAGACAGAGCCTCTGCGTGTCGCCGCGGTGCCGTTCTTCTTCGTACGAGTTGTGTACTTCGCCCCGCGCTGCTACTTGTTGATTTTCCGCAGCAGTTCTTTGGCTTCACCGACGAGGTAGAACGATCCGGTCACGCAGACGAGGTCTTCGCGACTGACGGCGTTGATTCCGATTCGCATTGCCTCTGTCAGACCATCGGTGATCTGGGCCTGCCTGCCGGAGACTTCGTCATATATCGCCGCGAGGTCCTTTGGTTTTGCGGCGCGTGGTGAACTTTTGGCCCGGGTGAAGACGACCTTATCGGCGCCGGCGGCGAGTTGTTTCATCATTCCCGGTATATCCTTGTCCGCGGCGCAGCCGAAGATGAGGACCAGGGAATCATATGGTACGTGCTGTCCCAGTGCTCGCATGAGCGCTCGGACCGAGGCGGCATTGTGTGCCCCGTCGACGAGGATTCTCGGATCGGGATTTATCATTTCCATTCGTCCGGGAATGTATACATTTGCCAGACCGCGTTTTGCCATCTCGTCGTCGATCTTGACTCCCCGGGCCTTGAGCTGGTCCAGCAGCGCAAGGGCAAGCCCGCAGTTCAATGCCTGGTGTTCGCCGGCCAGTGGAACGGGCAGATGTTCGAACTGGCTCGACGGGGTTGTCAGGCAGATTCGCGTCATGCATCCGCCGGTTCGCGAAGACTCAACTCGCAGGCTGAAGTCGATGTCCTTACCTGTGAACATCAGCGGTGTCCGCGTCTTCTTGGCGATTCTCTTCAGGACGCGTTCGGCTTCAGGCGTCTGAGGCACCGAGATCGCCGGGGTGTCCTCCTTGAAGATGCCCGCCTTCTCGCCAGCGATTTTCGCGATATTATCGCCGAGTTGCCCGGTGTGGTCCAGCGATATGCTGGTCAGTCCGCAGACGTCGGGCTTGAGCACATTAGTGCTGTCGAGTCGCCCTCCCAGACCGGTCTCCACCACAGAGATATCCACTTTCTCCGCCGCAAAATGCGCGAACGCAAGGGCAGTAAATATCTCGAAGAACGTGGGCTTGTCGTCTTTCATCTTCTCGATGCAGATTTCGGCGCGGCAGATCAGGCGGCAGAGGGCGGCTTGGGTAATTTTGTCACCGTTGATCATGATACGTTCGCGCACGTCGGTGATGTGCGGTGAGGTATACAGACCGACCCGGTTACCGCAGGCCTTAAGCATTTCGGCGAGCATGGTGGCGGTCGATCCCTTGCCTTTCGTACCGGCTATATGCACGGTACGAAGCTTCTTCTGTGGATCGCCGAGACCGCGCAGCAAGCGCCTCATCCTATCCAGACTGAAGGTATCGCTGTTGTATCGTACCCGAACCATCTGCTCGTAGTCGGTCTGCGAAAACAGATACTTCAGGGCCGAAGCATAAGTTCGGCTTGAACGTTTCGACTGCACACCCCCAGTATTGCGCTTGGCGCGCTTTGTTGCGGTTACTATTGCCATAGTAAGATCGATTATAGAGGGACTGACAGGCCAAGTCAAGCGCAGGTGCGTTTTTGGCTTGAAAACAGGGCAAAAACATCATTTTTTGGCGAATTTTGGGCAGGCCTGGACGATCGCATCTGCCTGATTGCACATATGTTGGGATTCCGTCCGGTACTTTTGCGACCGAAAGCTCGTCAACGAGCCGTTTGGGTGCAAATATCGAAGTCCACTCTTGCCAGTTGACCGTCGATATGCTCCAATACCGTCTTGTTTGTGACGTGTTCCAGAGCTAATTTACGGTTTCTAAATCGGTTACACGCAGAGGAAAAAACAATGGCCTATTATCTGGGAATTGACGTTGGGACGTCCGGTACGAAGACGCTGGTGATGAACTCTCGCTGCAAGGTTCTGGCGACCGCTACGGCCGAACACCCCATATCGGCGCCCAAGCCCGGTTGGAGCGAACAGAATCCCGACGATTGGTGGGCATCGACCGTCAAAGCAACAAGGGCTGCAATCCGCAAATCCGCGATCGACGGTAAGAGGGTCGCGGGAATCGGACTGAGCGGACAGATGCATGGTCTGGTGATAACCGATGGTGCGGGCAAGCCTCTGCGTCCGAGCATAATATGGAACGATCAGCGCACGGCTCGCCAGGCGGTGGAGATAGAAGAAACCGTCGGCGGAAGGAAGAAACTTATCGCCCTTGTAGGCAATGCGGCGATGACGTCTTTTACGCTGACGAAGCTGCTCTGGGTCCGCCAGAACGAGAAACGCATATACGACCGCATAAAGCATATGCTGCTGCCCAAAGACTACGTCCGCCTGAGACTTACCGGTGAGTATGTCGGGGACGTCTCGGACATGTCGGGCACCCTCATACTGAACCAGAAGACGCGAAAATGGTCGAAAAAGATGATCTCCACGTTCCAGCTTGACGCTGATATCCTTCCTCCGATCGTGGAGAGTCACGAGGTCTCCGGGCGCCTGACCGCCGCGGCGGCCGACAAGTTGGGCCTGCCTGAAGGCGCGGTGGTTGTAGGCGGGGGCGGGGACCAGCCCATAGGCGCCGTGGGCAACGGTGTGGTCGCCGACGGACTGACCAGCGCGACGATGGGCACCAGTGGTGTGGTCTTCGTACACTCCAAAGATTACAAGACCGATCCGGCCGGACGAGTCGGCACCTTCTGCGCATCGGTCGACGGCGAGTATTGCATGTTCGGATGCGTCCTCGCAGCGGGAGGCAGTTTCCAGTGGTATCGCAACGTGCTCGGGCAGCGCCAGATCGCCCAGGCCAGGCGAAAGAAAATAGATCCTTACGAACTTCTGACCGCACAGGCCGCCGAAGCGCCCGCCGGGTGCGAAGGGCTTTTCTGGCTGCCTTATCTTACGGGCGAGCGCACACCACACGCCGACCCAAACGCAAAGGCATGCTGGATAGGAATTCATTCACGCACGACACGCAACGAACTGGTCCGCGCCGTGATGGAAGGCGCCACGTTCGCGATGAACGACGTCGTTTCCTTGCTGCGCGACGAGCAGGGTATGAGGATCAGGCAGGTCCGCCTTTCCGGTGGGGGCGCCAGGAGCGCGTTCTGGAGGCAGTTGCAGGCGGATATCTACGGTACAACATGCGCCACGATCAACACCGAAGAGGGCCCGGCCTACGGGGCGGCGCTGCTCGCGTCGGTTGGCGCCGGCCAGTACGGGCACATCCGACAGGCCGTCAAAGCCGGTATCTCCATCACCCGGACGATCAGGCCAAGCGCACCCAACAAGCGACTCTACGCGAAATACTACGCACGCTACCGCGAACTCTACCCGGCGCTGAAAGACCAATTCGCCGCCATCGCCGAATTGTAACACCCCTAAGACCTCGCTGAACCCATGCAGACATGCAGCGAAATCAGGGAGATTCTGGCCGGGGCGGGCCTGAGCCCAAACAAACGCCTGGGCCAGTGTTTCATGATCGACAAGAACCTGCTGGGAAAGGTAATCGCCCTGGCCGATGTCAGCGGAGATCGAACCGTCCTGGAGGTCGGTCCGGGCACGGGAACGCTGACCGAAGAACTGCTCGAGCGCGCCGGGCGAGTGGTGGCCGTCGAACTGGACGGCGGACTGGCCGGAGTGGTCGAGTGCCGCTTCGCCCACCGCGATAACTTCACGCTGATATCCGGAGACGTGCTCGCCGGAAAGCATGCCCTGAGCCCCAAAGTAAAGTCCGAACTTGGCGACTCTGCCGACCTGGTCGCCAACCTTCCGTACAGCATAGCTACTCCGCTGATCGCCCAGTGCCTCATCGAAAGCTGGCAGGCGGTTTGCGCGGGGCGCAAAGGCTGCGTCTGTTTCGACAGCATGACTTTCACCGTCCAGCAGGAAGTCGCCGGAAGGATGCTCGCCAATCCGGGACGCCGCGACTACGGTCCGATCAGCGTGCTGGCGGCGATTCTGGGGAAGGTGACTCTCGGGCCGGCGATACCGGCAAGCGCGTTCTGGCCCGTGCCGAAAATCGCCAGCCGCGCCCTGCGAATAAACTTCGACCCCGCCTCGGCCTCTATGGTCAACGACGTCGCGGTTCTCTCGGCGGTCGTGTCGCTGGCGTTCGGGCGAAGGCGAAAGCAGATCGGCTCGATCGTCAAGCACCCCGGTGGCTTGTTTGAACCGCCCGTGCTGCGATCCGCGCTGGAATCGGCCGGTATTGACCCGATCAGCCGCGCCGAGCAAATCTCTCCCGAGCAGTTTTGCCGATTCGCCAACGCACTCCAGGTCGAATGAATGAGATTTTTCCGGCGAGAAGAATTTCGCTCACTTTTCACATTTGGAGGAAAAAGGTGTGAAATCGGATTGCGGATCGTGTTGACGTCAAAGCTCAATGGTGTGGTCTTTTTGCATCCGCAGGAGCGCCTGGTTATGCTGTTTAATCGCACTACCCGCTCGCACCAATATCACACGCTGCGATCGATGGTGTCAACTTTCTGACACGCTGTCGGAGCGGTTGTGAGCCACAACAAAGCCGTAAGGCCAAAATCACAACGGCGCAAGACTAATTAACCACGAAAGAACACAAAGATTGACTAATCTAGTTGGTATAGGGAACCGTTCCGCGTGAATTAACCTTGTAGCCCCACTTTTCCACGTACTTCGTCCCGGGCAGAAAGTCGTCGCCGGTGCTTTTGAGTTTATCAGCCAGCAGCGAATCGAGTCGTTTTTGCAGGTCGGCGAAATCGGTCTTGCCCGCGAGATTGTTCTGTTGGTGAGGATCCTGCTGATTGTCGTATAGCAACCACGGTCCCTTGAGATCGCGAACGTACGTGTACCTCCGCGTGCGTATGCCCCGGAACTCGCGCCCCTTCCCTCTGAACCACTCCCCGAACGGTGATGGACACATGATAAGTGCGGCATCGTTTGACGGTTGCTCCCTGCCCGACAATACACCGGAATAGTCAACACCCTCAACGCTCTTGGGAATCTTTATCCCGCTCAACCCCAACAGCGTCGGCATGATGTCAGGGGGGCTGATCGGCATGTCGATGGTCCGGGCCTTCACACCGGGATACCGCAGCAGGAATGGAACCATGATCGATTCGTCCCAGGGCTTCTGTTTCCTGCTCATGCCCTGAGAGCCCAGCATATCTCCGTGGTCCGAGGTAAAGACGAATATCGTATTGTCGGCAATACCGGCCTGATCGATCGTCCCGATAAGGTCGCCGATACACGTATCCAGCGCCGCAATGTGCGCGTAATATCCCGCCAGGTCCCTGCGGGCCCAGGCTCGGGCCGAAACCGGAACATTGCCCCTGAGCTTGAGTTTCTTGTTCTTGTACAACTCACGATATTTTTTCGGCGCGGTTTGATACGGGTTGTGCGGCGGGCCGAAAGACAGCATGAGAACAAATGGCCTGGCCCCCGAGGCGTGTTTGCGAATGTAGGCCCTCGCGTCGTCAGTCTGCGCCCGGGCGTCGTATCCGGACCACGTAAGCCTGGTCTTGTTGTCTGCGGCGTAATAGAACGACCGGTTGTAATTGTGCGTACACTCCAGGACCTTCCAATAGTCAAAACCGCGGCGCCTCTGCCTGGGTATATACGAGGCTCGACCATGTCCATCAAGGTGCCACTTGCCTATATATGCCGTGTCGTACCCCTCCCGGGCGTAGGCCTCGGCAAGTGTGACGCCCTTGGGCGAAAGACACACATCGTTGAGGAACACGCCATGGGTCAGGGGGTACTGCCCTGTCAGAAGGCTCGCGCGATACGGAGAGCATACCGGGCAAGTGGAAACGGCGTTGGTAAGATTGACGCTCCGGGAGGCCAGCCTGTCCAGATTCGGGGTGAGCGAATTTGAATCGCCGTTGTATCCGGTAGCCTGCCTGCGCCACTGGTCGGCCAGGACAAAAACGACATTCGGGCGTGTCGTTTTTCCCGCGCGGTTTTCGGCGGCCTGCAGTGCGCCATGCATTGACGCAACGCCGGCGACCAGTCCGGCTGCCCTTATGAACTCGCGCCTGCTCAGATCGTTTTGTTTTTGGTGCATCGTATAGTTCCTCAGGGTCCATTAACTCGCCCGTGACCGTATCAGATTCTCCGCCCGGAGACAAGCCTTCCAAGCTGTCATCTGTCAGCTAACAGGCAATATCATTGTTCGCGGGAGCAAGAACTGGTATGATCTGTCTCAGGAGTTATCTATGCCGGAACTTGACGGACTGAAAGACCGAATCGACGATCTCAGCGCCCGAATAATTGCAATTCGGGACTCTCTTTGACGTCCCCGGCCGGAAAAGCCGAATGGTCGAACTGGAAAAGACGATGGCCGCGCCGGGATTCTGGAACGACCAGGAGGCCGCAGCGCCGATCATCGCGGAACTGAAAACCCTAAAAGCCATAGTCGCCCCGGTTAGCGAACTCCTGGCGGGGATAGAAGACCTGGATGTCCTGCACGAGTTGGCGGTCGAGGCCGACAGCCCCGAAGACCTCCATGACACCGTCGCCCAGGAACGGAAGCTTCGCACCGAACTGGACCGCCTGGAACTGCGTACGCTTCTGTCCGGTCCGCACGACAAGGGCAGTTGCTACTTCTCCATACATGCCGGCGCCGGGGGCACCGAAAGCTGCGACTGGGCCGAAATGCTGATGAGGATGTACCTGCGCTATTTCGAGCGCAACGGGTACAAATTCAGCGAAATCGACCGCACCGATGGTGAAGAAGCAGGTATCCGCTCGATCACCCTCCAGGTGGACGGCGCGTACGCTTACGGATACCTGTCATGTGAACGGGGCGTCCACCGCCTCGTCAGGATCAGCCCCTTCGACTCACAAAACCGCCGCCACACCAGCTTCGCTTCGGTTGACGTCCTGCCCGAACTCGACGATATCGACATAAATATCGACTTCGAGAAAGACGTTCGCGAAGATACATACCGCGCAAGCGGCGCCGGCGGACAGCACGTCAACAAAACCGACAGTGCAATACGACTGACACACGCGCCCACCGGAATCGTCGTGCAGTGCCAAAACGAGCGATCGCAGCACAAGAACCGCGCATCGGCCAGAAAAATGCTCGCGGCGAAACTCTACCAGTACGAACAGGCAAAACGAGACGCCGAACTGGCGAAGTTATACGGGCAGAAAGGCGAAATAGCATTCGGAAACCAGATACGCTCCTACATCCTGTATCCCTACCAACTGGTGCGAGACGAACGGTCCGAACTCAAATCGCCCCATACCGACAAGGTGCTCGATGGCGACCTCCAGGAGTTCATAGACGCATATCTACGCCACCAGGCCGGTAAGAGCGTCAAGTCGCCGACAGGCAAATAAACTCCCGCACAAAGATCGTCAGACCGGACAACGAGGTGACGCCAGTTTCAAACCGATCGCCCCGGCCGACCCGACCAGCCACAAACAACCACCCATAAGGTGAAACATCGTCCGTGTTTCGGGAGAACCGGCCCACACGCTCGCCGCGAAAACAGCTATACCGAAAGACGAACTCCACGCCAGCGCCAAAGCCACTCCTCGATACCGGACAGCGACGGCGCCACATGTCATCGCGTATCTCGCTATGGCGACCATCACAATCAGAACCACCACCTGCAAGGGATAACCCGCCAGATAATCGCTCCTCAAGTTCAACACTTCCTGGCGCCACCCCGTAACCACCGCCAACGCCGGCGGGAGCAGAACGCCCGTCAGCAGCGTGCGGCCCGACCCGCCGAGGTACAAACCGCCCGCCAACAGTGCGGCTGCGGGAATAACCAGATCGTCAAGGGGCCTGCTGGGAACAGGCGCCGCCTTGTGCTCAACCAACCACAATACCCCCCCCGCCGCCGACAACGCGCCCGAGGCGATCAGCGATGCGAAAAGACGCCAACGCTCCGATATGCCCCGACCGCGGTGACGCTCGAATACCTCCCCGTTAAGGATCACCACCATAGTCAACGCGTAAAGCGCAAAGACAGACACTGCAGAAATCGACTGAAGTGTAACTTCCGGAAAACCCAGGAAGTCGGCGACCGATTGAAAACCGCCAAGCAGCCCGTCGAGAGCTCCATCGCCCAACACTATCTCACCGAACGGAAACATCACGCCCAGAACGAAGATCAATCCAATCGCCACCAAGAGTGAAACCAGCGGACAGGGCAAGCGCAGACCGGCTACAAATACTCCGTTGATCAGCCCGCAGACCGCACCGCCCGCTATGCCCGCAGATATCGCCGCGACCGGACCGAAGCCCGCACCAAACGCCACCGCGCTGACCACGCCTCCCAGGCCCGCGGTCGTCCAGACACTCAGGTCCACCGCACCGCACCGCAACGCCAACATGAACCCCATCGCCGGAAGCAGCCAGAACGACAGCAGCAGGCGTGAGAAATGGTCGATTACGTCGCCTAAATCCGTAAACTCCCCGCTACCAACGCTGAACATCAGAGATGCATCAACCCACCATACCGGAAGCATCGCAACAAACAACACCGTCAGGATCAACCATACAAACCCGTCTCGCAGATACGCCGCCGGTGCGTCGCTGCGTGGGCGGAGTTTGTCTTCCAGAGATATCATCTCGCAATCCCTTGCGGTGAGTTTAAGACAATCCCGGACGAAATGAAAGGCGCCGCCGTCACTCGACAACCGGCACGCCGCCGGCGAGTATCTCGAACTCATCGACGATCTGCGTGTCGCCGGAAGTGATCATTTCGGCATCCATCCTGACCTCAGGCATTCGCCATGCCAACCACCGCCTGGCGACGGCGTGTTTGGTTTCGCCGGCGACTGCCTGGTCGCAGAACAGCACCGCGACGATCAGGTACAAAGCCATATCCACCAGCTTGCGAGCGTAAAGGTCGCGATGCGTCGCGCCGGACTGCTCCTTGACGAACGCCACGCACTCGTCAAGCAGTTCGGCGCCCCGGCGAATATCGGCGACCAGAGGCTCGATCTCTCCGGGCCAGACGCGATCGAGAAGATCGTCGATTATGGTCCTCGCCGTACCGCTGGTTACACCGGCGACCGCGGCCAATATCTGTAACTGGCTCGTGCCCTCGTAGATCGTGGTGATGCGGCTGTCGCGAAGGTGTCGCTCGCAGGAGTAGTCCTTCATGTACCCGCTCCCTCCGAGCACGGCGATCGCGCCGTTCGAGACTCGCATCGACATCTCCGAAGCGTAGTACTTGCTCATTGGAGTGAGGACCTTGTTGTAGCGTCCTATCTTGCGAGCCTTCTGCTTGAAGGACTTTCGCAGATTGCTGTCGTCCCGGGCGGCCTGGGATTCCAGACCTCGCAGGGCGCCGTTCTCGATATCCACGCAGAAGCTGGCGTGGTAGGTAAGCGCCCTGGCGGCCTGTATGTCCACCTGCATGTTCACCAGCAGTTCCCTGACGGCCGGGAAGGTGTCGATGCTCGTGGTGAACTGTTTGCGGGAGTGTCCGTATTCTCGTGCGGCGCGGAAGGCGGCCTCTCCGATACCAAGAGATTGGGCGGCGATACCGATACGCGCGCCGTTCATCAGGCTCATAACGTAGGTGATCAGACCCCTCTGGCGTTCGCCGATAAGCCTTGCCGGCGAATTGTCGAAGAATATCTCGCAGGTCGGGCTTCCGTTTATACCGAGTTTGTGTTCGAGGCGGCGGATTTTGACGGTTGGTCCGCGATCAACGACCATCAGGCTCAGTCCGCGCCCGTCGCTGATTTCCGGTTCGGTTCTCGCCAGCACGAGGAGCACTTCCCCGCATCCGTTGGTGATGAATCTCTTGACTCCGTGGACAAACCAGTTTCCGTCGTCGTCCTGGTATGCTCGGGTCTTGACCGCCTGCAAATCGCTTCCGGCGTCCGGTTCGGTGAGCACCATCGCGCCGGTCCACCCGGACGACATTCCATGCAGATACTGCTGCTTGATTTCCTCTGAGGCGAATGCGTTGATCGTTTCTGCTATTCCCTGCAGCCCGTAGATATTCATCAGGGCCGCGTCGGCGCGGCTGATGATCTCGTTGCTCATGGTGTATACGAGGTTGGGGCAGTTAATGCCTCCGAACCGATACGGAAGGGTGAAGCCCATCAGGTCCGCC